>ERZ1370068.10978-contig-9631_pt1 | contig 52679 bp, 84 predicted proteins | sample MGYA00561227_ERZ1370068 | MGnify/ENA primary metagenome ERZ1370068 (study PRJEB38410, sample SAMEA6850437) | metagenome | study: Metagenomic assessment of the ecological functions of the soil: analysis of the soil microbiota associated with the... | reverse complement strand
TACGTATTGCTGGGCGTCTTTTTGCGCCACGAAATCCCCTCCCGGCTTCCCGCTCGAGCAGGCCCCGGCATCCGGCCTCTATCCCGAATTATTTTTGGCCCATTCTTGCACGTGGCTCGAGAAACCAATCAAAAGAGTAGGAATTTATCCGGCTCCCCTGTGCGACGGAAGCACCCAGCGCCGGGTATGCTGGATCCCGGCGTCGCGGAGACAGGAACCAGGCCGGGGAGGACACTTGCGCTTTTGTCTGACAAAGCCGGTCGCGGATCCCTTAGAAGGGGGTGGGCTTTGCCCGCCCCCCCGTTCAGTCGGAATGAATGGTCTGAAGTTAAGAGATTTGAAAGCACAGAACATCATCGCCTCCGCGGGAGCCTTGGCCTTGGGGCTCTTCGGGCCCGGGGTCTGGGCGAATCTGACCGGCCTGGGAACTCAGGAACAGGCGAAACGATGGACGGTGGAGAGGTCAGATTGGTTTTTCTACGACGACAACAGCCTGAATTCGGCGGTGTCGCTTCGGTGGCCACGTGGGGGTTCACAGGTAACATTCGCCGCGCCTCGCTTCCTGAATCTGCCGCTGGAGCGGACGGTCGTCAGCTTAGTCCTACGACCTGCGCTTTTGACTATTATGACAAGCGGGTCGACCTACAACGTAGATTACGAACAGCAGTTTGACGTGCGCGCCAATCACAGTTTTCCGAGCGTTCCACGCTCGATGTCGATGAGACGCTGATCAGTGCCAGCCAGCCGGAGGTGACGGGGCATCGGCGGAAATGGCATCGCCGGCTTCGCCATGCCCGCCACGACCGCCTGGCCGCTTTCTTCGTAACCACGCAGTTCCACGCCGCGCGCGCGCAGAGCTGCCACGGCACGCGGCAGAAATTGTTGCGCGGCATCCGCATGCACGAGCAAGCGTCTCGAGCGCATTGCACACCGCCGGGCGCGTGGTCTTGCCGTCGATCAGCAGGCGCAGCGCGAGATCGTGATCGGCCTGCTGCATCGACGTACAGATGGCACACACTCCTTGTAGTGCTTGATCACCGGCACGCGCGCATGCTCGGCGACGAAGCGGATCAGGCCTTCGCCGCCGCGCGGAATCGCCAGGTCGACGACATGTCGCTGAGCTGCAGCAGCTGCATCATCGTCTCGCGGCTCAGGTCTTCGACCAGCGTGATCGCCGCTTCCAGGCAAGTCGTGAGCGCGCAACGCCGCGCGCAGCGCCGAGGCGATCGCACGATTGCTCTCGAACGCCTCCGAACCGCCGCGCAGCAATACGGCATTGCCGGCGTAGAAACACAGCGCGGCCGCGTCGGCCGTCAACGTTCGGCCGCGCTTCGTAGATCATCGCGATCAGCCCGAGCGGGATGCGCACGCGCTCGGTGCGCACGCCGTTCGCCAGCGTCTCGACGCGCGTCACCTGTCCGACCGGGTCGGCCTGCTGCGCAACGGTCGCGCACTCCGGCGGCGACGGCTGCGAGACGGGCCGGCATCCAGGCGCAAGCGGTCGATCAACGCGGCGCTCTGTGCCCTTCGCGCGCGCAGCCTCACATCGCGCGCGTTGGCGGCAAGGATCGCCGATGCATCGTTTTCGAGCGCGTCGCCATCGCGGCGAGAACTGCGCGTTTGCCGATGTGGACAAGTGTCGCGACGATCAAGCCGGCGTCGCGGCAGGCGATCGCGAGAGTCGCGGATCGAACATGCGCGGCGATGTTGGCTGTTCGACGCTCATCTGACGCTCATGCATGGGACTCCAGCGCTACCAGATCGTCGCGGCGCACGATCGTGTCGCCATAGCTGAAGCCGAGAATACTCTCGATATCGCGCGTATGGCGTCCGGCCAGCCGGCGCACTTCGCCGGAGTTGTACTGGGTCAGCACGCGCGCGACCGGCTGCGCATCGATCGTTCTCGACGCGTGCGAGCTTCGACAATGTCGCCGCGCGCGAATTCCCGTCGACGCCGACGATGCCGCCTGGCAGCAGCGACTTGCCGCCGAGCAGCGCGCGCGCCGCGCCGGCATCGATGCGGATCGTTCCGCTCGCCCCTGGCGCATGGCGCAGCCAGTACTTGCGCGCCGCGAGCCGCGTCTGCGGAGCGCCGAATTGCGTGCCGCGAAACGATCCGCGCGCGAGCAGGCCCAGGCTCGCCGCATCGCTGCCATTGAACAGGACCGTCACGATTCCGGCGCTCGCCGCCTTCTGCGCTGCTTCGAGCTTCGTGCGCATGCCGCCGGTGCCATGCGCGCTGCCGGCGTCGCCGGCCATCGCCAGCACGTCGGCCGTGATCGCGCTCGACCGTTTCGACCGGGCGCGCGCCGCGGATCGCGCTGACGGATGCGCGCTGAACAAGCCGTCGACATCGCTCGCGATCAGCAGCAGGTCCGGCGTCGATCAGCGCCGCGACGGTCGCGGCGAGGTTGTCGTTGTCGCCGAGCTTCAGTTCCTCGACCGCGACCGTATCGTTTTCGTTGATGATCGGCACGCTGCCCAGCCGCAACAGCTCCGAGCAGCGTGTTGCGCGCATTGAGATAGCGCCGGCGGTTGCGCAGGTCGTCATGCGTCAGCAACACCTGCGCGACCGGCGCTTCGATCAGGCTTTGCCACAACGCAATCATCGCGCGTCTGGCCGAGCGCGGCGAGCGCCTGGCGCAAGACCAGGCTGCCCTTGGGCGCGTCGGTCGCAAATGCGCGCGCGCCCGGCAGCCACCGCGCCCGACGACACGAGCACGACTTCGCGTCCGCGCAGCCCGCGAGGCGACGACGAAGTCGCGCGAGCGGGCGTGCGTTCCGGTCTGCTCAAGCTCGGCCCGACGCGCCAGCCAGCAGGCTGCTGCCGACCTTCAGCACGGCGCGACTTCCACGCACGGTAGCTGGCCGTCTCCGGGGAAACACCAGCGGATCGTGTTGCGCGTCGCCGGCGCTTACCCATGCGCGAGTTGGGTGCGGGCAGACCTGCTCCACGCCGCAAGTGGTCGCGCAAGAGGCTCGTCACCTGCCCTCCACGCAAGCGAGAGAAAACTCACCCTAGCGCTCCAGGCGCGCGCGCAACTCGTCGAAACGCGATCGCCAGCTGCGCCAGGCGATGTCCGCGCGCTCAGACCGCTTCCGGCGTGCGTCGCACCCAGCGCGCTCGGCCTGCGCCGCGCGCCTGATAAGCTTCGCGAAACGGCACTCCGGCAGCCGCCTGCTCGATCGCGATATCGGTCGCGTACATCGCCGGATCGATCGCCGCGCGCATCGCGATCGGCGTTCCAGCGCAATCCGCCGCAGCAGGTCTGGCAGCAATTCCAGCGCGGCGAGACCGCGACCGAAGCCGTGCACCAGACCGCCCTTGGAAAACTGCAGGTCGCGCTGATAGCCCGAAGGCAGCGACAGCAGCTGTTCGATCTCGGTACGCGCCGCGGCGACGTCGCGTAGCGTGGCGCGCATCAGTTCGATGACGTCGGGATTGCGCTTGTTCCGGCATGATCGACGAGCCGGTCGTGTATTGCGGCCGGCAACGCGACAAAACCGAATTCGGCGGTCGTGAACAGGCTCAGGTCCCAGGCCAGGCCGCCGCAGGTCGAGCACGGCGAGTTCCGAGCGCATCGAGCGCGGCGATCTCGAACTTGCCGCGCGACAGCTGCGCATAGACCGGCGACACCTGCATGCGCGCGAAGCCGAGCGCCTGCGTCGTGTGATCGCGATCGAGTCTGCAGGTTGACGCCGTAACCGGCGGCGGTGCCGAGCGGGTTGGCGTCGATCCAGGCCAGCGTATCGCGCGCGCGCTGCGCGTTGTCGATGAAGCCTTCGGCAAACGCCGGCGAACCACATGCGCCGTCGACGACACGACCGCGCGCTGCAGGTGCGTGTAGCCCGGCAGCGGCAGCGACTTCGCCCGCGGCGCGATCCGAGGCAGACGCGCGGCGCTCGCGGCAGACGCGCAACGCGCAGCTCGGCAACCTTGTCTTGAGCCAGAGTCGCGTTGCGACGAGGATCTGGTCGTTGCGGCTGCGCCCGGTGTGCACCTTGCGGCCGGCATCGCCGAGCCGCTCGGTCAGGCGCGCCTCGATCGCGCGAGTGGCCGTCCTCGTAACGCGCATCGAGCACGAAAGCAGCCGACTGCGGAAGTCCGTACGCGAGCCGTTCGAGTTCGCGCTCGAGCGCGGCTGCCTCTTCGGCCGTCAGGATGCCGATGCGCTGCAGGCCTTCGACATGCGCCGCGCTGGCGTCGATGTCGTAGCAGGAAAAACTCGCGATCGAGCACGACGTCGTCGCCGGCGAGGAATTGCATGATCGCGCGCGTCGACGGCGACGCCGGGCTTTTGCCACAGCAGATCGCAGAGCAGGTCACTGCATGACGGAATGCCTTCCAGTCTCGGGAAAGCCGAGCGCCACGTTGAGGTTCTGCAGCGCCTGCGTCGCCGCACCCTTGAGCAGATTGTCCAGCGATCGCGACGACGACGACGCGCTTGCCGCCGGGCGCGACAGCGAAGCCGCCGATCTCGACATGACGCATGGTTCGGCGATCCGCTGACCCATGGCGCATCGTCGACGATCGCGCATCGAGCGGCTCGCCGGCGTAGCGCTCGCGATAGCGCGGCCTTGATCGCCTCGACCGTCGTCTCCTCGCGCAGCCACAGGTTCGCCGTCAACGTGATGCCGCGAAGTGCGGCGCCACGTGCGGCATGAATTCGACCGGAAGGCCGAGATGGCGCGTGACCTCGCGCTCGTGCGTGTGATCGACCAGCGAGTACGGAATCAGGTTGTCGCGCAGCTTCTCCGGATCGTTCTTGTCCGATGGCGTCGTGCCGGCGCCGGAATAGCCCGAGACGCCGAAGCACGCCGGCGGCGCGGCGAGCGAGATCCTGCATCGGCGCGATCGCCAGCTGCATCGCCGTCGCATAGCAGCCCGGATTGCTGATGTGGCGCTGCCCGCGATAGCTGCCGCGATAGAGTTCCGGCAGTCCGTAGTACCAGCTGTCGTCGAAGCGGTAGTCGGCCGACAGGTCGACGATCACCGTATCGTACTTGGCCGCGGCGATCGCCGCGACATACGGGGCCGCCTTGCCGTTCGGCAGCGCCAGCACGACGGCGTCGGCGCGCTTCGCACGCGACCGCGCCGGCGTCGAGGCTTTCGTAGCGCAACTCGCCAGCGAACTCGTCGATGCTGATCGGCAACACGCTGGCTCTAGCCAGTTCGCGCGAGGAGACGAACGCCAGCTCCAGGCTGCGGATGACTGAGCGATCAGCCGGATCAGCTCGGCACCGGTGTGACCGCGCGCGCCGACGATGCCGATGGTCCTTCTTGGCTGTCATCGGTGCGCAGGTCCAAAGGGATCCGTGACGCCCTTCTGCCACGGATCGCGCGTGGCGGTGCGCCAGGCATCGAGTTGCCTGCGCAGATCGGCGAGACACGGTTGCGTATTGGGGTCGGCCGCAAGGTTCACGACTTCATCAGGATCAGCCTGGAGGTCGTACAGTTCCTCGGCCGGACGATGATGGAAGGCGTCGAGCGTGCGCTTGCCGAGCTTGGCGCCCGGTGTCGAGGTGATCGCCTTCCACGATGGCGACAGCGCCACATCGCTCGCAATCGGCACTTCGAGCGCCGGCTGCAGATTCACGAAAGTAGCTGAATTTGCGCGTGCGCAGCGAGCGCGTCGGATAGTACTGGTCGATCTCGTGAAAACTATGCGTGGCGAACACTTGGTCCCAGCCCGTCGGTTCGTCCTGTTCGAGGATCGGCAGGATCGGACGGCCCGGCAGCGGCAGATAGCGATAATCGGCGGGCGGCGCGACACCGGTCCAATCGAGAATCGTCGGCGCGATATCGATCCAGCTCACCATCGCCCGATTCGATCGAATAGCTTCGTGCAGGCCGCGCCTTTTTGATATTCGGCGCACGCACGATCAGCGGCAGATGGATGCCTTCGTAGTAAGATTGTCCTTGGCACCGGGAAGCGGCCGGCCATTGTCGGACAGATAGATCACCAGCGTGTCGTTCTCGTGCCCCGACTCCTTCAGCTCGCGCAGCAGCCAGTCCGACGCCGGCATCCATGCGGCTGACGGCCTCGCAGTATTCCGCCAGGTCCTCGCGCACGCCGGGCAGATCGGGCAGATGCGGACGGAATGGACACGTCCGCGGGTTTGTAGCGTTCGCGCTTCACTTCCGGCCAATCGCGCGTATTGCCGAAATTCGACTTGTCGCCGGCGCGATGCGGATCGCTATAGGCCATGGTCAGAAAAATGGCTTGTCACCCTGCTCACGCATCCATTTGCCGGTCGCATGGCCCATCGCGGCGACATCGCGATTGCCCGGCTGCTCCGGCAACAGCCATGCATCATAGGCCAGCAGCGGCTTCCGGCTTGACGTGCAGCTTGCCGACCAGTGCGGTCGCGTAGCCGCCCTGTTTGAGCATCCACGGCAGCGTTTTCACGTCGTCGAGCAGGGAGAGATTGTGCACGTCGTGGGCGAGGCCGTACATGCCGTTCGTGTGTGAGTACAGTCCGGTATACAACGTCGCCCTGCTCGAACTGCATGAGGACACCGAGGCGTAGGCATCGGTGAACAACACGCCTTCGCTGGGCGAGCGCGTCCAGCACCGGTGTGCGGACCTTGCTGCCGACGCAGCTCATGTCGTAGCCGTGATCGTCGGACACGATCAGCAGCACATTGCGTTTGCGTGCGGTTGCGCCGATTTTCCTGGCCGCATTGTCGGGCGTGGCCGCAAGCGTGCGTTCGCCTGAGGCGATCGCCGCGCCGGCAGCGGCGGCCGAGACCCGCCGACAGGAACTGGCGACGATCCAGGGTCACATCGCTTGCTCCGCAAGGACCGCGGGCTCGCGATCGATCAGGGTCGGCGCTTTCTCGCGGCAATAGTCGATGCAGGCTTCGATCTCGTCGAAGCCGTCCGATGCCGTACCAGAACGCCTTCCACTTCGGCAGCTTGTAGGCAGCCGTCGGACTCGGCGTAATAGAAATGATTGATGATGTTGCCGTGACGCGAGCGCCAGAACAGACTGCGGCGTCTCGTCGCGCATTACCTGCCACACCGCGCGGCCGAGGCCCTCGCCCTGCGCATCGTCGAGCACGGCGAACTTGTCGAGGTACGTGTTTGCCGGCATCGAGCAGGTCCGCTTCCAGTAAGGATCACGGCGGCACGATAGTTCTCGCTGACGTAGGCGCGCATGCAGCGTCGTGCGCTCGAAATAGTCGGCAGCAAGCGTGCGGCCGAAACTCGATTCGATCAGCGCGCGCAGGCGCGCGAGGTCGAGCTGGTCCCACGGATCGACACTGCAGCACGCGTTCGCCACGCCGCACCAGCGTGCCGGAGCCGCGATGCGTGAACAGCTCGTTGGCCAGATCGGTCGGCCGCGTGATCGACACCGACGAGGTCAGCGGCAGCTTGTCGAGCAGGTCCTTGATCTGCTCGATCTTCACGCGCATGCCGCCGTTGATCCACGGCTGCGCCATCAGGTGCTCGTACTCGGTCGACAGGTTGATCGAGTCGATCAGCTTGCCGTCGTCATCGAGCAGGCCGCCGGTGCCGGTCAGGAAGATGATCTTGTACGGCTGCAGCGTCTCGCACCAGTTCGTTCGCGGCAAAGTCGGCATTGATGTTGAGGATCTGCCCGCCGGCGGTTTCGCCGAGGCTGGCGATGACCGGGATCGAACTGCGCCTTGAGGCTCGCCTCGATCGGCGCGAGGTTGACCTTGATCACCTTGCCGACCAGGCCGTACCTGTCGCGATCGAGGAACTTCGGCTCGAACACGCCGCCGACGATCGAAGTCGCGCGCGCGTCGATGTCCTGCAGCGCCTCGACGAGGCTGAGGTTTTCGGTCTGCGATCACCCGGCGCACCGTCGGACAGCGCCTCCGGCGACGTCACGCGCAGGCCATCGACCAGGCGCTTCTCGATGCCCGCGGCGGCCAGCTCGATCATCGAGCTGCGGTCCGGCGCCGTGAATCACGATCGGCGTCAGGCCGACCTGCTGCAGGAATGCCAGCGACGAGACCAGGCTGTCGAGATCGTCGCGCAGCACCGCGCCGCCGACCTTGACCACGGCGAAGCGCGCCGCGTCGAGCTGCGAGAAGCGCTTGAGGTATTGCTGGATTTCCTTCGCGCTGCCCATGTTGGAAAGCAGGCGCACGATGGTCGAGCGCAGCTGCTTATGCGCCTGAACCATCGCGTGACTCCGTGCGTGATCATGCTGCCATGTAGCTTTCGGTGATTTGTATGCAATTGGGACAAGTTCCACCAATTCGTCGGCGCTGTGCGCCTGGGCGATGTCGCCGGGGCCATAGACGATCGCGGTCATAGCCGGCTGGGAGAACAGCGAGGCCTCGGTCCAGAAATCGACCGCGTTGCCGATCGGCAAGCCGAAGCGCGTCGGCGAGGTCGCGCGCCGCCAGGCGGCGCTGCTTCGGCCTGCGCGACGTCGCCCGCGGGCAGCGACGGGCCGCGGAAGGTCTCGTCGTAGGCTCGACCGGCGGCGTGTCGGCACAGCGCCGCGAAACGCTGTGCAAGCAGCTCATCGGTATCCATCGAAGGCAGCGGGCGGAAGCCGAAGCGCAGCTCCGCCGATGGCGCGATGACATGTTGCCTTGATGCCGCCTTCGACGCGGCCGATGTTGAAGCGCAAGCCGGTCAGCCCGCCGAAGCGCTGGTGCGCCTGCGCCTCGACGAGATCCGAGCGCGCGCGCGCCCCAGCGCATGGCCTGATGCAGCGCGCTGCCGCCAGCGCATTCGCCGCCGAGGCATGACCCGGCATGGCCGCGCGAAGCGACATGCACCGAACTGATGCCGCGATGCGCCAGCACCGCCTCGCAACGCGTCGGCTCGGCAACGATCACTCGCGTCGAACCGGGCGCTTCTGCGAAGGAACGCCGAAATGCAACGCGCGTCGTTGGCTTCTTCGTCGCTGCGTGAACAGACAGCGCGACGTCGCCGCTGGTATTTGCGGCTGCGGTCGAGCAGCGCCGCCGCCGCGCCCTTGATGTCGCAGGCGCCGAGGCCGATCGCGCGGTCGTCGGTCACGCTGCAGTGCGAGCGGATCGTGCGTCCACGTCGGCGATGCCGGCACGGTATCCAGGTGCACGTTGAACAGGATGCGTCGGATTGCCGCGCACGGCAAACAGCGACACCGCGCCGGCGCCGTGGTCGGTCGACTTGCCCACTGGAAACCGGCAGCTGCGAGCGCAGATAATCGAAGATGCCGTCCGGTGCCGATGTCGCGCGGCGGATTGCGGGTGTCGAACGACACCAGCGCGTCGCAGGTGCTCGAGCGTCGTTGCCGAGCAGTGCGTTCATCGTTCCGCGCGCATCATTTGCGGTTCACCTGCGCCCATAGCGTGCGAGCTCATGCCGAACAGCTTGATGAAGCCTTCGGCCTCGGCCACGCCCCAGTCCGCCGCCTGCGCGTAGGTCGCGCCCTTGGCGTTGAGGATGTGCGGCGACTTCGACCGCGACCGCGTCGACGCTGCCGCCGCTGGTCTCGCAGCACGACGTCGCCGTTGACGGTCGACTGCGATCGACGCCAGGAACGCTTCGAGGTCGGTCTTCAGCGGATCGTGGTAAGAAGCCCTCGTACACGAGTTCGACCCACTTGCGCGCAACGTCGGGCTTGAAGCGGTTCTGCTGCTTGGTCAGCACCGCTTCTTCGAGCGCGCGATGCGCGGTCAGCAGCGCGATCAGGCCCGGCGCTTCGAAGATGATGCGGCCCTTCAGACCGATCGTCGTGTCGCCGGTGTACATGCCGCGGCCGACGCCGTACTGCGCGAACAGTCGCGGTTGAGCTTGCGCCAGCAGTCTCGTGGCCGGCAATCGTCTTGCCGTTCGAGCGCGACCGCCTCGCCGTTCGATCGAAAGTCGATCGTCACCTTCGAACGGCCTGTGCCGGCCACTCGCTGCGCGGCGCGCACCAGCCGCGCGCGCCTTCGCCCGGCGCTTCCCAGCGGTCGATCTCGCCGCCCGACATCGTCAGGCCGAGCAGGTTCTCGTTGATCGTGTAGCGCCTTCTGCTTGGCGCGCACGCCGAAGCCGCGCTCTTCGAGGTACTTCTGCTCGTAGGCGCGCACCTCGGTGTGTTCCTTCTGGATCTCGCGGATCGGCGCGACGATCTCGTAGTCGCCCAGCGCCTTCACCGCGAGATCGAAGCGCACCTGGTCGTTGCCCATGCCGGTGCAGCCGTGCGCGATCGCCTTGCGTGCCGAGTTCGTCGCAGCGCGCGCGATCGCGGCATCGACGATCAGGTAGCGGTCGGAAACCAGCAGCGGATACTGGCCCTGGTAGCCCTCGCCGGCCCAGACGAACGGCTTGACGAAGCCGTCCCAGATCGCCGGCCCGCCGTCGACCGTGACGTGGCTGGCGACGCCGAGTTCGTGCGCGCGCGCTCTCGATGTAGGCGCGCTCCTCGCGCATCGACGCCGCCGGTGTCGGCGAACACCGTGTGCACGGCCCAGCCGCGCTCCTTCAGATACGGCACGCAGAAGCTGGTGTCGAGGCCGCCGGAGAAGGCGAGGACGATGTCCTTGCTCGAGGGACTGAGGGCTCGATGGGCTGAGGAGGGCTGGGCTTGACGTAACTCCTGATACTCGGAATTGGTTCGGAGTTGGGGTACGAAGTGATGGCCGCGACGGCTGTTCGCATCGCTCCCGCTCTCGAGCCCTCGATCTGCTGGCCAGACGTCGCCATGATCGCCTTCTGCACATGCAGGCGGTTCTCGGCCTCGTCGATCGCGATGCACGGCCGGCGAATCCATCACCGCATCGGTCGCCTTGACGTTGCGGCGCAGCGGCAGGCAGTGGCTGAAGACGCCGTTGTCGGTCAGCGCCATCTTCGCTTCGTCCACAATGAAGTGCTTGTACTTTTCGCGGATCGGCTTTTCCTGGTCCCAGTTGCCGAAATACGGCAGCGCGCCCCAGCTCTTGGCGTAGACGACGTCGGCGCCGCGATAGGCGCTTTCGATGTCGTGGCTGACCGTCGAGCGAGCCGCCGTTCTCGGCGACGTTGCTGCGCGGCGAAGTCCATGTAGCGCTGGTCGAGCACGTAGTCCGGCGTCGGGCACAGCAGCGTCACGTCCATGCCCATAGCGCGTCGCGATCGTGCAGCGCGGAATTCGCGACCGCGGTGTTGAGCGGCTTGGGGTGGTAGGTCCAGGTCAGCACGTACTTCTTGCCGCGCAGGACCGGTCCGGGGTCGGTCGGCGCGAAGTGCTCCTGCAGCGCGAGGATGTGCGCCAGCTCCTGGCACGGATGGGTGATCGTCTCCATGTTGATCACCGGCACCGCTGGCGTACTTTGGCGAACGCGTGCAGCACGCGGTCCTCGCGATCGTACGGCCCAGTCGACTTGAACTTCGGGAACGCGCGCACGCCGATCAGGTCGACGTAGCGCGACAGCACGCTGCGCGACTTCGGCGATGTGCTCCTCGGCCTCGCCGTCCATGACCGTGCCGATGTCGAACTCGATCGGCCACGCGTCCTTGCCCGGGCTGCAGCACGATCGGCGTGGCCGCCGAGCTGGAACGCGCCGAGCTCGAAGCTCGTGCGCGTGCGCATCGACGGATTGAAGAACAGCAGCGCGATCGACTTGCCGGCCAGCTCGCGGCCGCGGCTGTAAGCGCTTGAACGCCGCGGCGCGCTGCAGCAAGCGCGTCGAGCTCGGCGCGGCTCCAGTCCTGGGTGCTAAGAGAAAGTGACGAATGGTCGCTGAGTCACTCTGACGTCCGATGAGGGGTACTGCAGATAACACAACCTTCGGCGCGGGGCCGGGTTCAGAGCAAAACACGCTGGAATGTACGCGCGAGAGCTACCCGGCCGAAATGAAGGCTTTCGGTCGACGCGCGCGAGGCCATGCCAGCCGCCATGCGGGCGCTGGTCAGGACGTCAAACTCTGGTACACGCACTTCGTCATCGGTCGCTTCGTGAGGAAAACTCGGAGCCGGATGATGACACGGAAGTTTTGCGCGATGCAGCAACGGCGGCCGCGAGGGCATCTGCTATTCGGCCCGGCGTGACACTGATGCGAACGCGAATCCGGTCGCCTGGGTCGTAGTTCATGCGCGCGTTGTACAACTCGCCGCGATAACGGTACTCGACGTCGTATGCGGCCACGTGCCGCTCTCCGCCAGTTCCCTCGACCTGGCGGCAGTGCCGCTTCGACCGTGTAGCCGGAGGCTGGCTGCCCGGCGATTGTTTCCCACGACCGCACCGACCGTGGCGCCATGACCGTCGTTGCCGCTGCGACCACTGCCCTTGCCGATGGTGCTGCCGACGACGCCGCCGATGATCGCGCCGACCACGGTAGCGCCGGCCCGGTTGTCCGGACCCTGCACGGGCACCTGCTCGTCGTAGCATTCCTCATGCGTCGCGGCCGGCTGTCACCTTGCTCGTCAGTGCGACCGGATCGACGCGCAGCACGTCGGCCCAGCCGAAGTGGACGCCTTCGGCCAGCAGCCCATGACTTTCGGGGGCGCGATTGTCCGGGACGCGGATTGTCCTGGGCGTGCGGGACGCGATTGTCCTGGGCGTGCGCCAGACCACACAGCAGCAGCGTAGCGGCAATCGATGATGCCGGTTATCTTCATCACTTCTCCAAGCCACGCAAACGCCAGTATGGCCGTCTGCGCCTCCGCCGGCATCGCGCAAGCCGGTTCCCGGCGGCGCTGCGCGCATGTCCACGAATACGCTTGAAATTAAAGCACCGAGGCTGAATGGCGGCTTAGGCCGCCACGTCGTCTCGCGCGTCCGACCGCGGTTTTCAAGTGGTTTCTGGGGTCGACTGTTACAATAGCGATCCACTACTGACCCGCCATGAACCTGCGACTGCACAACACCCGGACGCACCGCGTCGAAGATTTCTGATCCCCCAGGACCCGCGGCGGGTCACGATCTACCTGTGCGGCCCGACGGTATACAACTACGTGCATATCGGCAATGCGCGCGGTCCGGTCGTGTTCGGCCTGCTCGTGCGCCTGCTCAAGCACAGGTATGGCGCCGACCACGTGGTCTACGCGCGCAACGTCACCGACGTCGACGACAAGATCAACGCGGCCGCGGCCGCGCCGAGGCGTCGCCGATCGACGTCATCACCGACGCGCTATCGCGCGGCCTACGACGAGGACATCGACGGGCTCGGCGTCGACGCGCCGGACGATCGTGCCGCACGCCGACCAGCACATCGCCGCAGATCATCGCGATGATGCGAGCGCCTGATCGCAGGCCGGGCACGCCTACGACAGCCGAGGGCCACGTGCTGTTCGACGTCTCCTCCTATCCCGCACTACGGCAAGCTCGTCCGGCGCGGTCGACCGAGGAGATGATCGCCGGCGCGCGCGTCGAAGTGGCGCCATACAAAGAAGAATCCGGCCGATTTCGTGCTCTGGAAACCGTCGACGCCGGAGCTGCCCGGCTGGGACCAGCCCGTGGGGCCGCGGCCGTCCGGGCTGGCACATCGAGTGCTCGGCGATGAGCGAGGCGCACCTCGGCGAGACGCTCGACATCCATGCCGGCGGCAACGACCTGATGTTTCCGCACCACGAGAACGAGGTCGCGCAGTCGACCGTGCGCGCACGGCGGCAAGGTGTTCGCGCGCTGCTGGCTGCACAACGGCATGCTGACGTTCGGCGGCAGGAAGATGTCGAAGTCGCTCGGCAACACCCTGGTGCTGCACGAACTGCTCGAGCGCTACCCGGCCGAAGCTGCTGCGCTTCATGCTGCTGAAGGCGCACTACCGCCAGCCGCTGGACTGGTCCGACGCGACGCTGGAGCAGGCGCAGCGCACGCTGGACGGCCTGTACGGCACCTTGCGCGATCTGGCCGCGGTCGAGTTGGCATCGCAGGATCGCACGCTGCCCGCCGAACTGATCGACGACGCTCGCCGACGACCTCAACACGCCCGAGGCGCTGGCGCTGCTCGCGCGGCTTGCGGACAATGCGCGCAAATCCACAAGTCCAGCCCGACGACAAGAAGGCGGCCAAGGCGGCGCTGCTCGGAGCCGGCGCTTTCCTCGGCCTGCTGCAGCAGGATCCGGAAGCCTGGTTCAAGCGCCAGGGCGTCGGCGAAGCGTCGATCCCGAATGGATCGAGCGCCTGCTCGCCGAACGCGCCGATGCGCGCAAGCGCAGGGACTTCGCCGAGCTCGGACCGCATCCGCGACGAACTCGCCGCGCGCGGCGTGATCATCGAGGATGGGCCGCAGGGCGCGCGCTGGAAAATCGCCTCGCCACCGGGACCAAGCACGATGAATGCCCGGCCTGACGGTCCGCAGGTCGACCGCGGATGTCCGCGGCACGCGGATGCCGCAGGCCGCGATCGCCGAGGAATTTTCGTTCTTCAGCGACTGGACCGAGCGCTACCAGTACCTGATCGATCTCGGCCGCAAGCTGCCGCCGTTTCCGCCGGCGCTGCAAGACGGAAGCGAACAAGGTGCAGGGCTGCCAGTCGCAGGTCTGGCTCGTCGCCGAGGGCGACCGCGAGCGGTTTGCAGTTCCGTGCGATCAGCGATTCGGCGATCGTGTCCGGCCTCATCGCACTGCTGCTGCGCGTCTACTCGGGCCGCAGCGCGCAGGAGATCCTCGCCACCGAGCCGCGTTTCGTTGAAACGATCGGCCTGGCCAAACACCTGTCGCCGACCCGCAGCAATGGCCTCGCGGCAATGCTCGGCAGTCACGTCAGGCGAAAGCCCGGTCTTTTTGTGTAGCGCAGCGCGAGTTCGGGAAAAGCATGAGGATCGCGGACTGGCTGCCTGCGCTCGCCCTGCTGCCGCTCGCGGCAGCCGCGGCCGTGCGCTGGTCATCGAAACCCCCGACAACGTGCCGCGCCACCCATCCGGCATGGCGCTCCCGGAGCAGGTCGCCGGGTTCGTCCAGCAAGCTGCTGCGCTTCGACGAATCTGAAGCGACGCTGGCGCCAGCTACACCTTTCACGACGCGGCGCTGTCGATCCATGCGACGGTGTACATCTATCCGCCGCCCGGCGGCGCTGCACCGGCGGACGCGATGGCGCGCAACATGCTGTGCTCGCAGGAACTCGACAAGCGCAAGGACGAACTGCACCGGTTCCATCCCGACTCCACCCTGTCGGCAGTCACAGCAGCCATGCTAATCAGGCCGGTGCGAGCCGCAGTGGCTATCATCGCCTTCAATTCGTATGAGCAGTTCGGCGCGCTGCCTCAGAACGTCTCGTCGGACTTCTACCTGTTCTGCTTCGCGATGGACGACTGGATGCTCGCCTACCGCTTCACCTATCCGGCGAAAACCGACGCGGCCGCGCCGATCGCGCAGTTCATGCGCGAGGCTGGCTGGGCGCGCTGAGGATTCAGCGATCAGTCGCCCATCTGCTTCTGGCGATGCTCCCAGCGCTCCTGCGCGTCGAGGCGCACAGCGTCGCGATCGGGCGCGCCTCGAGCCGCTCGAGGCCGATTTCCTCGTCGGTCTCCTCGCAGATAGCCGTAGCGGCCTTCCTCGATGCGCTTGAGCGCCTTGTCGATCTTGGCAATCAGCTTGCGATAGCGGTCGCGCGTGCGCAGCTCGAGGCGAGTTCTCGGTCTCGCGCGTGGCGCGCTCGGCTTCATCGCCGACGTCGCGAACTTCGTCGCGCAGGTTGTCGATCGTCTGCTTGGACTCCTCGACCAGGTCCTCGCGCCACTTCTGCAACTTGGCGCGGAAGTAGGCGAGGTGGCGCGGGCCCATGTATTCCTCTTGCTGCGTTCGGATGGTAGCCCGCCGGGCAGATTGATCACGACCGTGTTCGGCAGCGCATAGCGACCGTCGTCACGGGAGAGCGTATCCAGTGTATTGGGTTGCTGCTGTCATCGTTGCCTTTTTTGGTGCGGTTGCGGTCTTGGCTGGACGTCGCGGATCGTGCAGAAGCCGGTTGAGCGCGGTTTATGCCGGCACTGGCTTGCCGCTTTCTGTACCGGTTTCGCCGGCTTCGCTGCCACCGGCTTTCTTGCCGCCGGTTTGGCCAGCGCATTTTCTCTTCGCCGGTTTCTTTGCCGCAGGGCGCGGGCTTGCGCGCAGGCTTCGCCGCTTTTTGCGGCTTGCGCGCGTGCACTGCCGCGGCCTTCTTCGCGGGCTTAGGCCTCAGCTCCTGCCGGTTTCTTCTTGGCGGCAGGCGCCGGTTTGCGTTTCGAATTCGCCATTTTGTTCACCTTAGTTGCTCGGCGGTCGCGTGTTATAGCTCAAGTCACCCCCAGCAGCAACCACTTGCGAAACGAAGCCGGTTTGCCCCAGTTCATGCCAGTCTGTTGATCCAGTCACATGTCGGCGTGCGTGTACACTGTGACGCAACGCCATGCGGCAGCAGGAATTGTTGCGCGCCGCTGCATCATGAACGCCGCGACCTGGTTGACTCGCTCTTGGCCCGCCTGATTCTCGCCTCTGCTCGCCATTTACAAGCGCCTGCTGAGTCCGCTGCTGGGCGGACGCTGCCGTTTCGAGCCGAGTTGCGCCGGACTATGCGCGCGTCGCGCATCGCCCGCTTCGGTCGCCACGCGCGGCGGCATTCTGGGTTGTGCCGCCTGGCGCGCTGCCAGCCGCTCTGCCGCGGCCGGATTCGATGCCGTGCCGGACACACCCTTCACCCTGCGCCGCAAGCCGACGCACCTCATCCGGATACCCACGCATGAACGACTGGTTGATCCGCAACGCCGACATCGTCAACGAGGGACGCCGCTTCCAGGGCGACGTGCGCGTGCGCCGGGCGCATCGACGCCGTCGCGCCGGCGCACTCGCCGCGCGCGACGGCGAACGCGTGTTCGACGCCGCGCGGCCGCCTGCTGCTGCCAGGCATGATCGACGACCAGGTGCACTTCCGCGAACCCGGGCTCGAGCACAAGGGCGATTTCTTCACCGAGTCGCGCGCCGCTGCCGCCGGCGGCGTCACCAGCTTCTTCGAGATGCCGAACTCGAGGCCGACCACGACCGACTACGCGGCGCTGGCCGACAAGTACGCGCGCCTGCGCGACAGAGTCGCTGCGCGAACTACGCGCTTCTATTTTGGCGCGACCAACGACAATCTCGAGGCGATCCGCGGCCTGGATCCGCGCAGCGCGCTGCGGCATCAAGATCTTCATGGGCGCGTCGACCGGCAACATGCTGGTCGACAACCCGGACACGCTCGACGGCATCTTCCGCGACGCGCCGGTGCCGATCGTCACGCACTGCGAAGACACGCCGACGATCGAGGCGAACCTGGCCGCTCGAGCGCGCGCGCTACGGCGATGACGATTCCGGTCGAACGCCATCCGCTGACATCCGCTCGCGCGAGGCCTGCATCAAGTCGACGCAGCTGGCGATCGATCTGGCCCGCCGGCACGGCACGCGCCTGCACGTGCTGCACATCTCGACCGCCGACGAGCTCGCGCTGTTCACGCCCGGCCCGATCGAAGGCAAGCGCATCACGGCCGAGACCTGCGTGCACTTCCTGCACTTCGAGCGAGGCCGACTACGCGACCAAGGGCAACCTGATCAAGTGCAACCCGGCGATCAAGACGCCGCGCGATCGCGCCGCGCTGATCGAGCGCGCTGCGCGACGGCCGCATCGACGTGCTCGCCACCGATCACGCGCCGCACACGCTCGAGGAAAAGGGCCAGGGCTACGAAAAGGCGCCGTCGGGCCTGCCGCTGGTGCAGTTCGTCGCTGCAATGCGCGCTCGAGCGCTGGTTCGACGGCCAACTGCCGCTCGAGGTGCTCGTCGAGACAGCGCGCACATGCGCCGGCGAAGCTGTTCAACGTGCAGCGAGCGCGGCTTCATCCGCGAAGGCTGCTGGGCCGACCTGACGCTGGTCGATCCGGCAGCGCCACAGACCGTGACGCGCGAGGCGGTGATCTCGAAGTGCGGCTGGTCCCCGTTCGAAGGCACGACGTTCCGCTCGAGCGTCGCGGCGACCTGGATCAACGGCCACCTCGCCTGGAACGACGGCTAAGCTCGACGACACGCAGCTCGGCCAGCCGCCGTGGAATTCGATGCGATGACGACGACCGTCCCTCTCCCGCTGATGCGGAAATTAATGATGGTCCTGCAGTTGTCCGGAGATGCAGCGATTGGATCTGGCGCTTGTGCCGGGAACGAATCCTGCTTTCGGTCGCATCGGCCCTATGCCGCCGAGCGGATCAGCATTCCCGAGCATCTGCAGCAGAGGCGAGCTCGTGGTCGGCCATGCGCCCGTGGCGATACGACAGATCGAATTCGGCGGACGCCAAGCTGCACGTCGGCCCGACGGCGCGTTCGTGTTCGGCCTCGATCGCGATGCGCCGCCATCGGCGACGCTGGAACGTTCGCTACGCCGACGGTTCGAAGACAACGCGCAAGCTGCAGGTCGCCAAAGGACACTACCACATCGAGCGCGTCAGAAGGCTTGCCGCAGAAGACCGTGACGCCGGATCCGGAGACAGCGGCGCGCATCGAGCGCGAGCAGGCGCTGCGTTGCCGAGGCGCGCAAGCGCGACGATGCACGCGAGGATTTCCTGCGCGGCTTCGCGCTTGCCGGTACAAGGCGCACGCATCAGCGGCGTCTACGGCAGCCAGCGCATCGACAACGGCACGCCCAAGGCGCCGCACATGGGTCTGGATCTGGCGGTCGCCGGAAGGCACGCCGATACACGCGCCGGCCGCCGGCATCGTCGCGTTCGCAGAACCCGATCTCGTGCTGACCGGCGGCACTGTGCTCATCGATCACGGCTTTGGCTTGACCAGCGCGTTCCTGCACATGAGCCGCTCTCGACGTGAAGGTCGGCGAACGCGATCGAAGCGCGGTCAGGTCATTCGGCGCCGCCGGGCATGACCGGCCGCGCCAGCGGACCGCACATGTGCATTGGGGCTTCAACTGGTTCGACGTGCGCCTCGATCCGGCGCTTGCTGCCGAAACCGTCGCGCTTGAGTGCGCGATGCAGGCGCGGAGCAGTCAGCCGGCACGATTGAAAGCCTCGTCATCCGCGAGATTGCCGCTGCAGACTTCCGGTCTGCTCTGGCCGATCTTCCGCGAGTGTCGTTGCCGCAAGGCGACACCTACAGCTATCCGCCGGACATCACCGTTCGAGGCAAGCGCGGCGCTTGTGGACCAGCGAGGGACGCGCGCTGTTTCGTCGCCGAGGTCGAAGGCCGGTGCATCGGCGGTTACATGCTGCACGCCCAACCAGCCGGGGCTCGGCGACCACGTCGCGAACTGCCGGCTACATGGTGACGCCGTGCCATGCGCGGGCCGCGGCATCGCCGGTGCGATGTGCGCACATTCACTCGGTGCGGGCGCGCGAGGCCGGCTTCACGGCAATGCAGTTCAACTATGTCGTCACTCTCAAGCGAGTCCGCCACATCAGGCTTATGGCAGAAATTCGGGTTTGTCATTGTCGGGCGCGTGCCGAAAGCATTCCGTCACGCGACTGCCGGGCTCGATCGACGTCCTCGTGATGCACAGATTCCTCTGACGCTTCAGGAAGAATCAGCCGGTGAAGGCCGCCGCGTCCCATTCGCCTTGTCGCTTCTTTGCTGACGACGGTTTTCGATGATACGTCAGCCGGCAGCGGACCCGTAGCCGCCTGCAACACCCTTGGTCGCGAACCGCGACCGCATCGTGCGGATGCAGGCTTTCCTGGTGTGTCGTACGAATCTGGAAGTCATGCACGCGCTCGTCGGCGTCGAGCGCGGCCTGGATGCGGCGCGCGGCGTCTTCGCAGAAACATCAGGTTCTGCGCCGTTGAGCAGCGCGAACGCCTGCTCGTCCTCGCGCTTGACCGCCGTCTGCACCGGCGTCTGCAGCGCCGCCTCGACCCGGTCGATGAGTTCGACGATCGGCAGGTCCGAAGCCCGGCGCGAGCTTCACGCGCACCTGCGGCGATGCTGCGCTGGCTGTGTGGCGTCGCGCAGATGCCCTGCTCGCTGCCGAGCCAGGCGACGACCGCGTCGTAGTCGAGCGGCTCGGCCACGCGCGAAGTCGTGGCGCAAAGCGCTCCTGGATCAGCTGTCGCGCCGAGGGCGGCCGAGCACGGGCAGGTGCTCGAATAAACGACTTCGCAACCCAGTTCCAGCGAGAAGCTGACCCTTTGTCCATCGTCGCCGGCGATCGTCGACCGGATACGACTTCCAGCCGCTGTTGTCGCTCTTCAGCGCGGCGCGACGCACGAGGTGATCGAAGCTCGATGCGCACCATCGCGCGGTCGGACAGCTCGTGCGTGCGAATCGAGAAAGTCGCGCAGCAGGCGGCGGATCGAGCACGGCGTCAGCGGTTCGGCGGCGAGCGACTTGTCGACGATGCAGGTACAGACGCGACATGTGGATGCCGCGTACGCCGGGCTGATTCAGATTCACGTAGGCCGACAACGCGCGCCGGCGAGCTGTCAGACCCTGCCCCGCGTCCCCGGCCAGTCGTCACCGGCACGTCGATCCTGTCCATGCCGACCCAATCCAGCGCGCCCGCCACAGCCGCGGTCGGCCTCGCTGCGCAATATCGGGCATCGCGCGCAGCGCACCAGTTCCGTGTGCATGGTCGATACCTCGTGATTGTTGCGTCGATGATACCGATCGCGTCGGCGATGGTATGCACCGCTGACGTTAGGGCCGTTGCTGCCGCATCAAGGCTGTAGTCGGGTTCCGCGTACGTGCCCGGCTGGTTCAATTTTCTCGCGCCAAGGCTCGCGCCTCGCGCCACGCGACCCACAGGCTGGCCAGCGCCGCAGGCGCGCATGTGTTCGGTCGAGGCACGCAGAGAGGATCGGACGCTTCGCGCGCGGCGGCGAGCAACGCACGGTCGTGCGCGCACGCGGACGCGTTGATAGAGGCTGCGCACCGATGATGCGCCAGCGCATTCCGCCGACACGGCTGCAAGGGCGTCGAGGTGGTCGCGCAACAGCGCCGCGCGCCGCGGGGTCGGCGCGGACAGTGCCGAAGCGCGTCAGGCCGTGGCGCGCGAGCAGGTCCAGCGGCAACGGCAGGCTGTCGTTGCCGTCGCGATCTGCGGCAGCTCGCGCAGCAACTGGGTAATTGTCCACAATGTTGCATTCGACTCGATGTCGGCATCGCGACCGCCGGACAGCGCGTTTTCGACCTGCGCAACGACCTTGTGAAAGGCGGCCCGCTGGCCAGAGCAACTCGAGCAAGGTCGCCGCTGCCGTGTTGCCCTGCTGCGCGAGCGCCGCGTCGGCCAGCGCCAGCCACAATGCCGGGTCGATCGGTGCTCACGACCTCATCGGCGAACAACTCGCGTGCGATCGGATGATTGCCCCGCCCGGCCACGGCACCTGCAAGTTCACCCCGCCACCAGGACAGCTTGGCCGTTGCGACCTGTGGTTCGCGCATGTGCGCGGCGGCGCCTAGCTCGTGCACGAGGACGGCAAACGCATTTTCCCGCCGGCGCTGGGCGGACGGCAGAAAGATCGACGCGATCGCGTATTCGGGGTGCGCGTCGAGCCACTCCTGCTCGAAGCTCGCGAAAGCCGGCGTTGCCGCCATGGCGCGCCTCAGGCAAGACCCAAAACCGGAAGCAGGTCCGCCGGCGTCGCGGCTACGCGGTCGGCGCCCCAGGTAGCGGCATCCTCGCCATCGAGGTAACCCCACGCCGCGGCGACCGTCGCCATGCCGGCACGCTTGCCCGCTTCGACATCACGGGCATCATCGCCGACGTAGATGCTGCGCGCAGGCATCGACGCCGGCCAGTACGCACGCGTGCAGAAGCGGCGCCGGATCGGGCTTGCGCAGCGGCAGGCAGTCGCCGGACACCAGCGCGGCGCAGCGCGCGTCGAGCGCGAGCGCCGTCATCACCGCGCGCGCCAGGCGGCCGGGCTTGTTGGTCACGACGCCCCAGCGGATGCCGCGCGATTCGAACGCAGCCAGTGCGTCGTCGATGCCGGGAACACGTGCGTGTGTGCGTCGCGATCGCTTCGGCGTAAAGATCGAGAAAGCGCGGCAAGAGGAGTTCGATGCGCGCCTCGTCGGCGCCTGGAAAGCCGCGCCGCAACATCGCGCGGCCGCCCTTCGACACGACGTGGCCGATCGTGGAGACATCGACCGGAGGCTCGCCCAGTTCGGCGCGCAGGCGCGACATCGCGACGACGAGGTCGGGCGCCGAATCGATCAGCGTGCCGTCGAGGTCGAAGAAGACCGCGGCGATATCACTGCCCCGCGGCGTCATGCCGGCTTCGCGGCGCAGGCCAGATAGTTCACTTGCGTGCCCTTGACTACCCGGGCCCTGCGCGAATACGGGTTGTAGGAAAGGCCGCTCAGGTCTTCAAGTTCGAGGCCTGCCGCGCGCAGCGCAGCAGCCATTTCCGACGGGCGGATGAATTGTGCGTAGTGATGCGTGCCGCGCGGCAGCAGGTTGAGCGCGTACTCGGCGCCGGCGATCGCAGCCGCGAACGCAAGCGGCGTGCGGTTGAGCGTCGACAGGAACAGGCGGCCGCCCGGCTTGCAGCAGCGCCGCACAGGCGCCGATGACGCTGCCCGGATCGGGCACGTGTTCGAGCATTTCCATGCAAGTGATCGCATCGAACGCGCCGGGCATTTCCGCCGCCAGCGCTTCGACACTGACCTCGCGGTAATCGACGTGCTGCCCCGACTCGTGCAGATGCAGGCGTGCGACTTCGAGCACGCGCGGCGCCAGATCGATGCCCATCACGTTGGCACCGCCACGCGCGAGCGCTTCGCTGAGAATGCCGCCGCCGCACCCGACATCGAGCACGCGCGCGCCCTTCAGCCCAATGCGCTCGGCAATGTAGTTCAGCCGTGCCGGATTCAGGTCGTGCAGCGGGCGCGACTCGCCATCGACATCCCACCATCGCGCCGCGAGCTTGTCGAACTTGGCGGTCTCGGCTGAACTGACGTTTGCCTTGGCTCATGTCACGTCGCCGCGATGCGTGCTTGCCAGGTCAGCGCTTTCCTGCGCAGTTCGTCCGGATCCATGCCGGTCAATGTTCCATTTTCCACTTTGCGCACACCGGCGATCCAGACGTCGCTGACCTGCTGGCGCCCGGTCGCATAGACCAGCTGCGAATTCGCGTGATAGAGCGGTTGCGTTTCGAGCGCGTCGAGGCGCACCGCGACTAGATCGGCCTGCTTGCCGGGCACGATCGAGCCGATGCGCTCGCCCAGACCGATCGCCTTCGCACCGTTCAACGTCGCGGCCTCCAGCGCAAATGCGGCATCGAACGCGCTGGCATCTCCGGCGACGCCCTTGGCCAGCAGCGCCGCGGTGCGCATCTCGCCGAACATGTCGAGGTCGTTGTTGCTGGCGCAGCCGTCGGTGCCGAGCGCGAGGTTGACGCCGGCGCGGCGCAGCTTCTCGGCCGGGCAAAAACCGCTGGCGAGCTTGAGATTCGACTCCGCGCAATGCACGACCGAAACGCCGTATTCGGCGCAGGCGGCGATCTCGGCGTCGGTCAATTGCGTCATGTGCACGGCGATCAGGTGATCGTTGACCGAGCCCGAGCGACTGCATGCGCGCGAACGGCCGCACGCCGCGCTCCTTGCTGGCGTCCTCCACCTCCTGCGCCGTTTCGTGCAGATGCAGGTGCACCGGCAGGTCGAGGTGGTCGGAGAGCACGCGAATGCGCGCGAAAGTTTCGTCGGCAACCGTGTACGGCGCATGCGGCGCCAGCGTCGTCGAGATCAGCGATTCGCCCTTGAACTCGTCGCGGACGGCGAGGTTCTTGTCGAAGTATTCATCGCGAGTTCTGGCCCAGGCACTGGGAAACTCGATGAATGGCAGGCCGACCGCGGCGCGGAAGCCATGGCGCAGATAAGTTGCCGCCTGCACGTCCGGGAAGAAATAGTTTTCGCTGCAACAGGTCGTACCGCCGCGCAACATTTCGGCGATCGCAAGCTCGACGCCATCGCGCACGAACTCCGGCCCCATGACCTTGGCTTCGGCCGGCCAGACGTGATGTTGCAGCCACGCCATCAGCGGCAGATCGTCGGCCAGGCCGCGCATCAACGTCATCGGATTGTGCGTGTGCGCGTTGACGAGCCCGGGGATCAGCGCGTGCGCAGAAAGATCGACGCGCCTTGCATCGACGTACTTCGCTCGCGCCGCGTCGATCGGCAGGACATCGACAATCGCATCACCGGCGATCGCCACGGCATGATGATCGAGTACGCCGCCGTGCGGTTCGACTGGGATGACCCAGCGGGCTTCGAGGACGGTGTCGACGATGGGCTGAGCGCGTATCGGCGGGAGTCACGTTCTTAGCCCTCGTCGTCCTGCGAAAGCCGGGACCCAGTGCCGGTCAGCGGATTCGGGCAATAGCAAGACGCTGGACTCCGGCTTTCGCCGGGGTGATTGATTCGCGACGAAAATTCGCGCCGCCGAATTTTTCTGCCGAATCAATCACTTCACTCGGCCGACGTAATCGCCGGTGCGCGTATCGACCTTGATCTTTCGCCCTGCGGCACGAACAACGGCACGCGCACGACGGCGCCGGTCTCGAGCGTCGCCGGCTTGCCGCCGCTGCCGGCGGTGTCGCCCTTCACGCCGGGATCGGTTTCGGTGATCAGCAGTTCGACGAAGGTCGGCGGCGCCACGACCAGCGGCGCGCCGTTCCACAGCGTCACGATGCAGGTCTCATTGCCCTTCAGCCACTTCGCCGCATCGGTCATCGCGTTCTTGTCGGCGGCAATCTGTTCGTGCGTATCCGGATGCATGAAGTGCCAGAACTCGCCGTCGGTATACAAATACTCCATGTCGGTGTCGACGACATCGGCCGGCTCGAGCGAGTCGGTCGACTTCATCGTCAGCTCGACGACGCGTCCGGTCTTCAGATTGCGATATTTGACGCGCGTAAATGCCTGGCCCTTGCCCGGTTTCACGTATTCGGTGTCGACGATCGTCGACGGGTATCCGTCGACGATGATCTTCATGCCGTTCTTGACGTCGTTCATGCCATAGCTGGCCATACTTGCTCCGTAACGCTTAAGTGCCGCCTGCAAAAGCAGCTAAAATGGAAGATTCAATGGGAGGCCGGCGAGACCGACCGTCAGAATGGCAATGATAACCGCAAGCACCCCTCTGCGCGCAGTACGCGGGCCACGCAGAACCCCTCCGGAAAGCGGCCTGTGCGCTGGCAGGAACTGTGGCGCGACGCCGTAACCGGATCCGCTCGAACTGCTCGGTGTGCTCGGATTGCGTGATCGCGCCAGCGAGTTGTTGCCGAAGGCGGACACGGGTTTTCGATGCGTGTGCCGCGCGGATTCGTCGCGCGCATGCGCCATGGCGATCCCGCCGATCCGTTGCTGCTGCAGGTGCTGCCGCGGGCCGCCGAACTCGGCGAAGTGCCTGGCTTCACCGCGTGACCCAGTCGGCGACCTCGCGGCGCGCGCCGGGCGCGGTGTGCTGCACAAGTACGCCGGGCGCGCATTGCTCGTCGCGACGGGGTCGTGCGCAGTCAATTGCCGGTACTGCTTCCGCCGGCACTACCCTTATGCCGAAGAAATCGCCACGTCCGGCCGCTGGAGCGAGGCGATCGAACACCTGCGGGCCGACCCATCCATCAGCGAGGTCATTCTTTCCGGCGGCGATCCTTTGTCATTGTCGACGGCGAAGCTCGCGGACCTGACCGGCGCCCTCGCAGACATTCCACACCTGCGTCGCCTGCGCATACACACGCGTCTGCCGGTCGTGCTGCCGGAGCGCGTCGATGCCGACTTTGCGCACTGGATCACCGGGTTGCCCTGGCCGACGGCCGTCGTTCTGCATGCCAACCACCCCGCAGAACTCGACGCCGATGTTGCCGCTGCCTGCGCTCGCCTGCGCGCAAGTGGCGCGATACTGCTGAACCAGTCGGTGCTGCTGCGCGGCGTCAACGATCGCGCCGATATACTGGCGGCGCTGTCCGAGCGGTTGTTCGACTGCGGGGTGACGCCCTATTACCTGCATCAGCTCGACCGGGCGGCAGGGACGGCGCACTTCGAAGTCGATGACGCGAACGCCCGCGCCCTGATCAGGGACCTACGCGAACGTCTGCCCGGCTACCTGGTGCCGCGGCTGGTTCGTGAGATTCCTGGCGAACCGGGGAAGACGCCGCTGTAAACCTGTGAAAGACTGCCGCTGACGCCCGGTTCGCTACCGTTCGTCTGCTGGAAATACCCATCAGAATCGAGTAAAAGCTGTTTCAGCCCTTAATGTGTAGCCAATGGCCAAACAAGACCGTGTCGTAAAACTGCTGCTGATCGAAGATTCGGTCGAGGAAGCCGAGCAGCTGATCAGCGTTCTGCGCAATGGCGGGATCGCCTTGCGTCCGGCGCGGGCCGACAGCGCCGAATCGTTGGCCCAGCAACTCGAAGCGCAGACGCCGGACGTCATCCTCGTCAACACGGATGCCAAGTCCCTGAAGCTCGCCGATGTCGCGGCACAGGCCGGAATGGGCGGCAAGGACATCGCGGTCATTGCCGTCGTCAAGAAGCCGAGCGAAGCCGACATCGTCGCGGCATTCAACGACGGTGCGCGCGCGCTGGCGCTGCGCAATCGTGCCGAACACGTGCAGTCGATCGTCAAACGCGAGTTCGAAAGCCTCAACATGCGCCGCGGCGTGCGCCGGCTCGAGTCGGCGCTGCGCGAAACCGAACGGCGCTGCGATGCACTGCTGGATTCCTCGCGCGATCCGATCGCCTACGTGCACGAGGGCATGCACGTGCGCGCGAACCGCGCCTACCTGGAGATGTTCGGCTACGACGAATTCGCCGACATCGAGAGCATGTCGATCCTCGACATGATTGCCGCCGACGATGCCGACGACTTCAAGACCCTGTTGAAGAAGCTGTCGAAGGGCGACAAGCCACCGCAGCGCCTCAATCTGAAGGCGCAACGCAGCGACGGCACGACGTTCGACGCGGTGATGGAATTCGCCGCAGCCAACTTCGAGGGCGAGCCTTGCCAGCAGATCAGCTTTCGCGTGCAAAGCGAAAACGTCGCACTGGCGAAGGAACTCGACGCGCTGCGCTCGAAGGATCTGGTCACCGAGCTGTTCACGCGCCAGCATGGACTCAATGAACTCGGCAATGCGGTAAGTGCGGCTGCGGCCGGCACCAGCGACCGCGCGCTGCTGATTCTCGAGCCCGACAACTTCCGGCGCCTGCTCGACACGGTCGGACTCGGCAACGCCGACATCCTGCTCGGCGACATGGCCGCCGTGGTGCGCCAGCATCTGACAGAAGCCGATGTGCCGATGCGGCTGAGCGAACACACGTTCGCCATCATCAGCAGCGGGCGCGGCATCGAGAACCTGCGCCAGGTCGCCGAGTCCATCCGCAAGGCGCTTCGAAGACCGCATCTTCGAAGTCGGCGCGCAGTCGCTCAGCGCGAACGTCAGCATCGGCGGCGTGCTGATCGGCGAGAGGAACGCCATCGTCCAGACCGTGCTGACGCAGGCCGCACAGGCGCTGCGCTCAGCGCAGGGCGAAGGCGGCAATCGCGTCAGCGTCGTCGATCCGGCCGCGCAAGACAAAGCCAAGGATGAGGAGAACCGGCATTGGCTGGCGCTCGTGCGCGATGCCATCGACAACGGCAAGTTCACGCTGTTCTATCAGCCGATCATCAGTCTGCACGGCGACGAGGGCGAGTACTACGAGATCCTGCTGCGCATGCGCGGCCCGAAGGGCGACATCAGCCCGAATTTCTTCATGCCGGTAGCCGAACAACACGGCCTGCTGCCGGCGATCGATCGCTGCGTGATCCGCGATTCGATCAAGGCGCTTGCGGAGCGCGAGCGGGCTGGCCATCGCACGACGTTCTTCCTGAAGCTGGCGCCGCAGTCGCTCGAGGATGAGACCCTCGTGCCGTGGATCGCGCAGCAGCTGAAAGCCTCACGCGTACGCGGCGATGCCGTCGTCTTCGAGGTTCCCGAACCGAAAGTCGTGACCAACCTCAAGCCCGCGCGCGTGTTCGTCAACGCGTTGAAGCAGATCCATTGCGGCTTCGCGATCGAACAATTCGGTTCCGGACTGAACTCGTTCCAGTTGCTCAAGCACGTCGAGGCGAACTATCTGAAGATCGACCGCAACTTCATGGTCGAGCTGCCGAAGAACAAGGAAAATCAGGACAAGGTGCGCGGAGATCTGCGAACTGGCGCAGCGCTCCAACAAGCTGACGGTCGCCGAGTTCGTCGAGGACGCCGCGAGCATGTCGATCCTGTTCTCGTGCGGAGTGAATTTCGTGCAGGGCAACTTTCCTGCAGGAGCCCGAGAAGGTCATGGCCTACGAATTCGGCACGTGATCGGGACAAGAGCAAAGATTGAACCACGAAGAACACGGAGAACACGCAGAACACGAGGAGAAGCTAGCGCACTTCCAAGTGGTTTCTTTGTGTTCTTCGCACCTTCGTGTTCTTCGTGGCCGACTTCTGAACCGCCCGGATCGATTACGTCGCGTTACGCAGCGCGGCGATGCGTTCTTCGATCGGCGGATGGCTCATGAACAGGCGGCTCACTCCGCTCTGACCGGAAATGCCGAACGCCTGGAACGCTTTCGGCAACTGCGCTTCACCCTGGTTGCCCGAAAGCGTCTGCAAGCGCGGAAATCATTGCGCTGCGGCTGCCGAGGCGCGCGCCGCCGGCGTCCGCGCGGAACTCGCGCCAGCGCGAGAACCACATGACGATGATCGTGGCGAGCACGCCGAGCACGATCTGCAGCAGCATCACGATCAGGAAATAGGCGATGCCGCCGCCGCGTGATTCGCCGTCCCGATTGCCGGACATTGCGCCGTCGATCACTCCGCCGATGATGCGCGCGCAGAAACATCACGAACGTGTTGAGCACACCCTGGATCAGCGCCAGCGTGACCATGTCGCCATTGGCGACGTGCGTGACCTCGTGGCCGAGGACCGCGGACACTTCGTCGCGATTCATGCTGCGCAGCAGGCCGGTGCTGACAGCCACGAGCGCATGGTTCCTGCTCATGCCGGTCGCAAATGCGTTCATCTCCGGCGCATCGTAGATCGCGATCTCAGGCATGCCGATGCCGGCGCCTTCGGCGTGATGGCGAACGGTCGCGAACAGCCATTGTTCGTCCGCGCTGCGTGGCTGTTCGATGACCTGCGCGCCGACCGACATTTTCGCCAGCATCTTCGACAGCGCGAGCGAAATGAACGCGCCGCCCATGCCGAAGACCGCGCACATGACGAGCATGCCCTGCAGATTCATGCCGGTGTGGCTGTAGGCCCAGCGGTCGATACCGAACAGCGAAACGACGACGCTGAGGACCAGCATGATCGCAAGGTTGGTACCGAGGAAGAGGATTACGCGCAACATAAGGTCCCTTTTCAGGTGTCGGGATATGGCGGAAATCTTGGGGAAATTTGGCCCCTTCAAGAGCGAAAGGACATCGCAAAGGACACGAAGGACGACAATATGATTTGATCTTGTATCTTCGTGGTGACAGGTTTGATCCGAAACGGCTTCTTCGTGATCTTCAAGGCTTGGATGTATCATCTCTTGATGCTTCTGCAGTTCGTCACATGACCTATCGCGGCCGCTTTGCGCCCTCGCCCACCGGCGTCCTGCACTTCGGCTCGCTGGTCGCTGCCGTCGGCAGCTGGCTGCGCGCGCGTGCGCAGAATGGACACGTGGCTCGTTCGAATGGAAGACCTCGATCCGCCGCGCGAGGTTCCCGGCGATCGGCGGCGTGCATTCTGGACACTCTGGCCGCATTCGGCATGGAATCCGACGAACCCGTGGTCTATCAGAGCTCGCGCCAGCCGGCTTACGAGGCAGCGTTCGCAGCTCTGCAGTCGCGCAGCCTGGTTTCCCCTGCTGGTGCAGCCGCAGCGACATGGATGGTGACCAGGCGTCTGCACCGCGGGCGCTTGCATTGCCGCGCCGGATCCCAAGCGCGGCACCAGCATGGCGGCTGCGAGCGCCCGACGGTGAGATCCGATTCGTCGGACGCGGTCTTCGGCGCACAGCATCAGAACGTCGGCGCGCGACCGTCGGCGATTTCGTCATCCGGCGCGTCGAAGGCTGGTATCGCCTATCAGCTGGCAGTGGTGGTGGACGATGCGGCGCAAGGCATCACCGAGATCGTGCGTGGCGCTGACCTGCTCGAGTCCACTCCGCGGCAGATCTGCCTGCAGCGTCTGCTCGGCCTGCCGACGCCCGACTACCCGCATTTGCCCGTCGTCGTGGAGACGATGGACGAAAGCTTTCGAAGCAGGACCGGGCGCCGCCCTGTCGACGCTGCACGACCCCGTGCCGGCGTTGCGCGCCGCGCTCGAATTCCTCGGCCTGCCGCATGCTGCGGCGACAGACCCGCCGGACTGCTGCAATTCGGCTGCTCGTCAATTCGGACGTTGCGCACATCGCTGCAACACGCAGGCGCATTGTCGCAGCGCAGGCGGCCGCGCGCAGTCGGTATAGTATGCTCGGCGGTGTGCTCAGCATATCGTGGCGAGCGCGCGCGCTCGCCGCCGGAGAATCTAAGATGGAGGAGTCATGACATCACGTGTAGCGTTGGTAACTGGCGGCACCGGCGGCATCGGCACGGCGATCTGTCAAGCGGCTGGCCGCGCATCGGACACAGGGTGGCGACGAACTACCGCGACAAGGGCAAGGCCGATGCCTGGGCAGGCGCGCAGCTCAAGGCGCAGGGCGTGAGATCGCGACTGTCGTTCGCCGGCGATGTGGGCGATCCCGCTTCGGCCGAAGCGATCGTCAGGACGGTCGAGCAGCAACTCGGCCCGGTCGATATCCTGATCAACAACGCCGGCATCACGCGCGACACGACGTTCCACAAGATGACGCGCGATGCAGTGGCAGGAAGTGATCAACACGAATCTCAATTCCTGCTTCAACGTCGACGCGCCCGGTCATCGACGGCATGCGCAATCGCAAGTGGGGTCGCATCATCCAGATCAGCTCGATCAACGGCCAGAAAGGCCAGTACGGACTGAAGCCAACTACGCCGCGTCGAAGGCCGGCATGCACGGCTTCACGATTTCGCTGGCGCAGGAAAATGCGAAGTTCGGACATCACCGTGAACACCGTCTCGCCGGGCTACGTCGGCAACGGAAATGGTCATGGCCGTGCCCGAAGAGCGTGCGCAACAAGATCGCCGCGCAGATCCCGGTCGGCCGCCTCGGCGAGCCCGACGAAATCAGCCTACGCGGTGCGCTTTCTTCACCGATGGAGGCGCGCTGGATCACCGGTGCAAACCTGTCGATCAACGGCGGCCAGTACATGGGTTGGTAGAGCCAAGGCGCGCTGGTGCGATACTTTGCATCGCATGCGTCTTGGCTCTGCTAAGGCAAGGACGCCGAACGGTAAAGGCATGCATAAAAAGATTCCGCACCTGCGATCTGCGCACCGCGTGCGGAACTTCCACGCTGCATGGTGAATGGCAGACGGGGTCCCGCACTCGGAATCGTCGCCGGCTGGATGCGCTGATCCAAAGAACCTCGGCCGACCATGCCTTCCATCCATCAGGATCGACACTCACCGCGCGCTACGTGGCTGGGGGTAAGTAGCGCTGACCATCAACTGCTCGGAGACCGGTCATGACGCCTATCGGAAAGTCGCTCCTTGCTGCTGGTTTGACGCTGGCCGCATCGGCGATCTACGCGAAACCCGTAAGAAAACGTCAGCACCAAGAAACACCCGAACCTTGCAGCCGCGCAACACTCTCTCCTACCCAGGCCTACGACAAAGTTGTCGCGGCTCAAAAAGCAAACAGAGTTCGATCTGGGTGGGCACGCCCAGAAAGCGAAGGATTTACGCTGGAACAGGCCAATCGGGAGCTCAAGGCCGCGGCACGGAGACCGCCAACAAGCACTGACAACAAGGCGGCGAACCTGCGACGGAATGTCGTTCAGGAACGGCATTCCGCCGCCTCTTGCAGCCTGCGATGCTGCGCAGCAAATCCGCTGGTGCGGCGCGTCACAATCTGCTAACTTTGTCGCATGGCACAAGCCCGAATCATCAAGAAATACCCGAACCGCCGGCTCTACGACACCGAGATTTCGAGCTATATCACGCTGGAAGAAGTACGCCAGCTGGTGCTCGACGGCGAAGACTTCGAAGTCCGCGACGCCAAGAGCGGTGACGACCTCACCCGCTCGGTGCTGCTGCAGATAATTTCGGAGCATGAGGAGACCGGGCAGCCGATGTTCACGACCCAGCTGCTGTCGCAGGTGATCCGCTTCTACGGCGACTCGATGCAAGGTTTCATGGGCAGCTACCTGGAGAAGAGCCTGCAGATCTTTCTCGACCAGCAGCAGAAATTTCGCAGCCAGCTCAACAACATACTCGGCCAAACCCCTTGGTCGATGCTCAACGACATGACCGAGCGCAACATGGACCTGTGGAAGTCAGTCCAGGAAGGATTCCTCACGGCCGCCGCGGGTTCCGCCAAGGCAGCCCCGGGCCCGAAGAACCCCCAAGTCTTGAGAGCCTGCCCGGCCGTTTGACAGCGGCCAAGACCGCCTCTACCATCGCGCGATTGTTGCACTGCCGCATAATGCGCAGCGCATGATTTTCCGTGTCACTGCCGATCGAGGAGACGGGTGAGATGAGCAAGCGCATCGCGCTGGTTACCGGGGCATCGGTGGCCTGGGTACTGAAATCTGCAAGCATATGGCGCGTTCCGGGCGCACGGTGGTGGCCTGCGACCTGGCCAGCCGCGCCGAACGCGTCGCTGAATTCCAGCGCGGAAACGGCGGACTTCGCCGACAAGATTTTCTTCGAGCCGATCAACGTCGGCGATTACGCCGCCTGCGCTGAGGCGGTCAAGGCAGTCGAGGCGAAATACGGCCCGGTCGACATACTGGTCAACGCCGCCGGCATCACGCGCGACACGACGCTGCGCAAGATGAGCCCAGAGCAGTGGGTCGACGTGCTGCGCATCAATCTCGACGGCGTGTTCAACATGTGCCGCCACGTGGTCGAAGGCATGAGCGAGCGCGGCTTCGGCCGCATCGTCAACATCTCCTCGGTAAACGGCCAGACCGGTCAGTTCGGCCAAACCAACTACCTCCGCCGCCAAGGCCGGCATGCACGGCTTCACTATGGCGCTGGCACGCGAAGTCGCGCGCAAGGGCGTGACCGTCAACAGCGTTTCGCCGGGCTACTGCCGTACCGCGCATGGTCGCCGCGATCGCCGAACCGGTGCGCAACCAGATCATCGCCGGTAGTTCCGGTCGGACGCCTCGGCGAGCCTTCCGAAATCGCCCGCGTCGTCGATTTCCTCGCCGCCGACGAATCCGGTTTCATTACCGGTGCGAACATTCCGGTCAACGGCGGCTATTTCATGGACAGCTGACGCGCGACCGCGCTTGTCAGATGAAGAAGCGCCGGATGCCGGGCTTTTTCTATGCGCGCTGCCTAGTACTCGAACGCCGTCGATAAAAGAAATCGTCCGGCGTACGTACGCAGTCGTAAGTTACTGTCATCGGATCGCCCGCCTCGATGACTTCGAAGTCCGTTGGCCGTATGCCGAACAGCGAATGCGTGTCGATTGAGAGGTCGGCCCCTTGTGCGCATGTCGAAGTCGTCGGCCTTCGCCGGTCAGCGGAATGCACCGCCGTCCGAAAGAAACATTCCGTATTTCTGCACCGTACGCAGGATTGACTCACCCCTTCATTGCTGCTGAACCCGGTCACGTTGAATGTCGCCTTGGGCGCAGCCGCGCGAGCCGTACGGCACAGCGGTTCGGCATCAGGATCCGACGTGGCAGTAATTGCCGTGCGACGCTGGGTGCACGTACTTCCTGCGCCATCATGCGATTGTTGCCGAGGATGAAGCGAATCGCGTGGCCGAGGTCGCCCTGCGACTGCGCCGCCGCCCACACTTCGTCGCGCGTTGAACAGCAACGGCGCGATCGGAAAGCCCGCACCGTCGGCGCTCGTGCAGTGCTCCCCGCGACCGTAGCGCGGATATACACGCGTGATAGATCCCACCGCGCAGTGCACAGTGCGTGCGGGCAGGCCGACGGCGTCGAGGAGTCGTTCCGTACGACTCGTACAGGATCACTGGGTCGTGTCGTTACTGACGAGCAGAGTGGCAGTCGTCGCTGCCGGCGCTGCATGAGTAACCGCGGCGGCGACGGTGCCCTCGATACCGCCGCCCACAGGCACTGGAAATAGCGTCTGCGCTCCAGGATCGTCACAGTCAACGTAATAGTACGGATCTTTCCCGGTTCCGGGCCACGGATAGCGGTCGCAGTCGGCGTGCTCGCGTCCGCGTGCAGCGCGTAGAACGAACAAGTCGATCTGAAAATTGAAGACGCGCGTGTCGCCCCAGCAGACTGAACCGCTGCCTGCCGCGACGCAGCTGCTGCCGCGAATCGTCGTCGCCAAGTCCTCGAGGTGCGTCATCATCGCCGCCGAGTTCGGGCGCAGCGGCGCGTTGCTGACGTCGAGATTCCACACCGCGTTGGGCTGGGTGAAATGCGGAAGCGCCGCGGCATACGGCAACGATGGGTGCAGCCGTGGTGGCGGCAGCCAGCACCAGCGCGGCGAGCACGACTCGGCATCGAGCTTCTCCTTCCCATGGAAACACGACCGATGGTAACTGGCGCCGCGCGAACGTGGTGTGATCGCCGTGGCAAAAGGCAGGCGGCCTACCAGACCGAGGTCGGCCGGCACGTCGTCCTCGGCTGGAGCGTTCGGATCGCACAGCAGGACCAGTGACTCGGCCTGGATCGCTTGCGCCTGCACGGCGACGTCCTTTTCGACCGAGCAGATAGCGCCCGGCCAGTTGCACGACGGCGAGTTCGCCCACGGTTGAGCCGTGTCAGTTGCGCTGGCGGCGCAATAGACGCGGCGGATCTTGTTGCCGTGCGGAAAATGACGCGGCACGTCGGCATCGGTCGAGTTCTACCGCCTTGCCTTCGAGCAGTGCCGCGAGTTTCTGCTTGCGCTCAGCGCTTCTCACGCGCGAGGCGCTCGGCCTCGCGCTGGTGCACGTTCGTGTTCTTCCTTCTCCTGGCGAGCGCGCAGCGCGTAGGCGCGCGCCAGATCGTGCTCGTGTGCGTTCCGGGCGAACGGCAGCTGGCGGCGGTGGTTTCTTCGGCGGCGGCGGCCTGCGTGCCTCGCGCCGGATCCGCCTGCCGTTGCAGGTTTCGGCTTGGCTTCCGACTTGAGCTTCTGCACAAGTCCACTCTTGAGCAACTGGTCGCGCAACGAATCCGACACATACGATCTGTTGAAGTTATCTGGAACGCGCGGCAATCCGGGACAACATCAAACGAACCCGAAAGGCGTGAGACGAAATACATGGGCGGCCGTATGGAACCTTTGCAGAACGTCAGTAGTGCGGCGGCGGCGGTTCGTCGTGGACGTCGTGCGGCAGGCCCAGTTTGATCCCGCCGAGTTCCTCGCGCAACCGCTCGCACTCGCGGCGCAATTCCACGATCAGGCGGTCCTGCGCGGCCACGGTCGCATCGAGCGACTGCACGGTGTTGTCCAGGAATGCCAGGCGCACTTCGAGTTCCGTCATGCGTTGCTTCGAGCGTTCGGCTCGTCATCTGTTGCTCACAGACGCCCGTCCACCGCATCGGCGGGCAACACGTACTTGACGTCGTAGATCACGGCGTTTGGCTTGCCGAACGCGCGAATGCCGGCTACGCCCCAGTCGTGATACTCGCTGATGCCCGACGGCAATCACGATCGCGTCATAGGCCGCTACGGCGGGCCGCGCAATCGGACGCGCGAAGCCGCACTCGCGCTCGCATTCGTCGGGGTCGGCATGCGGATCGTGAACATCGACCTGCGCATGGCAGGCGCGCAGTTCGTCGACGATCTCGCGCACGCGCGTGTTGCGCAGGTCCGGGCAGTTCTCCTTGAACGTGGCGCCCAGCACGAGGATGCGGCTGCCGACGACGCTGACCTGCTTGAGCGCCATCAGGCGCAGAACCTGGGCCGTGACGTGCGCGCTCATGCCCTCGTTGATGCGCCGCGCGGCGCTGATCAACTCGGGGTGGATGCGCACTTCGCTGGCCTTGTGGATCAGGTAGTACGGGTCGACGCCGATGCAATGGCCGCCGACCAGACCGGGGCGGAAATTGAGAAAATTCCACTTTGTCGCCGGCGGCCTTGAGCACTTCTTCGGTGTCGATTCCCAGGCGCGTAGAAGATCAGCGCCAGTTCGTTGACCAGCGCGATGTTCACGTCGCGTTGCGTGTTCTCGATCGGCCTTGGCCGCTTCGGCGACGCGGATGCTCGGCGCGCGATACGTGCCGGCGCGAATGATGCGGCGATACAGCGCGTCGACGAAATCGGCAACCTCGCGGCGTCGAGCCTGACGTCACCTTGACGATATCGGCCAGCCGGCGCGCCTTGTCGCCGGGGTTGACGCGCTCAGGGCTGCAGCCGCAGAAGAAATCGCGATTGAAGCGCAGGCCCGACGAGCGTTCGCAGCGCCGGCACGCAGCTGTCCTCGGTCGCGCCGGGATAGAACGGTCGATTCGTAGATGACGAGCGCGCCGCGGGACATGGCCTTTCCGACCATTTCCGCTGGCGCGCGATCAATGGGCCCAGATCGGGCCACTTGTGCGGCGTGACCGGCGTCGGCACGGCGACGATGAAGACGTTGGCCTGGCGCAGATCCGCTGGCGTCGGCGCTGTAGCGCAGTTGCGTCGGCGGCGTCGAGTTCCGGCCGTGTCGACCTCGCCGGTGACATCCTGCCCCGTCTCGAGCTGCGCGACGCGTCCGCCGTCGACATCGAAGCCGATCGTCGGCAATTCGCGCCCAAGCGCCGACCGCCAGCGGTAGGCCGACATAGCCCAAGCCGACGACGGCGATTCGCGCCTGGTCGAGTGCGTCATGCGCGAATGTCCGCGGACGCTCGACGGCGCGCTCAATGCCGGCGGCGCTGCACGCTGCGGCCGCGGCCGATGCCGTAGTAGGCGATGCCGGCCGCCTCGACCGCAGCGTGGCTCGTAAATGTTGCGTCCGTCGAAAATCACCGGCGTGCGCAACGCCGCGCGAATGCGCGCAAGATCGCGCGCTCCAGAACGCCTTCCACTCGGTGACGACGACGAGCGCATCGGCGCCCTGCAGCGCCGCCTGTGCGTCATCGCACAGCGACCAGGTCGGCGCGCTCGCCGTAGATGCGCTGCGCCTCGGCTCGTCGCTTCCGGGTCGTACGCACGCACCTTCGCACCGGCATCCCACAGCTGCTGCAGCAGGCGCCGGCTGGATGCCTCGCGCATGTCGTCGGTGTTCGGCTTGAACGCCAGCCCCACACCGCGAATCGTCTTGCCGGCGAGGCCGCCGCCGAAGTGGCGCTGGATCAGTTCGAACAACTTGCCCTTCTGTTCGTCGTTGACCGCTTCGACCGCAGTCAGCAGGCTGCGCTTCGTAGCCGTGCTGGCGCGCCGTGTCATTCGAGCGCGCGCACGTCCTTCGGAAAGCACGAGCCGCCGTAGCCGGCGCCCGGATAGATGAAGTGAATAGCCGATGCGCGGATCCGAGCCGATGCCGTGGCGCACCAGTTCGATGTCGGCGCCGACGCGCTCGGCGATGTTGGCCATCTCGTTCATGAAGCTGATCTTGGTCGCGAGCATCGCGTTGGCCGCGTACTTCGTCAGCTCGGCCGAGCGCACGTCCATCACGCACGAGCCGCTCGTGGTTGCGGTTGAACGGCGCGTACAGGCGTCTTGAGCTGTTCGATCGCACGCGCGCTGCTCGCGCCGATCGACGATGCGGTCCGGCCGCATGCAGTCACTTGACCGCATCGCCTTCCTTGAGGAATTCCGGGTTCGAGACGACGTCGAACGCGATGTCGGCCTTGCGCGCGGCCAGTTCCGCCGCGATCGTCTCGCGCACCATGGCGGCAGTGCCGACCGGCACGGTCGACTTGTTGCACGACGACCGGATACTCGCGAGATGTTCGCGCCGATCGTGCGCGCGACCGCCAGCACGTGCGACAGGTCGGCGCTGCCGTCCTCGTCCGGCGGCGTGCCGACGGCGATGAACATGCATCGTCGCGCATGGGCGATCGCCGCGACCGCATCGGTCGTGAAGCGCAGGCGGCCGGTCGGCGCGGTTGTCCGGCGACGATCTCCTCGAGTCCCGGCTCGAAGATCGGGATCTCGCCGGCCTCGAGCCGCTCGATCTTGGCCGCATCGACGTCGACGCAGACCACGTCGTTGCCGACTTCGGCGAGGCAGGCGCCGGTGACCAGGCCGACGTAGCCGGTGCCGAATATCGTGATGCGCATATGCAGGCTGTTCTGCAGGAATCCGCGCTGCTGTCGCGTGAACTGCGCATTGTAGTGGTCGAGGCCGAGCAAGGCCACGTCGAGCGCAGATTCATGTTGGCCGTCATTCCCGCGAAAGCGGATATTCTGCGACGAAGCTGGCATCCAAGCTAGACCGCGACCTGACCCGCAGGAGAGCACAGGATCTCGCGGGAATGATGGCGCTCTTTGTATCTGCGCTGCGTCAAGCGGCCGTGCCGCGGCGGATGGGGCCGACTCTCGACTTCACTGGAAGGCTTGATCAATAACGCTACTGGCGCGGAATCCGCGCCTTCCGTGCTTTGCTGATGGTGCTTGACCGGATCCAGTGCTTCTCGGCCGGCGGCACGATCTTCGGCGCCGGCTTGGCGTCGCCTGGCTGGCTTCTGCCGCCGGCGGCTCGATGCCGATCAGCTTGACGCTGAAGATCAGCGTCGCGTTCGCGCCGATCTGGCGCCGGACCGCGCTCGCCGTACGCCGAGCTTGGCCGGAATGTAGAACTTGTATTCCGAACCGACCGGCATCAGCTGCAGGCCTTCGGTCCAGCCCGGCACGACCTGGTTCAGCGGGAACGTCGCCGGCTGGCCGCGATCGACCGGAACTGTCGAACTTGGTGCCGTCGATCTTGGTGCCGGTGTAGTCGACCTTGACGACGTCGGTCGCCTTCGGCTTCGGACCCGTGCCCTGCTTGACGACTTCGTACTGCAGGCCCGACGCCGTGACTTTCACGCCCGGCTTGTCCTTGTTCTTGGCGAGGAACGCATCGCCTTCCTTCTGGTTCTTGTCGGCCTCGTCCTTCATCTTCGCCGCCTGCTTGCCCTGCAGCTTCTGCATGAACTCCTGGCGCACGGCCATCGGCCTCGGCGTTCGCTCAGCGTGGTCTTCTCACCCTTCAGCGAGGCCTGCAGCGCCTGCATCGACCGCTGCGGCGTCGATCCTCGTCCTTGATCTGGCCGAAGGCTGCGCGCGACATCCATGCCGACCATGTAGCCGTACTTTTCCTTCTCGGTCTTGAACTTCGCGTCGATCGCCTTGGTGTCGACGGGGGTGCTCGGCTCGGCGGCCGCGCCTGGGGCGGCTGCGCCGTGCTGCGGCGCCCGGCGAAGCCGGCGTGCGGCGAGGCTTTGTCCTGGGCGAACGCCGGACTAGCCGGCAACGATCGCCGCAGGAGATCGCCGCGGCGGTCAAGGTCTTGCGCAAAACTGAGTCATGAGGTCTCCTGAGGGTCGGGTATAGTCGAGCGGTGAAGTGCCTGCCGGCCTGCAGGCTTCCCATACGTGTGCGAGAGGCCGGGGCGATTTAAGGGCTGCGTATTGTGGCGGGCAGCCCGTGTCTGAAGGCAAACGTGCGGTGCCTTGGATGGTGCGGAGAGCATTAGGTTCCCGGCGCAGTGTGACTTTATTCAGTCTGGGACGTTATCGCATCTACCGGTAATGAGACGTGGTTCCGAGACGCGCGCGTCGGCACACTGGAGTCCTCCTGACCCGGTCACGGCTGAGCGGCCTGCCGCGGCTGCTAAACTATACGGATGCTTACTGATTCGAAAATCTCTCGCTTCGCCGCGGCCCGCTGCTGCTGTTCGAGCAGGTCAGTCTCGGCCTGCACGCCGGCTGGCGCGATCGGTATCAGCGGGCGCAATGGCGCCGGCAAATCGAGCCTGCTGGTCGCTGATCGCCGGCGAACTCGGCCCGGATTCCGGCCACTTCGAACGTCCGCGCGACTGGACCGCTGGCTTTCGTTCGCCAGGAAGTTCCGGCGCTGGATTCCTCCGCGCTCGACTATGTTCTCGACGGCGACGGCGAGCTGCGCCGCATCGAACAGGCGCTCGTCGATGCCGAGGCGGCGCACGACGGCACGCGGATCGCGACCCTGCACGAACGCCTGCTCGCGATCGATGGCTATTCGCCGCCCGCTCACGCGCCGGCGCGCTCCTGCACGGCCTCGGCTTCAGCTTCCGACGACGAGATCTGCGTCCGGTGCGCGAATTTTCCGGGCGGCTGGCGCATGCGCCTGAACCTGGCCCAGGCGCTGATGTGCCGCTCCGACCTGCTGCTGCTCGACGAACCGACCAACCACCTCGACCTCGGACGCCGTGCTCTGGCTCGAAGCAGTGGCTCCGGCGCTATCCGGGCACGCTGCTGCTGATCTCGCACGACCGCGAGTTCCTCGACGCGGTCGTCACGCACGTGCTCAGCATCGCCGACCAGCGCATCGAGCTGTTCGCGCGGCGACCTGACCGAATTCGAGCGCAAGCGCAGCGAGCGCTTGCTGCAGCAGCAGGCGCAATGCGAGAAGCAGCAGCGCGAACGCGCTCACCTGCATGCACTTCGTCGACCGCTTCCGCGCCAAGGCGAGCAAGGCGCGCCAGGCGCAGAGCCCGCATCAAGGCGCTCGAGCGCATGGTCGATCTCGCGCCAGATCCGCGCCGCCTCGCCGATCACGTTTCGAATTCCGCGAACCGGCGGCGCTGCCGGTGCCGCTGTTGCGGACTCGACTGAGGTCTGCCGCGCGGCTATGGCGAGCGTCACGTCCTCGACGAGCGTCAAGCTCAGTCTTTCGTCCGGGCGACCGCATCGCCCTGCTCGGCGCCAACGGCGCCGGCAAGTCCACGCTGATCAAACTGCTGGCCGGCGCCACGCCGCTGGCGCTCGGCCGGCGAGCGCATCGCCGCCAGGGACCCGGCAGTCGGCTATTTCGCCCAGCATCAGCTCGGAGCAACTCGATCCGGCGGCCTCGCCGGTCGATCATCTCAAGCGGCTCGACGCACGCCTCGGCGAACAGGTCGCGCGCGATTTTCTCGGCGGCTTCGGCTTCGACGGCGACCGCGCCTTGACCCGGTCGCGCCGTTTTCCGGCGGCGAGAAGGCGCGCCTGTGCCTGGCGCTGACGATCTACGCGCGGCCGAATCTGCTGCTGCTCGACGAGCCGACCAATCACCTCGACCTCGACATGCGCGAAGCGCTGACCGAGGCGCTCAACGATTTCTCCGGCGCCCTCGTGCTGGTATCGCATGACCGCTCGCTGATCCGCACCTGCTGCGACACGCTGCTGCGTAGGTCGGCGGCGGACGCGTCGAGCGATTATTCCGGAGACCTCGACGACTACGCGCGCAACGTTCAGCGGCAGGCCGGGGCTGAGCAAATCGCGGCGCCGGCGCCGGTAGCGTCGTCGAACCGGCGCGACGGCCGCCGCGAGCGCGCAGAGCAGCGCGCACGCACCGCGCCGCTGCGCCAGCAGGTGCAAAACTCGAGCAACGCCTGAGCGAGCTGACGGAGCGAAAACGCGCGGCCGACGCGGCCCTGGCCGATCCGAAGCTCTACGACGGCGATCAGGCCAAGCAGCTCGGCGAGCTTCACGCAGAAAGCCGGCGCAGCTCGCCTGGCAGCCGGCGAACTCGAGGAACAATGGCTGCACGCCCACGACGAACTCGAGCAGCGCAACCGCGGCATGAATCGCGGCGGCTGATCGCACCGGTCAGGTGAATATCGATATCGCCGGCGGTGATGCGCCGATGCCGGGCCAACTCCGTCGCGCTACCGTATAATGGGCGTTTGCCCCGCCCTCCCTGAAATTTCCGGAAACCCGATGTCACAGCTGATCGCGCCGCACGGCGGCCAACTCGTCAACCTGATCCCCGTTCCTGCCGCCGAGCGCGTCGCGCTTGAAGCGCGAAGCCGCGCAACTTCCCTCCTGGGACCTGTCGCCGCGCCAACTGTGCGATCTGGAATTGCTGCTGTGTGGCGCGTTCTCGCCGCTCGACGGCTTCATGACGCGCGCCGACTACGACCGCGTCGTGCAGCGACATGCGCCTGGCCTCCGGCGCGCTCTGGCCAGTGCCGATCACGCTCGACGTCACGCGAGGAATTCGCCGAGAAGCTCGGCGACGGCAAGCAGCGTTGCGCTGCGCGATCCCGAAGGCGTGATTCTCGCCGTGCTCGACATCGCCGAATCCTGGGAGCCTGATCGCGAGCGCGAGGCGCAGGCACGTGTTCGGCACCGCCGATCGCGCTGCATGCCGGCGCGAACTACTTGCTGACCAAGTCCAATCCGGTTTATCTCGGCGGCAAGCTGCGCGGCCTCGAACCGCCGCGTCACTACGACTTCCGTCACCTGCGCGTGACGCCGCGCGAGACGCGCACGCATTTCGAAAAGCTCGGCTGGCAGCGCGTCGTCGCGTTCCAGACGCGCAACCCGATGCACCGCGCGCACCTGGAGCTGACGTTCCGCGCCGCGCAGATCGCCGAGGCGAACCTGCTGATTCATCCGAGTCGTCGGCATGACCAAGCCGGGCGACATCGACCACTACACGCGCGTGCGCTGCTACGAGCAGCTGATCTACGCACTATCCCGAGCAGACGACGATGCTTCAGCCTGCTGCCGCTGGCGATGCGCATGGGCGGCCCGCGCGAGGCGCTGTGGCACGCGATCATCCGCAAGAACTACGGCTGCACGCATTTCATCGTCGGCCGCGATCACGCCGGCCCCGGCAACGGCGCCGACGGCAAGCCGTTCTACGGCCCGTACGACGCGCAGGAGCTCGTGCAGAAGCATCGAGGAAGAACTCGGCATCACGATGGTGCCGTTCCAGGAGATGGTCTTCGTCGCAGGAGCGCGCGCAGTACGTGCCGGCCGACGAAGTGCAGAGCGGCGAAACCGTGCTCGAACATCTCCGGCACCGAGTTGCGCCGGCGCCTGCACGAAGGTCTCGACATCCCGGACTGGTTCACCTATCCGGAAGTCATCGAGGAGCTGCGCCGCACGCATCCGCCGCGGCACAAGCAGGGCTGCACGATTTTCTTCACCGGGCTTGTCGGGCTCCGGAAAGTCGACGCTCGCCAACGCGCTGCTGCGTGCGCCTGCTCGAACTCGGCACGCGCCCGGTGACGCTGCTCGACGGCGACATCGTGCGCAAGCACCTGTCGAGCGAGCTCGGCTTCTCGAAGGAGCACCGCAATCTCAACGTGCAGCGCATCGGCTACGTCGCGAGCGAGATCACGAAGAACGGCGGCATCGCGATCTGCGCGCCGATCGCGCCGTACCATCACGCGCGCCGCGAAGTGCGCGAGATGATCGAGCAGTACGGCATGTTCGTCGAAGTCTACGTATCGACGCCGATCGCGGTCTGCGAAACGCGCGACCGCAAGGGTTTGTACGCGCTGGCGCGCGCGCCGGCAAGCTCAAGGAGTTCACCGGCATCAGCGATCCGTACGAAATGCCGGAAGACGCGGAGATGCGCATCGATACGACCGACATCAGCCCGGACGAAGCCGTGCAGCGCATCGTCCTGAAGCTCGAATCGCTCGGCCTGATCCGCCCGCACAACTGAAGCTGTTCGGAAGGCCGATCGCCGGGTCAGGACCATGCCGCGAAGCTGCTTGACGTTCGCCGATCCGAAGCCATGGCGGCTCGCTCGGCGGATTTTCAGGCGTAACATGTATCTTGAATATTACAATAGTCTTAATAGCAAACCGCACGGATCCCGTTGACGATTTGATGTTTGGCGCAAGAGTGTTGACAAGTCTCGACTAGGTGTTATACTTAGCATACAACACTACGAACTACAGCGCACCCGGTTCGGAGATTAGCCATGTACATGCGAGCCTGTCGTTTACCGCTTCGTATACGTCGGCGTAGTGAGCCTCGGCGTCGCTGCTGCGCCGCCGCCTTCCAGCCAGCTCGGTTGCGCAAGCCGCGACGCGGTCGCGTTCGGCAGCAGGCGCGTCCGTCGCGATCCGGCGCCGCCGCCGAATCCGTCCACCGTCTGTCCTACGCGTCGAAGTCCGCGCCGACGTCGGTGCGGCGAACCGACGACGCCGGCCAGGCCTGCGTTCCGCCAGCATCGTCATGTCAGGTCCAAGACGACCACGCGAACGACAATCACGGCGGTGCCTCGGCATCCAACCTTTCGTCTCGACATGCCCGTACTACTCGTTCGGCAAGATGCTCCCGCGCGTAGGCAAGGAATGAATCGATGAGCATCACCTGGAACGACAACGCTCCGATCTATCGCCAACTGCGCGACCGCGTCGTGGCGATGATCCTGACGGCATCCTGAAACAGGGCGACGCGCTTCCTTCGGTGCGCCAGGTCGCGGCGGATTTTCAGCTGAATCCGATCACCGTGTCCAAGGCGTATCAGGAACTGGTCGACGATCAACTGGTGGAAAACGACGGGGACTCGGTATGTATGTAGCTGAAGGGGCACGCAACGCACTGCTGCACTCGGAGCGCGAACGCTTCCTGCGCGAGGAATGGCCGCTGTTGCGCGACGCGCCTCGAACGCCTGGGCCTGGACCTGCAGACCTTGCTGTCGCAACCGACGAACGGAGCAGCGTCATGAACATGGACATGCCGCAAGTGAGCAACTGCCGCACCGATCGTCAGCGCCCAGGGCCTGAGCAAGGCGCTACGGCACGACCGTCGCGCTCGACAACGTCGAACCTGCAGATCGCGCTCGGGCCGCATCGTCGGTCTGATCGGCCCGAACGGCGCCGGCAAGACCACGGCGCTGAAGGCGATCCTCGGCCTGACCGAGTTCGACGGCGAGCTGACGGTGCTCGGCCTGCGATCCGCGCACCGCATCGCACCGAGCTGATGCAGCAGGTCTGCTTCATCGCCGACGTGGCGCGTGCTGCCGCGCTGGCTGCGCGTCGGCGAAGCGGTCGATTTCGTCGCCGGCGTGCATCCGCGCTTCGTCGCGCGAAAGTGCGAAGCGTTCCTGGCGCGCACCAAGATCAAGCACACCCAGCGCGTGCGCGAACTGTCGAAGGGCATGATCGTGCAGCTGCACCTGGCGCTGGTCATGGCGATCGACGCCAAGCTGCTGGTGCTCGACGAGCCGACGCTGGGCCTGGACATCCTGTATCGCAAGGAATTCTACGAAAGCCTGCTGAACGACTACTTCGACCACGAGAAGACGATCCTGGTGACCACGCACCAGGTCGAGGAGATCGAACGCATCCTGACCGACCTGATGTTCATCCAGCGACGGCAAGCATCGTGCTCGACGCGAGCATGGAGGCGGTCGGCGACCGCTACGCCGAAGTCATGGTCGCGCCGCGACAAGGCCGATGCCGCGCGCGCGCTCAAGCCGCTCAGCGAAGCGCCAGATCTTCGGCAAGTCGGTATTCCTGTTCGACGGCGTCGACCGCGCGCGCACCTGGCCACGCTCGGCGAACTGCACAAGCCCAGCGTCGCCGACCTGTTCGTCGCCACCATGAAAGGAACCTACGCATGAACGCCGTCACTCCCGTGAACAACATTCACCTGGCTGCTCAAGCGCGAAGTTACTGGGAACATCGCGGCGGCGTTCTTCTGGACTCCGATGATCACCGCGATGGTCATCCTCGCGATCATGATCCTGGTCGCTGGTCATCGGCCGAGTTACTGGCCAGCCAGAGCGGCGTCAACATCAACGGCATCCGCCTGAACGAGCTGACCGCGCATCTGGGACGAGTCGTGAGATCGCGAAGATGCATGCAGGCGTCGACATCGGCCTGCTCAGCCTGGGCTTTCCGATCGGCATCGCGCTGTTCTTCGTCGCTGTTCTCTACGGCATCGGCGCGCTGTACAACGATCGCAGCGACCGCAGCGCGCTGTTCTGGAAATCGCTGCCGATTTCCGACGCGGCACACGGTGCTGTCGAAGGTCGTGTCGCGATGGCGCTGGTCGCGCCGGTCCTGGCCGACGGCGCGATGATCGCGCTTGCACCTGGGCTTCCTGGTCCTGATCAGCCTGTACGCGCTGGCGCACGGCATCAATCCGTTGCGCTGCTGTGGTCGCCGACACACCTGGTCGGCTTATGGGTGAAGCTGGTTCTGCTGATTCCGGTCAATGCGCTGTGGGCCGCTGCCGCCGCATCGGCTGGCTGCTGCTGTGCTCGAGCTTCGCACCGCTCCAGCCGTTCCTCTGGGCCGTAGCGCTGCCGGTCGTGGCCGGCGTGCTCGTACTCGATGGTTCGGCCTGCTGAAGAACTCCATGTCGCTGCCGAGCGGCGTGGTACTGGCAGCAACATCGTCGGCCGCCTGCTGCTGCAGCATCATCCCAGGGCAGCTGGGTCGATGCCGACACGGGTTGCGCAACACCTTCGAGCGCGCGACGACGCGCGCATCGCCGTGGGGCCGCGCCTGGATGCCGGACTGACTCACGTTCGATTCTGCGATCGGACACGCTGCTCGTCCTCGCCCAGACATCCTGATCGGCATCGTAGCCGGCGTCGCGATGATCATGGCGGCGGTGTACTTCCGCCGCCGGCGCGATCGAGTCGTTACGCCTGATGCTGCGCGAAGGCAGGCCGCGCAGGAATCGTCCCGTAGACTTTCCTGTGCTGTTCGCCGCGACCATTCTGGTCGCGGCGCTTTTCCGCCTCGGCGCTCGCCGGCGGCGACAGCCCGGAAGTCCGCGCAAGCAATGGAACCAGCCGACCAGGCCGGCGACGACACCCGACGATCCAGGCTCTGCGCCGTCGCCCTGCAGGACGCCGCGCTGTTCGACGCCTACAACCACTGCGACCTGGAAAAATTCGCCGCCTCTCTTTGCCGACGATGTCGAGTTCCCATCATGATCACGGCGGATCGACCGCGCGCGGCAGCAGAGCGCTGACGGAGAGTGTAAGAAAGAACATCTCGCGGCAAAGACGACGCGTGAACTCGTACCGGAATCGCTCGAGGTCTCATCCGATGGACAACTACGGCGCGATCGAAATCGGCGTGCATCGCTTCCATCATCCGGCCGCACCGGACGAGCCGGTCGGCGAAGGCCGGTTCATTCATCTCTGGCAGTACGACGCGAGCAATGGCTCATGGTGCGTGACGCGCGTGCTGAGCCTTCGATCACCACGCGCTGAAGCGATTCCTCGCGATCGTACCTGCCAACGTTTCGCTTGCCAGCCACAGATAAAACGGCCGCCTGACTGAGCGGCCGTTTTTCTGCGTGCTGGAGACTTGCGCTACTTTGATCGTTGTCGGTCAGCACGCGGATCGCGTTGCCCGGTCTGTCTGCAGGCCGGTCTGGTGCAAGTCGAGTTTCGCCGGTCAGCCAGGAGCGCGCTCCATGCCGACAGAAGTGCGGCGGATGACCACCGCGCTGCGCCTTCGGCCGTGTAGATCAGATCGCCCGCGTGAAGTCCGCTTGCCTGCAACGGTTCCGCTGATGTCGCGCCCGTCGTTGTACTGCTTTTCGAGCGCCGCTCGCGCCGGCGACTTCGGCGCCGGCACGTTGCCGACGAACTTCAGCGCGTTGTCCTTGGCGCCACCGCGCAATGACGGATTCGTTGACGTTGCGGATCGGTTCGCTCACGCGATAGCGATCAGTGCCGGTCGGAACCAGTCTCTGGCGCGCTCCATGTTCAATCTCGCCGTTGAGCCAGAACAGCTGCGTGCGCGGACCGAAGCGGCGCACGACCGCGCGCACCGAGCCCATTCGTCGAACACGCAGGTCGTCCTTGCAGGTCCGCAACTCTGCAGCGTGCCCTGCGGCCGGCTGACCGCCGTTGAGGTTCCTGCTCGAAGCGTTTCTTGATCGCGGCCGACGGGTCGGCTGCCGGCTTACCGCCGGTGCCGGCTGGCGGAGCTGCGCAGGCGGCGGCGCACGACAGGGGCGGCGGAGCCGCTACGGCAGCTGGGGCAGGCTGGCGCAAGTGCTCGGTCTTCGACCGGCGGCGGAGGCGGCGGCCTCGACCGGCGCGGGCTTCGGCGCTGGAGCGGGCGCTTCCTCGACCGGGCGCGCAGGTGGCGCCGGCGGCGGCTCGGGCTTTAGGTTCAACCGGCTTCGCCTCCGGCCGTGCTGGTGGCGCAGGTGCCTTCGGCGCGGCGTGGCGCGGGCCTTCGAGCGGCCTTGGCGTTGGTCTTGAGCATCCTCGACGCGCACCATGACGTTCTCGAAGAACGCATCGCTCGTGCGCACCGCTGGCGTTGGCCGCACGCGGAATGCGCTTCGCCGCCGCCTTGTCCTGCCAGTACGGCGGCGCAGTGATCAACAGCGTCTTGCCCGAAGCCGCCGCCTGGCGCGCCAGCTCGGCGATCTTTGCATCGCCGGCGCCCGACAGGAAATCCTTGCCGCTGATCGCAACTTCCTGCGCACGACGCGGCGCCGGCGGCCAGCAGCGCGCCGCGTAAAAGCAAACGTTCTGAACATCCCCATCTCCGAACTGCCCCTGTAAAAATCCATTCATGCCGACACGTCAGTCTGACGCCGACTGACTGCGAAGCTACATGTGCCTAAAGGCACGCTAGACTCGCTAGATCGATCGCTTTACAACCACTAGATCTGCGACGGAAATCACGCTCGGCGTCAGCCGTGCCGATCTCCGATGCGCCAACCCCTGTGCCGAGCGAGCCTCGCTGTCGGTTTGTTACCGAATTGTTTCAGCCGCCTGCCGAGCCTCCGTGCACTCCGCCCTTCGTCAGCGCCATCGGATCGAGCAACTGCCTTGAGTCTGCGCCTTGGACAGGCCCGGTCGTCTCCAGCGCCACGTCGAGTATCGGCCGGCCCTCCTTGTAGGCCTGCTTCGCGGTCGCGGCGCCCTTTTCATAGCCGATGACCGGATTCAGCGCCGTCACGAGGATCGGATTGCTTGTCGAGCGCCTCGCTTGATGCGGTCCTGGCGCACCTTGAACCCGGCGATCGCCCGGTCGGCCAGCGCGCGCGAGGCGTTGGCGAGAATCTCGATCGCTCTGCAGCAGGTTCAGTGGCGATCACCGGCAGCATGACGTTGAGCTGGAAATTGCCGGACTGGCCGGCGATCGTGATCGTCGGCGTCGTTGCCGATGACCTGCGCGCAGACCATCGCCATCGCTTCCGGAATCACCGGGTTGACCTTGCCCGGCATGATCGACGAGCCCGGCTGCAGCGCCGGCAGTTCGATCTCGCCGAGGCCGGCAAGCGGGCCGGAGTTCATCCAGCGCAGGTCGTTGGCGATCTTCATCAACGCGCACGGCCAGCGTCTTGAGCTGGCCGGACATCTCGACCGCAGCGTCCTGCGAGGACATGCCCTCGAAGAAATTGTCGGCCGACTCGAACCTCGACGCCGGTCGCCTGGCGCAACTGCGACGCAGATGCGCGGCCCGAGCCTGGCGTCGGCGTTGATGCCGGTGCCGACCGCGGTGCCGCCCTGCGGCAGACGGCGCATGCGCTTCAGCGCATCGTGCAGGCGCTCGATCGACGAGCGCACCTGCGCCGACCAGCCGCCGAGTTCCTGGCCGAAAGTTACCGGCATTGCGTCCATCAGATGCGTGCGGCCGGTCTTGGCGCACTCTCTTCGAGCTCTCGCGCGCGCTGTTCGAGCGTCGCCTTGCAGATGCGTCGAGCGCCGGCAGCAACTGTCTCGACACCGTCAGCGCGGCGCTGACCTGGATCGCGGTCGGGATCACGTCGTTCGACGACTGGCCCATGTTCACGTCGTCGTTCGGATGGACCTTCGATCCCAGCCGCAGAGGCCAGATGCGGCGATGACCTCGTTCGCATTCATGTTCGACGAGGTGCCGGAACCGGTCTGGAACACGTCGATCGGAAACTGCGCGTCGAATTCGCCGGCGGCGACGCGCTCCGCGCGATCTGCGGATCGTCCGTGGCCTTGCGCCTTGGACAGGTGGCCCAGATCGCTGTTCGACCTGCGCGGCGGCCGACTTGATCAGGCCGAGCGCACGGATGAACTGCGCGCGGCATGGTCAGGCCGGAGATCGGGAAATTGTCGACCGCGCGCTGGGTCTGCGCGCCGTACGAGCGCATCGGCGGGCACCTTGAGTTCGCCCATGCTGTCGCGCTCGATCCGGTATTCGCCCATAACTTGCTCCAAGGCCCAAAAGTCGGGGCGCGATTATAGCGGTTGCGGGCGCTGCCGACGGCAACCGGCAGTCGGTGGCGGTTCGGCTATCGACTGCGCGCTATCATTCGCACCTGTTCGCCCCGGATCGCACGCGATGACCGCGTCCCCGCTCACCGCCCTGTCTCCGCTCGACGGCCGCTACGCCGGCAAGGCCGAGCCGCTGCGTCCGATCTTCAGCGAATTCGGCCTGATGCATCGCCGCGTGCTGGTCGAGGTGCGCTGGCTGCTGGCGCTCGTCGACGAGCCGGGAATCGCCGAAGTCGAGGCGCTGTCCGCCGCGACCCGCCAGTTTCTGCATGACAATCGCCGACGGGTTTTCGTTGCAGGATGCCGAACGCATCAAGGCGATCGAGCGCACGACGAACCACGACGTCAAGGCGGTCGAATATTTCCTCAAGGAACGCATCGGCGACCACGCCGAACTCGGCACGGCGCAGGAATTCGTGCACTTCGCCTGCACCGTCCGAAGACATCAACAACCTCGCCTATGCGCTGATGCTGCGCGACGCGCGCGACGGCGTGCTGCTGCCGGCGCTCGACAAGCTGATCGCGACGCTGCGCCAGATGGCGCACGCGCTCGCCGCGCAGCCGATGCTGTCGCGCACGCACGGCCAGACCGCCTCGCCGACCACGCTCGGCAAGGAAATCGCCAACGTCGTCGCGCGCCTGCAGCGCCAGCGCGCGCAGATCGCCGGCGTCGCGCTGCAGCGGCAAGATCAACGGCGCGGTCGGCAACTACAACGCGCACGTCGTCGCCTATCCCGAAGTCGACTGGCCGGCGCTTGCGCAAGCGCTTCGTCGAGTCGCTCGGCCTCGAGTGCAACGCCTACACGACGCAGATCGAACCGCACGACTGCATCGCCGAACTCTGCGACGCGATCGCGCCGCGCCAACACGATCCTGATCGACTTCTGCCGCGACATCTGGGGCTACATCTCGCTCGGCTACTTCCGCCAGGCAGTCGAAGGCCGGCGAAGTCGGTTCGTCGACCATGCCGCACAAGGTCAACCCGATCGACTTCGAGAACGCCGAGGGCAACTTCGGCGTGGCCAACGCGCTGCTCGCGCACTTCTGCCGAGAAGCTGCCGATCTCGCGCTGGCAGCGCGACCTGACCGACTCGACCGTGCTGCGCGCGCTCGGCACTGCCTTCGGCCACACGCCAGATCGCGCATCGACGCACTTGCTCGTGGCCTGGCCAAGCTCGAACGCCGATCCCGCACGCCTGGCGGCCGACCTCGACGCGAGCTGGGAAGTGCTGGCCGAAGCCGTGCAGACGGTGATGCGCCGCTACGGGCTACCAGAACCGTACGAACAGCTCAAGGCTCTGACTCGGGGACAAGGCATCACCCACGATTCGATGCGAACGTTCATCGAATCACTCGCGTTGCCGGTCGATGCCAAGCGCCGCCTGCTGGCGCTTACGCCTGCGACGTATACGGGACTTGCCGGCAAGCTTGCCGGATCCATCTAGCCCCTTGCGCCGGGCGCGCAGTACCCTGACACTTGCACGAACGGCTTGCCGCGACTCACGGGGGCAAACTTTGGCCGCAACATCGTTGCTGGGTGAACTCAAGCGCCGCAATGTGTTTCGCGCTGCAGCGCTTTAGTACGCCGCCGCCGCATGGCTGCTGGTACAGGTTGCACACCCAGGTCTTTCCGTTCTTTCCACGTTCCCGAATGGGTCGTGCGCTGGATCGTCGTCGCGTCGGTGATCGGCCTGCCGCCATTTATCGCGTTTGCCTGGTATTACGAGTTCACGCCCGAAGGTCTCAAGCGCCAGAGCGAAGTAGACCTTGAAGAATCGATCGTCCACCTGACGGCGCGCAAGCTCGATCGCTGGATCATCGTGCTGCTCGTGTTCATCGCTCTGCTGATGGTCGTGCAGGTGTTCGTCGCGCAGACCCGCGGCCAAGGAGCACCGCACGCTGGTGCCGCGGACGCCGTCCAGGCCAAGTCGATCGCTGTGCTGCCGTTCGAAAACCTGTCAGCAAGGATGAGAACAACGCCTACTTCGCGACCGGCATGCAGGATGAAATCCTCACGCGCCTGGCCGGGATTCGCGACCTCAAGGTGATCTCGCGCACTTCGACGGCGCAATATGCGAGCCAACCGCCGAACCTGAAGATCGTCGCCGAGCAGCTCGGCGTCGCGCAACATCCTCGAAGGCAGCGTGCAGAAGGCCGGCGAGCAGGTGCACATCAACCTGCAGCTGATCGACGCCGCGCAACGACAGCCATTTGTGGGCGCAGAGCTACAACCGCGAATTGAAGGACATCTTTGCCGTCGAAGGCGAGGTCGCGCAGAGCGTGGCCGATGCGCTCAAGAGCACAGCTGATGCCGGCTGAAGTCGAGCGGGCGACCGCGGTGCCGACCCACAACGAGGCCGCATACCAGTTGTACCTGCAGGCCAATGCGCATTTCAATCGGGCGCTAGTGCAGTACGAACCGAGAGAAGCTTTCGGATGGTCCGGCTCGCGACAAACATCCCGTTCATGGGACACTTCGAGAGCGCCTGGCGGTAGATCCTCCGAACGTCAGGCGCGGAGGCTCCGGCTTCCGCGCCTCTTTTTCGTCTATCCGCTCACCATCGCACGTGCCCCTATGGCGTTCCTTGATCCTCCTCTCCTGCTCACCGCCACGCGGCCGCCGCGGCCCCGGCGCCGCACCTTCCGGCGCGGCGCGGGCCGCACGCCGGCCCGACGCCGTCACGTCCATGCCAGCAATACGTAGCC
>ERZ1370068.11013-contig-9664_pt1 | contig 52687 bp, 50 predicted proteins | sample MGYA00561227_ERZ1370068 | MGnify/ENA primary metagenome ERZ1370068 (study PRJEB38410, sample SAMEA6850437) | metagenome | study: Metagenomic assessment of the ecological functions of the soil: analysis of the soil microbiota associated with the... | reverse complement strand
TATGCTTCGTTCAGTTACGTATTGCTGTTAATTAATGCTATTACTCAACAACTTATCGTAGTTTAATACGATATACTTAATCCTAAGCAGTAACTCTTCAACTAACTATAGAGTGGTATATACAAACAGGGAAATGATATATTGTACATCGTATCATACAAGGAATGCGAAGGGATTTTAATGGCAACACTTCACGTCTACAAAAGGAATTCGAAGTTTATAGACTTGTCCGACCTAGTTGAAGAACTTAGTATTTGGGGCCAACTGATACTCTGCAAAGTACTGACAAAAACCACTTGAAAAGCAAGCCAAGAGCATAGTAGCAGGACCTAGCTTTTCTGCAATTCTTGAACAGATTATTTCAAATTCAAATTGCAACTGGAGATATCATCAGCTTAGAATCTGAAAATCATAATAAATACTATATGCTATCTCGCAACTGGAACATGGGATGAGATAATCAAATTACAATAATCTTTGTCAGTCGAACTGCATAAATTGTAACTATCAGCCGGTAAATTTTAAATTATATCTGCATTAATCACAGTCAAGATTGCAATCATATAAAATTAGTTCCTTTGTGGGATTGTAGATGATCATATGAGATGGAGCATCAGCATAGCTATACGGATGCATGCCTATCTCTTACCAATATGTACAGAGCCTGCAATTCTTGCTCGAAAGACTTTGATGAACTAATTGAAGTGTTCGATATCTAAGCACGAGCTATTGGACTTTTTATTCTTCTGCTCGGATGTTTGCTGCAGAAACTACCTTACCAAAAGCTCTAGTGCCAATCTGAATGTAAGAGACTGGAATGGCATAATTGTAATGCATTTGTCATATCTAATTTTTTTATCCCTTCTAGAGTTTATTGATAATTGTCTAACGTATATGAAGTTTCAAAAATGATATGTGCATTTTATCTGTATATTAGGAGTATCACCATTCAATATTAGAATGAGCTTACAGTAGAGACTGGCAGTTATGGTCAGTGGCAGGGGAGAGGAGTTATGGTGAGCGATGCTGGTAAGAATTTCAACAGAGGTAGTCCAACGACAAAACCCCGTCGAGGTGGGTAAGGAATATGAGGTAGACATTACGGAAGTTAGTAGAAAAGGCGATGGCATTAGCTAGGGTTCAAGGCTTTATAGTATTTGTACAAAATGCAAAGGTCTGGGAAAAAGACGCGCATGAAGGTTACTGAAGTAGCAGACAGATTTGCTAAGTCAACGATTGAGGTTTTAACCAATACAATTGTTCCAAATGTGATTACTACATAAAATTTTTAAGAATTCTAGACAATATCTTTGTCCATACCCATAAACATTTAGGTTTATAGGTCATCTTCCAGACTGTTCAGTAGTCATTGAATGATTAGTGCATTTATACTTATTAATTATCATTACCATTATCACTATCGTTTAAAGAATATCGAACATTGTTTACTAATTACTAGTATACATTTGAATATTAAGTCGAAATGATACAGTGATTTTTTGGCTTGTTGGCTATCATCTAGTGAAATGCCCAGTGCGCCTAATGACACGAGTTACTTAAGCTGCTATCTCTACCAAGTTGTTTGTTTTGGAAACTCATTATTTGATCAGTAGTGAAAACATAAATGTGGTATTTCATTGAATAAATTTATCATCAATCCTTTCTTTGAATTTGTGAATTTACTGAGTATACCTTCCATAGATCTTTGATAACATATTGAAAAATAATTACATCTCTAAGAACAGAGATACCAAAATAATATTCATTTCACAAAGAACAAACCGGTTATGACAATAATCTAGATGCTTTGAAACTACTTGAAGATTTTGATATATAGGTAAATATTAGTGTCAAAGGCTAAGTTTAATTTGAATCAAATTCAATTAGATATGTGGAAGACCTGGAAAAAGAATTGGGGCCTATAATCGAAAATTTTTCAAAACCTACTCAAGGATGCCAAAGCAAAGAAAAGTTTGATTCATTAAGAGGATGAAGATTTAAAAAGGAATTCAGTAAATTGTCGAAGGATGTTGACTGAACCTGTGATGATGAGAAAATTCGAGGAGTTATCTGAAGAGTAAGGCACGTGAAACTCAAGTTGTGGAATGTTCGATCGGAAATTGTATCCGGAAAAATCCTGAAGTATTGAATTCATTTTACATTTCAAATTGACACGCTGAATCCAGATATCCGAATATTGGAAATTCTCATCATCCGGCGAAAAAATATCAATTCAAGAAGAACCGGTTGATAACTAAAGGGTGAAGTCAGACAAGATATGATGCCCAGAATACTATGATAAGGAACAAATAACGGAGGAATTTATCGAGGAAAGACTCAAATCAGATTAATTAAATCATGCTTTTGATAAAAATTTGGCAATCAATTTTACCCTTAAAGGATTCTAATTTGACAATACAAACTGTAGTGCATACATGTTATTTAGTTTCCAAAGAATGAAAGAAAAATTATAAGTTATCTTTGACGGCCGTTTATTTGAAAATTCCATTTATTTAATCTAGGTTTTAATTTATTTAGAATTTCTCAAGATCATAGATTTACTCTGAGTATTCAACTGATCAGGGGGAGCCGAATAAAGTGCAAGGTTCAAATCCCACTGAATCCACGTCAGGTCTCACGTCGGTCTGTGATGACTAGTATCCATAAGATCTATAGCCCGAAAAAGTATTATACAGAGTTCACATAGAACCCATATACGTGCAAGGTTCAAATCCCATTCGGGACAATAATTTTCAAGTCTTTCTCTGAAACTCTGTCCTAATATTAGTTACAATAATTTATTACATCACTACATGATTTGTCGCCACATGGCTACACGTGAACTTTTGAATTGTCCTGATAGTTTGCATACTAATATCTCGATTGAGTAACAGGTTATATAGAATCACTGGATTTAAGCAGTTAATGGCAGACGATGATCTAAATATGGAGTATTCCCACTGTTGGGGTCCTGTAGATTCGGAAACAAAAAATTGTAAAAGTTATGACGGTCCCCAGGAAACTTGCATGACTGTAAAATCTTGCCACACTAAGACAAACATAAGTAACTTCTTTCACACTTGTATTGATGGTAAACAAAGAATATCTAGCAGTATTGGAAAAACATGATAAACTAATTTCATCATTAAGGACTGCTCAAGCAAATGAATATCCATTAGATAAAGAACAAACAAGTTATGATGATTTGTTAGATGCATTAAGGTCAAGCCCAAAGGTTATCAAATAGAATAATAAAAAATAATGTAAATATCAAAACAGTAAATTAGGTAATCAAAACCATAAAGATTAGTAGCACATTACGCATAAGTTCCCTGATGGCATCTATAAATGTAGGAAAAGATCCTTATCCATGTTTCTGCGGGGGAAGTAGAACTTACGAAATATGTGAGACGCCTAGAGATTACTTTTTCTTTAAAGTGCCGATGCACCGAATTAGTGAAAAAAATATCCAAGATACAAAACAATAGTTTGTGATAACTGTGGAAATGTGCAAGTCCTCCTAATTAAGTCTGGACAAAGAACAAATGAGTTATTCTGATTCACTTGACGCTCTAAGGCTAAGTTTGAAAGGATATAATATTAAATAAAAAAACAGAGAAATTAATCTTATTTTGATTCATTATATGATCTTTTGAATCTCGGCTTGACTCCACTTTTTCTTAATTTCTCTTTCATCTGTTTACCATGCTCTTCCACCTGTTGATAATATTCTTCATATAATTTCCTCATTTCCTCTACCGGTATTTTTGGGATTCTTTCTTTATGGAAGATTGTAACAAGTTTCCCTTTCTCGGGTATATAATAAAGTCGATCAGGACCTACCGTTCGACAGACAATACATATTTTATATGGCTCGTTTGGATTTTCATATACTTCTCTTCCACATATTGGACATTCTTTCATTTACTTATTTTCCACAGGTGCTAGAGGGATCTTATTATCCATTGCCCTAAGATTAAGTATGAAAGGATATAATATTAAATAGAAAATGTCTCCGGATAATAATAGCAATGACAAACGAGAACAATTGAAGTTGGATGCATTAAATAAAATATTTGGATGGATAGAAGACAAAGAAACCAAGGCCGTAATGATCAATAAATATTATAATAATAAAGAACATAGAGCGGCACTAAAAGCATTTTTAGATGACATGGTTAAAGCACTCGATGAAAGTACGCTTAGAAACTAACAGCAAAGAAGAAATTAAAGGACAATTATCATATATCACATAACAAACAACTTAAAGTAAAATATGATTAAATGAATGAGATGAGACCAAGTAAGAAACCTGTCGTAATATTAGTTACAATAATTTATTCGTCACTACATGATTTGTCGCCACATGGCTACGTTTCCTGAGCTGATTCTAATGGGTACACTAGTGTTCTATAGTGTGGGCACGGGCAATGATAGCAGTATGGTTCCCGTCGAATCCGAACTTGTTCCGATTGAATATTCAGTCATATCGCCTTGTGCCTAGTTTGTCCTATTTCAAGGTTAACTGACCCCAACTACCAGCAAGGTTCAAATCCCACAGGTCACATGCGAAAGTCGATCATTGTCCCATTCATATTTTAAAAAATATCATTGCAAATTTATCCGAACAAAAAGCCAAATACCATCTAGTAGAACCATACTACATAAAGGGCACTATTCCCTACGGGTTCAACTTTTTTCCTTACAGAATCTTCAGTAATGGACCCTAAACGCTGTGTTATAAATCTTCAATTTAGAAATTCTTAACCAGTTTATAGTGTTTAAACCTAAATAATAATTAATACTCATGCATGCAGTTTAACTGTCAAAATAAGATGAGATAAATTGGGATATTGGATGGCGATAATCCGAGAGTAAGGAAATGAATTGCAAATCCAATTATTGCACCCCATAAGTAAGTTTATCTGTATACCAATAAATTCCTAAAAATAATCCCAATGAGGGAACGGTAAATAGCAGTGCAAGAATTGCACTTGTAGCTATCATCTTAATCATAATATCTGGCGTAATATTTTCTGATTTTCTGACAGGGAAACTGAAATTTTATACTTGTTCTTGACAATTGACAAAAAATGTTTTTTGAGACCTGATATATGTATTGACATCTCAAAAATTATGAAAAATATTCTCATTGCTTGTATAATTTAATTGGATAACAAAGACATTATGAATTTTGTAACAACAGAATAAACAAAAGATCATAAAAAACATTGTTAAAAACCATTCAGCCAAATGAATAAAGCATCATCATTCAATTTAGTTAGTGAATTTAATGTAGCCTGTTGTTAAGTATTGAACTGTCTAGGATGTCAAATTAATAAAGTTTCAGATAGAAATTGTATACATTAGCAGTATTTGTTGGCTTATAAAAATAGAAACTCTCAGGAATCCAAACAAAGGTTGATTGAATAAATTCTTAATTGCAATTTACTCGCCTATTTTTTAACCTATTCCAAATAGATATTACATTGATAGTCTTTTTGAGATTTTATATGCAAAACCCATAGCAACAAAAAGGGTTATGATTCCCACAGAAATTGTAATAATCAAATTTGTTTTGATAACATAATGAAATACGACGGTACTGATGATGGCTGGGACTGCTATAACTATGAGCCAATAATCGTACCATTTAGAAAAATTTTTAAGCGCAGAAATCTTCACATCGCCATTTTCAGAATTTGGATCCAACTTCAAAAATGTTATTTTACTATCATATAAATATCATTCATAATAGACCGCCAAATTGTAGTGGAATTTGAGAATCATTTTCCATAACTATCCCTAGTATATCACCCAACCTTTTCTATAATTCATGAATATTATCTTGCTCTGATCAGTATTTTGGTCTTTTCACCTCTAATCGGATATCATTCTGCAATATCAAGAACAAGTAAAGATGAGTATTGCGCTGATTGTCGAAAATGAAATTGAAACTAATAAGACGTTAGTTTTTCATTCGTATTAGTTATTATCTAATAACAAAATCTGATTTAGAATATTAATTCGTCAATACTCAAAATCCTTCCACAATATTTGCATTTTAAAATGATTTTCTCTTTATCTATAACTTCAATGACAGATTTTATATTCTCGCCAATAGTTACCACATCTTAAATTAGGACATTTGAAAATTCCAGTAATATAATCTGGCAATTGTATCTTCCTCTTTTCTGCTAATTTGTAATCTTTGATAATGTTTTATAGTCGCATGCGGTGCTATTAATGATAAACTATTTGTTTCATCAGGGTTCCAGATATCTGTTTTCTACTTTAATAATATCCTTTTTTCATATTTGTTGCTTGGAACATTCAAAGCAACAGTTATAACATTTCCTTCTCTTCCCGTGATATTCAGGGCTCTTCAGAACTAAAAATGCCTTGCCAGATTCAATATGATCTATTACAGATCCATTTTTGATTCTCCTTACAATTAACTCAATCGAATTGGACAGATTCTTTGCGCCCTTCCATTACTTTATTAACAATACTATAAAAGTATGAAACTTATTCAATCGCGTTTAAATAGCAAGTTTGGTATAATTTCCGATTCTTGTAGGTCTGTTCGGGCTCCTCCTATACGTGAAAACGTTACGTCATGTAGAAACAAAATTCTTCCATTTCAAATAATATTTTGCATCATCATCTTCTTAAATTCGATATCCGATAGATTCTTTTTGCTTCTAATATCATTGCGATCATCATTACCAACGATATATCTTTGCTTGGGCTCATTATTGCCCAAAACCTGTATTATCACTTTTGCAACATCGATAGGAGACGTAGCATGTTCTTGCATTAATTCAACATTTTTCTGAAATTTATCTAAGGATCGAGAATATGGTGAACTCTTTTTCATCGAATGTTCTGATACAATACAGTTGCGGAAAAAATTTGTTTTTATTACTCCAGGTTCAATTATAACTACTTTTATCCCATATGGAAATAGTTCATACATTAAGGATTCACTAAATCCTTCGATAGCAAACTTTGTAGCTTACGTAAGCAGAAATACCTGGAAAACCTACTTGTCCGGCACCTGAGCTTACATTAATAATTGTACCGCTTTTCTGTAATCGCATTATGGGAATTATCTTTTTCGTAATATTCAGAACACCAAAAAATTAGTTTCAAATTGATTCCTTATTTCATCCAGAGTCAGGTCTTCAAAAAACCCACCAGACCATAACCTGCATTGTTTATCAATACATCAATTCGGTTTGCCTCCCTCTTGATGCAATTAATTGTATTTTCTATAGACGTATCATCATTTACATCAAGTTGCCGGATATTTAGATCAAGCCTTTCTTCTTTAATTATTTCTTCAAGAGAATCCGATTTCTTTGTATTGCGCATAGTAGCAAAGGTATGAAATCCATTTCTAGCGAGCATTAGCGCAGTTTCGTAACCTATTCCACTGGAACAACCTGTAATCAGTGCAACTTCGATGCATTATGGTAATACCAGTTTATTTTTTATATAAATTTAGATACCAAAATTCAAATAATATCCATCAATTCATCACAATTTGATAAAAAAGCAATTATTCCAATTGGATGACAAGGCGTAACCAATTAAAAACTTTAAATTATCATTGCTATCGAAACGATATCAATTGTCCGACGCTGATGAAGAACCACCTGGAAGGGCAGGGACCTCTTCTCATAACCAACTTGTCAGGTCCCTTGGGCTGCTAGATATACTGATGGTTGGAGTAAGCTGCAATGATAGGTGGTTCGATTTATGTTCTGACTGGGCCGGCAATAGGTCTTGCGGGCAGCGCGGTTATTGTTGCGTTTATTATTAACGCGATAATAACCCTATTTACTGCTATGGCATATGCCGAACTTGGTTCCGCTATGCCAGAAGCGGGAGGCGGATACCTATGGGTGAGAGAAGGCTTACCTCGACCGAACGCTTTCATAAGTGGATGGATGGCCTGGTTTGCACACATAATCGCTGGATCGTTATATGCTGTAAGTTTTGCTTCATTCCTCACAGGGTTATTGGAGATGATGAATCTTCCGCACGATCTTGTGCTTTTAAACGTATTATCCCTTTAGACAAGTTTAGTAGCAGTAGTATCTATTGCCGTTTTCACTTATATCAATATTAAGGGAACATCTGAAACCTGGTAAGACGGGTGATATCGTTACTATTATTCAGCTAGGATTAATATTTATTTTAATCGTGGCCGGCTTGTGGGTCATGAGTGGCAATCCCAACTGGAAGATGAATTTTTCGAATTTTGCGCCAATGGGGATCGGTGGAGTAGTTGCAGCAATGGGTCTGACTTTCATGTGCATTCGAAGGATATGAACGTAATTGTTCAAACAGGAGAGGGAAGTAAAAAACCCAATGAAGGAATATTCCACGGACGATATTCATCTCCACTAGGTGCTGTAGTTATTGTGTATTGTCTGATGTGCCTTTGTATCTATAGCGCAATATTTCCAACTGGCATTGAGTCAATGGAAATTCATAGGTGAGAGTGGTGAACCTGGAATAATGAAGGCAGCAGAATTGCTAGCTCCTTACGGAGCATTTATCGTTTTGGCTGGAGGCTTGATTTCCACTCTAGCTGCTTTAAACGCAACAACATTTTCTTCGGCCAGGGTAGCTTTTGCCATGGGCAGGAATTATAACATGCCATATCAACTTAGTGCCATCCACAAAAAGAACAAGACACCTTATGTCGCAAATACTAATATCTGGTATCATAATGGCAATTATGGCTTACGGACTTCCTCTGGGACAGATCGCCGTTGCAGCAGGTAGTTATCTTTCTATTACTATATTTACTCAAGTAAAATATGGCATGTCATCACTATTCGTAGGATTTATGGTGACAAGTTAGAAATACGGTTTCTAAAACACCATTCTTTCCAGTAATACCAATAATAGGTATCTTCCTCAAACTTAGGCTAGCTATTTTTCTGCTGTGGCTTACTCAACCTTGAGCTGGGCGATAACTGTGGTATGGGTGGTGATTGGATTCCTCGTATATAGAATTACACATTTAGGAAGGAAATAGATCATTATGCTCCAATTGTTACTAGTAAAGGCGATCTGGAGAGAAAGGACCAGCAGAGATTCTAATTCCATATACCCCTGAAGATCCAGGGATAGATTATGTAAAATATGCAATAAGAGTTGCAGAAAATTTTGGAGAGATTAATATTTTAGAGTGATTACAGTTCCAAAACAGACCCCTTTATCTGCGGGGACTGGATATGCTGAAACAGCAAGGAAATCATTTGAACCATTAGACAAGATAATGGACAAGGAGAACATACTAAATCACTTATCTTGTGAGAATATCACATGATGCAAGCGGGAAGCAATATTAGCTACTGTGGAGGAACAAAAATTGATTTACTAATAACAGACTTTGAAACATTCAGGAACAGCAAAAATTCAAACAATTTTGACGTGTGATGCACTGGCCATATTATCAGAAGGAAATGAAGAGTTCACATTTGAACCTACACGAACTTCGAGACGGCGCTTTGGTCAGAAAAATTTGACTTTACTATACGATGGAGGAGATCATTCAGATGTAGTTTGAAGGCTACAAGTTGGTTAGAACGTTCAGGACAATTCAAAATTAATTGTTTTATATGTAAATACCAAAAAGACGGCGATGAACAGGAAAAATTGTAAGCATAACTGATATACTAAAACAAAAGGAAATATCTTGGAGCAAGTTGGAATCGAATTCAATGAGATTAATCTTTCAGAGAGTGATATGCGATATAGTAACGAGGCTGCAGATACTGATTTTGTCTTCACTGAGTAATTTTCAACCAGATGTTATTATAACTGGTGCGAGCATTTCAAAATTCAGCTTATTTAGTGACCCTCATTTTCTAAATATGTTGTATGAACTGAAATGTCCAATTCCAATAGTAGCCAGACATTTTGCTTCATCCCTGAGTTCACAAAATTAAAACTTTAATCCATAAATTAAGAACTCTAATACTTGAAAAGATCAATGACTTGAAAAAAACTCGACAAATTTGAAGTAATTTCTCAGTTCATGAATGCGTCTCCTTGCAAAGATAATAGCTTACTTTGTATTATGAAAGACAAATATGGATTCGTATGATAATTGATACGGCAATTAAATAGGAGTTGATTTGAGATTATCAAGATTTATATTGCATTAATTGACTTAGGTAAGCCTCAATTGTTTTATGTCCGTGAGAAAATTTATTCCTTCAAAGCCTGATATGAGTGTAGAAAAATGAATGAAAATTTCTATGGGATTGTAAATAAGAAGAAAATTCCATTATACATGTGGATTGTCCTTTCCTTGCTCCCAGTCTCTTTTGTTTAATTCCACACATAGGCGCTGCAAAATATTGGAATTAGTCTCTAACGACCTAACTTTAGTGACAGTTAACCTCACAAAGAATCTTAGAACAAATGAATTTGGTTCAGGAAAGTCTTTCGAAAGGAGATAGCACAAGCGCTTTGGACATGCATATATCTCTCACACTCAATAATTTTTCCTTCATGCCTAAGGACAAACTAAGAGAAATTGATAAGAATTCATCTGAAAGATTAGAATCATTATTAATTGACTTACCAATACATGGTAAAATCTACTCCATCAATCGGAAACAGAAAGTAAGATAGCTCAAATTGTGGATTTATTGAATACTACTTCACCTCAAATTTTCTATCACCAAATAATTTGATTACAATTCAATCATAGCATCAACTATTATGGGCATTGTTAAATGATAGTTCTAAATTTCTATCACACATCTAATTTTGGTAATACTAAGGATCCCAATACATAAAATTGATTTTGAAAATGCAATAGGGATGGTAGATATCTCACATAAATTATACAAGTAGTATATTTCTAATTCCTTTGGTGATTCCAAAAGCTAGGAAACTTGAGTCCTTTTTGGGGACCTGAAGGATTCCTTATCTCAAAATCTGATCCGCAAAGCATCTTAAAAATTGATAACAGCTATCCAAACGAATTTAAATGAAAATGAATCAAATTTTCAATCCAATGATTCTTTAACTATTTATTTTGAAATATAAAAAGTTTATTGTCAAAAATCAGTGATGACATAAGGAGCAATTCCGATTATTCTTCTGCCGAGAGATACGCAACTGCTGCATATTTGGACAATTTCGAATATCTCGAACCACCACTTGAAAAAGTTGATCCGAATCTTAAGAATAGTTTAGAATTAATGATGAGAGAAGAACTTCGGGAATTAATAAAAAACAAACAGCAATCAGAAACAATTGTTCTCTTAACCGGTATCACTTAACAACCCTTCAAAGGCTAGCTGAACCTCTTGAATGTAAATTATGAAAACCTTATTGTAAATGAAAACCTCACAGTCTTCAGTTCATATACAGAGAATACTCAACTAAACAATTTAAGTGATATGTAAAGAATTGAGTAAAGGCTCAGTACATATTCTGAATTAAAAAGGCTTTGGCGAGAGCACAGATCCAGAAAGGATGGGTGTAAGAACCGACATCGATAATAATGGAAGAATCAAGTTAGTTGATCTTCTTCAACAGTATAAGGACGGAAAATAGTGATAGGCATTTGCCACATCCAGATCAGCTTACCTGGACAGTTATGAAGGAATAGAAATTCCGCTTAGACCCATAAATCCGGACTTTACTCTTGATATGGAAATAAAATTTGCAGAGCTCCGCAATATGATTCAGCAACATTTACAATATGAAAAAGTTGAAGCAAAGGTACTGTAGAAATTAGAAGTGGGATTAGATGAATCTGAAAGATTAGTGCTACAGGCACCGGTGTAATAGCCTCTTTCTTTGGCATTTTCGACTTCATTTTCAATTATATTTAGAGAAGGACTTGAATCTGCACTTATAATTGGTGCTATCCTTACTTATCTGGAAGCATCACGTAACGGTCAATATAAGAAACATGTTCTACCTTGGAATTTTGGAGGTATCTATTATTGCAACAGCTATTACATGGTTTGTTGCCCAATTTATTATAGATATAACGGGCGCAAGTAAAGCACTGGTTGAAGCAATTGCGGAATTTCTGCTGTTGTAGTATTATTCTTGGCAAGTTTCTGGATATTAAATAAGGTTGAGACAAAAAAATGGATTGAATTTGTAAAGGCAAAAGCATGGCAGGCAACAAACGACCGGAAGCGTAATGGTCTTTTGCAATGCTGTCATTCTTTTACAGTTTATAGAGAGGATTTGAAACTGTTTTGTTTTTACCAGGCTATGTTTTCATTTGCAGAAAATATGGAAAGTCTTGGCTACCCTAGGGCTAGTCACAGGATTGGCTGTAATAATTAGTATTGTATTTGTGATTAGAAAATTGGGCAAGAAGCTGCCGCTGCTGTGTATTATTTGGTCTAACAATGGGAATTGGAGCTTACATGTCTATAGCATTCATAGGTAACGCAGTCAGGAGAGTTCAAGAAATAGGTTATATCTCAACAACACACCTATTTGGAATCATCCCACGTTTAGAGATAAATTTGGCAACAATGACTGGTATTCATCCCACACTTCGAAACAACAGTTGCCCAAATAATATTATTATCAAGAGTATTCTGTAGGGCTCTTTATATATTAATAAAGTACAACCACGCAGAAAGAAGTTGGCTGAATCATCCAGAAAATCTATGGCACATCTGAAGGATGGAGAAAAACATTGATTTGGTTATTATCTACATTTTGGGAACGAAAATTGTCAAGATTCAAAATTTGGTAAGGAAGCGACATAGATAATGAAATCTGTCGAACAGAAAATTAATAATTATATTGAGATTAAAATTATATCTAAGTGATGGGACCATTAGCAATGAGATCTGGATGAAGAGCTTTACGTAGGAACGGCTGAATCTGAACATGTTGAAATGTATCTTAAGGTTATTTGGCACAGTACGTGAACGAAAGGGAAAAAGTAAAAGTTAGTTCTATTGCTAAAATTCTAAATGTGAGACAACCATCAGTTGTTCAAATGCTTCACAAGCTAAAATGACGCAAATCTTGTTAAATACGTGAGGTAGCGCTGTAATGAAATTAACAACTGAAGGTGAAAAAATAGGAGAACAAATGATAAGGAAATACAAGCACTTTTGAAGTAATGATGAAAGAGGCCTTAAAAATTCGAAATTGATGAAGAGATGGTATGCGGCATAGAACATCACATGAAAGAGATATTTACTGACGCGTTATAATTATTAAAGCACACCCGAGGTCATGCCCACATGGTTATGGATATTCCTTTCGAGAACTGCTGCAAAGTATAAATTTATGAATTAGTATAAATTTCCAATTTTGAAAGATTGTGAACAATTTCTTATTATTTTTGAGAGCGAGAGATTAGTGTATGTCAATTGAATATAACGAATCTTGGACTATGTTTAGAGGAAATATAAAGAGAACGGGTTCAACAAAAACGAAACCTTAATTAAACCGTTACTTTACTGGACCATAGAGCTAGGTCCGGTGATATCTTCTCCGGTTTTGAGAGGAGGTTTTCTGTATGTTAGCACATTTAACTCGGACGTATATTCTGTTTGATATACCAAAACGAGGATAAAATGGCATTACAATATTGGCAGTCCTATTGTTTCATCTCCGTTAATTTTGGATGAGATGGTAATATGTGCTACGTTTGATTCTTGGATAAATAATGACAATTCTGAAAATAACTCAATTTTTTTCACTTGATAAGCAAATGATGGCAGTATTATCTGGAAGCTTCAGACTAACTCAGATATTTTTTCATCACCATGTCCTGTAGGAAAAATTTAGTTTTGGGATCAATGGATCATAGTTTGTACTCTTCTCGGACAAACGGAGATATAAATTGGAAATATGAAACCAGCGGTCAAATTCTGGTCTTCTCCATCGTGCTTTGATAATGTATTATACTTTGGATCAGATGATGGTTTCATTTACTCGGTCGATTCAGACGGTTCTCTAAGATGGAAATCAAAGTTGAATGGTAAAGTGCCGTTCATCGTCGCCATGTCTATCGGATGGTTTAATTTTCTATTTAGCATTTCATGAAGGTGGAATATATTGCTTAGCTGTATTGACGATGCTACTATAAATGGAACAAAACTGTGCTCAAAGCCGCAGTTTATCATCCCCACTCTTGGTAAGAGATAGGATCATCATTTTAAACTAGATTGTCGACTTTATTGTTTCAACCTGGCTGGTTCTAAAACATGGTAATTTGAAACGGCTGGAAAAATTTGGTCATCCTTCAGCCAGCGAATATGATAGGCTACCATTTTTTGAAGTTTAGATTCATTTATCTATGGCATAAATATCTACACTGGCAAGCAGGAATGGAAGTTCCCTACAATGGGAAGCATTGATTCTTCTCCATGTTTGTTTAATGGAATGTTGTTTGTTGGTTGCAGGGACGGTATTTTATATTGTTTGAAAGGTATAGAGAGCCCACTTATATTCGGTAAAATGCGTGAAACAACTTTATCAGGCAAATTCTAAAAATAGATTCTCATTTTAATTAATATTATTCGTGGCATTTATCTTGAATATTGTACCATCACGTTTATAGTTAGATAGAATGTACAAGTTGCCATCAGGACCCCAATTGAAGATCGGTGAACTCAATTTGGTAGAATTCAAATAGATAGGACTGAAGAAATTAGAAATTGGGCTAATAAGATGAATGAAGTAAAACAGAATGAAAAAGACGCCAAAATAGCAATAGTAGCAGCCAATAACCACTATGGAGGGTATGGACCTGGCACTGTGGATATCTTTAGAGAGAATATGGACATGCAAAAACTATCTTTTAATAATGTGGATATTGCAAAAATAAATCGACAATTAGAATTTAGAGAGTAGATTTAACGTCAGCGATAAAAAGCAAAGTAATAAAGGAAAGCAGACAACTCTGTCAGGTTTCGTTAATTAAATATACATAAATTTCTCTTAACTTAGTAATTAAGTTTATGATTGTTTTCTTTGTGGTTTATACTAGTCATATTGAGGTTCCCGTTTCATAAGAAACATACATAGAATTCAACTATACGTTACTGTGACAACAGATACAAGTAAGAAAAAAACAAAATATTTAGAAAATGAATATGCATTTAGATAATAAATTCCTGGTATCATCATTTCTATTCATTTTCCCTAAATATCCTGGCGGTCATTTTATCCAGCAATTATGCGATCGCCGCAGAAAGAAATTTCATCAGCATATGATGGCAAATATGAATCTAATCATTCGCTACCGAATCCTGAAAAGATGAAAGTTTTAGCGTTCGCAAACGGAGAATCTCAAAGGCTGTTAACAGGCATTGAAAAATCTAAATGACGCAAAATCAAAGTCAACTTCAGTTCCGTTCACTTTTTGAAAAAACAAAATGAATTTGTTACTGTTGAGCACTCGTGATGAGTATGCAGTATGCAGTACGACCTCAATGCGACAAATGCAATGAAATCTTATGCTTGCATCGAGGGTAATATTGGAACAAGACCAGATGGAAAAAACATAGCAAACATAGCGTAGGGACTAGGCAAACCTTGTCCACTGGGACGTTCCGACCAGTAGAGTTTGGAGGGACAGCCTGACACAAAGATATGTAAAGATTCAACATCACTCGAGAATACTCGCTGTCCGACAGAAAAACATGTCGAAAATATTAAAGTAGTAGCCATGGACAAGGGTGAACTCAACTCCAAATCTGTAAATGCAGGGAGAACTACCTGAGAAATTCAACAGGCGATACGATGAAGGATTTGCTTTTGATTTTCGACAGGGAAACCGGTATCGGACAAATACAACAAGGCGATATTACTTTTTGCCTGCGTCTCTGCAAACAGAGTTAAAATCCACTCCAGAAGGAACAGAGTGCGAGCATAAGTTAACAAAAGATAATCAGCCGGGAGAACAACTTATACGTGCTGCCAGGTAAGTCATCTGTCACGGTGGGATCTACAGTGATTGCAAAAAATATTCTGGCTATAACAATTGTATTATTGTCCTTCTCAATAATTAGTATAAATTACATATCGTTAGTAAACGCAGATAGTGATTACTGCTACGACCAAGTTGGTGATGGTCATCATTATTTTGGAAAGTTATTGAGCCCTGTTATATTCGCGTAAAATTCGAAACAACTTTATCGGGCAAATTCAAAAATAGATTCTCATTTTAATTAATATTATTCTTTGCACTAATCTTGAATACAGTACTCATCACGTTTATAGTTAGATAGAACATACAAATTGCCGTCAGGACCGACTTGAAGATCCGTAATTACTCCAAAATTTCTACCGAAAATTACGCTGTTCGTTTCATTATTGGTATCGGCTTGCTTATCCGACAACGGACCAGAGAGTAGCTTCAGATGTGTCCTTGTCTTGTCTAACGGAAAATTGAAAATAGTGCCGTTTTTTGCGCTGCCCACTAATAGAGTGTCTTTATATTTTGGTCCAAGATTGTCTGTATGTAAAAATAGAACTGAGGTAGGAGCTTACGGTATCTGTCCATACAAATTCTGGATCCCTGTATGTGCCCTTTCCTCCAAAATCCTCCAAGTTTTCTTTATTAAACCCTGGCGTCTCATTAGAGAAACCGATTACTTCCTTCCACCCACTATTAAATCCTGGTAATGCAATGTTAATTTCATCATCAGTGCTGCGACCATTTTCTGTTTCCCAGAGATTACCCCGTTAGCGCATCAAATCCCATGCCAAAACTGTTTCGTATACCATGCGCATAATACTTGTTCAATGGATCCTCGTCTCCAAGTAATCCCTTATTATCAACAACTCCCCCATCAAAAGTAATTCTAAGTATGCCACCTCTACCATCAGGAGGAGGACCAGCTTTTATTATTCTGAAGCTCTAGTAATATAGGATTGATTTTGCACATAATTTAAGTTACCAATAACGAGTGTTAACACTTTTTTATCAGGCCCTAACTTTAACACTCCTCCATTGTGAGAAGGTCCGGGTATTGTAGGAAGGTCCAAGAGTAATTTCGGATTTATCAACCTACCGTTATCATATTCATATCTATAGAGGCGATTTCCCCAAAACTTTTTACCCCCGTCAACATTCTCCAGTTTCAGTGTAGAACAAGAATACATATTTGGGCTTATCTGGAAGTGCAATACCAACGAGATAATCCTCTTCACTTACATTTGCCACGTTGACATCCAAGACACAGTCTCCGCTAAAAGTACCCATTTTTGATTTCCTTTACTTTTCCAGTATTTTTTCTATAACTAGGATGTCATCAGGAGCCTACAAAACCCATTCCAGTTGGAAACCTTAATCCAGGAGGAGCAGATACCTGAATCTCTGCAAAGCCGTATCCATTTGTATTGCAGGCACTTGGCGAATTTACTGGATTTGACCAAAACACGTTGATACTTTGACCAATTAGGAAATAATGATAAAAAACCAATCAGCATTATAACGGAAATTAAGCAATTGCTGCAGGAGACGAAATTTGCAAGTCGAGATTACAGGAAATTACCGATTTAAATTATTTATTAACTTTTACTATAGAGATAAACTACACTCAATTAAATACCTGATGAGATTTAGATTAAATTATAACATACAAATAAGAGATGGTAAATTTATTGCCTAATTGTAAAAGGCCGCTTTTCACGTCCTATTTTCTGAACTGAAAGGAAATAAATTATCAAAGTTATACTTGGAGCAAGATAAAGAAGCCAAATGAATCTCATATCGATAATGTTGTAAAGACCAGTTTCTGTTAACACAGGTTTGAAGTCAATTCAAATCTTCTTCAGACTCACGACTCTAATTTGAATTTGGAGTTATACATATTTAACTTTAAGATTTTCCTCAAGATTCTATGTGTACAATATCAGGCTGTGCATCTAAAAACTAGAAATTTTATTATTAAATCCATAAGCGCCATTTTATGTAACTTTCCTATTTAATTAGCGTATTGAATAATTTTAAAAAATTCATATTAATTATCTATTTTAAATTACTCCTATATGAAAAAATTAAAAAGCAATTTCAAATTTCTTTTGCTTTCTCTGGGATATTTAATCTCCAAGCATAGTACGTGAATCCTGCATCTTGGCACAAATCCTCCACAGACAGGATTATCTGTAAATATAAACACTCCTTTTTAATTCAGCTCAATATGCGCTTCTGGTGATTTGACTATTTACGTGCATCTTCAGATGATGATACCAAGAATTGTCAGGTTTATGCTGACTGGAATGACCCTGAAACCAATGCAAAATGTTACCCCCTGATGGTCCTAAAAAGGAAATACAGATTACTCAAAATGGAGTTATACATATACCGGTAGTTATCATAATATAGTTGACGGTTCGAATGAACTTACATCAAAGGCAGCATGCTTTGATTCAAGGTCAAAATGCAATCGTCCAAAGTTTCTATTCTGTTAATGTTACCGGAACAAAAGGCGGGAGTGAAATCACAAAAATAATGACCAGCAATCCAGAAGTGAAGATACAAATGCAAATAATGAAGCTCGCCATTATGTATTTACCTGTAAAGAAGACCAAAAACAGCAGCAAGACTCTAGCGTTCTTCAACAATCCAGTGAAAGGGATACAAATACAAATAATGAATCTTCCAATGCATTACCTGTTAAGAATACCAAAAGCGTCGGAACATACAAGATTCATTCCACTGTATTCAGAATCTGGCGAAAAAGTAGCAAATCCCGCTTCATCGGAAGATGCTGGCAAAAAAGAAGTAACTAGCATCGATACCAGTGAATCTCAGGACAGTCATAATCCCATGAGAATAGATAATACTGGATACGAAGACTTTGGGCATCAGAACGACGCCGCAACACTCCAGAAGTAACTGTGTACTGATGCTCAATGAATCTCAGGACAGTCATAATCCCATGAAAATAGATAATAACTGATACGAAGACTCTTAGGGACTTCAGAACAGCCGCAACAATCAGAACTAACTAGCATATCGATACCAGCGAATCTCGGGGACAGTAGTCATAATCCCATGAAAAATAGATCATCACTGGATGCGAAGACTTTAGTATCAGAACAGCCGCAACAATCAGAAGAAACAACTGCCCACGATACGGAGATGAGCCCGAGGTTGCCGATGGCATAGATGAACAACCCGATGCCGATACCAACAAGTATTTTTTACATTTGAACCAAACCCGCAGGGAGATGAGAAAATTAAGCCCTTAATGACAACGATCCGATTCTGATACTTCGATTCCTAATCATTATGGTGACGCGTAATTCAGTATTTGTGGACTTAGAAATGGTGAAAAGTCTTGGTGAGGATACTAAAAATCAACTAGATAACAAAATACAAAAATTAGAGGAAAGAGCACCTGAACAAATGTGCATTTATTTGGATCAATTCGATAGTATTTTAAAGTTACTATTCAATTGTTCGCTATCGCATTTTGGGATCTATTAATTAGAAGTCACGGTATTCATATAAAACTATATAAAACAAGTAATGAATTTGATTCCTCAATGTCTGATTTTTAAGCAAGGAGGCAATTGGATAACGTTCTTATAAGATATGCCGATGGAAACCAAAAGGGATTTCCACTTTTTCTTATTCAGCTGTGGTTTTGGGAGGTTCGAGTAGAAAGTTGGACTTAATAATATTGAATTTTTATCCAAAAATTTAGGATAATCGCCCTTGACCTTCCGGGGCTTTGGATTGAGTGATAAACCTAAGGTTAAGCCATACCATTAATTTTTACACGTGAATTTTCTAGAAAAATTTATTAAAATAGTAAAGGTAAAGCATCTTTTTTTAATTGGCTCTTCTTCCCTGTGGGGAGCCATATCGCTGTAGAGTTTACCATGAGAAATAGGACAATAGTTGATAAACTCATTCTCATTAGTCCGGCTGGCTGCCTGCCGAAATCCTTCAGCGTACTCCTTCGTTAAAAAGTACATCAAAATAGTGGACTCAAATTGAATGACATAAAACAGAATATTAACCTCAATTGATAATGCTCTGGCCGATCGCATTTATGCAAAATATTATATACAAAGATTATTATTACCAGGTGCAAGGTATGCGTTTATTTCGCACTGAAGGGTAGCAAATGCTCCACTATACAATAATAAACTTGCAAAAATTAATACAAAATATGTTACTTATTTGGGGAAAGAAGATAAAATGATCCCATCAAAATATATATACGTCCTTTTATGGAACATGGAAACCTGCCAAGGATCATCATAATTGGAAAACTGTGGACATAGGCCTCATGTTGAAAATTCTAAAAATCTGTTTAATAAAAATAGTAAAGGATTTCTTAATGGAGTAAAATGTAATCGTAATTTTTGAAAACAGCCAAGTCTTTCTGTGAAGATTATGCTAATTGATCCACTATGATATTTTACAAGTGAAAAGAAAGTGCACTCTCTAATTAAAGAAAAATAATACTGTTATTTCTAAGTGAGTAAACATGCTGACAATACACACTTAGGCAATAATTAAATTAAATAACATTTTGTGAATCTATTACTTACTATTAATATTCCTAATACCAAATTTTATCCTATTCTCTATTTTTATGAATCTTAACAACATACGGATACAAGAGGTAGCCAAGGTAAATTACTTGAATGAATTCAAAAACATCGCTTTTCAGTCCTATTAAAGATAAAATTTTGCCAGCAGTATGATGAATCCACTCCCCGCAAATCAATAACTGAAGTTAAATCACAAAAAAGACTCGAAGGCAGAGATGATACTAAGTTAATAAATCAGCCTAATTCAGTAGCTGATTTGTAGTAGTAACGGTAGTATCACCCGATGAATCTACTGCGAAGAAATCAATAACTGACAGTTTTCAAAACCTACTAAAAAGACTCGAAGGCAGATGATACTAATAAATCAGTCACTACATCAGTTTGAAAGCCTCGAGAGATGAATCTACCAAGAGATCAATAACTGAAGTTAAATCACAAAAAAGACTCCGAAGGCAGATGCCGGATATTAATAAATCAAAGCTCAATTCAGCCAAGCTTCGATGAATCTTTACCAAGAAATCAATAACTGAAGTTAAATCAACACAAAAGACTCATGAAGGCAGATGATACTAATAAATCAGCCTAATTCAGATGATGTAGTAGTAACGGTAGTATCACCTGATGAATCTACCAAGAAATCAATAACTGCAGTTAAAACTCACAAAAAGACTCGAAGGCAGATGATATAAATAAATCAGCCAATTCAGCCAGCTTCGATGCTAACCTACCAAGAAATCTAATAACTGAAGCTAAATCACAAAAAAAGATCATCCTCGAAAGGCAGATGATATAAATAAATCAAGCTTAATTGCAGCCAGCTGATGAATCTACCAAGAAATCAATAACTGAAGTTAAAATCCCACAAAAAGACTCGAAGGCAGATGATATAAATAAATCAGCCACTCAGCCAAGCTTCGATGAATCTACCAAGAAATCAATAACTGAAGTTAAATCACAAAAAGACTAAAGGCAGATGATATTAATAAATCAAATAATCTGCTTGCAGCCGATGAATCTACCAAGAAATCAATAACTGGAAGCTTTAAATCGCCAAAAGACACCTCGGAAGGCAGATGATATTAATAAATCAAATAATCTCACCAACAATCCGTTGCCTCCTCAATGGGGAGATAAAAATATATTGTCACCCGAGAGGCGGAAAGGAAATTCCCGATGGGACCCATACAATTTTTGCAGTATTTCAACCAGATAATGAGAGAAATCAAATTGTAGTGTATTTCAGTGCAGACTGGAATAATCAAAAACCGTTCCAGTGAAAGCTTTCAAAGCGGCAGGTCCATACGGAAAGGATGATTATTCATCTTGGACATTCACTTACTCTCCCTCATCAGCGTTCACACAATCGACCAAAGTACTGGAATAAAATGATTCTAACATCAAAATCTTGAATGTGTGTAGAAAAGTCCCAAAGTAACTACAAATGGCATAGTATCACTGCAACAGGAATAACCACAAAAAAAGAGATGCGATACCAACCTCTGACTTATGAGATATCATGGCATCCTCTTGGAATCCTCCCCCACAACTAAAACCCTTGGTCTCACAAACCCATTAGCTTAATACTTCAGCGGCATGCAGTTGGTATCATGAAACAACGATAAGCTCCTACAAACCTCTCTGTCCTTTAGTGTTACCCAAAGATCAGATATTTCCCGGAGAACCCCAAAACTTCGCGGTAAAAATTTCATGCATCCAAAGACCTTTGCCAAGTGGGGTTGCAGTGGTTTCAATTGTTACAGACATTAAAGTCGTGCAAGGTTCTGGTCTTGCTAGGCGCTTAATATAATGGGAAGCTGTCAGATGCGTCTGGTGAGTATTCTTGGAATCTAAATCAGGCATGATACTCTCGTCTGGTAAACCTGATTGATGCACTGGTTTCAGCATCTGCCAATGGTTATGAACCGGCTTCAATAACAGGAAGTTTCCCAAGTTCAAAGACAATTGTTGGTTCAAGCAAAGTCTATTAAAAGATCCTTGTAAAGTCCCCGCAGACAACCAGCTTCATATTGACGTAAAGGTTATGGACGCCAATACTAAAGAAATAGTATCTGGTGCAAATGTTATGGCAAAAATTGGAAAACACAATGAATACAAGGGGAACTTCGGACACATCTGGTGCATATTCTCATTCCTGGAACATAACCTCGAATACTCCGTCTGCGGGTAAATCTGATGTACTGGTTTCAGCATCTGCTGCTGGTTCGCTGGTGAACCGGCTTCAACACACAGGTGGAAGCCCCCGTTCGTCTTCGAAAACAATTGTTGGTTCAAGCAAGTCTTATCAAGATGATCTTGTTGTTCCTGGTGACAATCAAACAACCGACGCTTAAAAGCAGCCATGGACGCCAATATCTAAAGAAATAGCATCTGGCGCAAAATGTTATGTGCAAAAATTGAAAACACAATGAATACAACGGAACTGCGACACATCTGGTGCATATTCTCATTCCTGGAACATAACCTCGAATACTCCGTCTGGTAAAATCTGATTGTACTGGTTTCAGCATCTGCCAATGGCTGCTGAACCGTGCTCTCAATAACAGGAAAGTCTTCAAGTTCAGAGACGATTGCTGGGTTCAAGCAAGTTCCTGAGTATAAAGATCTTGTTGTTCCTGGTGACAAACCAAAACAATCCGACGCAAAGGTTATGGACGCCAATACCAAAGAAATAGTATTCCGGTGCTATAAAATGTTATGGCAAAAATTGAGGAAAGAAGTTTTCAGAAAAACTGATGACAGTGGAGCAATATCTTATTCATGGGATACTCCTGCTACAAGTGGTGGGAATAGAAATGATGTTGTTTCGAATGTTTCATCTCAGGACTATCCTGAAGGTTACAGAAGACTGATCTCTTTTAAAATGGATAAAACCACAAAAATCTATTAGAACCACCAATTAGCAATTATGAAGATAAACTATCAGTAAGTGTGAATACTAAAGACTCGAATATTAATTTAGAGTCTCAAAAATAAATTCCAAAATGTCCAAACATGGTTTCTAGTCTTGGTTGTGCTAAGTACTGGAAGGGTATGACAAACCTGTTCTCAATGCTACTACCGATGACAAACCTGTTCTCAATACCGACGATGAAAATGAAAATACTCAGAATGAGAATCAAAAAGCAAAGTATGTTTATGATTTTCTGTCATCGGTAACCAAAATGACTTGATCAGTAGAATAAATTAATATTTGCAATCAAGTCTTCGAGTAATAATTTAGATAATGAGCCATTGAGAGTATCGTAAGCGTGATTTACTAGCATGGCTGGATTTTTTATATTTGGTAATTAATTGGGTTTTTGATGAAAATCTTCGGACTTATAACAGAAGTTTTATCCAAAATGATGATAGCTTCCTAAAGTGAGTTACTTTCAAATAGTAATATTCAATTATGATTATCCAAGATTGAAAGTCATCAAAAATTTTATCAAAAATTCAAATAATTTCAAGCCTGATGTATTTATAAGCTAACACACTCTAAACGACTTAATGAGACAAAATGTTAAAATTAGAAAATAACAAGTTTAAATTAATATTTACAATTTTCTCATCAGCACTACTGTTACTTTTACTCAGTTTATCTTCAAATAACTCTAATGCTTTAGTTATCAAAATTACGTGCTGGTTCAAAATTGGGAAAGGAATAATGACATTCATAAAATTAGCGAAATACATGACTTTTACTCTGCCACCAAAGATTTTGTATTGTACTCAGATTATGAAAATCATAATATAAAGAAATTTACAAAAACGGGACATTTATTTTAGAGTGGGGTCAGGAGGGCATATGTCCAGGACAATTTGACACTCCGCATAGTATGGCTATTGATTCGCAAGGGTATGTGTATGTTTCTGATATGAATAACAAACGTATACAAAAATTTGATAACAACGGGCATCTTTATTATTGAATGGGGCATCGAAGGAAATGGAGGAGTCTGAGAATTTTTGCACCCTCATGGAATGGCTGTTGATTCTAATGATGATGTATATGTCGCAGATGCCCAACTTACTGATATTCAAAAATTTACCAAAGATGGACAATTTATAAGAAAATGGGGCTCAGAGGGTAGTGGTCAAGGTCAATTTGGTTGGATGGAAAATATAGATATTGATTCTAAAAAATAATCTGTATGTTGCTGATTTAAAAACGATAGAATTCGAAAAATTTACCAAAGATGGAAACTTCACTTTACAATGGGGTTCTAGAGAGATAAAGATGGTGAGTTTGAGAGTCCTGCTGGATGGTTGCTGATTCTTCAGACAATGTGTATGTAATTGATGATACCGGTAGAATACAAAAATTCACAAGTAATGGTACTCTTCATTGCAAGTTGGGGATCCGATGGAATTGGAGATGGACAATTTTCGAAATCAGAGGGGCTTGATGTGGATGCAGATGGTTATGTATATGTAGCAGATACGGGAAATAAAACGTATTCAAAAGTATTTGCATTTATCAGATTCAACCGCTCTACCTACTAAATAGTATATCTGTTGCAGTAATAATATTGATACTGGTAACCAGTAAAGAATAAGAAGCCTTTTTATACTAATGATAAGATCAGGAGAGCCATATTCATAGTATCAGAACTGATTTTAGTTTGCATACTCACGACAATCTAATATAGATAGGTTAAGATCAGACAGGTCTCGTAAATTTTTCTATAATTTTTTTATGTTCAGCAGACATTTCTGTAAGTCCTTTTCTATTACCTATTTTCCAATCTTTATAATCAAACCCTGGAGAGACCGTGCAACCCAATTAATGAGTAACGTTTCTTCATTTACAGAGCTTCGCAAACCAACAACCTGACTTTACGACCACCTGAAACCTTTCTCCTTCATTATAATTTGGTCCTAGGGAGGACGCTGTTTAATTTTCCTTTTTGAATCTATTATGTGTAGTGTCAAACTACTACCAGAATAGAAATGCCAAATCATCATCTGACTTCATGATATGAAAAGATGAAAATTGGTTTCCTGTTAACAACAATAGATGGCAGCACACGCAGATCTTCTCCCATCATATCTCAAACAAATCAATAATCTTATCATGATCGTGTACGTATTGGCAAGCTTACCTCCCTGGATGTTGACCAAGTTTGAGTTTCTTAATCCAAAATTTGGCATATTTATTCAAGACTGGGAATTAATTTACTATACCAACTTATTTGAGTATGTTGGAATTTTTCGCTAAGTTTCTATCTGAGGGATAATCTGTAAATTTAGAATGGATTATGAATCGAAAAATATCATTATTTCATATCCATAGATAAGGCCAGTATCTGATTTGCGCGAGTCTAAGATACCATTAGTCCATAAATATTGTTAACATTTTGGATGAGAGAATATTCTATCTATAACCATCAATGAACCCATGACTTTTCATTTACCCGTATTTGAACTAGTCGTAATTTTCTGCATAATCATCTATTCCTTTATTCAGAAATAAGATTTGACGATATTGGTTTGATACCATAATTCATATTACGAGTTTATTCATTTAGATTGAAATTACAAAGACATTATTAAAGGAAAATATTAAATAACTTAGATGTAGAATATACATTGTATATGATAATAGGTGTGCAAAATTTTACTTTTGATAGTTATGATATCAATTTCTGCTACTTTAACGCAAAGCTAATCTTATAAGCGGATCGACGGAAAACAATTCAACAAGCAGTGAACATCAGCATTAAAAATAAAGATATATTTGCATTATTACAACTTGAAAAGGAGGTAGCAAAGTATGAGGGTTCCTTAAAAGAGTTACATTCTGGTAAGAAGAGTCCGTTTGATCTGTTGGGAGAAATAAAAAACGGAGGAAAGATTTAAACCAGAATCTGGAAGTTTTCTTCCAGAATATGATGTGTATTTCTGCAAAAGATAACAATAACTGAAAATATTTTTCCTACATAACTTAACATCAAATACCTAAGATCAATAGATCACAGAGGTTTGCTGTCTTGTAAAAATATGTGGTAGTTGTTGTATTATTATGAAAATTTCCTGCTCTTCCATTTCTCACGACCAGCATACTATCAAAAATTATGGCGTTTACGGCCAAATTTGACTTTGTGTGATTAAGGGAGATCCAGATTGCAAATTAACAAACAAATAACTTTTCACTGTATATATTTTAATAGAACCCGAAATCAAAAATATTTATAAATTCAAGATAACTCGAAGTTGTAAGTAATTTGTTGATCAATAGATTTAGAAATATGGGATATATTGTAGGTTTTTCTCAATAATATTTCTCATTATTTCATCAAATTTATTGATTAATAATGCAAATCATATACTAGCCAACCCCGTTCTAAATAAAGTCTCTTTTGATAAATTGGATACGTATTCTATAACACCTATCAAGGACAACGGAAGGTGATTTTGGAATACCCCAATTTACTTCTAATGGATCCCAATCGGATGATCAGAAGAATGCAGGTTTTCAATCAGCCGATGAGCAGAAGAATGCCGATGAGCAGAAGAAAGCTCGATGAGCAGAAGTAAAGCCGATGAGCAGCGAATGCCGATGAGCAGAATAAAGCCGATGAGCAGAAGAATGCCGATGAGCAGAAGAAAGTAGATGAGCAGAAGAAAGCCGATGAGCAGAAGAAAGCCGATGAGCAGAAGAAAGTCGATGAGCAGAAGAAAGTAGATGAGCAGAAGAAAGCCGATGAGTCAGAAGAAAGCCAGATGAGCAGAAGAAAGCCGATGAGCAGAGTAAAGTCGATGAGCAGAAGAAAGTCCGATGAGCAGAAGAAAGCCGATGAGCAGAAGAAAGCCGATGAGCAGAATAAAGTCGATGAGCAGGAAGAAAGTCGATGAGCAGAATAAAGCCGATGAGCAGAAGAAAGTCGAAGAGCAGAAGAAAGTCGATGAGCAGAATGAATGTCGAATGAGTCAGAAGAAAGTCGATGAGCAGAAGTAATGTCGAAGAGCAGAAGAAAGTAGGATGAGCAGAAGAATGTCGAAGATCAGAATGAAAGTAGATGAGCAGAAGAATGTCTGGCGAAGATGTCGGGAAGAAAGTAGATGAGCAGAAGAATGTCGAAGATCACAGAAGAAAGTAGATGAGCAGAAGAATGTCGATGAGCGTAGAAGAATGTCCGATGAGCAGAAGAATGTCGATGAGCAGAAGAATGTCGAAGATCAGAAGAATAGTCGTATGAGCAGAAGAATGCCGAAGATCAGAAGAAAGTCGATGAGCAGAAGAATGTCGAAGATCAGAAGAAATGTCGATAGATGGCAGAAGAATGTTGTCGAAGATCAGAAGAAATGTCGATGAGCAGAAGAATGTCGAAGATCAGAAGAAAGTAGGATGAGCAGAAGAATGTCGAAGATCAGGAAGAAAGCCGATGAAAGCAGAAGAATGCCGAAGAGCAGAAGAATGTCGAAGATCAGAAGAATGCTCGACATGAGCAGGAAGAATGTCGAAGATCAGAAGAATGTCGAAGATGCAGAAGAAGGTCGATGATGAAGGAAATCATGCAATTAACGGATTAAACCTCAAAATTGAGAAAACAGGATCAAGTAAAACGAAGAAAATAGACAAATTGAACGACGGGATAACCCAAGAAAATAATCAACAGGACTTGAAGCATCAGGAAGTACAAGAAAGCTTTAAAGATCAAAATTATGGTTAATGATAAGCAAAACCTTGGAATTAACGAATTAAACTTCAAAATTGAGAAGCTTACAGGCTGGACATAGACAAGAAAAATAGAAAATTAAAAGATATGCATTAAACCGCGAGGATAATCAACGCCTCGTGCAGCAAGAAGAAGACAACTATGAAGACCATGATAACAATGATAACAAGGATAACAAGGGAGCCGATCACAAGTCATACGAGTGGTTATGGTTTTGATGGTGGTAATGATAATAGTAATGGAAATGACAAGAGTGGAGAGAGCTTTAATTTTGCTGCTACGGTGATTTTGATGTTCAACAAATACACAGAACACTGTAGCAAGTATCGAAAAGAAAAACCTGAATTAGTTCTACCGTTGGGAGACCTTTCATATCATAGCATACCGCTGATTGTTGGTTTGATTTAACTTCGCCTCTTAAAGGTAAAATGATGATCACTTCGGGGATTCCGGTATGGATACGCAAGATGGAGCAGCAAAATGAATCAGTATCTCGAAGCTTTCAACTGGACAAACCATACTATTCTTATGATTATAAAAAAGTGCATTTTCTTATCATGGCCTCACAGTCTCCTTATAATGCAGGCACTGAGCCAGCACTAATTTTGTAAACAAGATTTGGAAAAATCATCTCATAAGTAAAGATAGTTGATTGGATAGTAGTGACCAAGCTAGTGGGCCATTTTATACATCACCAACAACACATAATGCTGAAAAAGACCTGAGAAACATATACTCATCCACTCTTCGAGAAATATGGTGTTGACCCTTGTATTACAGGCACATAACCATAACTATCAGAGAACATATCCAACAGCATTTAATCCTGATGAGAGTTCAAAACCAACCGTATAATAAAAGGCTCTACTACAGGATATGGCGCTAATACTCGACGGAACCATTTTTGCGTTAGTTGGAACAGGTGGACAAGGATTCATCCATCACAAGGACAGCAACCTTATGTAGCCAAACAATTTGATGGCAAGTTTGGATTTTTGAATATCGACATTAGTAACGGTAATCCCCTCCAGTAAACTGACTGGAACCTTTTATGATACATAAGGGGACGCACAGGACAACTTTACAATTGAAAAGGAAACAAAAGGTAAAAAAGGCGAATCTAATCCAAATGTTTGAATCACTCTAACTTTATAGAACTACCTTGATGCTATATCAAATCATATATCACCAAGACAAGCAATCAAAAATTCAACTTATAACCTCTCATAAAGGATGATACTTGTTATTATTCTTAATATCTTAATTAAAAAATGTTTATCTATTTGTTGATTCTTGATCTGAACCTCTGCAGAAATATCTTAGCCAATTTATAACATTCCACCAAGCAGTAACGTAGTCAGGTCTTTTATTCTCGATACTTGAGATAATAAGCATGTTCCCACAACATCACATCCTAAGAGTGGTATCAATCCTCTGTTCTCGTGGACTTGTCTGATTTGGCATTGATTTGTATTCCACTTTCTTGGTTGATGGATTATATGCCAAGCCATCCCCATACCACTACCTTGAATCAACACCGTAGTAGAAGAGAATTTTTCCTTAAAGGCAGAACAAAGCCTAAATGATTCATTTATATGTGTCTGCAGATAGAGCCGCTTGGTTCCCCTCCGCCATTTGCTTCCATATTGTGCCAAAATATTCTATGGTTATCAAATCCTCCCTCCATTAAAGTTGATAGCACTTTTTTGATCCGCTGTACTTGATCAAGGTTGATAATATCTCCTACAATATCCTCTTCCCTGGATAGCGGATGGACATTTTTCAAGAGCGGCGTTAGTTTCTTATCTGTATACGTTTGATGATGCTTAGTGTAATGAATTTCCATAGTCCTTGCGTCAATATGTGGTTCTAATGCATCATAACTATATGGTAACGGAGGTAATCTCATATTTTCCCATATGTCTATTTTTTCTTTGTAATTATTAACTTTTACGTTATAAAAAATATTCATGCAATTGGAAAATCAAGTCATGAAAATATGAAATTTATGAAAAGGTTTCTACAGGACGTCAATATCCATATTATCATAGCTGAGAATAGTAATTGATTTTCTATATCTAGGCTATCCTAATATTTTGCTACTGATCTGCAACGTGAAGTTCTGGCAGCTTATTGGTTGGTTTCTTCTCAATTAGCGTTATCTTTTGATTCTGATTCCGATGGCGGTGGGGGTGGGGCACTGGGTTCTTCTTCTGATTGGCTGGTTTCGCGTTAGTGACCTACTCAGAGAAGAAAAAGGAAGAAGGAGAGTTATCATCCGATTTGTCTGATATTGAAGCATTTGACAACGTGTTATTTGACAATGAACTACTTTTGACTGTGAAAAGGAATTTACAGCAAATGACGGAATCAAAACGAGGATAAAAGCAATTGATATTATGGAAAAACCTCATTTTCACAGGTATCACTAATAAATCATTAATCATATAACTATTGTAAATATATAAAAGTGGACTGTTTCCGACTCTATTTGACTTTATAACCATTTTAGAAAGAGAAGGGCAAAGCTAAATCGGAAAGTTTGGCAGACTTAAAATATTAATGCACGTTGTTTCATGAATATGTATGTTTCATTCATGACTTATTTTTTAGGTTTTTAGCAGTTAGACAGTTAGATTCGAGTTTGGTCTATTTCTAGAGGTGATTTTATCCTAATTATAAAATCAGAACTTAAACAAACATTCGTGATAATGCTAACGTGCTTTTACTTTGGCAAAATTCCTGAATACTTTACCTTGACCTATGGATACAATATACAGATAGCCGTCGGTCCGACAGTAAGATCGGCAATACCGCCGAATCCAGCACCAAATAGTATATCTTCGGCACCAGAATTGGTCGGATTTTCAACAAATTTTCCCGCAAGGGCCTTAGGAAGTAAAAGATCGTTTCTTTCATCGTTCAATTTGAAGTGGTATATTCGGCCGTTATGAACATCACCAACAAACATGTCATTTCTGTATTGGGTGCCTAAATTTCTCAGAATCTAAAAATATCAATGATGTAAGTCCAGTGCTATGAGCCCAAACTAATTTTGGCTCTTCATATTTTCCTTTACCATCAAACGTTACCACTTCTAGGGACATCAAATTTTTTTGCGATGAAGAAACCAACAATTTTCTTGCCATCCACTATTAAATCCAGGATTTAGCTAGGTTTATCTCGTCTCCCCATGTGGCCCGTTCTCTGTATCCCATAGGAACCTGTAATAGATCAAAGTCTAACCCAAAACTGTTGCGCATGCCGTATGCATAATACAGATCTTAATGGCATAACCTCCCAGAATTTCTCTCCAACAGGTTTGCCGTCTTGTGTTACTCTTAGAATCCCGCTGCGTCCGTCAAAGCGTTTATCCCATGAGCAAAATTTTGAGTCTGCGTCGCAGTATAGAACGTATTAAACGAACCATCTATATCTCCAACTGGAATGTAGATGTTCCTCATCAGGACCCATCTCTATTGCTCCTCCATTATGTCTAGGTCCGGGAACCGCAGGTAAATCCAAAAGAAGTGTAGGGTCTTACAAGTTTATCACCAACTAATTCATACCTGTAAAGGCGATTTCCTTCTGCTCTTTACCTTCCGATCGTCACCATCTTTACCATTTATTTCAGTAAAGTAAAGGAAAACATAACGTTTTGGAACTAGTTTTGGAAACAGCAATACCACACAATCCTCTTTCAACAGAGTTTGCATGTTCACATCAAGCAATGGTTTTTCTAAAAATTCTTCCGTTTACTACATTTACTACAGTTCCCTTTATCTTTCTCCAAGACAAGAAAGTCGTCAGGCCCCCACAAAAGCTATAGTTGTAGGGGGTGTCCAGTCCTGTACTACTTGTTCAATCCTTAGCTTTAGAATCAAAGATATATGGATGGACTGGACTTAAACTAAATGGCCGTTCTCTTTAAAATTACTTGACCATACGTCTGAGAAAATAAATGGTAGAAAAACTGATTAAAGCGACGATACAGATAAGGATAATATAATTTCTGATAGTGGATTGAAAAGCAAACTTGGATTTCAGTTTCACAGCAAGGCATAACCTATATTAATTTTCGTTCGTAATATTACGGATTTTTTTGATTAAATTAGGGGCGAAGAGAAACATAGTTTCCTTAACAGTTCGCTATTTCAACCACCCTTTAATCGTTTTTTGGAACAATGAGAGTTCAACTTGTTGATGATAATTGTCTCATTTAGTGATAAATAACAATCTTATAGAAAAAGTATATGTATTTTGTTAGACAATTATAATATACCTAAACACCTGAACTGGGACTATTGGTTGTTCTTGTTGCATCACACCTGAGAAGTCCCAGTTGAATTATATTTCTGGTTAGAATTGCTTACTATAAATACATTATCTTTGAAGATAAGATGTCACGAGTATTTCCCAAACCGAACATGAAACCACGTTTATCCCTATTTGTTACCGGAATGCCGTCAAGGTGAATTCAGTTGTTTCTGTTGTCGACCAAAAGATAATGAGCCTTTTGGTATAAGAGGAATAGAAATAGACAATGTTTGTTCGGTCCTAACATGGATAATATATTATAACAGTGCGTTTCTAAGCTTCATCCAGCACTATAAATTTGGGAGTATTCAAATCTAATATTAGTAACTTGAATCAATTCTCATCATACGCTCAACACTTTCAGGTTATACAAAAGAATATCAGAGCAATATAAAAAGACCATAGGCACTTCGGTTCTGTCAAACACCAGTAGCTAGACAGAGGTATTAAATTTAACCCCAGGTGACCAATCATTGAAGCCACTCTCTACTACTGGTTCAAATATGACTTGCTGGAAGTGGATGCATGAAAGAAAGCTATCACTGCACAAGATGTAATAGACCAATGAGTTCTCAACTTGTAGGATGACAAATCAGCAAAATATTTCGAAAACAGAAATTCACATGTGTGATGTGTGTGGTTCAACCCTAAATATTTCCAATGATACATGACAAAAATACTGTAAGGGATTGCAGAAACAAGAATAGTGGTGGTGTAGTGAATGGTCCATGCTCTTGGCGCTATAGTAAATCTGTTATTCTATTCAAACTAGATTTTCAGCATACATGATTATCTCGACACTCATTGCTGAAACTGAATCTCTGATAAATAAGAAATGTAAAGTACATAACGACTCAACTTTGGACTATCCCTAATTTCTTTTGACCATCCTTACCATTATGAGCAAAAACTGGGGGTAAAGAAGTATGAGTATGTTATTAGCATTCTCCCCCTCTAACAGTATAGAGTGACGTTACTACATCGCCATACCCAACAGTGGCTTATTGTTCAGAAAAAAGAAGAGGAAAGAAAGATAAACTCAGGATGAACTCGGCGAGCCTCTAATCAGCAGAGCACAATCTATCAAGTCAGTCAACGGAACGATACTATGCCCACGGAATCTATAGCCCTTTCTTTTCGTATCATTGCAAATGATCTCACTAAGTAAGGGTGGCCCAATTCGTTAATCTTCTCCCTTTCTGCACAAAAAGATTGGCAACGTTTCTCTATCACAGTTCCAGTAGAAAAATCCAATAAAGTCCAAAATTTTTTTATTCTTCTTCCATAATACTTTCTGGTCGTACTTCAGACCGAATTCAATGTTTAAATAAATAATATGGACTTGCTATATCATCAATATTTTTATGCGAAACAACGCAGGTTACAATTTTATCCTATATATCCTTTGGGTATGGGAATAAGTAAAAGTAAAATTAACGTGGGGCCAGAGGGATTTGAACCCTCGACCGCCAGCGCCCCAGGCCAATACCTCAATGAAATGAATTGAAATGAAGTGATATCAAATCAACTGAGATGGTATCCTTGACCAAAGCTCAGACGATGGCCCCTTTACGACTTAGTCAACTATAGAGTGCTTTTTAAATGTAGTATTATCAAATAACAAGAATAATCTCTAAATGGATAATCAATAATCTGCACAGCTATGAATATATGTAAAAATGTGGCAGTTTTTATGCATACTACATATTACAAAGAACAATTTAAATTCAATTAATAATATTCATTCATTACTCCAAGAATAAAAATGGACTACTCTAATTATTTCGCAATAGTATATGATTACAAAAGAAAGGAAATAGGAACAGATGAAAGATCGATTTTACTTAAGGTGATAAACAACGTTGACCTTTCTTCACAAATCGGATCATATTTTAAACTTAGAGACAAAAACCCAACTTGAGGACACATCATCTGTCTCAAAATTGATAAGCTCCAAACATACTTGTTGGAAAAAGGGATTAATATTCAGAGGAATGAGAAAATAACCAACTGACTAGAATGGAGTTATTTTATGTGATGTCTGAGACCAGTGGTTATCCTCCCTATCTTTTAAAGAAGTATAGCGATGATCCAATTCTTTTGACTCTCTTGTAATTCAATATTTTGAAGTGAAGATCAACTGAATCCAGCACTGCTAGATTTTATTCCATGGTAACACAATATCTCAAACAATGCCGTAGAATAACTCTAAACTGGTTGGAAGATACGCAGAACTCTGAATGAGGATACGTAAAAAAAAATTGATGAATGATTTAATGTTTGAATCTGAAGTTAAATGCTAAATTATTGGCATTTAGGATTATGATAAATGTATTCAGAATCAAACATTCTCTCTCTTACACCAAAATCAAACTACCGGTGACTCGGACGTAGCATACTATGAAATAGAAAGTCAAATGAAAGAAATTCTATCCAAGGATAAAAAATTCGTTGATCTCTTTGCAGAAAATAAATGGAGAGTTTAAGGAGGGTTATAAAGAATTTAGCAGTTACTGATTGATGTCTACTTTGATTACCTTATACTCATCTCATTCAACTACTGTTTTAAAACTTTTGGCCTTGCTTCCAGAGTAACCTCAACTCTCTGCGGTTTACCATCTCTAAGTAATGCCAATACTCATCTTGTCGCCTTCTTTCTTATTATTTGTAATATAGGTTGATAGATCTTTCAAATTTTCAATGGTATGTACCTTGTCTGCACTGTAATAATAATATCGCCGCCCAACTCTATTTCCTGTTCCATTGATATTCTGCTATCCTATAACCACCTTTCAGCTCCAGCCTTATCTGCTGGCCCGTCTGAAACGACTCCAACTACTAGATTCTCAGTGCTCTGATTAGTATTCAACTTTGTAAGCAATATCGGAACTCATGTCAACACCATCGAGTCACCCAACCACAACGGTTCTACATTGAGTCGTAATGGCCTTTCAGTCAAGGGAACATTAACCGTTTGTAGTTTACCATCTCGTAACAATAGTTAGTTTAACACTTTGTCCAACCTTTTTATGTTGTTCCAGATATACCAATATATCATCAATTTTGAAACACTTTGATTATCAATTTTTATAATAACATCTCCACCCAATTTTGTTTTCCATGCCGTTTATATCTATCTAATTTATCTCCGCCGTGAATTCCAGCCTTGGATGCAGTGGTCCTCCTGGACTAGTCTCTAATTACAAGAAAACCTTTTGTTGTGTTTAAATTCATGGCAGAGGCAATCTGCTCATCAACATCTATTCCATGAAATTCCAATCCACGGATGCTTGAAGGAATGTTCTGATATCAAGATTGGGCACTACTCTTTGAATAATACTTGTACGGTATAGCAAATCCCACACCTGAATATTCCCCTGTTAATGAAAAGAATAGCACTATTTATCCTCAATTATCTGTCTCATTCAAATTAAGTAAAGGACCTCCGGAATTTCCAGGATTTAATTGCTGCATCAGTCTGAATTATCTCTGGTAATAGAAAATGAGGTCTGAGGAACTCAGTGCATTGTGTTGATCAGGCGGTAGTTCTGGACCTTCATGGACTACCGGATTTTGGCGATGGAATGACTCTTCCCTAAACCACTTATTATGCCCTCAGTCACAGAACCAGAAAGACCAAATGGGTTGCCTATTGCGATTACATGTTCTCCAATTTTTACATTAGAAGAATTCACTGAGGGCAGTGGCATTAATGTTTGATTTGTTAAGTTCCTCAATTTGTAAAACAGCTAGATCAGAAAAGGATCAGCTACCAATAATTTTTGCCTTAAAGGACTTATCGTCCAAAAGGTCACAGTAACATTATTAGGTACTTACTAGTATCAGTTTCGTTAGGCGATCCATTTCGGAACCACATGATCATTCGTGATAATATGACCAGATTTGTCAAAAACAAAACCTGAGCCAATGCAGAAAGACAGTGGGTCTTTGTTAGACACAGTAATCTGTACTACAGATCCTTTAACTCTATCGAATAATTCGGACAATAAAGTAGTCATCGAAAATCAGTAGTTTGATGCATAAGAATTACAGAAATAACGCTAAAAACAAGTAAAAACAGATTGGAATTAGAGACATATAATTTGAAAAAGTTTAATATGATTTTCAACCTTGCTGATTGCAAAAGTCTCTATAAAAGAGTTCACATAAAATTGTACTTTAAAAGTTAATTTATACCTATTGTTTTAAAAATTCCATTAATATTGATAAAAACGAAACACAAAGTCGTATTATTTGGTCTGATGCAGTTTAAATACATTTGTCAAATGAGAAGAGTCTTTTTATCTCATCTTTTCTGTTTGCTTAATTTACTTTTAAAAATGCACGTGGAATTTTATATTAAAAATGTTGGTTACCATATATAAGTACAACAGAATTATAAATTGCAATAGTACTGAAAATTGATGGAGAGAGAAGTAGAATCGAATCGTAAAATATTTGGTTGAGAGGAGAGAACTGTTCTGCAGTTCTTACGCTCATTGGAAACACAGGAGAATTATCACTATTATAACATTAATCAGGAGGATAGCGGGCTATCCTACTATTCTAGAAAGTATAAAGCATGGTGCTGCAGCCATAAGTGTTCTCAATTGAAGTACAATTGAATTAGTGAATCGCTTAACTAACGCGTTTTGTTTCTATCGATTAGATGTGATCTCAATGAAAACTTAATATGACCCATTTTAACATGAGATAAATTAAACTTACACTTAATTCTAGTTAGTTCTAGAGATAGTTGCAAAGCCTTTATTATCACCGATACTCCGAAAACGATAATGGAATGGATGAATGTTACTCTCAACTGAACGACATTGTGATAATTACACTTGAAGACAATTCTTAGTTAGAATTCCTAGAAATAAACAATTGTCTTCACATCTAAAGTCAATATCGTCTATTTATCTGGCATACGACTAAATTAATGGTTTGCACATACTCTATCTCACCGGATTGTACATCAATCAATTACTCATCTTAACTTTTAATATTTTCATTTTGTTGATAGGTTTATTCAAGATTGAAAAATATTTTCACCTGCCAATACATATGAACTCATAGATCTCTCTTTCTATTATTATATAGTAACATTCGTTCATTAAAAGTCCGGAAGAACCGCCTGCACTGTATGGACTTCCTTTGATGTTAACCACAAAATCCAAATCATTAATTCGCTTTTAATAAGTTGAGATTTAGACTATGACTCACTACCATTTTCGTTCCTTGAAGATAAAAACTTGGCGCCATGCCCGTGACACTAATTACTCTCTCTAATTTGTTCGGTATCCTGCTCAGGTTTACAGGATCATTTCTAGGGTATAGATATTCTCTTTTTAGCTTTTTCGTCAAAAATTAGTCTAACAACCAGAATTGGGTCTACCCTGGAAAGAACCGTTTTGATGGCATTATCGGCTTCCGTAAATTCCTGCACAACTTCCCTAATACTATTGCTTTCTTGGCTACCATTTAAACTTAGTAGTGTTAACAGATTAATAAAGAAAACTACCTTGATTCTGTAAGTTCATTTCTTAATAAAGTTTAAAAATCTATAAGCAATTGATATTAGATATCGTCTATTTCAGGAGATAGACGTAACAAGATTGTTGGTTGGTGCAAGGTTATCCTATATGATCAGCACCAATCAGCTTTTATTGTTTTAATTTTTTAATCCCCTTATTATCTACATTGATTTTGTAACATGAAATAAATTAAATACCCATTGTGGACCTTACATCGTATCAATGAATGAGAGAAGATGGTCATACTAAGAGCTATCTTTACAACTTGAGAAGATGAATATCAATTTTGGAAAATTCGAGAGAAACCTACCAATAGCAACCCTGATCGAAATAGCAATTCAGAGAAATGAAGGACTATTATCAAATTCTGGCGCGTTGTCTGTTAAGACCGGTAAATTTACATGTGACGCTTCTCCCGACGATAAATTCATAGTTGATGACGAAATAACGCATAGCCTCGTCGACTGGGGTAAAGTGAACCATCCCATATCTACAGAAAAAGTTTGACAAAATTTTTGAAAGAATGAAACAGCACGTATCCGGAAGGACTTTTTATATTTGACGGATTTGTTGGCGCCGACCCTGACAATCGCCTGCCAATTAGGGGTTTTTACCGACAGTGCATGGCAGCAACATTTTTGCATCACAAATATTTATACGGCCGACACCTGAAGAACTCAATAATCATAAACCTGAATTTACTCTGTTCTTTGTTAATGATTTTGCCGCTCTCCTGAGATTGACGGGCACTAAAAAGCGGAACATTCATAATCATTAATTTGTCCAAGAAAATGATTTTAATAGGTTACACATCCTATGCGGGCGAGATAAAAAGTCAATGTTCTCTGTCATGAATTTTCTACTTCCACAGAGGGGAGTATTCCCAATGCATTGTTCTGCCAATATGGGAAAGAATGGAGAAACCGCATTATTTTTCGGATTATCAGGGACAGGAAAACTACATTATCCGCGGACCCAGAAAGGAACTTAATAGGAGATGATGAACATGGATGGTCTGATAGAGGAATTTTTAATTTCTGAAGGTGGATGTTACGCCAAGTGTATTAATCTTAGGAAGGAAGACGAACCGCAAATTTGGAATGCAATAAAGTTTGGTTCTGTAATGGAGAACGTAATTGTTGATGAACAAACACGAGAACCAATTTTTGATGACAGCCTTCCTAACAGAGAACACTCAGAGTGGCCTACCCTTTAGAATTTATCCCTGAGCAGTAATACCTTCAATCGCTACTCATCCTAAGGTTATAATATTTTCACTGCGGATGCATTTGGCGTAATGCCACCAGTAGCGAAACTCTCGAGGGAAGGTGCAATGTATCATTTTATATCTGGATATACAAGTAAGTTAGCAGGCACAGAAAGAGGAATTACGGAACCGAAGGAAACATTTTCTACAATGCTTCGGAGCGCCATTTATGCCATTACATCCTAGTTGATTATGCAAGAATGCTTGCAGCATAAAATTTCAAAACATAACACTGAGTGTATATCTTATTAATACTGGTTGGACTGGCGGTCCATATGGAATAGGCAGGAGAATGGATCTAATATATACAAGAGCGATGGTATCGGCATCAATAAACGGAGATCTTGAAAGGGGTACATTACAAACATGATAATATCTTCAATCTTAGAAATTCCTGCAGTCATGTCCTCAAATCCCATCAAAAATTTTAGATCCAAGTTCTTCTTGGTCTAATAAGGACCAATACGTTGTTGCAGCGAAAAGATTAGCACATTTGTTTATCGAAAATTTCAAGAGGTTCGAGAAGAGGCTAGATACTTGGATAAATTTGGGCCTCAAATTTAGATTTAAAATCGTAGCCCGGAGCAGATTCGAACTGCTGTCCTCAGGTATCTTTTTCATGACGATCCAGAGCCTGAAATCCATAGCCCTCCTGTGGAGTTTGACCGCTAGATTCGGCATCGACACAATCGTGTAGATTCGACCGGGCTAATTCTCGAGCTACAAGTAGAAACTTTCAAACGGATATTTATCAATATCTACTTAGAGAGGCTCTTTCATTCTGATAGTATTAACCCAACTCGCTAACACGATTAAGACTTTGCTGAAAATATGATATTAAATTCTTGTTGATCAGTCATCCTTCGGATCTTTTGATTTTATCGATGTTGTCCTGTCATCGAACAGAAGAGCCTTGCGCTTCCTTTGACGGTCTTTGCATCGTTTGATTTCTAAATTCCTTTAATATCCAAAGCCATCCGTTGTGCTCTGAGGCTTCGACTTAAGCTTCTGTTAACAGGCTAATATTTTTAGTTCTGCATTGAGTGGCGCTCTGAATTGTAAGCTTAATCGACTCTTTCCTATCGCAACTCCCAATTCTAATCTTGTGTTGATTAGTATCAACAGGCAATCCACTGCTCCCAAAATTTGAGCAAGAAAGCAATCTATTTCCAATTCCGCCTGAGACTACTGGGTTGTCCTTTTCCATGTTTGAGTAATTTAACTGATTTCTTGTAGGTTATTCAAGTGTATTTGGGCACCATATAACTTGAACTCAACTCTGTCTGTCAATATATTTGAATCAAATTTTGAAATCATTTGGTGTTTAGAACCACATTAATTTTCATTAACTTTACTGAGATAAATACGGATAAATCAAATCATACTTGATGAACTGAACTGTTAAAATTATGGATTTATCTACATACGATATATGAGTGAAAATGAAGATTTAGAGGAAAAGAAACTGTTAGGTTCAGGGGCTACGCCTTAGCAAGAATTACGGAAGATGAAGAAATCAAAGCCAATCTGGGAATTCCGCAAAATATTTTTGGCTAATGTGGAAGATTGAGCGGAAGATAGGTTCTTTGAAATATTATTGTAATGAATGTGGAAAGGATTTTGATGGTTCTCCAATTATAAAATATGAGACTCCAAATGAAGAACTCGGGCAAGGAGTAGCATATTAGTAGAAAAAGGAGAATACAAATGCAAGAACTGCGATAACATAATTGCATGTACAGAAAGTTCAACAAATAGCAAAAAGTAATCCTACAGAAAATGGATGCTTACCTAATTTTTACGTCTTCAACAATAAAATGTTTATAATAATTTTGCTCTAATACATATTGAAATAAAATTGGGAGGGATGGGATGATGACTCGCACTATCATCGCAAAGACAAGAAGTCAAGGGATTGGATAAGAATAGCCCGATATGCTATCTACGGTGGTTTTGCAATTGTCGCTATTGTGGTATTGCTAGTATTTATTCCAAGAGGGATTAACTGTCGAGATAATGGAAACAGGAGAGTTTACAGTACTGTAAATATAAAAATAAATAATAACAACCTGCAAGAAATTCATAATGTAACAGTAGTCTTCGATGATGATAAGGAGAAAAAGCAAGTTTCTCAATTCCTATCGGACCATTTAGTTCAATATCTCGTTACCCCAGATAAGGACAATCTAAATTTTAAAAATAATCGTAACTGCTGATAATGGAAAGTTACAGACCTACAAAATATAGATGACAGATTAAGTTAAATTATGTCATGACCTATGGTTTCAAAATTTAAGGTTTTAAATAAATTCTCTTAACGTTTTGGCACTTGCTTCTCTTATTGCTTGGCCATATTCTAGATTAGCCCTCTTTCGCATATAGGGTATGAGTCTATAATGTATAGAATAGATACTTTTTGTCTTATAAGAATATCCTTAACCAAAAGCGACACAAATCCACCTGCCACTTTAGACGATTGTATCTTCTCTTATTTTCACAGAAATTATCTCTTTTAGAATGATACTTTTTAAGGTGAAATAGGAACGATTTACCTCCAATATTAGTGGCCTATAATGTTCTCCCACACCATTCTCCTATTTTGTGTTGACGATGCGTGCTTGCCTCTATTACTTGATTCCTGTTTTGGGTCACTAGGATCTGAAAGGTATGCATGTTGCACAGTTCAAATGAGAATTGTTTCTTAGGCACATTTAAACTTGGGTTCCGACATAATCATATTTGGTTTTGAAAGAATTAGAAGTAAAACAGTCGTTAGATAATTTGGCCAATAATTGAAAAATAGAGCAGTCAATATATGATCTTCATCTTGGAAAACGTGACGACGTTTCTGATTCCCAAATAGTCGTAAATGGTGTAGTATTTCATATTCCCTATCTTGCAAAAAGATGAAACATATGTTCCTGGAAATGCTTATGGCCCGATTGTCATAATTGCTGTGAGAGACAGGAAGATTACCCCTTACTAAAGACGACATATCGTTAATTTCAAACAAAATGGGTTATAAATCAGAATCTGAATTTATCAAAAAGGAAACCACAATCTCTGGTTGGAATGAAACATCGACTATGAATAACGTGATTACAACTATCAGTATGATATCACTAAAGAGGAAGGAAAATGAAACGGAGGATCAAGATGGCAAGCCTTTATCATGCAGATTCTTAAATGAATGCGGCAGTTGCGCATTACATCCCGACAAACCAGGCGTTTGTTGGCTTTATCCCTTTTCTTCATGGATGGAATATATAATAATGGAAAACCTGTTGTGCATGCTTCATACCAATTAACTGGTGATTGCCCTGGATTCTATACAGACAAAACATCACAACCAATGATGGATGTCCTACAAGAGTATTCGAAACGAATATTCGAGTATAATATGTCAGTCCTGAGAACAACGAGAGAAAAATACGGATTCATAGATATAGTTCAATAAACTTATCAAATGATTTAGAAATTGAATTATCCTTAGCCATTCCAAATAACACCTGTATTGCAACTCTTGCAGGGTGGGAATGGATCACCTTTCGATAGAGGTATGATACGATCTTTGCTGTTGGTGAACAATTTAATTTTCGAATTCGTTTGCGGGAGAGTAGAGTTATGTCTCATCAAATTGAACGTGCCGCTATGCGGTGCCAACTCTCCAGCATGGTATTCAGTCAATTAATTACTATATTAATGTGATACAAAGAATATAATAATGTCAGATTTTCAGCATCCATACAAACCCTTCTTTTGAATACTGCATGAGTAATAATATTGATTTCCATAATATCCCATTTTCGCTTTTCATTTAGGCTTTATGGACTGAATTCAATATCTATTTTTAGTCGTGACTAATTGTATCCGGTCACGAAGCAAGCAAATAATATCTTGTGTATCTAGAAACATTTTTATTTAAAAATAGGGTCTTGACAATAGTCGATTGGTTATTAATAAGGAACTCCTGCAACTCAGAAAAAAATAGCAGAGAAAAGACCAGAGTTTGTGAGACAAGAGAGCTGGAGGTATAAAAACTTGCATCTAATTGGAGGAAACCCAAAGGAAAAGACAATAAGATGAGAAAGCAGGTCTCAGGTGTTCCGCGGTTGGTTAAGGTTGGTTATAAGGGACCCAGAATATCAAGGGGCTTACATCCGTCAGGTTATAATGATGTTTTGGTTTTTAATACTAGGGATTTGACAAAAATTGATCCCATGAAAGATGCAGCAAGAATAGCTCATGGCGTTGGAAACAAAAAAAGAATAGAAATAGTTACAGAAGCTACAAAGTTGAAAATCAAGATTTTAAATCCAGGTAAGATTGAAGCGAAAGAAGTTGCCTGAAAAGGTAGAAACAAAGCCCAAGAAAGAAGCTGAAGCAAAGGTAGAAACAAAGCCCAAGAAAAAGCTGAAGCAAAGGTAGAAACAAAGCCCAAGAAAGAATGAAGCAAAGGTAGAAACAAAGCTCAAGAAAGAAGTCTGAAGCAAAGGGCAAAAAAGAAGTGAGGGGTAAAAGTTCAAGAAAAAAAGTGGCTAAATCATAATGGTTGTAAATTTAAGAAAAAAAGAGAACTGATTTCAAGAGTATTGGGTGTCGGATTAAATAGAGTAAGATTCGAACCTGATAAGCTTGATGATATATCTGATGCTATTACACGAGAGGATATACGTTCCTTGGTTAAGAAGGGGACATATATGGACAGTAAAACTAAGAGGGATTTCTAGGTCAAGAGCAGAAAAGAAACTAAAGACACGTAGAAAACATAGAGGTATTTCGGCCGGCTCAAAAGAAAGGAAAGAAAACTGCTAGAGTGGGAAAGAAAGATGTTTATGTTAAACGAACTAAGGCCATGAGACGTCATTTAAAAATATTAAAAGCCAGAAACGAGATAAATAGAGAAACTTTTGGGCGTTATATAAAAAAATTAAGGGTGGTAATGTAAGGTCTCTATCTCACTTGGAGAGAACTTGCCAAACAAGCAAAGATACATAAGTAAACAATCCCAACCTTACACTCTGTATTTTTCAAAATCTTTTATAAGATCATTAACAATAGGAATTCCTTCATTAAGTAACAACGATATCTTTCGTTCCTTTCCTGCACATATAACCTCCAATATGTCCGTCTGAACACACAACACGATGACAAGTGCATCATAATTGGGCGTGGATTCTTGTTCAAGATTTTTCCAATTCCACGTGCCGCCCGAGGATTCCCATACGGATGACGCCAATTGTCCATAAGTTGCAACTTTTCCAGGAGGTATATTTGAAACAAGATTGTAGACACACTGATTATTAATATGACGCGTACTTGTTCCCCATGTTTTTTCTTCTAATGTAATCCATAATCTATTGACGTTACACAATAATAAATAACTATAGCGGCGTTTTCATTACTCTAGATCCTTAAGACTTCAATTCCAACGTCATCGAGTGCAGATAATATTCTAGATTTCTCTTTTCCTAGTCCCTTTGAATCTACCAAAGCAAAAGTTACTCCTCAATGTTCCGAGATACCATTTGTTCTATTAAAAAATTATCCAAATATGGTAAATCATGCTTTGCGGCAATGGAACCCAAGCCGAATTCCGATTCCAGTAATATCTTATTGAATTTTGTTGGATAGTGATTGCCTCCTAGGGCTATGGTCTACCTTTTCACAAAACTCATTTTTCTGGTAATAACCTTAAATAAAGATTCACATACTGTATGTGCTGCATTTTCATCTTTCCATTGTTTTTTCAGTTGATCCTATTTCTAATAAATAGAGTTGGTTTTTTTAGTGGAAGTCGGACCATGATGGGTAGATTCTATAATAATATCATACATGGGAACTCTATCCTTATGATTATTCAATTCAATAAGGTATTGTTTTTGAAGCCAAGGATAACATACTCCTAATTCCCTTCTTTGCCCCCAAAATTATTTTTGCTAAAATTTCCTGTGGAATGACACGTCAATGCCGGAATGTTTGCTTTAGATCTGTGTTGAGATAGAAAATATAAACATGATGTGTTGACATAGTTCATCCAGATTATCAAGATAGAGCAAATTATTTTCTGAAATATGTAACACAATATTTGGATAATTACTTGTGAACAAAAGGTAGAATTCAGTATCTTTCATGAATCCATATTTCTCGATCAAACGACGCGAAATTGCACTACTTGCAAGATCTTCGTTTGAACAAATTAGTGTATAATTGGCAGACAACTCTGAATATTTGAAATGCTTCTAAATTAAATAGTATACGCAACCAATAAAAATAATAATTTTAGTTCACAATTTACTATTAACTGAATGGATAATGAGAAAATATTGGCCGTCGGCAGCTACTACGACTCTAAGCGTCCATTTGGAGGAATAAATCTTTCAAATTAATGGCTTGAGTTTATTCAATATAGATAGCTGGTTTATACGGCCTGGCAAATTTCGACTTTTGCTTAGGGTCATATTTGTTACTGCATTGTCTTCACATAAGATACTTACTCAAGTTGATCATTTCCAATTTCACTAATTAGTAAAGATATAGCATCTTGTAGAGGTATCAATTCATTAAATGAATCAATTTTCATTCTTCTTTGTCTAACTTAGTGACCTGACAGAATGTCATCTATCATTTTCTTTACCAAGTCAGGATTATGCTTTACGAAATCTTTTAACTTCGCTATCATTTACAAACTCCTTCATGAATAATCCAAAATTTGCAGTTGATTGGCTCTGTATCCTGTCTAATAATTTTTTATATAATATGCAATTTGATGGTTGAAGACGTGTATATCATAATCCTTTTGGAACGATTTTAGTAACCTTTAGTTATTTTCTGTATATCTAAAATTATATCTTGAATAAGTCTTTCATTATCTTCAGATTTCAACGCTAATTTTTGGAATCATCAGCTTCGGGCCATTGATCTATACTTATAAAGGAATGATTACCCATTATTTCCAAACTTCCTCACAGAAGAAAGGAGCAAATGGCGATAATAATTTAATCCTTGTTTCGAAGAATTCCTTTAGATAAATATTACGTATTGATTTATTTTTTGCAAGTTTTCTTTTATGATACCACTGTAGGTCATTGTCCATCAAGTATAATATATGTGTAATGCTTCTCTGATTCTAAATTTTTCAATAGCAGTAGTAGTTTCTAAAATAATATGTTGAATCCTACTTGAAATCCAGAGGTCTTCCAGTTCATTGCATTCCGCACTATTATGAATTATAGTAAAAACGTCCTTATGGAGCATATAGCTCTGTAAATTTCAAACAATTTGGATCTAATTCTTTTACTAAATCAATGGAGAAGCTCAGAATCTTGTAATATCTCTGCAGATGCTAGCATTGTAAGACGAATCGGATCAGCACCATATTCCTCTATTGCATGTCGCAGGGGAATAATATTTCCAAACGATTTAGACATTTTCTCTACCTTCCATTAGCACTCGACCCATTGACAACAATTTGCTTAGGCCACATTTATCCTTGGTAAAAATTGCTGCATGATTAAATATAAAAACGCTAGATGATTTGGAACCAAATCCCTTCCAGAATGCCTAGAATCTACTGGATAAAAATACAGAAATTCATTTCTGATTTTATCCAATAATTGTATGGAAATTTTTGAATCTTTAGCAACTAGGTCACGATCATTCTTTCCTAAAAGAACGTAATCAAAAAATCTATCACTCAAATTATCTGCCGATACCTTATCTTTGCTGTTTTGTGGATCGATATTATTGCGGAATATAATTTGATAGGGTGTAATAAGCCATATAGATAACTGAATCTGCTAGACTTTCAATAATCCACTCGTTATCCCATGGAAGTTTCGTTCCTAGACCGCTTTTTTCTTGCACATGCTCTTTCCTTAGCCAATCTATAACATTTGCAAATTCTTGTCTTATTTCTTCTGGTAGAATTTCCATATTTTTTATCAGTTCATATGCCAATTTTTTCCAACTTTTCATCACCATAATTGATAAACCACTGGTTTGTTAGTAACTTCACTACGCAAGAAGCTACCGCATCTGCATTTTACTGCATTTTTTAATTCATACATGGTGGTCCGATTCCCTGGTTGATGATTTTTTCCCTTATTGTATCTCTTGCTTTAACACACTTAGATTTCTGATTATATCTATCTCTGGCAAAAGGACACCATTGTGAAATTCGTCGGAATAAAGCTTGTTTGTTGCTTCTTCAAGTTTTGGATCCTTCTGATTCGTTATTGAATAGCTAGTCACTATAAATTCTGCAGGGGATAAGCCAATTGAGGGAAACGTATCAGTATGGATTACCGTTATGGGAACAATATTAACAGTCATGTCATATCTTTGTCAAGGTATCGGAGTCCTTCCTTAAATCAATGAGCGCTTGGTAATCATAAGGCGAATGTGCTGGAACCGACATAACAATTCCAGTCCCATTATTGGGATCAACAAATGATGCAGGAAATATAGGTATGTGTCGTTTTCTTAATTGATCAAATACAGATTTTCCTATCAAATCAGATCCATGTATTTCTGAAATTATCGACACGTTTAGGTTTAAAAATTCCAACTTTTTGCTGCATCTTTAGTTATTATCCATTTCTCATTATTTACAAGTGCAATTACATACTTAATATTAGGATTTATCCATAAGTTAGTCACACCAAAAAATAGTTTCTGGTCTTAATGTCGCAGTTGGAATAATGTATTGTTCTTCAAATTTGAATTTCACAAGCACATATTCAACTAGCTCTGGTTCGATATCGCCTATAGTATCATGTTGACTAACTGGATTTTGATCCTGAGGACACCATCCAACTGGATGAGATCCCCTGAACTATTAAGCCTTCTTCCTAAGGTTTCTAAATTGCCACGAAATGAATTTAGAATAGGCCGTATCTATCGTCGTAAACTCTCTCCTCCAATCAATAGAATACCCCATTTCATTCATTCCTTGTTTGATTTCTTCATGGAAAAAGTCGGCTATTTTTTTAGGTTCTTTGAAACTTGATATTACTTCATCAGGGATCTTGTATACTTGTTCAAAAGTTTCTATTAATTCTAGATCGTTGGTTTTGATTCTTTGAGACATTGACACAATAGGGTGTTCCGGTATAGTGGAAAACCCATTGAAATAATAGCATTATAACCCCTTCATACGTTTGTATCTCGCATGGACATCAGCCAAAGTATATGTTCTTCCGTGACCTACATGTTGTGGCGAATTTGGATAAGGATACGCGACTGTAAGAAAATACTTTTTCGTATGCGGCTGAGTTTCAGATTCAAATATTCTACCTTCAGACCACTTCTTTTCTCCACTTTTCTCCAACTTTTGCCCAATCGAGTTCTTGCGTAGACGCTTTTTTCAGCTGAATTTTCAGCCATTTTTTTCACTAGAATCTAAAATACTTGTCAACAAATTCTCAAGATTATTCAAGCATTCTTGAACCTTACTCTTGTCTGTTCCTCCGCCTTGAGCAAATTTCTCTGTGCCTCCTCCACCAGTACTTCTCCAAGTTTTAACGAAATTTCTTTAGCAATTTTTGATGCTTTAATGACTTTTCTTGATTCAACACCAACAAAAACTATGACTTTTATTCTTTCTTGATCCTGAACGAGTGCGACGTATACTAAAAAAGGATCATTATCTATACTTTTTTCTCCTAATGCAATATAGTAATCATCGCCTATTTCATCATCATAAGTAACGTAGATCTTTAATCCTTGATCTTGATTTAGTCGCTTTCTGAGAAACGATTTCAGTCATATTGTTCTGAAAATTTATTAACAAGAATTCTAAACTTTCTTTCATTAATTCATTGTCCGCTGTTATCCTGTCAAACGAATCAACTACTTTCTCTTTGCTTGAACCAAGGGATTGGGCGATATGAAGTAACTGAGACTCCTGTGATTGCACGTACTTCAAAGCATTATTTCCAGCAACATACTCTAGTCTTACTACCCCATCTTGAATTCTCTCAGTTTTTAGAATTTTTATCAGACCTATTTCTCCTGTCTTATTTACATGGGTTCCACCACATGCTTCGACATCCCATCCGTCTATGTTTACTATCCTTACATTGTTTGATGGAACTGCGCCTCCTTGATAAATCCTGAATGTATATCGCTTCTCAGCATCGGATCTTTCAAATACATTGATTAATATTGGTAAATTTCTCTGAACCACTTCATTGGCGGTTTTTTCTATCTGCTTGATTTCTTCTATCGTCAGAGCAGAATGATGAGTAATGTCCAATCTTGCGTAATGTTCTTCCTTAAAGGCGGAATTCTGCCATACCCATGTTCCAAGACTGTTCCTTGCAGCGGAATTCAATATGTGGGTTGCGCTATGATTTTTGGTTATAGCTAGTCTCCTTTCGTTATCAACAATTCCGTGGACTATTTTATCCTCTGGAAAATGATCTTTTTGATGAACCGTCTAATTTATGAAAGTACTATATCATTTTGTTTTACTACGTCTGTAATTTTAATCCCTTCGATATATCCAAAATCTGGTTCTTGTCCTCCTCCCTCTGGGATAAAATGCAGTTTGATCCAAAATCATGTATTTGCTCTTTAACTATTCTAAGAATTCTTGCATCAAATTCTCTAATGGACGCATCTTCATAATACAATAATCTTGTGGGTTTTCAGTCCAGTGATAGTTTCAACAACTGGAACCCGTTTTGATTCATGAGAGGTATGGAGCTCTGCCAATTTCAAATAAAAATCAGGTGGTATTTTTTCTATAACTCCAGTTTCAAGTAAAAAATCAGGTAATTCCATCGGATTCGACCATCCTTATTAGGCCTCTCAACACTAGGGCTTTTCTTTGCTTGTTAACATGGATTTGGCTATGGAATACATTCTTACTTTAGATGAAGAATACTCTGCCGGATTCAATTTGTATTATGGTTCTAACATCATTCTTGTGCTCATATAACTCAGGGGATACATTGGTTTTAGTTGATCAATGTGTAAATCCATGATATCTTCTAAATTGACATTCCAGCCAAAACGTGCAAGTAATGCAAGAGTTCTTCTTAATATGATTCTCAGATTGTAGCCCCTCCGACATTGGAAGGTAAAGAACCATCAGAAATTGCAAACAATAAAGTTCTTGTGTGATCAGCTATTACTGATAATGTTTCAAACGGTAAGATAGTCTTTTCTAAAGCTTCATACGATACGTCCATTTCTTTTGCAATATTTGTTTTCAAAAGTCTTACATCATAATGATAGTTCGAATATTTCTCAGAAAATATCCTGAAATATTGAGATAGAAACTCTGGATTCGAATCAATATCGATACCAATTATATCTTTTAGTTTTTTATTACCGGTCCGAATGTAGCATCGTAGCTTGTTGGGGGTGCCTAATGTGATCCAGGACATGCGTTCTAGTCCTGCTCCCATATCTATAATCCTGTTATCAAGGGTACGTGTAATTGTGTTCGTCTCCCTCAAACTCAGTGAATACCGCATTTCCTAGCTCCAATCCTCGAACATAATATTCCAACGAATTACCAAAGGCTCCGGCACCCATCCAAACATCTTCAACGAAAGTAATTTCTTCCGATTGAATACCAGCTACACTTCCTTAAGGAGAGCGTGATCCAGTTCTACTACTACCTGTCCTTCCAATATCCACCTGGTGCATCTGCATTACAGGTTTGACCTATCATGCAGAAACTAGTATAGTGTCTACCAGTAAGACCAACATTTTCAATATCATTAAAACGAAGACACATTTGAGGAACTACAAGAGGATTTTTTGGGATTTCAAATACGATCTTTCCATTCATTACCCTCTGAAAGTCTACTATTGCAAAGCAATCGTGAAATAAAGATCCTCCTCCAGCGACATACCACAGGATATCTTTGGATTAGTTCGTGATCATTTTTTCTGAAAAACTACTCAATTCTTTCCAGGTATTTACAAAATTTAGTCCCTTTGATGTCGGGGGATCTCCTATAAAGCTGTAGTTTTCATGTTCGGGACAAGCTGCTTTATCATTTATAGACCAAAAGAATTTTCCGCATAACTTCGGCAATTTTGTCTTTGAATCCTTTTTCATCGAACAATGAAACCTTATAATATTTATCTGGATTTGAAGAAAAAGTGATAATAGTGACTGTTTTTCCATTTCTACCACAAATTATTTGACAATGTTATTAATGCTTTTGTAAGTTTCGATTATTACTAAGCCCAAGAGTGTTTTTACCCATTTTTTGACTTTTCCGAGGTAATTCTATTATCTCATTATATCGGTATTACTTTTTTATCAGCTCTATAAATCCTTGTTGGGGTATGTCTGTAAACAAGGTTTAAACACCCTAGTCTATTAAAGGTGCATAATTGTCCATATAAATAATATAATTAGTTACTACTTTGATTCTCTCTATATGATGTAATACGTGTTAGCATGTTTGTTGCAATAATTAGTATATCTGTGTCAAAAGGTTAAATTAACCTGCAGCTATTAAAGTTCAAATTATCAGGGTTCGTCAATTTGAATAGTTCAGCAGATTCTAACCTGGAAAAGAACACATTATTCCAAAAGTATTGATACATCCATGAACGGAAAGGAGGTATTAATTGTCGGATGGATCTCTTCGATTCGTGAACATAGTAACATAAAATTTATCACAATAAACGACAGATTTGGTGAATATTCAAGGTTATCTTGAAGAAAAGTGAATATCCGACATCGCTCACGTCTGAAATACCAAAAATTAGAGAACACGCTTCTATTGCAATAAAGGGTAAAGTTAGAGGTGAACCAAAAGCACCAAATGGAATAGAGATAATTCCAATTGATTTTAAAATTCTTTCTTTTGGCTAACAAGAATTCTCCTATCGTTATTCAAAGTAGGAAAGGAGTTGGTATTGATACTAGATTAGACCTAAGAGCAACAGATCTACGTAGACCGTATCTTCAATCAATTTTTAGCATGAAGATATACCGTATTGAACTCATGCGTAGGAATTTCTCAGAAATGAAGGCTTTATCGAAGTTAATACACCTAAAATAATTGCTGCACGGCAACTGAAGGTGGTGCACACACTCCTTTCCTATTTTTATTACGATAGAGAAGCATTTTTGACTAAAGTCCCAGCTTTATAAAGAGCAGCTAGACCATGGCATTTAAAACGTATTTTCAAAGTAGGCCCCATTTTTTAGGGCAGAACCCTCACGAACAAATAGGACATCTGTCAGAGGCCACACATCAATCGATATCGAGAAAGCATATGCCGATTATAATGATATAATGGAAATTTTAGAAAGAATGATTCATTTTGTAGCAATACGTAACCGAACGAAGCAACGA
>ERZ1370068.7987-contig-6872_pt1 | contig 52689 bp, 81 predicted proteins | sample MGYA00561227_ERZ1370068 | MGnify/ENA primary metagenome ERZ1370068 (study PRJEB38410, sample SAMEA6850437) | metagenome | study: Metagenomic assessment of the ecological functions of the soil: analysis of the soil microbiota associated with the... | reverse complement strand
TTACTGCATTGCTGTGAGCGCCGTTCGCGGTGCACGTCGCTTTCTCGGGACCGCGCATGTTCCCGTTCGCCGGGGCAGCCCGGGTCCTCGCGAAGCTGCGCTTGGTGCGCCTGCGGCGCGCCTGGCACTCCCTTTGCGGATGTGCTGCGCATGGCCGACTGAGCTGCGGCGAAGCCCGCAGCCTCGACGACCTGCGCGCACTGGGCCCGCCGACGCAAGTGAGCGTGTCCTGTCCGTTGTTCAACCCACGGATGATGGTCGAGGAGCTGCGACGCTTCACCCAGCTCGAGTTTTGCCTGGAAGTCAGCGAAGGTACTCGGCCCCATCGCCGTCGGGCGCTATCATCGGACGCGCTGGCCGCCGAGCCGCTGCGCGCCATATCACCGAGCGGTTTCGCGCCTGACGGCCGACGACATCGGGCACTTTGCGCAGATGCCTGTGCTCGAACTGCGCCGACGCACAGCGTTTCGGGGCAGCGCTCGGGCGTATTGGCCGCATTCTGGTCCAGCCTGCGGCGCCTGCAGATCGACTCCCACGAATGTGATCGGCAACCTGATCGGGCCATCACTGTCGACGTGGTCGGCACTGGCCGAAGCCCGCCCGAGCCCTCATGCCTTGCAGAACTGGGGCCGTGGGCTGCGGCTGGCCGGCAGCATCCTGCCACCGCCGCCCGACCTCGTGCAGGACCTGCTGGTGCTGCGGCGACTGCACCGACTTGAACTGGTCGATGCCGCCCGGCTCGGGCACCGCTCGCAGCGACGGCGATCGAAGCACTGGACCTCGTGGGCTCGCAGGCCGTGCGCGACTGAAGCGCTCACCGCCGTAGCGACACTGCGCGAGCTCGGTCTACGCGACACCAAGGTCGGCGGATGCGGACGTGCCTGCGCTCGGGCAAGCTCACGCAGCTCCGCGCCCTCGACCTCACGAACACGCAGATCACGGAAGGCGGATCGGCGAACTGCGCCGCGCGCCGCCCGAGTGCACGATCACCGCGCGGCCCGGCGTCGTTATCCTGGCAGCAAACGCCTGCGCTGGTGCAAGGGCTGAGCGGTCGTTCCCGGCTGGCCCCTGGCGCGGGCGTTCGCCGCAGCTACACTCCTCGCGGCGCCCGATCCGGCGCCCAACTCCTCAGAGACCCGGCTCCAGCCTGGTCCACGCGAGGCAAAGTGGAGGGCATACTGGATCAAGCATCGCCAACTCTTTGCTCCGCCGCGCGGCGGGCTGCTGGGAGCCAATCGCACGGCAGTGAATCGAGGACAGCACGATGCCGAAGAACAAGGATCTGAAGCGGCTGGTCCGCGCCCGCATGGCGCGCACCGGCGAGGCCTACACCACTGCGCGCAGCCACGCTTCGCGCGGCGCTGCACGCCGGCGGCGAACGGAGCCGCAACGAACGGATCGGACGAACGGGACCGCCGCGCCGGCGGCGCCGCCGGTCGACTTCGCAGCGCTCGCGGGCATGCGCGACGCGACGATCAAGGCGAAGACCGGCTGCAACTGGTCGCGGTGGGTCGCAGCGCGCTCGACAAGCTGGGCGCGCTGGCGATGAGCCACACCGAGTTTTCTGGTGGCGCTGTGCACGAGCGCTTCCGCATCCCGAGCTGGTGGTCGCAGGCGGTGGCCGTCGGTTGATGAGCGCATCCGCGGCAAGCGCAAAAACCAGGTCGGCGGCTTCGGTCAGGCAAGTTTCAGCACGTTCGCGCTGCTGGTGGCGCGGCTGGTGCGCGCATTGGCGCCGCGCGCACGCAGCCAGTGGCTCGGCGCCTGGCCGGGCAAGGCGCGCCGATCGAGCAAACCGCATTGCCGTGGGCTGGAAAGATAAGTGATGCGACGCTCAGCGACGCTCACCGCTGCGTTGGGTGGTGCCGGCAGATAACGGAATGGGTGGCAGCATGGCGCCGAAAGCGACGTGCCGTGGTGCGTGCAAATTGGCTGGCGGTCGGCGCTTCTGGCGCTCGCTTCCCGCAAGTTCCCAGGTGGTGGGGGAGCTGGCGGCCCCGCCGCCGGCTCACCAGCTGCAGCGCGCGGATCGGGTCCATTGCGGCCGCGCTGCGCCGGGCGGATAGCCGAACACGACGCCGGTGCCGGCAGCCGACCGGCCATCGGCCAGCGCCACTGAGCCCGGACGTGGTCAGCACGGCTGCCAGTTCATGAAGTGGGCCACGACGCGCAGCGCCGACACGCAGGACGCCGAGCGCGATGCCGAGCATGCCGCCGAGTCGCGACCAGCGACCGTCTCCACCAGGAACTGCAGCAGATGCTCGCCGCTGCGCGCCGATGCGCGCCGGCGGATGCCGATCTCGCGCGTCCGCTCGGTGACGCGACACGAGCATGATGTTCATGATGCCGATGCCGCCGACGAGCAGCGAGATGCCGGCGATGTGATCGGCAGCACGGTGCTGAACACCCGCTGCGCGCTTCTGCCGCGACTGCTCGAAAGCAGCTCGAAAGCGGCACGGCACGTACTCCCGTAGTCGCGCTTCTCGTGCGAGCTTGGTCAGCACCGCCTGCACGTCCTGCGCGCGCCGCCTCCAGCACCTCGACGCCTGCTCGGCGACCGTGCAGGACCGATCTGGTGCAGCTCGACGCGCGTGTGTGTTCGCGGCTGCCGGCGCGGTCGCTGGTGTCGCTGAGGCCGAAGCGGTCGACCATGATTCTCTATCCGCGCGGGAGCTCGAGCAGGTCGTGAAGACGGGACACTCGACTAAACCGGGGCTCTGCCCGGACCCGGCTCGGCGCTCGCGGGGCCCCAAGCCCCGCGCCGCTCCCTCGCAGGCGCGCCGTGCGCGCCTAGTCCGTTATGCGGCACCGAGTAAGAATTCTCGTAACGCGCCGCATAACGGACTAACGAGTCGACGGTCAGAGCCGGCAGCCACTCAGTTCGTGGCTGCCGGTGACATCAATGCACGCTTTCGCCGTCCAATCGTTGATGACGCTGAACCCCAGCGAATTGTAGGAGGCCATCTCCGCGAGTGCCTGACCGGCGTTGTCAGCCGTGACCACTCGTTCGACCAGTCGCGCCGGACGAAGCGTGCCCGCGGCCACCATCGATCAGCATGCCGGCATAGCTGCTGATCGGACAACCGAAGCTGCCCATCACCTGCACGGTTCATTGAGACACCACGACGTCCATCGGGATCGCGATGACTACCGGCGTCCGCCGGGCCGGTCAACCCAATCTGCACGTGTCGTCCGCGCTTGGCCGGGGCCGTAGCGCCGGCAACGTGGTGTCGCTCGAGCCGAGCGCATCAATCGTCACTGGCGGCGCCGCCGTGCGTAGAGTATCGACGATCGCGGCGGCCACGTCAGGGCCAGCCTGGATCGCGATCTCAGCGCCTTCGGCCCTGGCTTTGGCGAGCTTCTCCGGGCTTCGACCCACGGCAACCACTCGGGCGCCGAGCGCAGCGGCCACCTGGACCGCCGACAGGCCAACCGCCGCCGATGCCGAAGACCGCGACCCATTCACCCGGTCGCACGGCGCCCTGATTCACGACCGCGTGGTAGGACGTCATGAAGCGGCACCCGAGGGCGGCGGCGGTGAGAAGGCATCCACACTGTCAGGCCAGACCAGACCAGCGTGGTGTCGCCGCTGGGGACTCTCACGAAGTTGCCGTAGCCGCCGTCATGATGGACGCCGATGCAGCCGTACGCGAGACAGAGGTTGTAGTGGCCGCCGCGGCAGAGACGCACAGCGGCCGCAGCCCAGATGAAACGGCACGGTGACTCGATCGCCGACGCGAAAGCCGCGGACGTCGGCGCCGACCTCCACGATGGTGCCGCCGAACTCATGTCCCGGCACGCGCGGCAAATCGGTCTCGATGCCGAGCCACGTCCAGTGGTGCTGCCAGACCTGCCAATCGCTGCGGCAGATGCCGCACGCCTCCGTTTGAACGATGACGTCGGCCGGCCCGGGCGTCGGGTCGGGAAGATCCTGCACGACCAGCGGCTCCTGGAATTGCGTGATGACGGCGCCTCTCATGTGACTCACTCCTGCGTTTCAGAATCTGCCTGTCGCGAAACACACTGAAGCGCGCGCCGCGACCGACGCAGTCATGAGAAACCGGTAAGATTCGCTCAGACGTCGTTGGCCAAGGAGGTGTACCTCGTGGCGGTCTACTACATCGGAAGCTACGACATCATCGATCCCAGCGAATTTCGTGAAGCGCCCGCCGATCGTCCTGGCGCTTCTGCCGAAATATGGCGGCGTGGTGCTGGCGTCCGATACGGCGGCGTCGGTCGTCGAGGGGACGGCGCACGATGAACGCCATCATCCGTTTCCCATCGAAGGAAGCGGCTCTCGGTCTCTACAACGATCCTGACTATCAGGAAGCCAAGCGCATCCGGCACGCGTCCACGAGAAACGTCAGCATGGTCCTGGTCGAAGAGTTTCAAGCGGCAGGAACGCCGCGGTAGGAAGGTGTTCCGTTACCGGGCCGTACAGGTATCGGCAACGTTCTTGATGGTCTGAGCGTAGATCGTCGGCGGTTGGTTGCCCGCGACCACGGATCCTGACCCAACCTCGCGTCGCCGCCGCCGACGTAGAACTTTGCCTTTGTCCGAATCCGCCACCAGCAGTCCGGTGTCCTGGCCGGGGATGCCGCGCAGCGTCCCGATCACTTCGACCTGGTGGCCGTTCAGCGCTTTCACCTGGCTGCGAATCACGCGGATGCTGGCGACTTTCAGCGTGTCAGGCAGGGTCAGCGCCGGATCGAGGTTCTCGACATCGAGATGCGTCAGCTTCGACCCGGTCAGGCAGCCGCGGATGACGACGCTGGCTCGTTGAGGCTTCGGTGACGCGGCCGGCTGCTGCATCGCCTCGACCGATGGACGCGCAGCACCGGCAGCCATCGCGATCGCGACGGTCGCGTTCAGAACCAGCCATCGCACGTAGCCGTCTGGACCCATCGCGTCCTCCATCATACGTCGCGCTCACGACCGAATGATCGGGGCCGCGTTGCGCCGCGTTTGCGGAGGCGTTACAATCGCCGCTTTCTTTTGGCCGCCACACACCGTCCGATCGATGCGTTTTCGCGAGCGGCTCGCCGCGTTCGCGTGCGAATGGCCGGCCGTCGCGCAGGGCAGCGTCGACGCGCCGCACCGGACGCGCGTCGCGGCGACTTCGCGAACTGGCTGAGCGCCGCGGTGCAAGCTGGTGGTCTTCGACGTCGCCGGCACGACGGTCTTCGACGGCGACATCGTGATCGACGCGGTCGACGATGCGTTGAAAGTGCACGCGGCGTCCGGGTCGGAGCGTGACGCGATCCGCGCCCTCATGGGAGTGCCGAAACCGGTCGCGATCCAAACGCTGCTGCGGCAGCGATGGTGACCGCGGCGATGACGCCGGCACACTGGCGCACGACGTTCACGCGGTATTTCTCGAGCGTGTGATCGAGCGCTACCGGCACGCGAGCGGCGTGCGCGAGATCGACGGCGCCGCCGCCGTGTTCGCGGCGCTGCACGACCACGGCATCAAGGTGGCGCTCGACACTGGCTTCAGCCGGCCGATTCTCGATGTCCTGCTCGATCGGCTCGGCTGGACGACGCCCGATGTGATCGACTGTTCGGTGACGAGCGATGAAGTGGCACGCGGACGTCCGGCGCCGGATCTGATTCGCCGTTGCAATGCAGTTGACCCGAGTCGCCGATGCTCGCGTCGTGGTCAAGGTTGGCGACACGCCCGCCGATATCGAGTCCGGCCAGGCGGCGGCATGTGGATATGTCGTCGGCGTGTCCTACGGCACGCATTCTCGAGCCGAGCTCGAACGGCTTCGTCCCGACGTGGTGATCGATCGACTGTCGGATCTGATTCCGCTCGTGGTGTCGAATGCACTGACGGCCGGCCCGTTCGGTGCCCGGCTTCGCCAACGTCCATTTCAGTCACGTCGCGTCAGGCCGCCGCTCGCGAGCGACCCAGCCACGCCCTGACCGTCGAGCGAGCGGATGGGCAGGGTCACTCGGACGAGAGCGCTCTCCGACTCCTGGACGATAGCCGCCGCACCGGTCACTGCGGGATCATTGAGGTCGGCGGTCGGCGTCTCGCTACATGGAAGGGACGGAGCAATGACCACGCACAACATCACGGACACCAACCCTCGCGCTCACGAGACGAGAACGAGTCATCCACCGGACGACGACCGGCATCGTCGTGGCCGTGATGGTGTTCAGCATCATCAACTTCATCTTCAACGACCATTTTCCGTTTCCGAATGGACCGGAAGGCGCGTTCGTCCATCTCGGGTTGCCTGATAGCTCAAGATCGAGTTGACGACCGCCAAGATCCTGGGAGTGCTGGCGTTGTTGATCCCGGGCATCCCGTTCAAGGTCAAAGAATTCGCGTAAGCTTCGGTTTCGGCATCACCCTGGTGTCGGCCGCGATCGCGCACTTCGCCAGTGGCGACGCCGGGCTGAGCGTGTTGTTCGTCATCACGACCCGCTGATCTTTCTGGCGCTCCTGCTGGTTTTCGTATTTCTACTTCGAAAGAGCCATGCTCTGGCGACGGTGCGATGACGTGACATCAGCTGCCGGAGCGGCGGATGATCAAACTCACGCAGGTCATCCGCGAGGAATTCGGAAGCGGCGCCCGGCTTGCGGATCTCGGTGGAGGAGGCAGCGCGGTTCTGGGATCTTGACGAGGAAGCCTGCGCGCAGGCGCTCGCACGCCTGTTGACCGCTGGTTTCCTTGCGAAGGGCGTCGACGATCGGTATCGTCCGGCCGGCGAGGAGCCGGCCAGATCGAGTGTCTATTGCCGCCTGTACACCGGGGTTCGCCCAAAGCTGACGACTGACGCTGCGCTGCGGCGCGTCTTAGAACGCCGAAGTTACACGGTCATCACCGTATCGACACACCCACCTCGTACCCGTCGCTCCCCGAACTCCATTCAAGGAGGCGACGATGGGCGACATCTCGCGCGAAACAGGACGCTCGCTGCGCTGACCGGCGTCAGCGTGGTGATGGGCCTGTTCGCTGTCAGAGGGTGGACGGCTGCCGCGCAGCGCGGCGGACGCGACGGACGGCTTTCAGATTTTCTCCAATTCTCCGCGCCTGCCGGCAACCGGCCGGCGAGCACCGACACGATCGTCAATGGCGTGAGGGCCGCGATCTTGCCGAACGGCCGGCTCGTCACGCCGGCCGATGCCCGAGGTGAACGTTCAGGCCCCGAAACCATTCGGCATGGCGCTGTCGCCCAACGGCCGAATTCTGGCGACGCTCAACAGCGGCGCGGGGCCGTTCTCGCTGACGCTGATCAGCCAACTCAGCGGGCCCGCCCCGGTCGTCAAGCGCATCGACCTCAATGCCAGCTTCATGGGCGTGACGTTCTCGCCCGACAGCAGGCGCGTGTATCTGTCGGGCGGTGAGAACGGCAACATCTGGATCGCCGACGCGGTCGCCGGGCATGATCGTCGGCTCGGTCAACCTGAACGGCGCGGCGCATCCGCTCGATCGTCCGCTCGACGTGCCTGGCGACGCCGCGGCAGCATTTCAAGGGCGCCTTTCCGGGCAACATGGCGCTCAGCAGCGACGGCCGCTTTCTCTACGTCGTGGATCAGGGCGGCTTTCAGGTGCACGTGATCGACGCGTCGACGATCAAGACCGGCGTCGATGCGCAGGGACGGATCGCCGAACCGGACAACTTCGCCGCCGTGATCGGGCGCGCCGACGTCGGGCGCTATCCCGTTCGGCATCGGGTTGACTCGCCGACGATCGCGCGCTCCGTTCGTGACCCACGTGGGCGTGTTCCAATACACGCACCTTCGGCCTGCGAGACCCGACCGGCGACGGCAACGTCGGATTACCCGCTGTGCTTTCCGGGGTGGGCTATCCCGACGAGACGCGGAACGACCGCGTGATCGAGATCAACGAAAGTCGATCCGCGCAATCTGCCGGACAGCCTGCGGGATCCCGATGGCATCCGCTGCGGCTACGTTCCGGCCGACCGACTCTACACGGTGCCGGGACTCGGCAGTCCGAATGCGCCCAGTCGTCGTCGGTGTTATGTGTTCGACGTCAGCAATCCGCAGACGCCGCAGCGCCGCGCAGATCGTGAAGACCGGACCGCTGGTCGGCGCATCGGAACGAGGGCATCGACGCCTACAGCGGCAGCCACCCGAACGCCGTCGTCGCCGGCGCCGATGCGATCTACGTGGCGCAACGGCAACAACGACAGCATCTCGATGCTCGATCCGAGGACGTATGCGGAACGCGGCCGCATCGGCTTGTCGCTGCTGCGCGGCCAGGACCGCACGTTGAAGGGCGTGCAGCCGGTCGGGCTCGCGCTTGAGCCCGGACGGAGATTACGCTGTACGTCGCGGAGGCCGGCGTCAACGCGATCGGCGTGATCAGGATCGACAGGAAGCACGGTCGATCTCATCGGCCACATCCCGACCGGCTGGTGGCCGAGCAGCCGTCGAGGTCAGCGCCGACGGACGCATCGCTGTACGTCGCGAACGCGCGCGGCCGCGGCGCCGGGCCGAACCTCGTCGGCGAGAGCCGCTCGCCGAAGTTCAGCGTGCTCGGCACCGTGAGCATCATTCGGACGCCGACCGAGCGCGCAGCTCGACGCCTTCACACGCGCGCGTCTACGCCAACAACGGTTTCGCCGACGGCCGACAAGCGGCGATCGGGACGACCACGATCGCGTCGGGCCGGGACGACGACGATCGCAGCAACCCGATCCCGAATCGCAGCGGGACAAGCGAGCGTCGCAGATCAAGCATGTCGTCTTCATCAACAAGGAGAATGCGACGCACGATCTGATGCTCGGCGACATCACCCAGACGCGCCGTGGTGTGCCGGTCAACGGCGAGCCCGCCTTCTCGCTCGGTGTCGAGGCGAGCCCGAACCACCACGAGCTGGCGCTGCGGTTCGCCTTCAGCGACAACTTCTTCCTCGAGCCGTCGGTGTCCTCGGACGGCCATCGCTGGCTGACCGGTCAGATACACGACCGAATCGGAAGAGACGCACTGGCCGGCCTCGTACGGCGGCCGGCGCCAGCGATTCCGGCGACGACCCGGCGGTGATCAACGACTTTCCCGGGCGCATCGGCTTCACCGACGCCAACGCGTCGCCGGAGCCGAACGACTACAACGAGCACGGCGGCATCTATCTGCACCTGAACCGCCACGGCAAGAGCGTCATCAATTTCGGCAACGGCTTCGAGTTCGCGGTGATCGACGAGCCCGGCGGCGCGGAGCCGACCGGCGCGCGCGAGCACGTCAACGTGCCGATGGAAAAAGTCGTCCGCGACAACAGCGACCATCTGTTCCCGACCTTCAACACCCACATCCCCGACGCGCCGCTTGCCTGAAGACCCGACGCGGTTCAAGCCGCTTCGATCGGTTCAAGCAGGTGTTCGAGACGCAGTTCGTCGACCGCCGCCGCGGCACGCTGCAAGCTGCCGGCAGTACGTCGACCTGTACTATCCGAACGACCATGGCGGCGGCGCGCGCGACATCAACCCGAACGGACCCGACTGGTCGTTCAAGCGGTTCGTGCAGGACAACGATGCCGCGCTCGGCCTGACGGTCGAGCTCCTCTCCAACAGTCCGTGCTGGAAAGACACCGTGATCTTCGTGGTCGAGGACGACACGCAGAACGGCGCCGATCACGTCGACGGACACCGCTCGATCTTCCTGGCCATCAGCCCGTGGGTGAAGAAGCAGTACGTCAGCAAGGTGCACACCAGCCTGGCGAGCATCTTCAAGACCGTGAACCTGATTCTCGGATTGCCGCCGCTGAATCAATATGACGCGGCGGCCACCGATCTGCGGCGACCTGTTCACCAGCCACCCGGACTTCAGCGCCTACCAACGCGCAGCCCGGTGCAGTTCGTCCAGCGCCTCAATCCATTGTGGCTGGCGCTCACGAAGAACATCGACTTCAGCCGGCCGGACACGAACGAAATCGCGCTCCACAAGGCCATCATGCGGTCCGAGGGCCTGCCGCGTCCGCAGGCCGCGGCGCGCAAGTAGCACACAAGACAACACCCGCCGGTGGCAATCGACTGCCACCGGCGGCGTCGCCGACACTAGCCGCCAGCGCTCGGGGCTGGGCTGAGAAACCGAACCAGTGTGTCGATCGTTTCCTGTGGACGTTCCTCCATGAGCCAGTGCCCGGTATTCGGCAGGACCACCGACGAGGCATTCATGGCGACGAGCTTCACCTGCTTTCCCAGCGCATCGCCGTTGGCCTTCTCTCCGCCGATCGACAGCACCGGCATCGTCAACTTCGTCTGCGAGAGCCGCGCGAAGTCGGTCGCGGCCTGCTGAAACGACACGAAATACGCCCATCCGGCACGCATGCGTCCCGGCCGCGCATACGCGCGATGTGTAGGCTTGCCGATCGGCTTCCGGAATCGATCGCGTCTTGTCGGCGGCGAAATCGTTCCAGAAATGCTCGAAGTAGATGCGCTCGCGTCCCTCGACCAGCGCTTCCGGGCGTCGGTCCGTTGAACCGGAAGTGCCAGATCGCCGGGTCGTTGTAGATGGCTTCCCAGCCCTCGACGCCCGGCAGGAACGCGTCCATCAGCACCAGCTTCTCCGTTTCCGCCGGGAACTGTGCCGCGTATGCGTACGCGACCATCAGACCGATATCGTGCCCGACGACGGCGGCCTTCTCGACGCCCAGTCCCTTCACCATGATCGTGAATGCGACGCGCGGCCGCGCGCCATGTCCAATCCGTCAGCCGGAATATCGGAGTCGCCAATCCCTGGCAGGTCGGGCGCGATCGACCGTGAAGCGCTCGCGCGAGTCTGCGGCATCAACGGTCGCCACATGCGAGAAGTTTCGGCGTAGCCGTGCAACAGCAGAATCGCCGGACCCTGGCCGGCGGACAGTACTGCAGCTTCATCCCCTCGACGGTTGCCGCACGAACGTCGATCATCGATGTCTCCTCGAGTTCCCCGCCGGAAGCGGTGAATCATTTGATAGCGTCGTTGTAACAGAAGCGTAACACCCGGCAAGACGAAAAAGGCGGCGTTGTTACTTGACCCGCATGCCCCAGGCGCGCAACGCTTGCGCCTGCACGCGATGAATCAGCCGCGCCATGCCGCCGGGGAGCTCGACGACCTGAAGGATCGAGTGCTGACGATGGGACGTCTGGCCGAAGAGCGTTTGCGGCTGGCCGTGCAATCGCTGGTCGAGGGCAACGACGAATCGCTGGCCGCCGTCATCGGCGGCGATTCCGCATCGACGATCTGCAGATCGAGATCGACCATCGATGCTTCACGCTCATCGCGCTGTATCAGCCTGTCGCCATCGATCTCCGAACCGTGGTGTCGGCGCTCAAGATCAACACCGACCTGGAGCGCGTTGGCGATCTGGCCGTCAAAATCGCGAAGGTGGCGCAGCGATATCTCCGCCAGCCGCCGGTCAAACCGCTGATCGATCTGCCCCGCATGGGCGAGCTGGCGCTCAAAATGCTCCGTGAGGCGCTCGATGCATTCGTGTCGAGAGACGTGAGGCTGGCGCAGCTCGTGTTGCGGCAGGACGACTGGCTGGATGCCGTGAAGGATCAGATTTTTCGCGAGGTGCTCACCTACATGCTGGGCGATTCGCGGACGGTCGAGCCCGGTATCGACCTGATTCTCCTCTCGCGCCACCTCGAGCGCGTCGGCGACCATGCGACGAACATCGCCGAAGGCAGTCAATGCTTCATCATCGAGGCGCGCGACGCGCGCCATCGCTCGAGCCCAGGTTGGTCGGTGGCGCGACCAGCCTCGTCCCGTCGTCACGGGACGATGGTCGAACGTCGCCAGAGCGCGCCGCGTCCGCCGATCTGAAAAAACCTCTCTCGACCGGCCCGTCAGGTCGGCTCTTCGGTGGGCGAGCGCCTGAGGATTCTCACCAGCGTTCGCTGCTGCGCGAGCGAGGCGCGAGCAGGGGTGCGATCGTCTGCCATCCGTTTGAGCAGCTGCGCGCGCAGTTGCGCGCCGGTCGGCGTCAGCTGCGGCACCTTGCCACGCAGCGGTCCTGCGGCGACGGTTCGCGCCGCACCAGACCGCGCGATTCCAGGCGATCGACCAGCCCCGGTCACGTTCGAGGCGTCGCACGACAGCGTGATCGGCGAGCCGGCTCATCGGCAGCGGTCGCCCCGGCTCGATCAGGTGCAGGACGTGGCACTGAATCGGCGAGAGATCGAGTCGGCACCCGCCGGACGGCAGGTGTTCGCGCTGCGCGAAGAAGAACTTCATCAGCAGCCGCCAGGCTCGACAGGCATCGTGCTCGGGCTGCTTCATCGCCGCCATTATACTTGATTTGGTAAATAGTTGACATCATCAAGTATCAGCGGCGTATCATGGCGGCACTATGGACAGGCTACGAATCATTCCCCTGGACGAGGCGGTGGTGTTTCCGGGCATGCCGGTCACCGTGTCCGTCGATGTCGGCAGCGACGATCGCGTGCTGCTGGTGCCGAGGCAGCAGAGCGACATGCGCGCGCGTCGGGGTCGTCGCGGAAGTGTCGGAGCGGGTGCGCCTGGCCGGCCGCGGGCTCGCCGTGTCGCTGACGGCCCTCCATCGCGCGCATCCCCGGCGCGGCGGCGCTGACGAGGACGGCGTGCTGCGCGTCGACTTCGAGTCCGCGTCCCGACCATGCGCCGGCCGGCCAGCGCTCACGCGCGAGCTGGAACGCGAATACCGCGCCGTCGTCGACGAGATTCTCGAGCTGCGCGGCGACGACGGACGCATCCGCGCGTTCGTGCGATCGATCACCGACGCGGGCGCACTGGCCGACACCGCCGGCTATTCGCCGGACCTGAACTTCACCCAGAAGCTGCAGCTCCTCGAAACCTTCGACGTCGTCGAGCGGCTGAAGCTGGCGCTCCAGTTCCAGCGCGAGCGCCTGGCGGAACTGCAGGTGCGCAAGCGCATTCGCGACGACGTCGAAGACGGCGCGCAGAAGCAGCAGCGCGAGTATTTCCTGCGCCGGCAGATGGACGCCATTCGCAAGGAGCTTGGCGAGAACGAGGGCTCGATCGTCGGACGAATACCGTCAGAAGATCTCGAGCGCCGGCATGCCCGACGCCGTTCGGCAGCAGGCCGAGCGCGAGGCTGGACGCGTCTCGAGCGGATGGGCGACTCGAACGCCGAGTCGGCGATGATCCGGACCTATCTCGACTGGCTCCTGGCGTGTTCCGTGGGCGAAGCGGTCCGACGGAGCGCCTCGATCCGGTGCATGCCCGAGCGGTGCTGGACGCCGACCACGAAGGCCTGGACGATGTGAAACGACGCATCACCGAGTATCTGGCGGTCCGCAAGCTCCGAACCGAGCGCGGCATGACGGAGAACCGCCGTTCGGGCGTGATCCTCACGCTGATTGGACCGCCGGGCACCGGCAAGACCTCGATCGGCGAGTCGATCGCGCGAGCCACCGGGCCGGCAGTTCGTCCGGATGTCGCTCGGCGGCGTGCGCGACGAAGCGGAAATCCGCGGCCATCGCCGCACGTACATCGGCGCGCTGCCCGGGCGGCTCGTGCGTGCGCTGCGCGACGCCGGCACGATGAATCCGGTCATCATGCTCGACGAGGTCGACAAGATTGGCGCGGACTGGCGCGGCGATCCGTCGGCGGCGCTGCTCGAGGTGCTCGACCCGGCGCAGAACCACGCGTTCCGGGATCACTATCTCGACGTCGAGCTCGATCTCTCGCAGGTGCTGTTCGTCGCGACGGCGAACGTCGCCGACACCATTCCGGCCGGCGCTGTTCGACCGGATGGAAGTGATTCGGTTCGACGGCTACACGACCGACGAGAAGGTGGCCATTGCCCGCGGACATCTCTGGCCGCGCCAGGTCGAAGCGGAATGGCCTGCGTGTCGAGGAAGTCGACGGTGACCGACGCGGCGCTGCGCCTCGTCGTGACCGACTACACGCGCGAGGCTGGCGTCCGGCAGCTCGAGCGCGAACTGGGGACGCTGCTTCGGAAAACGGCGACCCGGATCGCGTCGACCGACCAGGCGAGCGCCGATCGCGATCGATCGCGCGGCCGTGCGTCGACGCGCTCGGCCGGCCGAAGTTCTTCCACGAAGCGGCGGTTCGCACCGCCGTGCCCTGGCGTGGCGACAGGCCTCGCCGTGACCGGCGTGGGCGGCGATGTGCTGTTCGTCGAAGCGGCGTCCATGCCCGGCAAGGGCGGGCTGGTGCTGACCGGACAACTCGGCGACGTGATGAAGGAATCGGCGCGGATTGCGCTGACCTACGTGAAGAGTCACGCGTCCGAGCTGGGCATCGACGAAGCGCGCGCTCGATGGACGGGAACTGCACGTCCACGTGCCGGCAGGTGCGATCCCGAAGGACGGGCCGAGCGCGGGGATCACGATGGTGACGGCGATTGCGTCGCTCCTGACCGCGTCGGCCGGTCAAGAGCACGATCGGCATGACCGGCGAAGTGACGCTTGCAGGGTCGGGTGCTCCCGATCGGCGGCCTCAAGCAGAAGGTGCTGGCCGCTCATGCCGCGGGCCTCACGGAGGTGATCGTGCCCGAGCGCAATCAGCCCGATCTGGATGACGTCCCGTCCGACGTGCGCGACCAGATGCAATTCCACATCGTCGGGTCCGTGGATCGGGTTCTGACGCTGGCACCACTGGAGCCGGCCGAACTCGCAATGGCGCGGCATAGGGAGAGGATCGTCGGACGCCGGATAGCGACGCGCCTCGCTACCCGCGTGGTCGTGGGGGCGTGGCGTTAACGCGTCCGGCGCGCGGCGATTGTTGGCTTTCGCGGTTGTCTTCGGCGCGGGCTGTTCCATCTGAGGCCGGGTGACGTCGACGCAACTCCGTCGGATCCGGTCGGGATGCGAAGGCACGTTCGTTCCCTGTCCACGCCCCGCGCGCGTGCGCCTCGGCGGTCCTCTCAATCGCCGCCAGATTCCCGACGCGTGCTCGCGGCACCATCGGTCGGCGCGTTTTCAGCCGGAGGGTGCCGCTCCGCCCGCCGGCCTCCATCTCATATCTTCGTCGTCGATGCGCGCGGAAGCGCGGCGGATCGCGGGCGCGCCTGCGGCGGCACCCGCGCGTCGGCGCGTCTCGTCGCCGCGGCACGACATGTCGCTCGGCGAGCGCCGTCCGTCAACCGCGTGGTTGACTCGTGAAACCCCCATCGACCACCCCGGCGAGAAAGCCTACCCGACCATCGTAACGATTCTGTGAACCGCCGTCATTACGGCTGAGCCACTTGAAACCAGCGTTGCTGTCGGATCAGCGCTACCATGATGAGATGCTCGCGTCGCGTGTGCGCAACACGTTGTGGGTCGTCGTCTGGATAGGACTGGAGTCTGTCCTTTGGCGGGTGGGTGTTCGTGACGCGCGGCAGCGGCGCCGCCGCCAGAATACTACGCTGCGGCCTAGCTTTCTCGAGAAAGTCCGCTGTCGCGATCGACAACATCTTCGTGTTCGTCATCATCTTCTCCGAGCTGCGCATTCCGCCAGAGTATCAGCGCCGCGTGCTTCGATTCGGCATCGCCGGTGCCCTGGTGTTCAGGGCGCTGCTCATCGGCGCTGGCATCACGCTGATCGACCGGTTCGGCTGGGTCACGTATCCCGTTCGCGGCGCTCATCCTGTTCGCGGCGTGGCGGATGCTCTTCGGCGCGGAACGTGAGCGGCGGGTCGGTGGAGGCGGCCTGCAACGTGTGCGAGACGTGGATCGCTCGCGTCGTGCGCGTGAGTCCCGTGCTGCACGGCGGTGACTTCTGGCGCCGCGAGGGCGGCCGGCTTGTCGCGACGCCGCTCTTCGTGGCTCTCGTCGTGATCGAAACGACGGACATCGTCTTCGCGCTCGATTCGGTCCCGGCGGTGCTGGCGGTCACGCGAAGTCCGTTCATCGTCTACACCTCGAACGTCATGGCGATGCTCGGACTTCGTTCGCTGTATTTCGTGCTGGCCGACGCGCTCCATCGGTTGCGGTATCTGCCGACATGGCCTGGCGCTGATTCTCCTGTTTACGGGCACGAAGATGCTGGCGAACGACTGGTTCCACATCAGCGCAGGCGCGTCGTCGCTGGTCGATCGGCATCGTGCTGCTCGCCGCCATTGCCGCATCGGCGTGGCTCGGCACCGAGGCCAGCGCCGCCGACGGCGGGGGTGACGAGAGGCGGCAGCCCAGGCGGCCGCTATCTGGTGAGGAAATACTGGATGGCCGGCGTCACGATCAGCGACAGCACCATCGAAATCAGGATCCCGCCGATCACGGCGATGGCCAGCGGCTGCAGCATCTGCGATCCGGCGCCGAGCGCCAGCGCCAGCGGCAGCATGCCGGCGACGGCGGCCAGCGCGGTCATCGACGATCGGCCGCAACCGGCGGCGCCCGGCCTGAATGATCGCTTCCTCCGGCGACAAGCCGATCGCCCGGAACTTCTCGTTGGCGTCGAGCAGCAGGATCCCGTTCTTCGCGACGATGCCGATCACCATGATCAGGCCCATGAACGACGACACGTTGAACGTCGTCCGCGTGATCGAGCAGCGCGAGGAAGACGCCCGACGTCGAGAGGATCGCTGACGACAGGATCGCAATCGGCGGCGTGAACGATCGGAACTCGAACAGCAGCACGAGAAAGATCAGCACGATCGCCAGCACCAGCACGGTCGCGAGATCGCGGAACGACTTCTGCTGCTCCTGTAGGTGCCGCCGTAGTCGACGCGGATCGACGGCGGCAGCTTCAGGTCGGCGACGGCCTTCTGCACGGCGGCGATGCCCGTGCCCATGTCGACGCCTTCGAGCCGCGCCGTCACTTCGACCAGCCGCTGCAGGTTCTCGCGGCGGATTTCGGTCTGGCCCGGCAGCTCGTCGACCGTCGACGACGCGATCCCGAGCGTCGCGGTCGATCCCGATCGAGCTGACGAGCATCGTGCTGCTCATCGCTTCGAGCGATCCGCGCGCCGATGGCCGGGAACCGGACGCGCAGCGGATACGGCCGCTCGTTGATCGAGCACCGGCGCCGTCGCCGGTTCGCCCTCGACCATCGCCACCGCCGACGGTGCCGAGCTCTTCGGCGCGTGAACCCGGCGCGGTCGGCGGCCTCCGGGTTGACCGTGAAGCGCACCGCCGGTCCGCTGGTCGTGTTCTCGATGCCGTCCTCGACGTCGACGATCGGCGTCCGCGCCGCCGATCGTCACCTTCTCGAGCGCTTCGGCCACCTGCGGCGCCCACGTCGCGAGCAGCTCGGGATCCGGCGAGAACAGCTTCACCACGACCGGCTCCGGCGCGCCGGTCAGGTCGCCGATCATGTCCTGCAGCACCTGGATGAACTCGACGTCGAGGCCCGGCTCCGGACGCCGCTGACCTTCGCGCGCGACGTCGCTGATCACCTCGTCGACGCTGCGGCCGCGCGATCGGCCTTCAGCTTGACCGCGATGTCGCCGGTGTTCGGCTCGGTCACCGCCGCGAGGCCGAGCTCGAGGCCGGTGCGCCGCGACGTGCTCTCGACTTCCGGCGTCGCGCGCAGGATCGATTCGATGCGGCCGCAGCACGCGGTTCGTCTCCTGCAGCGCGCTGCCCGGCGGCATCACGTAGTCGAGCACGAACCCGCCTTCGTCGAACGCCGGCAGCAGGTCGCTGCCGAGCGCGCGGTAGCAGCGCATACGACGCGACGATCAGCACGGCGCACAACAGGATCGAGCGCCGAGCGGCTGCTGCAGCGAGCGGCGCATCGATCGTTCGTAAACCGTGCAGGACGCGGCCGAAGGTGCCCGCCGGTCAGCGACGCTTCCTCGGCCGCCATCATCCGCCGCAGCTGCGCGGCGCGCGATCGGTGTCGAACCCTTCCGGCAGCGGATGCGCCGCGTCGTGATGCACGGCAGCGGCTTCGTGCGCCGCCCGACCGCGGCCGGATCAGCTTCGTGCTCAGGTTGCTGGTCCAGACCAGCGCGAGCACGAGCGACGTGAGCAGCGAGACGCTCATCGCAATCGCCAGCGCGCTGAAGAACGTGCCCGTCACGCCGGTGATGGTGATGAGCGGCAGGAACACGACGATCGGCGTCAGCGTCGACCCGATCAGCGGAACCGTGAGCTCCTTCAGCGCGCTGGCCGTCGCCTGCGAGCGGGCCCTCGCCGCCGTCGCGGTGCAGCACGATGTTCTCGACGACGACGATCTTGTCGTCGATCACGCAGGCCGACCGCCGCCGCGAGCCCGCCGAGCGTCATCAGGTTGAAGCTCTGGCCGAGCATCTTCATCGCGATGAACGTCACGACCATCGTCACCGGCACGACGAGGCCGGTCATCACGGCCGTGCCCCAGTCGCGCAGGAAGAGCCAGATGATCAGACCGGCCAGGAACAAGCCGATGACGATCGCGTCACGCACGCTGGCGATCGATTCCTGGACGATGTTCGACTGGTCGTAGAACGGCCGCATTTCGACGCCGGCCGGCAGCGTCGGCCGGATCGCCGCCATCTCCTGGTGCACTTCGTCGGCGACCTGCACCGTGTTGCTGTCAGGCTGCCGGTTCGACGCTGAGCGAGCAGCGCCGGCTTGCCGTTCGCGCTGACCGACGGTGTAGATCGGGTTCGACTGCCTGGCGCGACGGTTGCCGACGTCCTGGACGTGCACCGGCACGTTGTTCACGTGCTTGATGACGATGTGCGCCGATCTCTTCCGGGCTGTGGACCTGCGCCGGTGACGAGGCCGAGGAAGAGCTGGTGGTTGCGGTTGAGGAGTCCCGGGCGAATCGACGACGTTGGTGCGGTTGATCGGCGCCGACGAATGTCGCGCGATCGACGTCTTCGCGCGCAGCATCCGCGCCGGATCGACGACGACGTGAAACTCCGGCCGCTGTCCGCCCTGGACGATGACGCTCGCTGACGCCGGGCAGAGACCGTTCAGCCGCGGCTTGATCTCGTAGGTCGCCAGCTCCCACAGATCCTTCTGCGGCACCGTGTCGGACGTCAGGCTGTAGCCGATGATCGGAAAGCTCGAGAAATCGAGCCGGTGCGTCCGGATCTGCGTCGCCGGCGGGCAGCGTGCTCTGCGCGCGCGAGACCGCGGCGTCGACGAGCTGCAGCGTCTCCGAGCATGTCGACGCGTCCAGTTGAAGAACAGGTTGATCTCCGCCGAGCCGCGGCTGGTCACCGAGCGCACGTCCTCGAGGCCGGGCACCGTGCGAACGGCTTCGCTCGAGCCGGCCGCGTGACCGCGACTTCCATCTGCTCGATGGGCATCACGCCGTTGTCGACGCCGATGATGATGCGCGGGAAGTTGGTGGTCGGAAAGCACCGCCACCGGCAGCGTCAGCGCCTCGTAGACGCCGACCACGGTCAGGATGCCGAATCAGAAAGATGATCGACGTGGAATGGCGGGCGAACCAGTAGTGGTCGGCCTGCTCGACGGGTCCGTCGGTCTGCGGCATGACGGTGTGAAGCCGGCCTACGTTTCTTCCGGCTCTTCCTCTTCTTTGGCCGGAGCGATCTGCACTTTGGTCTTCGAGAGGATCTCGGTGTCGAGCTTGAAGAGCTCGAAGGCGCCGGTGGTGGCGACGCGCTGATCCGCTGTCGAGACCATCGGTGACCTGCGCCATGCCGGCGTCGCGGATGCCGACGGCGATCTTGCGCAGGTGGGGCTTGAGATCCTTGTCGATGACCATCGCGAAGGTCGCGCCCGACGGGCTGGTCAGGATCGCCTTCTGCGGGATGACCAGCGCGTTCGCCACCGTCCTGGCGATCATCTCCACCTTGATGCTGGCGCCGGGACGCAGCGTACCGCCCGGCGTTGTCGGCCTGCACCCAGACTTCGACGGTGGTGTTCGCGGCGTCGAGCGCGGCGCTGATCACCGTCACCTTGCCGGCGATCGGCGCGCCGCCGGGCCGATCAGATTCGCGTCGTTGCCGACCTTGAGCTCCGCCGCGTCTGCCGACGTGATGTGGGTGCGGGCGATGACTTGCGTCACATCCATCACGGTGACGACCGGCGCGCCGCTCGGCGTCATCTCGCCCGGATAGAGCGGCAGATCGGTGACGACGCCGTCAATCGGACTGGTGATTCGCGAGTAGCCGAGCTGCGCCTGGGCCGACGAATTGCGACCGCGAGCGGCGTCGCGCTGGGCCTTGGCGGCTTTGAGCTCCTGATCGCGCGCGAACCCCTGCAGATCGTCGAGACGCTTGTGCGCGGTCTCATAGGTCGCACGCGCCTGGCTCAGATTCGCCTGCGCCTCGTTGACGTCCTTCTGCGCGATCGCGCCCTCCTTGTACAGCTGTTGGCGGTTGGTGAAGATGGTCTGCTGCGCATCGAGCGCGTCCTTCGCCGCACGGGCGTCGAGCTCCGCCTTCTGGAGCTCCTGCGGGACCGTCGCCTGCGCGGTCGTCTCGTAGGTCGCTTCGGCCAGGTCGGCGCCGGCGCGGCTCTCCGCGGCCGCGCCCGCGAGGTCCTGGTTCTCGAGCTCGAGGAGGAGTTGCCCGGATTTGACGCGCGCGCCGCGCTGCACATACAGCTTCTTCACCGGCGCCGAAATCTTCGGCACGATCGCCGCCTGCTGGCGCGGGTAGAGCAGTCCGTCGGCACGGATCGTCCGCTGGATGCCGGCGAGGAGCACCGGCGCGACGTCGACCGTCACGACCGGCGTGGTCTCCTCCTCCTTCTTGGCGCGGCAACCGGTGAGCAGCGCGGCCGCGAGGATCACGCCGACGATCCGGGTGAGGTGTTTCATGATCAGAAGCTACCCGTGATGGTCTGGAGCTCCGCCAGCGCCACGCGATACCTCGTTTCGGCATCGTCGGCGGCGTTGCGCGACTGGACCAGCGTATTCTGCGCGTCGACGACCTCGAGGGCGGTCGATTCGCCGGCCTGATAGCGCAGACCGGTCAGGCGCAGGCTTTCGGCGGCAAGTTCCGCGATGCGCTGCAGGTTCTCCACTCCGGCTCTGCCGCCAGCGCCTCGTTGTACATCGTATAGAGGTTGCCGAGCAGCTGCCGCTGGGTCTGGCTCAGCGTCACCTCGGCGAGGTGCCGGCGCGCCTCGCTCTGATGCAGCTTGCTCCGCATCCCGCCCCAATCCCAGATCGGCACGCTGAGGTTCACCGTGAGGAAGTATCCGAGATTGGGCAGCACGCCGAGCTCGGGCTGCGCCGCGACGCGGCTGTGCAGCGCGAACTCGTTCGCCTCGATGCCGTAGACCGCCTCGACGGCGAGGCTCGGATAGAACGCGTTGCGTGCGATAGTCACGTCCTGCGGCGGCGGCCTTGAGCGACTCGTCGGCGGCGCGCAGATCCGGATTGTCGCGTCCGGCCATCGCTGCGCACCTCGGTGAATGGCGGCAGCGGCGGCGCGGCGTGCAGGTCGTCGACGACCGTGAAGTTCTCGTCGAGCGTCGCCGAGAGCAGCACGGCGAGCGTCAGGCGGGCGTTGCCCATCGCCAGCGTCGCGTCGCGGTATCCCTGCTGCATCTGGCGGTCGGAGATCTCCGCCTTCACCACGTCACTGCGCGCCACCTGACCGAGCCGTTCCTGCTGCTGCGCAATCTCGAGGAACCGGGCTGACTGCTGCGCCGCCAGCTGCGCGGTCGCGCATCTTCCGCTCGGCGGCGACCAGCGCGTAGTAGTTGCGCGTGACGGTGACGACCAGTCCGCGCTGCGCCACTTCGACCCTGGCGAGCGCGGCCGCTTCCGCCGCCTCCGCTTTGTGCAGCGGCGTCTGCGAGAAGGTGGCGGCGGTGATGTCCTGATGCAGGACGCCCCACACGCGATACATCTTGACGCCGTCGAGCGAAACGTAGCGGCCGTTCGATTCACGTTGTTGGGCGTCGGCGAGTTGCCGAGGTATTGCGTCGTCGCGCTCACCGAGGAAGCAGGCCGGCTTTCGCCTGCGTCCGATCGCCGCTCGCGATCGCGGCCTCGGCGACGCTCGACTGGAACTGCGCGTCGAATTCTCCTCGCCCGCTGCAGCGCATCCTGCAGCGTGAGCACGACCGGGGCCGCCGACGGCTGGTCGGGATGGACGAGCGCGACGGCAGCGGCGGCGGCGGCGGCGGAGTCCGCGCCTGCTGCCCGAATGCGCTCGCGGCGATCGACGAGACCAGCGCTGCTGCGAGCGCGGTCCTCATTTACCGATCACCAGCACTTTGAAGGTGTCCGGAATGATATGGCGCGGCCGCCGCCCTGCGACGGCGCGGTCTTCGCGGTCGGTGAATAAACCTTGTGCGTCTTCTCGTCGACGGCGATCGTCCGCGCGCCGCGCTCCGTGGCAATGTTCTCGAGGACGTCCTATTTGCCGCCGGTCTGCGCGACGACCGTCATCGTGCCGTCGCCGTTCGAGCTGAACGCGTAGCCGGTGCCGGCATCGAACGCCGCGCCGTCCGACCCCGCGCCGATCGCCGGCGTCGCGATCACCTTGCCGGCGTCGGGCTCTGGAAATCGCCATGACGCGATCTCGAGCAGACGGAGAACAGCCGGCGGTTCTTCTGGTCGATCGCCAGACCCGACGGACCGTCGCATCCGGTCAGCGCGTACTTCTTTCGTGACCGTGGCTTTGGCGGCGTCGATCTCGACGATCTCGTTCGTGTCCTCGATGTTGACGTAGATCTTGCCCTTGCCGTCGGCGACCGAGAATTCAGGTTTCCCGGCAGCGCGATCGTCGCCGGCAACGTTGCCGCTCTTCGCGTCGATCGCGGTCGAGCTCTTCGAGCGGCCGTTGAACGTGAACACTCGCCCGGACACGGCGTCGAAGCGGATCGAGTCCGGATTCTCGCCGGTCGTGACCGTCCCGGTGGCCTTCAGCGTCTTCAGATCGAAGATCGTCACGCTGTTGCCGCGGCCGTTGCTGATGAAGCCGCGGTTCAGCTCGGGCACGATCGCGATGCCGTGCACGCCCGGCGTGTCGGGAATGTCGCCGACCACTTTGTTCGCGTCGAGATCGACCACCACGACATGCGTCGCATGCGAGACGTAGAGCCGGCGCGCGGCGCTGTCGACGGTCAGATAGTCCCATCCGCCTTCGCCGCCGACCTTGATCTCCCCGATGATGTGATAACCGGTGGCCGCGGCGAGCGCGAGAGAAACTGGCACAAAGACGCCAAGCGTCGCAACGAGCAGTCGTTTCCATGTCTCTCCAGGCACGCGGGATCGACCCCGCACTATAGTCCGCCGCACATGAATGCAAAATGACAATCTATCGGCCGCGGTCCGACTGAGGGAGCGGCGTCGCCAGATAGCCGGTGCCGGGTCCGGACCGACAGGTGTTCCTGCCCTGACACCGGCGACGCGAATCGTGCGATACGTCCCGTCGAGCCGCTTGGTTCAGCGGCGCGTAACCGATCGTGTACTGGTTCCGGATCTGCCGCGCGATCTCCAGGGCCATGGCGCCGATGTCGTCGATGCCGGCCGGGTAGTAGGCGATCGCCGCCGGTCCGGTCCGCGAGTTGATCCAGCTCCGTGGCGGCCCTGCTTGATCCGAGCTCCGCGTCACCGAACAGACCGACCGCGAAGATGATCGTGTCCCGCTGTTCGGCCTGCTTCTCGATTCGATCGCGCGACAGGAGGCTCGCGTTGTCGATCCCGTCGGTGATCACGAGCAGCACCTTGCGGTCGCGCGCTGCCGTGCGCGCCCAGATAGGTCTGCGCCATCTCGATGGCGTCGCGCATCGCGGTGCCGCCGATCGAGTCGACGCGGCCGATCCCGCTTTCGAGGACGCTCACGTCGCTCGTGAACGGCACGTCGATGTGCGCCTTGTCGCTGAAGTTGAGGACGAAGATCTCGTCCTGCGGATTCGACGCGCGAGCCAGCGCCAGCGCCGCTGCTTCCACCTTGGCGCGCAGCGTCCGCATGCTGCCGCTGTTGTCGATCAGCAGGCCGAGCGACACCGGAATGTCATCGCGGCGGAAGACCGCGATCGGTTGACGCTTGCCGTTCTCGTAGACGGTGAAGGCCGCGCGGTCGAGGCCGGTGACGAGCTCGCCGCGCTCGTTTCTGACCGTCGCGTGCACGACGACGAGGCGGGTTTCGGCGTGGAAGGGTCGGCGGCTGCCCGGCCACGCCGAGCGGTCCACCACGACGCGATCGCGACGGCGATCGCCTCACCGCACCGTCGGGCCTGGCGCGAGCCGCACCTGAATGGGCGTGTCCGGCGGGAAACGTGACTTCGCGCCCTTTGCCGAGCACGTTCCGTATAGATCGTGCGAGCGGCGCCGTAGGCGCTGAGCCCGATGCCAATCGGACGCGTGATCTGGCCGGCCGTCGCGCCGAGGAATCCCATGCCCGATGAAGCCGCCGACGGCTCGACTGCCGCCGCCCGATCCCGCGGTCTTGATCGATCCGTCGCCGTCCGGATCCGCGAAGCTGTGGCCCGTCGCGCTCGATCGAGGCGTGGAGCGCGAGGAGCGACAGCGCCGGCGCAATGAACCGCGTCTTGGAATTCTCGAGCGTCGCGCCGCCCTCGTCGTCGAGCGCGACGCGATCGTCCTGGCTCGCGTCGATCGCGTGCAGGGCGCCGAGCAGCGGCGCGGTCCGGCTGATTCGGCACCTGCACGCGCTCGAACAGGAAGCGTAGCTGACCGTTGCGATGGAAGCGCCGCGCCGGCTTCGCGAGCGTGACCTCGCCCGTCAACGTCGTGCCTTCCGGAAGAATGACCTGGTGGTCGGCCGAGAAGACGGTTTCCGTGATCTTCGCTTCGAACGGCGTGCCGCGCGGCGTCTTCGCCGAATCGAGCGTCGTCGCGCAGCCGCGCCGTCAGGATGCTGTCGGGCGCCGGCGCGGTGCCGGCGGGTGCGGCCGCGGCCGGGACCACCTGGCCGAACGAAATCGGCGATGAGAGCTCCGCGTCGTAGACCGTGCCCCTGGCGAGGTACTGCGGGTGATACGGCAACTGCTGCACCGCCGCATCCTTCAGGCGAGTCATCTGGCCCGGTTGCTTGGCGGACTTGATCGACGCCAGCACTTCGTGGATCTTCTGCTTCGCCTCGGCGTACGGCGATCGTCGTCTGGTGCCGGACTTCGCCGCTGCGCGCGCGACGCCATCGTCGGGTGCGCGGCCTCGTCGCTGGCGGGGACGTCGGGAGGCGTGCTGGTCGATGACCCGCCTGCGACCTTGCGCGTCACGTGCGGAATGCCGCCTTTGACGACCGTGTCGATCGGCACTTCGCCGCCCTCGTCCGGCAGCAGCGTGTCGAATTGCAGCACCGCCTGCTTCGGCGGGGAGAAGTTGCCGCCCAGGTACGCGCGGGCGCGAACGAACGATGATCCGCTCTCGATCTTGACGACGTGTCCGCGGACTCTCGTTCCGATCGGAATCACGATGCGGTCGTACGCGTAGACCGGCTCGGTCACCGTGCCGGTCACCGGCTGTCCGACCGCCTTCAACTGGATGCGCTGATCGAGCGCGACGCGCAGCGGACGTCCCGCGGCGACGACGAGATCGATGGTGGGCTGGTCGGCCTGCGCGGCGGCCGGCTGGCCCGCGCCGATAATCGCGACCGTCGCCGCGACGCCGGCGACGAGGCATCGGGTCCGCACGGTGTCGCCGCCTCGTCGCAAGCGTCGCATGCGCGTCCTCCTTCGAAAAGCTGTCAGAACTTGAACCGTCCCGAAAACTGCAGTTGTCGCGGCGCTCGGGCCGAGACCGGCTGGCCGAACAAGGGCGAGCTCAGCGTGCCGACGTACGAGGAGTAGTTGACGCGGTTCAGCAGGTTGAAGGCGTCGACGCCGAACGTCATCGACGGCGCCTCCTTGCCCGTGCCGAACTTCACCTCGCGCGAGGCGCGCAGGTCGAGGCTCGCGTAGCCGTCGCCCTCGAGCGTGTTGCGGGCGACGCCGGCAGGCCAGGCCCGGCCGCGGCCGTTGTTGTAGACGTCCGCGCCGAGTGTGGCCAGTACGGCGCGCCGGAATTGAGCGTCAATCCGACACCGAGATCGATCACCTTGACGACGCTCATCCGGCCGAACAGCAGAAACGCGATGCCGCCGATCGAAGTCGGCGCGCGCCCATTCGCCGGAGAGGTCGTAGTCGTTGGCCGGAAACCAGGCGACGCCGTTGGTGTCGTTGTCGACGCGGCTCAGCGTGTACTGCATCTGGCCGTTGAAGCGCGTGACGCGGCCGCGCAGCGTCACCGACATCGAGTCGCTGTTCTGCCGGCCGGCTGACTCGACCTGCCGGATCGCACCGAATTCGGAATCCGGACGCGCGAGATACAGCGGCGGCAGCGGCGCGTTGATGTCGCGCGAGCGGAACAGATGATGGCCGCGCGCGCCGGTGTAGGTGAGCGACACGGTCGTGGACTTGTGGAGTTGATGGTCCACGCCGGCGCTGTACTGCACGGTCTGCGGAATCCGCACGTCGGGCGCCAGCTGCACGAGGCTGGTCGGCTGCGCGGCCGCGACGGCATTCGACGCGAACGGATCCGGATAGCCGGGATCGGTGATGACGTAGCGGATCGAGACCGCCGGGCCGGGAGTGCAGCACGTCGGCGATCACCACCGGACCGCTGCGATCGTTGAACACGCCGGCGCCGGCGCGGAACACGTTCGCCTTCTGGTTGCCGGGCGCGAAGGCGATCGACACGCGCGGCGCGAGGTTGTTCGTGTCGTGAAAGTAGTTCTGCCAGTCGTAACGCAGGCCGTAGCCGAGCGACAGGCCCGGCCGCACCTGCCAGTCGTCCTTGATGTAGGTGCCGACCAGCTTCTCGAGGAATGCGAGGTCGCCGTTCCCCTGCTGCTGCGTGAACGAGTACGGCCGACCGAGCGCGTAGACATCGAGGTTGGCGAAGAAGAACGAGCCGCCGAAGTTGGCTGCGATCGTAGAAGCCGCGGCGGCTCCAGTCGGGCAGCTGGAATCCCGCCTGGACGAAATGCGAGCCGTGGCTCCACGCCAGGCTTTCGTTCATGTTGATATGGGTCTCGGTCCGGACGAGATCCGCCTGCGCGCCGCCGCCGGTGAACGCGCCGGCGACGACGATGGCGCGAGCGGGCGGTGAGGCTGGTGGTCGGCTCGCGCTCGTGCCCGAAGAGCATCTGAAACTGGTTGACGAGCGTCGGCCGGAGGATCGTCTGCTGCGTGAAGGTGACCTGCTGCTCGTGGTGCTTGAAGGTGGTGGCCGCGCTGGCCAGCGTCGTGCCGCCGGCGCCGCGGTTCTCGTCACTCTCGTACTGATAGTTCGGCCGGATCGAGAAGGTGTTCCGGTCGCTGAACTGATGCGTGATGCTGCCGGTCACCAGCGCGCGGGCGCTGGCCTGCGGCAGCGTGTCCTCGATCAGGCCATCGGGCCCGACCGCGTGGATGAACGCCTGGCTGTCGTCGCGCTCGTCGGTGGCCGAGAGCATGAACGACGTCTTGCCGCCGCGGCCGAGCGGCCCGCCGAGAAACCCCTCGGCGATGCGCCGGTGTTCCGTCGGCTCGGTCGTCGCGAAGGCGTTGCGCGCGTCGAAGCGCGCGTCGCGGAACACCCCGTTGATCTCGCCGTGAAACACCTGCGACCCCGGCTTGGTGAGGATCTCGATGCGGCCGCGCCCAGGCCGCGAGTACTCGGCGGAATAGGGATCCTGGTTGATGCGCATCTGCGACACCGCCGACGCGCTGACGTTGAGCGCGTTGACTTCCATGCCGTTGACCACGACGGTCACGCCGCCGTTGCCGAGCGAGCCGGTGTCGAGGAAGCGCGAGGCGGTGGCGATGAAATCGCGATCGAACACCGGCAGGCTGTCGAGCATGGTCTGATCGATCGAGACGGCGTCGACATTGCCAGCGGCATTGGTGCCGACTTCCGCCGCGACGCTGCTGACGGTGATCTCCTGGGAGATGCCCGCGAGGTCGAGCACGAGCTTCTGCGCCGACGGCGCCCGCGCGCCGACCTGAGCCGCGTCGCCGCCGGCTTGAACCCCTCGAAGTGCGCGCGCAACTGGTAGGCGCCGGGTGCGACGCGATCGAAATGAAACGCGCCGACCGCGTCCGCATCGGCGGACTGCGTCACGGCACCTGCGCCGTTGACGAGCTCGACGCTGGCGCCGCGCCAGCACCGCGCCGGTCTGATCCTGACAACGCCCGTGACCGTGACGCCTGACTCGGGCGTCTGCGCGGCCGCCCCGAGCAGCGCGGCCAGGAGCAGGGTGAACACCGAGCTCAACCTTTGATGCGCCGGCCGGCCGCGTCGACAGCCACCTCGGACTTCTTGCCGTTCTTCTCGATCTGCCCTTCGTAGGTCACGTTCGCGCCTTTGGTCACGACCTCGACCTGACCACGGTGCCGCGCGCTTCGAGCGCCGCTTTGACCGGCGCGGGGACCGCGTCGAGCGAGACCTCTTCCTCGGATTCGATCACCGTCCCGGCCGCGTCGAAGAGCAGGTCGCGCGTGTGCCCGCGCACCGTCGTTTCGACCTCGCACACCGTTTTGCCGCCTTCTTTTTCCGCGACGATGTTCTTGACCGTCGCCCCGTTCGACTCTTCCTGCTGCACAGCTGTCTCCACGGCGGCGGGCAGGTCCTTCCTTTGGATCTTCTTTTCGACCGCCACGACCGATCCGCTGAGGGATATCGCGAGCAGGACGGAGACCGGCACTTTCATGGCCACAGTCTAGTGACCGGAAGATGACACCACCATGAACGCGCGCGAAACGCGCCGCGGCGGAGGCGTGCAGGGCTGGCGATCTGCGGCGCGAAGTGTAGCAGCGCGCGGATGAACGGACGATGACAGCATCGCCGCGATCGATCCCTCACGACATCCTTGTGACTTCGTTTCACTGTGGTCAAGCGCGCGTGCTCTTCTCGACACATCGCTCCCGCATCTCGCAGCCGATCGCGTCTCGGTCCGCGGAACTTCGGAGGAGTGACACGATGCAGCGAAACCGTTTCTCGCCGGCGATGATCGCGACGTGCGCCGTCTTGTCAGCCGCTGGTCTGCGCGCCCAGGATCGCGGTGCGGGTCGATTGCCGGCACCGTCACCGATGCCGGTCACTACATGCTGGCCGGCGCGAAGATCGATCTGGAGCCGAGAGGTCCGTCGACGGTTTCCGATCAGCAGGGACGGTTCGCGCTGCAGAATGTGCCGCCGGGCGACTATCAGCTCACGATCAGCTACGTCGGACTCCTGCCGTTCACCGAGACGCTGACGATCCAGGCGGGAGAAACGTCACGCGTCGAGGCGACGCTGCAGGTCCCCGGCGTGCGGGAAGAGGTCACGGTGTCGGCCGCGCGTCCGCGCGGCGAGGCGCAGGCGCTCAATCGCGAGCGCACCTCCGACAACATCGTGCAGGTCCTGCCGGCGGAGGTCATCACGAGCCTGCCGAACACGAACATCGCCGACGCCGTCGGCCGGCTGCCGAGCGTGTCGCTCGAGCGCGACGAGGGCGAAGGCAAGCATGCGCAGATCCGCGGCACCGATCCGCGTTTGAGCAACGTCACCATCAACGGCGTGAACGTGCCGTCGCCGGAAGGCGGCGCGCGCAACGTGAAGCTCGATGTCATTCCGTCGGACCTGGTCGCGTCGATCGAAGTCAACAAGACGCTGTCGGCGAACCAGGACGGCGACGCGATCGGCGGCTCGGTCAATCTCGTCACGAAGACGGCCGCCGATCGAGCCGTACCTCGCGCTGTCGGCGATGGGCGGCTACACCGACATCATCGGCGGGCGCGGGCTCGATCAGTTCACGGGAACGTTCGGCATGCGCGTCGGCGCCGATCGGCGGCTCGGCATTGCTCCTCGGCGGGACCTACGACTGGAACGGCCGCGGCATCGACGACATCGAGCCGTCGCCGGACCTGTTCAACGACGGCGCCGGTCGTGTCGGCGATCGACTTGCGCGAGTATCGCTACTACCGCTCGCGCGTCGGCGTCGCCGGCGGGACGGACTATCGTCTGAGCCACGGAACGTCCGCATATCTGCGCGGCCTGTTTTCCAACTTCAAGAACTACGGCGATCGCTGGGTCTACTCGCCCGGCGCGGGCGACTTCCTGACGCCGACGATGACCGACGCGAACGGCACGATGGATTTCGGCGTGCAGAACCGGCGGCCGAACGAACAGATCTTCAGCGTCGCCGGGCGGCGCCAGCACATCGCGGGACGATGGCTGATCGACTACGACCTCTCCGGATCGCACGCCCGGCAGTATCGGCTTGGCCAGAGCACGGTGAGCTTCGCGGGCCCCGACAACGTGGCCTACCGCGTCGACACCTCCGACCCGCACCTGCCGCAGCTCGCCGTCGCGAACGGCGTCAATGTCTACGACCCGTCGCTGTTCTCGGCGACGTCGCTGCAGACGGCCGACGACCGCGCCCGTCAGCGCGACCTCTCGGGTGCGCTGAACATCACCCGCCCGTACGCGGCCGGCTCGCGCACCGGCTCGCTGCAGGCCGGCTTCAAGATCCGCGATGCCGACAAATCGCAGGAGGCCAACGATCAGACGTTCGCGATGTCCGGCCTGACGATGAACTCGGTGATTGGGCACGTTCTCGAATCCCGACTTCTACGACGGCGCCTATCAACTCGGACCGCTGGCCGACCTCGATGCGATCCTCGCCTTCGTCAGCAGTCATCCGGGATCGGCGACGCTGAATCCGGACGCCACGCGGCAGCGGTCCGATCCGAACAACTACGGCGCATCCGAGCGCGTGACGGCGGCCTACGTCATGAACAGCCTCGAGATGAGCCGTGCGCACCTGCAGACCGGCCTGCGCATCGAACAAACGCATGCGTCGTATACCGGCAACGTCGTGGTCACCGACAGCACGGGGAAATACCTCTCGACCACGCCAGTCTCCGGCGACCAGCAGCATACACCGAGTGGCTGCCGAGCGTGCAGCTGCGCGTGGCGCTGGACGGCCACAGCAACGTCCGCGCTGCGCATGGCCGCGGCATCGCGCGCCCGAATTTCAGCGACCTGCCGCCGTATCTGGTCGAGCAGGACAAGAAGAAAACGGTCAGCGTCGGCAATCCCGCCTTGAAGCCGACATCCGCCAACAGTTTCGATCTGCTGTTCGAACGGTTTCTCGAGCCGCTCGGCGCGATTCAGGCGGGCGTGTTCTACAAGGCGCTCAAGAATCCGATCTCATCCGGTGGTCTCGACGGTGCCGAGCGGCACCTACGCCGGGGCACACGCAGACCCAGCCGATCAACGGCGAGGCGGCCCACGTCGGCGGCGTCGAGATGAGCTGGCAGCAGCACCTGGCATTCCTGCCGGGCGTCTTGAGCGGTCTCGGCGTCCGCGCCAACTACAGCTACACGACATCGACGGCCACGGTGCCCGGCCGCGCCGACGATCCCGCGTTGCTGCGTCAGGCGCCGAACAACTGGAACGTCGACGCCACCTACGATCGCCAGGCGCTGTCCGCGCGCATCGGCGTCACGCACAACGGCGCCAACATCTTTGCCTACAACTTCGAGACCGGCGCGGACGGCGGCATCACCGGGCCCAACGGCGATCAGTATCTCTACCCGCATACGCAGGTCGATGCGCAGGCGAGCGTCGCCGTCTCACGCCAGCCTGCAGTTCGTCGTCTCGTTCCTGAACCTGAGCAACGAAGTGTTCGGTTTCTATCAAGGGGGCCAGCAGCACCCGGTGCAACGCGAGTTCTACAACCGCACGCTGTCGTTCGGCGTTCGACTGAACCGCTAGGACGCCGTCTCACAAACCCGGACAGGCACGAAACCACGAAACCCTGAAACCACGAAAGAGAGAATGATTTGGGTTTTCGTGGTTTCGTGTGCTTGTCGAATGACATTTCTGGAGATTACCTCTAGGCTGGTTCATCGTGCGTTCATCGGCGGAGGCATAGTCTGGCGCGATAGAGGTGCGTATGAGAAAGCTCAGCGTCGCTTTGTGGTGCATCGCCGCGGCGGCACTGCTCGCGCAGGAGTCGTCACCATATCGCGTCACCAACCGGTTCGCGCTCGGCGGCGACGGCAGTTGGGACTACATCGTCCCCGATCCGCCCAATCATCGCGTCTTCATCGGCCGGCAGAATCGCGTCATGGTGGTCGACGAGGATCGCGGCGCGCTGCTCGGGGAAGTGCCGGGCATTCAGGGCGCGCACGGGACGGCGATCGCCGCCGCGAGCGGCCACGGATTCGCGACGTCGGGGAACGACCAGTCCGTGGTCATGTTCGATCTGAAGAGCTGCAAGGTGCTCGGCCGGATCCCCGCCGCCGAGAGACGCGGACGCGATCATCTACGACGCACCGTCGAATCGGGTCTTCACGTTCAACGGCGACGCCCATTCGTCGACGGTGATCGACCCGGTCGCCGGCACCCGGATCGCGAACGTTCCGCTCGGCGGAAAGCCCGATACGGCGCGTCGGCGGGCGACGGCAAGATCTACGCGAACCTCACCGACACGAGCGAGGTTGTCGAGATCGAGGGCAAGACCGCGACGGTGACACGTCGGTGGTCGACCGCTCCATGCAAGCAGCCGGTGGCGATGGCGATCGATGTGGGACATCACCGCTTGTTCAGCGGCTGCCGCAGCGGTGTGCTGGCGGTTTCGGACTATCCGGCCGGCAAGGTCGTCGCCACGCTGCCGATCGGCGGCGGCGTCGACGGCGCCGGCTACGATGCGGCGACGGGAGACGTGTTCGCATCCAACGCCGACGGCACGTTGACGGTCATGCATCAGGTCGATCCGGATCAGCACCGCGTGATCGGCGCCGTGCAAACGCCGCCCGGTTCGCGCAACATGGGACTCGATCCGATCTCGCATCGCATCTTCGTCGCCGCCGCGCACTTCGGTCCGCCGCCGGGCGGCCGCGGCCGCGGCCCGGTCCTGCCGGATTCGTTTACCGTGATGGTGATTGAGCGCGCGCCGGACGCCCGCCAGCGCGTCATCTCACGAATGCCGTGTGACAAATCACACGAGGCCGACGAAAACCCAAATGGGCATCATTTCGTGGATCGCCGCTTCGTGGTTCCGAGCCAGAACCGCGTTTAGTGAGACGCATTTCCGGAACTACGCCGGCTGTGGCGACGGATTGCGGCTGAAGCTGATCATGAAGCCGCCCGGCACCGCCATCGGCGTCATCGCGAAGTTCGATCGCCCGTGGCGTCCGACGACCGTCCAGCCGCTGGCGATGCCGAGCGCGCCGCCGAAGATCACATCGCTCAGGAAATGCCGGTTGTCGTGCAGACGCGACATCGCGACGTATCCGGCAATCGCATACGTCGGCCAGGCGCCGCGATAGCCGAGGTGGCGCTCAAACACCGACGCGGTCGCGAAGCTGGCCGACGCGTGTCCTGACGGAAACGAGCAGCACTCGCCGGTCGGCCGATCCCGTTGGACGGTCACCTTGATCAGCTGCGTCAGGGATTGCGAGACGATCAGCGATCGAAGCAGGTCGAAGCCGAGGTGAGAGACCTTGTTGGTCTTCGGTTGACCATCGGCGTGCGGCATCACATAGCGGCCGATCACATACAAGCCGACCGCCGTCCCAGCCTGCACGTAGTCGGAGCCGATATATTTGCCCGCGACGAAGAAGTTTCCGGCCGCGTCGGAGTTGACGAGGCTCTCCGGTCACCTGCTTGTCGTAGGGATGCGCAATCGCAGCGCCGGCGCCGCCAATCGCCAGGATGACCCAGGTGGACGTGCGGCGCGGAAAGGAGTTGAAGTCGCTGGCGGTCTCGAACACCAGCGCCTTGAAGCCGGTGTGCGCCGGCTCCGCGGGCGGCGGCGCCGTCTGATCGAGCACTTCATCAGAACGCGCTGCGCCAGGTGGAGGACGATTGGCTGAGCGGTCGAGGTGGTGTCTCTTCGCCAACCATCGGTGTTGACGAGGTAGCCACCGGTTCCTGCGCCTGCGCGTACGCTCCGGTAAACAGTTGCGTAAGAAAAACGACGGCGATCAGGATCCGGCCGGTGGGCAAATGGATGGGCACAAACGATCACGCGGCTCTCGACGAGCGCCGAGTCGCACTGCAGCAGCGTTCAGATGAACGCACGATGACAAAGACGACGGTGGATAAACAAACGATGAACGAAGACGTAACTTCAATTTAACTCAATCGTAGTTGCGTCGGATCGCCTGACTCGTAGCTCTCCGCCTCACGCGCAGAATTTCTCTTTCAGTGAGGTTGAGATGAACTGACGCTTCGTCACGCTGCTGCTCGTGTCGCTCGTTCATGGTGGTCGCCTGTTCGCGCAGACAGAGTCCGCGACGCTCGCCGGCTCGGTGACCGATCCGGACGGGAAAGCGGTCGTTGCCGCGCGCGATTCTCGTCCGTCACGAGGCGAGCAGCGAGACGCGGACCACGACGACGGACGGAAGCGGCCGCTTCGCGCTTCACGGAACCTTCGACGGGCGCCTACACCGTCGACGTGTTCGTTGCCGGGCTTCGAGACGATCCGGCCGGGAGAGCGTGCAGTTGACCGCCGGCCGCGTCGGAGGAACGCTGGCGTTCCGGCTGACGGTCGCGAATATCAGCGAGAGCGTGACCGTGTCCGCCGGCGCTGCCGGCGGCAGCGGTCGCCGCGCCGTCGCAGTCGTCACTCACGCGCGCGCTCGGCGCAGTCGCTCATCAGCGCCGAGTACATCCAGAACTACACCTCGCCGATCTCCGACTACAGCCAGGTGCTGCAGATGGCGCCGGGCACGTTCAGCGTCAGCGCCAACGGGCCTGGTCTCGGCGACACCAAGACGTTCTTTCGTGGGTTCAAGGACGGCCAGTACAGCATGACCTACGACGGGATTCCCTTCAACGACACCAACGATCCGACGCATCACTCGTGGGCGTTCTTCCCGGCGCAGACCATCGGATCGACGGTGTTCGACCGGAGTCCGGGATCGGCGGCCACCATCGGACCGTCGACCTACGGCGGGTCGGTGGGCCTGCTGTCACGATCGCTGAATTCGCGACCGCCTTCTGAACGGCACGATCTCGTACGGGTCGTTCAACACCAGGCTGTTCGACGTGGACTTCAACACCGGCCGGTTCGGCGCCGAGGCGGCAACATCGCGCCTGATGTTCGACCTGCACGACATGCGGTTCGGACGGCTACCAGACGTTCAACTACCAGCAGCCGCGACGCGTTCTCGGCGAAATACCAGTACCCAGGTCAGCGCAACACGTCGGTGACGCGCGTTCACGTCGATCATGCACCTCAACAGCAACACGCCGAACCAGAAGGGATCGACCCGCGCGCAGGTTCAGCAGTTCGGCGACAACTTCCTGATGACCGACGATCCCGCCTCGCCGTGTACTACAAGTTACAACTTCTACTCGATCCCGACCGACTTCGAGTATGTCGGGTTCAGAACGCTGCTGGGCAACAACTGGTCGATCGACGACAAGGTCTACACGATGCGGTACTACAACAAGCAGAACTACAACGGTACGACCACCATCACGACCACGAGCGCCACGGACAAGCTGAACAGCTATCGCAAAGTACGGCAACAACCTTCCCGTGACCTACGTGTCGAGCGCCGGCGTCTTCCGCACCGGCCTGTGGTCCGATACGCCGATACGGATCGCTACCAGATCCCGTCCGATCCGCGCACCTGGATCGACGCGGCGCTGCCCAACTTCCACGAGATGTTCGGCACCACCACGCTGCAGCCCTACGCCGATTACTCGTGGCGCGCGCTGCCGACGCTCACGGTGACGCCGGGGATCAAATCGCCTACTACCGGCAGAACCTCACCCAGTTCGCCGACAACGGCAAGACCGTCGGCAACCTGAACGGCGCCCCGTCCGTCAACAACCTCGCCCAATACGACGCATGGCTGCCGTCGATCGACGCGCACCTGCTGGTGCAGCCCAACTGGTCGATGTACGGCCAGTACGGGAAGGGGCAGAACATCCCGCCGTCGAGCGTGTTCGACGTGAAGAACGGACAGGTGGGCGTCCTGCCAGAGCCGATTCTCAGCGATACCTACCAGGTCGGCTCGGTGTGGAAGTCGCACCGCGCGACGCTCGACGTCGACTTCTACCACATCACCTTCCAGAGCGACTACTCGTCGACGATCGACACGCGCCACCGGCGACACGCCAGTATTTCCTGAATGGCGAGTCGGTGACGAAAGGCGTCGAAGCCGAGAGCACGATCCTGATCGGCGGCGGCCTCGCGGTCTACCTGAACGCGACCAAGGGCACCGCGAATGTACTGCCGACACCGGTCTGTGGGTGCAGAACGCGCCGAGCGACACCGAGACGATCGGCCTGACCTACAACCTGGGGAGCTGGAACGTCGGCTTCTTCAGCAAGCGGGTGGGAGAGATGTCACAACGACAACGCCACTCTCCACCAGGCTATTCCGATCGACCCGTTCAACATCACCAACCTGTTCTTCAACTACACCGTCCGAAGGGATCGTCGCGGCTGTCGGCAGTCGCGCATCCGGCTGGCGGTCGAACAACCTCACCGACAGCCACGCGATCACGGCGGTCGTGCCGGCCCACGACCAGGTCCAACGATCCGGCGCCGGGCGATATCCTCACCCGCACTGATGGCGGGCCGCAGCGTGTGTCGGTCTGTTCTCCGGTCAGCCTCAGCGGACGGTAGTCGAACAACTGCGCCCGCGCCGGCCTGTCGAGAGGTGGGCGAGGGCATCCCACGGCGTGCTCGATCAGGGATCGAGACGCCGCGGCTCAATGGAAGCCTCGCCTCTGGCAGAACCGGGCCGTAGATGTTAGCGGACGGTGATGGTCGTGCGCATCCACGGATGGAAGCAGCACTGATAGCGGCTGGTGCCGCGTGGGAAGAGCGGACTCGAGCCGGCGACGAATTGCTGCACGCCGTCGGAACGACCAGGACGTTGGCGTTAGCTTCGGTCTGCGCCGTGGTGCACTCCGGCACCGTCGGGGCGTTGCCGACGCGCGGCGTTCAGCGGCGCGACGATGCCGCCGCCGAACTGCGCGACGCGCGTGAACGTGTGACGCCGTCCGCCGTCGCTGCGAACCTGGACAAACCCGCCGCGGTCGACGTGGTTGCCGCTGATGCCGGGGTTGAACTTCCAGGCCTCGTGGCCGCCGTGGGGGATCGCGCGTCGTTGAATTCCTGCAACGTGACGCTGCCGGTATTCGACCGGAGCAGCCCGCGCCGAACGTCACCGGATCGCAATGGTCCCGCGCGCGGACGTCGAGAAACCTTTCGCCCCGGCGGTGATGAACGTGGTCGCGCGATCGCTGCGAAGCCGGCGCGATCGCGATGCGCCGCGCCGCCTGCTGACGTCGTCTAAGTCCCGTCAGGTTCGTCGAGTGGATTCTGTCACGAGATGCCTCATTGTGCGTCGCTGTTCGGTCGGCGCCGGCTCGCATGGACGCACGACCGTGAACGCGAACGATCCGCGTCAAGCTGAGAACAAGAGAGGACGGTCGGGCGCGGAACGGGAATCGACTCGCGACGAGCTGGCCGCGAAGGCACAGCGATACACGGCAGAATTCCTTGTACCCAGAGTTCTTCGTGCCATCGTGTCTTCGTGGCGAGCTTTGATATCGTCGGTTCGCGGGCTGTTGCAGATGTCCTCTCTAGCGGCGGGGAGGATCGGCGTCACGCGCGTCCGGAGAGCGTCCAACCGACACGCCCATCGCCTGAGATCGGCGTTGGCCGAGCTGATCTTCACGTGATCGACCCCGCGACGTGCGACATCTGAAAGACCTCCGGAGAGCCTCCTGCAGCCAGGAAGCGGCTCGGAGGGACACGCTGACGCGGAGCGGTCGCGAGACCGGCGGACGCCATACCGGCCACGCGAACAGTCGGCGGTGACCGTCGCAGTACGAAACTGCAGGTTACGGCAGCGCGAGCCCGGTCGCGTGCCGGCGGCGGTGCAGATCGTCGCGCTGTCGCGCGGACACAGGTGGGAAGAGCGGCATCGCGGCCTGCAGGACAGGTGCGGCTGCTCACGCCGCTTCGGCTCGTCGGCTGATACGAAAAGTACGTGATGCGCGGGCCTCGCTTGTTCTCGACGCGGATCCGCATCCCGTGCATGCTCGCGGGACCGGCGAGTGACGGCGATCACGATCCGCGACGAGCTGATGACGCGGACCGCTGACGAGCGCGACGCAAGTCCCGAACCGGACCCGCACGTCGGGGCGCGAAGCCGCTGCCGAAGATGGAGACGATCGATCCGCCAAGTGGGCGAATCCGCGCCCGCCCCGGACGAACGTCGGACACCGACAGCACGTTCGGCGACGCCGAGCGAACCGTTCTGCACGAGCGTCGGATACGCGGCGCCGGGTGCCATCCTGGAACGCGGTCGCGGCCGGATCGATGTCGAGCGGGAACACGGTCCCGCTCGCGGCGTTCGCCGCCACGCGCGCCCGCGCCTGCGGTGATCACCAGATAATCCGGGTTCATCCCGAACGTCGCTCGCGGCGACCACCGATGCCGAGAGCCTCGCCCGCACGCACCGCGCCACGCCGAACGCGTCGCGGCCAGGACTATTGATGGCGATGCCGTCGACGCTGTCGAGACCGGGCTGAACACGACACGCCCTCGTGCCGTGGAGATCGGCTTCGCCTCGGTGACCATGATTACCATCTGGACCGTGGCAGCGCAGAGCGGGCGCCTCGTCACGTCGCCGATTTTCAACGACCACCCCCCGCGAAGATCTCGGCCGCCGGCAACGTCGCGGATCCGACAGCGTCGACAGTGCCAGGGCGGCGGTGGCCATGATCGCGGCGACGGATTCTCGGCGTAGCATATCAGTGCTCCGAAGAGGTCATGAGCCGACCGCGACTCGGAATGCCCGTCAGTTCCCGACAACCGCCACCACTTCGCCGGCGCGTTCCGCGCGGTGACTTCCCACAAGATCGTCTTGCCTGGTTCGAACTGTGCCACCACCGACCTGGCAGCGAGACCCGCGCGTTGTCGACGCACCTGCCACAGGACCGTGCGATCGACTTCGCCGCGGCGACGACGTCGTAGCTCGCGGCGCCGATCGACGGCGACCACTCGAGATCGCGAGGTGCGGCCGGACACTGCGCCGCTCGGCGCAAGCGCCTGAAGCTGAAGCGTGCGATAACCGACGTCGGCATCGCGCTGGTCGCGGACAGGGGTTCGCGATCCACGCCACGTAGCCGACGGCCAGCGACGAGCACGGCGGCTGCCGCCGCGAGCAGACCCGGCAGGCGAAGAACGCGCCAGCCGGCGCGGCCAGAACGCCGGTCTTCTGAAGCGCGTGCGACCGGCGACGCCGGAGTTCGGCGACGACCCATTGCGCCGCCGCGCCTTCGCCCGCGGCCTGGAGCCTGATCGTTGAGTCTCGGCGAACAGCGTCAGCTCGGTTTGACAGCGCGCGCCCGGAGACGTAGCTCGCGCTCGGTCGCCGTCAAGTCGCCCGCCGAGCCGATCGAATGGAAGGCACGACGGCGTCGGCCGGCTGGCGGGCGTCGAGCGCAGCCCGCGCCGCCGCCGTTTCCGCGGGGCGTCGTCAGAACCCGCCGCGCGCGCGGACGCGTTGAGCGGCCCGCGCCAGCTTGCGACGCGCGCCTGACGATGCTCGCCTTGCCAGCGCCGCTCGCGTTGTCGAGTCGCAGCAGCCGCGTGATCGCGTCGAGAGTCATCTCGTCACCGTAGCGTGGAGCGTGAACACGGCCTGCTCCTCCGATCCAGGTTGGCGGTGAGAAACTCCTTCAGCCGGGCCGCGAGATCCCGCGCCTCGGCCAGCGCGTCGGGCAGCGCGTCGAGCGCCGCCACGTCGGCCAGGACTTCCTCGCCTTCCATGTCGGTGTGCAGCTGCTTCAGCCGGTTCGGCGATTCGTTGCGGACGATGCTGTGGAGAGCCACGTCGAAAACGTCGACGTGTCCTTGTGAAGGTGTCGAGATGACGATGCGCTTTGAGGAACACATCCTGCGCCAGGTCGGCCGCCGCATCGCGATCGTTCGTGAAGCGATAGCATCCAGCGTGCGACCCGTTCGTAGTGGCGCTCGAACAATTCGTCGACGAGCGCATCGCGCGCCGCGCCCGATCGACGCGTCCACTCCGCGATCAGTCTCTTCGTCGGAGAGCGTCGCAGGCGCGTGCCCGTCGCGTGCGGTTCCGCCGGATCCATCTGCCGGATTATAGGGCGACGACGCTCGCGGCGAAAGCTCAGCGTCTCCACGTGTGGCCCGTCCATCGCAAGCGTTCCTCTGCTTCACTTGTGATCGCAAGAGTTCGTCTGCTTCATCGCGTGAGTGCCGTAGTGCTTCCACTGTGACAACGGACACGACGAACACGGAACATTAAATTTTCTAACGCGATGCTACGATGCCGCCAGTGGGCACTTGGCTGATTGTCCTGCTCTTGATGCCGGTTGCCGACGCGCAGTCGAGCGGCGAGACGCCGGTCGAGAAGGGCGCGCGGCTCGGAGCAGGCCGGCAACAGCGCCGCGGCGCTCGATTCATGCAGCGCGCCGCGGAAGAAGCGCCGCCGCGATCGTCCGCGCGAGGCGAGGCGTTGCTCGCGCTGTCGCATCTCGAGGCGCGCCTCGGCACGTATCCGATCGCACGTGCGCATGCCGTCGAGGCGGCCGGCATCTTCTCCGCGCTGGGCGACTCGGCGTCGCTGGCGCGAGCCTGCAACAACGAAGGGCTCGCGTCGCTCTACGAGGACGCTACGACCTGGCCGAAACCGCGCTGCGATCCGCGGTCGAGATCTCGACGCGCATCGGCGCATCGGAGCGGCGAGCGGAGCAGCTCGGCAACCTGGCGAACGTCTACTTCTTCGTCGGCCGATACGCGGATGCGGCGCGCGCTGTGCGACGAGGCGATCGCCGTCACCGACGCATCGATCTCGAGCCCATGGGCGCCGCCGGCGCCGGCGGATTCTCCTCGTCAATCAGGCGAGCCTGCACCAGACGCTGCGCCGCGACCAGCAGGCGCTGGCGATCTATCGGGAGCTCGGCGCATCCTCGAGCCACCTGGTTGTCGGGCGAACAGGGACAGCTGCTGGGGAACCTCGGCGCGCTGTATCGACGGCTGGGCGATCCCGATCAGGCGCTCGAGACCCCACGACGAGGCGCTGCCGCTGTTCGCGCGCGATCCCAACGCCGACGCCCCAGCTCGGCGTCCTGAAGAACCGCGGCATCGTGCTCGCGCTCGATCTGGGCCGCCTCGACGAGGCGGAGCGGAACTTCACGACGGCCCTGTCCCGCGCCACCGCCGTCGGCAACCGGCGGGAGATGCTCCACGCCCGGCTCTACCGCGGGCGAGACGGTGCTGCGCAAAGGCGATCGGCCGCGCGCGCGCGACGACTTCGCCGCCGCGCCTCGCGCTGGCCGGCGAACTGCGCACGCCGGAAGAGGAATGGAAAGCGCTCTACGGCATGGCGCGGACGCACGCCGGCGAACCTGCCGCCGTCGAGTATCTGACGCGCGCCGTTCGCACCATCGAGCAGGTGCACGAGAACATTCGCGTCCCGTCGCTCCGATCCGACTTCTTCAACGACAAGCGCGAGGTCTACGATGCGCTGATCGCCGCGACCATCGCCGAGGCCCCGGTCGCCGACGTCTTCAGCCTGCTCGAGCGCAGCCACTCGCGTGGATGGCGGGAGCGGCTCGGCCTCCTCGGGAACGCTCGACCTCGCATCGGTGCAGCGCGCGCTGCCGGCGGGTGCTCCTCCTCGACTACTGGCACTCGCCGATCGGCTCGGCGGTCGTCGCCGTGACGCGCACGCGGGGCGGCCGCGATCGCGCTCGCCGCCGACGACGCACCGATCGAGTCGGTGATCGGATCGCTCGCCGCGCGGGACCGTCGGCCGACTGGCGCCGTCTGACCACGGCGCTGTCGCCGCTTCTTCCTGCCGCCGACTGGTTCGACCCGCATCGATCACGTCATCGTCGGTACCGACGGGGAGATCGCGCTGGTGCCGTTCGAGCTGCTGCCGCTTGGCGATCGCCTGGTCCTCGATCGCGTGGCCGTGAGCTACAGTCCGACGGCGGCGACGCTGCTGCGCGCCGCGCCGGTCGACCCCGGCCTGCAGCCGCCGTGGCGCGTGCAGCTGCGCGCCTTTGCCGATCCGGTTTTCGCATCCGCGACCCTCGACGATGTGACGAGCCTGCAACGCGGCTTGCGATCGGCGGGCAGTGAAGTCCGGCAGATCGCATCGCAGCTGACCGGGCCGCGCGACGCTGCACGTCCGCGAGGACGATCGCAAGGCCTATCTGCTCGATCCGGAAGGAGCGGGCGCCGATTCTCCATCTCGCCACCCATGCCATGAGCCGACGCCGGCGCGATGGAGCAGTCGCGGATGGTCTTCTCAGCCGCGTCCGGTCGCGACGGCGGCGCCGACTACCTGTTTCTGAAGGAAGCGTATGAGCTGCGGCTCGGCGGCGTCGAGCTGGCGGCGTGTTGAGCGCCTGCGACACGGAGCGCGGCCAGATGACGAAAGTCGAGGGTGTGCAGAGCTTCGGCCGCGCGTTCTTGCCGCCGGCGCGCGCAGCACGGTGACGACCTTTGTGGCGCGTCGCCGACGAACCGACCGCCGAGTTCATGACGGGGTTCTATCATCACCTGCAGCGCGGCGTGCCGCGCGACGAGGCGCTGCGCCGCGCCAAGCTGCGGCTGCTCGGCAGCGGCACGGCGCTCGCCGATCCGCACTACTGGGCGGCGTTTGTGCTGACCGGTGACGCGCTGCGTCCGCGCCGCGGCCGCTCGCGTGGAGCACGGTCGCGCTTGCCGCCACGGCCGCGGTGCTCGTCGCCGCGCTCGCGATCCGCTCGACGTCCCGCTTCGCCGTGCGTCGCGTGCGCGCGCGCAGCCGTGCAATAGAGAAAAGTTGTTCTGCGGCGCGCGGGTCGCCTGTCACACCCGGGCATGACAGCGCGATTCACGACCATGCTAATGCTCGGGCTGACGCTCGCGGGATGCGGCAGCCAACAATCACCCACGCTCGCCGGTCCGACGCCGAGTCCGGCGACGCCGAATCCAACCGTCAGCTTTTTCGATCATCCAGCACGACATCTTTCGAGACGAGCGACGCCAACGGCCGCGCCGCGTGCGCGACCTGTCACACCAATTGTCGGGCGCACTCCGGCCGGCGGATTGATCTGAGCCTCACGCCGCCGCCTACGATCAGCCTCGTCAACATGCCGGCCCGGCGCGGTTTCCGGATCGATGCGCGTCGTCCCCGGCGATCCCGATCGCAGTTATCTCGTGCGCACGATCGAAGGCGCGTCCGGGATCGCCGGCCAGCGGATGCCAATCAACGGTCCGTATCTGACCGGCGAGCAGATCGCGATGGTCAGGCTGCAGTGGATCGCGCAGGGCGCACCGCGCAACTAGCCTCCCGGCCGCCGATGCCTTGACTTGAGTGCCGCTTCGGGAGAATAGTGGCGCGTCCGCGCCGCTGCCGCGGTCGAACGCGGCGCCTTCATCCCCACAGGCGTTTCCCGAGCGATTCCCTTCTTTGGAGGGGCACCATGACAAGTTCACCATCGGGCTGCTTGTTTCAGGGCTGGTGTTGTTCATCGCGATCGGCGACGTCGTCTCTGCGCAGAACACCAGTCAGGTGTTTGGAAAGGTGACCGACGGCTCCGGTGCGGTGCTGCCCGGCGCCACCGTGACGCTCGCCAGTTCGGCGTTGCTCGAACCGCGCGTGGCGATCACGAGCGAAACAGGGACCTACGAGTTCTCGGGGCTCCCGGTTGGCACCTACACCGTCACGTTCGAGCTCACCGGCTTCCAGACGCTGGTGCGCCAGGGGCTTCAGCTGCAGGGCGGATTCAGCGCGCAGGTCAACGGCGAGCTCTCGGTCGGCGGCCTCGAGGAAAACGTGGTCGTGACCGGCGTGAATCCGATCGTGGACATTCGGAGCACGACGCAGGGGACGCGCTTCAACGTCCAGGAACTGCAGGCGATTCCGTCGACCCGCGACATGTTCCAGGTGCTGACGCAGACGCCGGGGATCACGTCGGATCGGCAGAACGTCGGCGGCACGCACAACGGCCAGCAGATCGGGATGTTTTCCCGCGGCGCCGCCAACGGTCAGGGGCGATGGTTCGTCGACGGCGTCGATCGGAACGACATCGCCAACGGACGTCCGTTCACCGTCGACTTCAACTCGGTCGAGGAGGTGCAGGTCTCGACCGGAGGCGCCGACGTCACGATGCAGACGCCCGGCGTGTTCGTCAACGTCGTCACCAAGAGCGGATCGGATGCGTTCCACGGAGCGACGTGGTTGTTTCGAACCGATCGTGCCCTTGGGTCGACCAACGTCACCGACGATCTCCGGCGCGAAGGGGCCAACTCCGGCAATCCGCTCGACTACACGAACGACTACGGCGGCCAGTTCGGTGGGGCGATCAAGCGGGGCCGCGCGCTGGTTCTGGGCCACGTATGGGATGCAGAACGTGCGCCTCGGCGTCCTCAATTACTACAAGTCAGACGCCGCCTGCGCCCCGGTCCAGGCGAATCCGCTGGCCTACGCCTACTCGGATGTCATCGACTGCTTGAACATCAACAAACAGGACGTGCCCGCGCTCGGCTCCAAGTTCAACCTGCGGCCGGTCGCCGGGAATCTCGTCACCGTCGCCAACTCCTTCGGTCAGCGCGTCGAGACGATCCGCGGCGCCGACGATCTCCATCCGACGTTCGAGACGACGAACAAGATGACCTACATGAAGCTGAGCGACAGCACGTACGACCTCGGGCCGCGCTACTGGAACACCGAGATCTGGGACCCGAGCTGGAAATTCGGAGACCAGCACACGTTCAACGACCGCTGGCTCGTCGACGTGTCGTTCGGGCATCACTGCTGGTGCGATTCGATCGTGCCGCAGACCGACGAGCTGCGCACGGTTCAGCCGATGCTGGAGCTCACCAGCGGCACGTGGGGCCGCTCGTGGTCCGATTCGAGCATCATGCTGGTGACCAACAACACGGTGGACGTGGCCAGCACGTACTTTTTCCCGGGCCGATGGGGCGGCGATCATTCCTTCAAGGCGGGTTTCAGCTACGGCCACTTCGGCGAGGTCTACGACCGCCCGTACAGCGGTCACGCGCAGTCCGGTTTTCAACAGCCCGCGTCCGCTGCCGATCTTCAGCACGCCGTTCACGGCGCGGGTCATCCGCGACTTCATCACGCCGGCGTTCCTGACCAGAACTCTTTCTACGTGCAGGACACCTATTCGCGGAAACGGTTGACGACGATCCTCGGCGTCCGATGGGATCGGCAGGTCGACAACGTCGCCGCCGATCAGCACGCCCGCTCATGCCTTTCAGGGCCAGCCGACGATCGACGGGACGCCGTTCAACCTGTTCCCCGCGATCGAGCGTGCCGACCGTCCGCGCCGGCGTGGTCTGGAATACCGTGGCGCCGAGACTCGGCCTCACCTACGACCTGACCGGTGACGCCAGGAACGTGATCAAGGGCTCCTACGCGATCTACTTCGATCAGCGATCGGCGGGGCAGTTGTCCAAGGCGCTGAATCCGACCGGCTCCGCCAGAATTGATTTGGGCTGGTCGGATCTCAACGGCGACAGCGTCGTGCAGGTGAACGAGATCAACCAGAGCCTGATCCGGTCGGTCACCGGCTTCGACCCGGCCAACCCGGCGGGCCTGGTCAGCGCCAACACCGTCGATCCCAACGTGACCGCGCCGCGCACCAACGAGATCGTCGTCGGCTTCGGCAAGGAGATGGCGGGAGACGTCGGCTTCAACGCCAGCTACGTGTGGCGTCGCTACGACCACTTCATCTGGAACGACACGATCGGGATCAGCTCGAGCGACTACTCCGCGGTGCCATTCACGCCGCCATCGAGTGCCTGTCCGTCTGGCGCCCGGTGCGACGCGGTCACCTACTACGTGCCGAACGCGACGCTGCCGAGCGCCTATACGGTGACCAACCGGCCGGACTTCCGCCGCGTCTACAACGGCCTCGAGCTCGTCGTCCGCAAGCGCTCGTCGCGCGGCTGGATGCTGAACGCCAGCTACTCCTACAACACGACGCTCGAACACTACGATTCGGCGGCTGCCTACGAGGACCCGACCAATATCGATCGGCTCAACGGATTCCAGCACTCGCCGAGCGCGGGAATCGGCGGCGGTGGCGGGTCGAATCTGGCGGGCATACCGGTCAACGCCAAGTGGATTGCGAAGCTGAACGGAACGTATCGACTGCCGCATGCGAGGTCAACGTCGCGGCGACAGCGGACTTGCGCCAGGGGTATCCGTTCGCGCAAGCCATCAACATCGCCTCGCGACCGAATCGCGCACCGGCGGTTGCCGTGTTGCTCGGACCCCGCTCGGCGAGCAGCGCTTCCAGAATTTTGCGACGATGGACTTCAGGGTCGAACGAGCGTTCACGGTGCAGGGATGAAGATGCTGCCGTCGTTCGACATGTTCAACGTGTTCAATTCGAGCACGGTGATGGGGCCGGCGCACGAATCAGAACGCGGCGAACGCGAACAGCGTCTTCGGGATCCTGGCGCCGCGGATCGGGCGCGTCGGCCTCATGGTGACCTTCTAGTGGAGTGTATCCACTGAAGTGCAGTACTAGTTATCAACGAGCCTTCGACCGCGATTTTCGGGCCGCGACAAGATGGGGTCCCCACCGCGCACGCCTGCGCGGTGGGTTGAGCTGGGCAGCCGGTAATAATCCTGAGGAGACAGGCCACTGGAGGTCATCTCGCAAAGGCCGTTCAACCTAATTGGTTTTCCCGCGCCGATCGTCTGCTGGCCAACGTCGGCTGAGCTGCTCCGCGCCGATTCTCCGCGTTTGAGTGTGGAGTCTCAGCAACAGATGGCGACGACACTCAGCAAGATCGACCGGCCGGTCGGCATTCGCAACGCCGTGACCGTTCAACCCAACACGCCGAAAGACCTCGACACCGTCAAGGAGTTGCTCGATCGCATCCCCTCGGCAACGCGGCGGCGCGGCGGATGTCCCTGGCGTCTGGGAAACCGATCGCACCCTGCTCATCGCCGAAGTGACGGCATTCATCGTCGCCTTTCAAACGATCAACCGCCGACCGACCATCGATGGCGCGATCGATCCGAACGGCGGCACGCTGGCGCTCATGAACAAATCGCGGCCGAGCCGCCGATGAAGCCGGTAAGTCGTCCAGCCGCCCGGACAACCGGGCGGAGGTGATGAACCCGGGCTTCTACGTGGCCAGCGTGGAGAGTGTGCCCGGGCGCGATGTGTTGCGTAAGGCGGTCGCGGCCGCGGCGTATACACGAAAGCTCGTGCGCGTCGACGCGTCCTCCATCAAATGGCGCTGGCGTTGCCGTGCCGAGGTCACTCAATCCCATCAACCTGCCGCACGTGTTCTTCACGCCGACGCTGGCTGCAACGGGCACTACTTCGATCCCGGCTACGACGCGTTCACGTCCTGGGGTCAGCTGTGGGACTGACTACGATCCCGCATCGGCGGCCAGATCTGCGCGGCGACGTCGGACCAGATCCTCGTCATCCCGTGTTTACAAGAACTCGCAGTCGCAGGGTTTCGGCAGTTTTTCGACGAACTGGCAGGATGTCATCGCCGCGGTCGTGACCGCCGCGATCAACGCCATCGATCCGCTGTTCCTGCGCGACACACGCACCTTCGACCGCATCGTCTCCTCGAGCTTCAGCAACGGCTGGATCGCCCACAAACTCTTCAACGGCTCGCCCGGGCGGCGGCGATGACGGCTGCCGCGTTTCGACCTCGACGGTGCCGCCGCGCAGCCATCGTCGTTCGGCTGGCACCCGACGCGCGCCGTGCGGTATCTCGAGATCGACCCCGTGCCGGGGCAGCAAGCGAACCCCGTCGGCGGCCGCGACTTTTACGTGGGTGGCCGCTGGGAGAGATCGACAAGATCTACGCGCCCGCCGATCGCAGCAAGACCCACTTCATGTGCTCGGCCCATCTGCTCTTCACGGCGTCAGCATGTTCGGCGGCTAGTGGCGATCGCCGAATTTTTCGTGAAGTCGATACGAATTTTCACGGCGTCTCGGGTCAGACTCTGCGGGATGGAGAGAGACGGTCCGTGTTGTGGCGATTCGGCCAGCGGCACGAACGCAGGGCCGCCGTTATCGTGCTCTGCGCTGCTGACGCTGTTCGCGTTCAGGCTCGCATTTGGATTGGCGTCCGAATTCTGGTTCGAAGACGAAACGCAGATTTTTCTGATCGGACTGCGCTATCAGTCGACCGGCGCGTGGCCGTTCTCTCGGGCCGGATGTGGTCTGGACGAAGAGTGAAATCCCGGGCGCGTTGCAGGCGATGCTGGTCGGCCTCCCGTTGAAGGCGATACCAATCCCGGAATCGCCGTTCGTCCTGCTTGAACCTGCTCTCGTTCGCGGCGCTTGCCGCATTGGCGTGGTGCGTGTGCCGCCGGCTGCCATCACTGCCACGCTGGCTGGTGTGGGGATGGTTCTGTACGATCCCGTGGACGCTGCAGTTCTCCACCCACGTCATCAATCCGTCCTACGTGCTGCCGGCGGCAATCGTGTTCTTCATCGGCTTCTTCGAGACGGTGCCGGTCGTCTCGCTCGGCTGCATTCCAGCGGCCGCGGCACATTTCATGATGGGCGCATGTGACCTGGTGATGCAGATTCATGTCATGGCCGCTCCTGCTGCCGTATCGCGCTCGCGTGGTTCAGCCGCCGCGACAAGGGGATCGCGGGCATGGCCGGTCAACGCCGCCGCATTTCTGGCCGGCGCGGCGATTCCCGGTGCGCTGCTGGCGCCGACGCTGTTGATGCACGGCGCCGCCAACAGGATCGGGGCACTTTCAGGGAAATCTTCATGTTCATGCGGTCAATCCCTGGGTGCTCGTGACGACGCTCGCTGCGGTTCTTGTCGTTCGCGAGCCTGAGGTCAATCGACTTTCTCGGAATCACGGCGGCGACGCGCCTCGAATTGTTCGTCCATCACTGGTGGCTGCTTCCCGCCGCCGTCGTCGTAGCCGCGTTCGGGATCGCTCAACCGGTCTGGATGCTCAGCGAACTGTGCCGGACCGCGCCGATGCCCGCGGCGTTCGGCTTCGCGCACTGGCAAGCGCTGCGCCGCCTGGTGGTTGGCTCGGTGCTGATCGTCTACGCGAGCTATTTCTTCGGTCATGGAACCGGCGCAGGCGCACGCGCTTTTACGTGCTGGCGCCAGTCGCGCTGCTGTTCGCCGCCTATTGCTGGACGATCGTCGACGGTCCGTCGACCAGACGGTTCGCCGCGGTTGTCCTCGCCCTCAACATCGCGTTTCAGGCCGGTTTGGCGTGGGCGCGAGCGCCGCGCCGCTCGCTATGCCCCAGAATCGTGAGGTCGTGGCCGCCGCCATTCAGCAAGAAGGATCCGGAACTGCTCGAGGCACCGCCGTGCGTTCGCCGGTCGATGGCGGGCCGCCCACGCTCGCCGGGATCGCCTACGACGCGCAGCGGCAGCATGAGCCTCCTCCGGTCGTCGACACTCGATCGGCGTCGCGGGACTCGTGCAATGGACGCTGGTGATGCACAGCGGGAGCGGAGACGTGGCCTTTCGGGATGTGTGGTGCGAGATGAGCTATTTCAACGCTCGCGGCGACGTGGTCGAACGCCGCTACGAGTTGATCAAGGACGTCTTCCAGCCGCGCGAACTGAAATCAGTCGAGCTCACGGGTGGGCTGGCGCGCATTCCGTTTACCACCGCCGAGATTCGCGCTGATCCGCGCCGAAGCGCTGCAGGCCGATTCGACAGGTCGGGTGGCGTCGGTGCGTCAGCGCGCAGAGGAGGACATCGACGCCGACGGCGTATCCGGCCGCGGCAGAACTGATCGAAGTAGCGGTTGTCGTCGCCTTCGCGTTCGAAGCGCATCGCCGAAGTCGGTGTTGTGCGTCATGAAGACAGAGCATGTGGCCCTGCGCATCCGGTGATGGCGCGCGCGTGCGGCACGGCGCTGTCGGCGCCGCGCTCCGACGTGCGGCCGCCCGTGCCCAGCCAGAAGTCGATCGACGGGATCTGCGGCAGTTCGCTTCACGTCGTAAGAGGACGTGAAAGATCGGATGATCGAGAGGCAGGTCGCGCAGCGGGAACTCGCCGGAGGGCAGGACTTTCCGGATCTCGTCGTTCCCAGTGCGTCCAGGCGTACTCCCCAGAAATCGTCCGCCCACAGAAAACCGCCGCGCACGAGGTAGTCGTGCAGGTGGTTTCTTGTGAGGCGGCGACACGAGCACCAGACACACTGGTAGACCTCCGAGTCTGGCCTGCTCCTCGACACTGCGTGCCACGACGCCGTCGAAATCTTCTGATCTGATAGATCGTCGCGGCGAACTGCGGCTCCACGTATCGGCGCAACCGTACCGTCTTGTGCTGAAATTCTTATTCTTCATGATAACGCAAACAATGTGCGGTCGTGCCTGGCTCCTCGCGCTCGTCGGTGCCGCGACCGTCTCTGCGCGTCTCGTGCTTCCGGTTGCGCGGCGCGATCCTTTCGGCGGCGTTCGTCTGCGGTAGCTCTTCGCCTGCCGCATCGAAAATCCATCGATCTTTTGCTCGGCGACCGCCTATCGGCGGCCTCGTATTACCCTGCTGAAGATGGCGACGCGGCACTTCTGAAACTGATAGCGTGGCTAATTGATCTAAGCTCAATAGGCCACGGTACGTGCACCGCATGCGCTCTCTGCCGACATACTGCGCGGGCTGTTGTTGCGGCCTATGATGAACGAGCTCAGGCGATCACTGTGAAGCTCACCGGGCTGGGATGTGCAGCTGATCAAATCATCACGAACGCCATGCTGCGGCGTCGGTAGTGGCTTCAGAAGTGGATACGCCAACAGTCTATCGCCAGGTCGCCGCCGTGACCGACCTTTCACGATAATCCACCAGGAAGTATCCCCACTGCGGCATCATTGAAACATCTCCGGTGTATCTCCAACGCAGAAGACCGACCAGCATCGCCTTCGGCGTATATCAGTCTGTGATCCCTCAGCGACCGTCAGTGGATCGACTAGCGACAACGACACGACCAACTATTCGCTGAGATCAGGCGAAGATCATTCGCGTCGACGCGTCTGCTAACCGCCGACGCGAATATTCGAATCAGACGTCGATCGCTGAAACATCACGCGAAAGTACCGTGAGCGCGTCATTTCGGCGCATAAGCGCAGGGAATCGATGGAGATGATCCTGGCAGTCACGGCATTTGTCGTGTGCGGACTGATCGTCTACGGTATGATGTCTTTTTGTGTCATCATTTGCATCTGTCACGTGCGTTTGACCTCCGGCTGATGGTTTATCGTGCCTGCAGCCTATCTTCATCCTGCTCGCCGGCGCGGCTGGAACACGGCCTCGGCCACGATCGCCGCCAGCGCATCTTATTTACCGTTGATCGCCATCGATGGCGATGCAAATGCATGAGCGAGATGCGATCGTTCCCGGACGCCAGCTCCGCCGCACCTTTACACCGAAGGCGCGACGTGACAGTGAACGACGAACCAATCTGTTGGTAATAAGATAATATCGACTCCGACCAACACTGTCAGGGCGACTGACACTATTGTATATCATTTCAATTCACTTACCGTTATCGTGCTGTCTTGCGCGCACTGAAGATCATGGCTCGCCCGATCTGGCGCCGGATCCCAGGCTGCGCGTTGAACATGTCGAGCACGACGGCATCTTTCCCCTTGCGCGAGTGCGCGATAAAATGCAAAAATTCGGAAGCACTGCTCGCCGGCAGGCGTGCGCAATATTGGCAACAGTACTGGCTTTAAATCCTGTCACCACGACGGCGTCGATGCGTTCAGTTCGACTGGCACCGCCGCCGATTCCCGCTCGGCGTACCTGTGAGGGCGCCGACGTCGAGATATATGGAAATCGGCGGTGTGTCTGCAGCGTAGGCGCTCGTGCGCATAGTAGATGAACCGCGTCACCGGGCGCCGGCGGCCTTCGACTGGCATGTCTTTACCGATATTCTCCCCATTAAATCGATTCCAGACTATTGTTTGTAGCTGTAGACTCTCCCAGCACCGGCCACTGTTGGCGACAGGCGGTTGATGCCTGCCCAGCCATCAACGATCAGATTCGCCTGCTAGTTAAACTGCCCCCAGCTATCGTTGGGCTGCCGAGCCAATTGTTTGCTGGTATCCCCACTGAGCGCCCATCGTCAGCCATTTTCAGCTCACGATCATGCGTAACATCTTCGAACTGGCATGACCAGACCTGCCACGTGTGCTCCCGCCTTGAAGAGGTGATCTCAGCTTCCGAGGCATCGTGCTGACCACTGTGATCACCACGTATTCTTTGGCAGCCCCCACATTACCGTGCCACGATCGGTCTGCACGCGGCTGGCTGGCCGATCCGCAGTATTCTGCGAAACTCATCTCGGTGTTCCGATAGCGCGACCCGAGGTCGTATAAAGTATCGCTGTCTGTCAACGACGGCATGGCTAGCATTCCGACCTGCAGAACGAATGGCGCGCGAACATCTGATCAAAGTCGATATTTATCGAACAGGCATGGAAACCGCAACAGACGACTGGTTGCGCCAGGCATTCTGTAATCGGCATCGACAACGTGAACGTTAATCGCTCGGCGACGTTGTCATTGTTATCTGTGACGCGCATCCGTTATTCCGCCTGGCAGATTGCCGCGCGACGATCTGTCTCTCGGCACCATGCAGATCGGCAGAGGAGCTGGCCGTCCCCAGATAATCCTGTCAGATTCAGTCCCGTTTTCCTCAGATGCTCAGCTGGCGCTGGCTGGCCATCTGGAAAGTGATCCCTGTTTCATGCGGTTTGGCAGCGTCGATCTGTTACGTGTTCAGCCGAGGCCTAGCGGCCCCGTGTGGCGCTCCGCGGCATGTCAGCAGCTGTACTGAAGCTGTCACGACCATCTGTCAAGTGAGACCGTTGTGGCATCATAACCGGGCGCGCCTTCCTCACCCGCACGAGATATTTGTTAGGCACGGCAGCTATCATAAAAGATGGGAAGGA
>ERZ1370068.9082-contig-7887_pt1 | contig 52692 bp, 65 predicted proteins | sample MGYA00561227_ERZ1370068 | MGnify/ENA primary metagenome ERZ1370068 (study PRJEB38410, sample SAMEA6850437) | metagenome | study: Metagenomic assessment of the ecological functions of the soil: analysis of the soil microbiota associated with the... | reverse complement strand
TCGGTATACTTCGTTCCGGTTACGTATTGCTACCAGCGCCAGCATCTGCGGCCACAGCGCCTCGAGCCCCGACGCCCTTGAGCACGATGCCGCGCATGATCTGGAGGTAGTAGCGTGAGCGGCAGCAGCAGCCCGATCTGCGCCGCCGCCCGGCGGCATCGCCTCGCGCGGGAACATGAAGCCCGACAGCAGCACGTTGGGCAGCAGGAACAGGAACGACGATCTGCATCGCCTGCGCCTGCGCGCGTCGCCAGCGTCGAGATGAAGAGTCCGAGCCCCAGGTTCGCGATGATGAACAGCAGCGACGCGACGTAGATGAGCAGCACGCTGCCGCGGATCGGCACGCGGAACAGCAGGTGGCCCACGATCAGCACCGCGGTGATCTGCACCAGCCCCACCAGCACGTAGGGCGCGATCTTGCCCAGCATGATCTCGGTGCGGCGTGAGCGGCGTGACGATCAGCTGCTCGAGCGTGCCGGTCTCGCGCTCGCGCACGACCGCCATCGCGGTGATGATGATCAGGATGTTCGACAGGATCATGCCGATGATGCCGGGCACGATGAACAGCGCGCTCTTCAGCGCCGGGTTGTAGAGCGGGCGCACCCGCACGTCGAGCGGCATGCTGGTCCTCGCCGAGGCTGCCGCGCCGTGCGCTGCGAGAGCGATGCGCACGGTTGCTGCGTCTGGCCCACGCAGCTGCGCGGCCGCGATCGGCGCTCTGCGACGCGGTGGGATCGGTGGCGTCGACCAGCACCTGCACCTGCGCCGGGCGGCCGCGCTTGATGCGCGCGCGCGTAGTCGGCGGCGATCACGATCGCCGCGCGCGCGCCGCCGTCGTCGACGCGGCGCGCAGCGCTCTCGGTACGAGGACGGCACCTCGCCGCGAATGCGGAAGTTGCCGGTGGCCTCGAAGCTGCTGCACCAGCGCGCGGCTCTCCTGGCGTGCGGCTCGCGTCGTAGACCACGGTCGGCAGGTTGCGCACGTCCTGGCGGATCGCGTAGCCGAACAGCGCGAGCTGCATGATCGGGACGCACGAGCATGAGGCCGAGCGTCGCGCGGTCGCGGCGCATCTGGACGAACTCCTTCCAGACGATCGATCGCAGCGCGTGCCGAGCGTTCACGCCTCCTGCTCCTGCAGCTGGACGAAGACGTCCTCGAGGCTCATGCCCGCGCCGAACGTGCGCCTTGCACCTCGGCCGGCGTGCCGATCGCGCATGAGGCGCCCGCGCGACAGGAACGCGAGCCGGTCGAAGCGCTCGGCCTCGTCCATGTAGTGCGTGGTGACGATGATCGTCGTGCCCTCGGCGGCGAGCCCGCGGATGATCTGCCCAGAACACGCGGCGCGCCGCCGGGTCGACGCCGGCGGTCGGCTCGTCGAGGAACAGCACGCGGCGGACTGGTGGAGCAGCGCGCAGCCGAGCGCCAAGCCGCTGCTTCTGGCCGCCCGACAGCATCGCCGGCGAGCCGCGGGCCGAACTCCGCGAGCATCATGCGCTGCATGGCCCACGCGACGCGCGCGGCCGAGCTCCACGTCGAGGCCGTAGACGCCGCCGTAGAAGCGCAGGTTCTCCTCCACGGTGAGGTCGCGGTAGAGGCCGAACGCCTGCGACATGTAGCCGATGCGCTGAGCTTCACGCGCTCGGGATGCGGCTGGCGACGTCGAGTCGCCGGCGACCTGCGGTCCCGCAGGTGGGCGTCAGCGAGCCCGCACAGCATGCGGATGGTCGGTCGGTCTTGCCCGAGCCGTTGGGGCCGAGGATGCCAAGATCTCGCCGGTGCGGGTCGCGGCTGACGTCGTGAACCTCCACGGCGACGACGTCGCCAAGCGTTTGACGATACCAGGCCTTCGGCGGCACCCGCGCCGTTCTCGCCGGACTCTCGCGATGGGCTGCGTCCGTCGGCGCTCATCGCGATGCTCGTCGGGTTCCGTGGATGACGGCGTCCGCCGGCGAGCCCGGCCTTGAGAACGCGCCGGTCGGATCGAGCGCGATCTTGACGCCGAGCACGAGTGTGGCGACTGCTCCTCCTCGGTGAGCGCTGCGCGCGGCGTGAACTCGGCCTTGCTCGCGCGCCGGCCTGGCGCGGCCGGTGAAGACGCGCGGATCCCACCACCTGGACGTCGGCGCGCGCGCCGAGCCGTACGCGCGCGTCGGGGTGGGGCGCGCCGATCGCCGGGCCACGCCACGGCTACCGGTCGGATTCCCGAGCGTCAGGGGGATCGGGACGCCGGGCTGGGCGACCTCGCCGCTTCTCGTAATTGCGCAGCAGGGCGACGCCGAGGATCGGTGCGGTCAGCAACGGCTCAACTCGCCCGGCTGCGCGCGCCGGCAGAGCTTTGGGCGACGGCCGCCAGGAGCCGGCCCTGGGCGGCGGCCTGGACACCGGTTGCGGCGGACGCCGGAAGCCTCTCGACCAGCCGGAGCTGATCGGTCGCGGCCTTGGCCTAGCGCCACGTGGCGCGTCGCGCCGCGCTCGCGCGCGGTCGAGCTGCCGGCCTCGGACGCGAGCTGGCCGGCGAGCACAGCTTCCTCGATGCGCTTGAAGTCGGACTCCGCGAGCTGAGGCCTGAGCGATCAGCGGCGGCGCGATCCCGCGCGCCGAAGCGCCGATCTCCGACGCCCGGAGATAGCGCTAGCTCGAGGGTCGCGCCATTGCGAGGTCAGCGCGACCGGCCTCGGCCGCCTGCGCCTCCGAAGCGCGGCCGTGATCTCGCCGCAGATAGAGGCACGGCCAGAAGCGCGTGTCGCCCTTGCGCGCGGGATCGCTTCAGTCGACCGCGAGTGCCGTCGCCACGCCCGCCCACGAGCCAGGGCGTCGACCTCGCGTCCATCTCGATCGTCCCGCTGCCGCGCACTGCGCCATCGTCGCCGCGACGGGCGCCAGGCGGCAGCCGGCTACGATCCAGCGCGGCGGCGCCGGAAGCCCGCGTCCGCTCAGCTCCGGCCGCGAGGCGGTGCGGACCCGATCGCCGGGCGACCTCCTCCATCTGCGTGTCCCGGCGCCGCCGCCACGCCGAGGATTCGCGCTCGAACCTCGGCATCGCTCCGGGCCTCGACCACCGCGAAATCAGCTCTCTCCTCGCCCAGGGCAGCGGCATACTGGTGTCCGTTCCCCAACACTCGGCTCGAGCAGCACGCGGCCCTCGTGACGCACCGCGCGTGGACGCATCATGGGTGGAGAGAGCGGCATGAAGTCCGTCAGCGGAGCACGATGACGCGCTCGCCGGGGAAGAAGCGTCCGCGCACGCGTCGAAGCTTCAGTGAATTTCCAGCCCGGATCGCGAAGGGGCGGTCAGCAGGCCGGGCGACGACCGGCCGGAAGCTTTGAAGTACTTCGTCGAGACGGGGGCCGGAGCCAGGATGTCGCACCACCGGGGTCGAACGGCGATCGCCCGAGATCGGCGCCGCTCGCGATCGGCGGGCACGCGCAGGCGCGCGCGGGGCGGCGGCGTCCGTCGCTTCCTTGCCGTGCGCGTGGACCCCGTGGCGGGGTCGACACCTCGATCGCGCCGCCCGGTCCGGGTAGCCGGTGCACCAGTCGCGACCGCACTCGCGCGGCGGCACCCGGCCTCGGCGCTTTTTCGAGGCGCTTCACCCACGCGAGCAGAGCAGGCGGATTACTCTGCCGAAGCGCCACACGGCCAGGGGCTTCCGCGATGTGGGTTCGTTCGGGACCTTGCCGAGCCGTTCTCGATCAGCCACGGGTACGTGGTCGAGATCGATCGCCGCGATCCCGGGACGGCTCCGCGACGCGGGTTGGGGAGTGCCACTCCTGAGCGAGCTCATCTGCCACGCGGTCGCGAAGCTCCGCCAGGCTCAGCCTGAGGAGGCGCGCGCAGTCTCTTCAACCGGGCCGCGATCGGATCGCCTTCATGGTCGCCAGAAGCGGAATTCACGGCAACCAGTTGTGGCAGAGAAGCGTGAACGTTTACCGGTTGGACGATGCATTCGTTGGATAGTGGTGATGTTAACCATGTAGTTAATGTGCTTGCGCTCTGATTCTGAGAGCCATTGGAGCGCGCGAGAGACCAGATCGACGCTAACCGAAATGAGGCGGGCGTGGTGATCCTCGACCGACCGTGTGCACTCTCGCGCCGGTCGAGGAAGCTTCTCATCGTTGGACCCGTATCGGTGTGCAGCCGGGTCGGTGCTAGCGGTCACGCCCTTCCGGTCAGGACACCGCTTCATCCACGAGGAGGAATCATGAAGGCTCGCTCGTCGTTCGCCTTCGCGTCAGCTCGCGCTCAGCGCTCGACCGGCGCTTCCGCGCTGCGCCGCCGGAGCGACCTGCTCCCAGCAGAGCACGTTCAATCCCGCCCGCGTTCTTCGCGGCGGGAAACAACGCGCGCGACGTGGCGCTGGGCGACTTCGGCTCCGGATGGCATCGATCGATGTCGCCGGTCGCCAACGGCGACCGCTGCTCATCTCGAGGCGGTGCCGCGAGCTCGATCTCCGATTCTGCTCGGCAACACGGCTCCGCGGGAGTCGGCAACGGCGCACCTTCGCCTCACTGCCACAAATTTACCTCGTGGAGACCGCCCGGTGGCGATCGCCGCCTGCGGACTTCGACCACGACGGCATCCTCGATCTCGCCGTCGCCGACTGGGAGCGGCGACGACGTCGCGATCCTCCAGGGACACGGCGCCGCCTCTGCACGGCGACGGGACGTTCAGCGCCACCACGCGGTTCCGGCGGAAGCCATCCGCGCGGAATCACGACCGGCGGTCTCGACGAGGACGGCAACCTGGACGTGCGCCGTCTCCGACAACGAGCGATCAGTGCCATCGCCGCGCTGCGCCAGGTCCGGATCGGGGAGCCTGTCCGCGCTCCGACCTTGCGCACTCCGATCGCCGGAATCTCGACCAGCATCATCGCTGGGCGACTGTCGATCAGGACCGGGATCCTCGATCTCGCCGCGACCGCCGCTGCTCGGCCCACCGGCCTCGCCGGTGCTGCTGGGAACCGGGGTCACGGCCGGTAGCGGGCGGCGGAGGATTCCTTCCGGCGGTGAACTGCGCCGCAGGTGGCCAGCCGTTCGACGTCGCCGTCGAGGGGACTGGAACGAGGACGGTGTCGTCGATCTCTCGCGGTCTCGAATGGATCCGGCGGGGGCGTGGCGATCCCAGCGGCCTGGGAGACGGGACGATTCGCGCGTCCGCCTGCACCTTCTTCGGCGCGGGCATCAGCGGCGCCGCGAATCCACTGCCGCCGGCGACTGATCAGGACGGGATCACCCGATCTCGCGGTGTCCTTCGGCGCATCGCGTCAGCTCTCGCTGCTGTTCGGCCAGGGCACGGGCGGTGTCGGGGACAGCGCCTTCGGTGTCGCGGTCAGAGCGGCGTCCCGGGATTCCCGGCGGCGCGGCGCTCGCGGGGGGACTTCAATGCGGATGGGCGGCCGGATCTCGTGATCGCCTGACTTCTTCGGCACCTCCGTTGGCGGTGCTGCTCGGAGGATGCAGCGATCCCGCGCCCCATCTGATCTCCGGGTGCGTGACGTCCCGCACGACGACGGCGGCAACGATGTTGCCTGCGCTGGCTGCCGAGTGCCCCTCGACGCCGGCGCCGCCGGCGCGTCATCACCGGCAACTCGCGTCTGGCGCCGGCTTCCCGCCGGGCCTCGCCGCCTCGTCGCCCGGGCGCGATCGGCGAGCGCGCCGCGACGTTGCCCGCGACGAGCGTGCCCACGGGAGCGATGCTCCTGGTCGAGTCCGCGGCGACGAGGCCGTCGACCGACGCCTTCTGGGAGGCGATCGCGACCGTCCCGGCGCAGTACCTCCGGGGGTACGGCACACACCGCACCCACGACGCAAGGATTCGATGGCGGAGAGCAATCCCCTGACCGCGGGTTCTTCCGTCCACCGCGCTGACAGCGATCCGTTCGTGTTCTATTCGTCAACGTCGACAGCGGTTACTCGGTGGACAACACGCCGCCGCCTCCGCCCCAGGGATTCGTCGGCGCCTGCGCGAGACGCCCAGAGGCGTCGCGCGCTTCTCCACCTGGGAGCCGGCGCCGTCGCCGATCGAAAGAGCTATCGGCAGCTCTATCGTGGGCCGGATCGAGCTTCACGCCGTCGCCGGCGAATCTCATCGCCCTCGCCGGCCGACACCGGATTCGCGTGGACCCCGACGCGGCTCACTGGCGAGCTATTGCAGTGCTGCGACCTGCCGTCGACACGCACAACAACGAGAGCGACGCTGGCGCGCGTCGCTCGCCCGGTGCGATGGGGGTGGAGCCGGCCGAGGTTGCGGCTCGATCTGCGGATCCTGACCACGCCCGAGTTCCGGGACGACTGCTCCGTGGCGTTCACGCTGCCGAGCTCGCGGCGCTCCCGCATCGAGCTGTTCGGCCCGAGCGGCCGCCGGCTGGGCGCGCTCGAGGCTCGACGCGCTGGGCGCGGGAACGCACCGCAGGGGATCTCGGCGTGTCCAGAGCCTTTCGTCCGGTCTCCTATTTCGTGCGACTGCACCCGGGACCGGAGCATCCGTGGTGGCCAAGGCATCCGTGATGCGCCGACCGCGGCCCTGTTCCGCGACCTTGCCCCCGGAGGACGATAACCCTCTCAGTGGAGGTCGCACCGCCGCGCCGGGCCGTGCGGCGGCGATCCTCTTGTCGAGACCCGGGAGTCAATCCATGCCTATCGCTGCGAGAGGTCGGGGAGTTCGAGGTCATCCGGCGCAGCTCGGTGCAGGGCCGTGGCGCCGGAGCCGTCGGCAGCTCGCCGCCGTTGGCGCGCGGCGGAAGCCGACACTTCGCGGGCATCGTCCTCGGCAGCGGCGACGACGCCGCCGTGGTCCGGCCCACGCCACTTCACGATCTGGTCGTGACCACCGACGCCTTCGTCGAGGGTCGCCACTACACCGACCAATTCGAACCCGCCCGCGTCGGCGCGCGCCCGCGGTCGCGAACCTGAGCGACCTGGCCGCGATGGCCGCCCGCCCCGCGCTGGGCGCTGATCTCGATCGGCGCGCGGCCCGAGCGCGAGGTCGACGATCTGGTCCGGCTCGAGGAGGGCATGGCCGAGCGGCTCAAGGCCGAGGACGTGGCGATCGTCGGCGGCAACCTGGTCGCGGTCGAGGGCGCCGGAGTGGCAGAGCCTGACCCTGATCGGCGAGGCGCTGCGCGGGAAGATCTGGTCGCGCCCGCGGCGCGCGCGGGCGACCTGATCGCGGTCACCGGCTTCCCGGGACGCGCCGGGGCGGGCGCGCGGCTGGTGTCGATCGATCCGGCGGCGATGCGCGAGCCGGAGCTGGGCGCGGCTGCTCGACGCGTGGCTCGAGCCCCGAGCGCGCGTCGCGTTCGCGCGGGCGCTGGCGGAGGCGGCGGCGTGCGCGCGGCGATCGACCTCTCGGACGGCTTCGCCGCCGATCTCGGTCACCTGTGCGAGGCGAGCGCCGTCGGCGCCGAGATCGAGGAGGCCCGGCTGGCCGAGCGATCCGCTGCTCGGAGCGCGCGGCGGAGGCGTTCCACTTGCCGCCGTTGGCGCTGGCGCTTCGGTCCGAGCGACGACTACGAGCTGATCCTGGCGGTGGATCCGTCCTCGCGCGACGCCTGCGAGGAAGTGGCGCGCACGATGGACGTGAGGCTCTCGTTCGTCGGGCGCATCGCCGACGCCAAGGCCGGCATCGTTCGGTGTCACGTCGTCGCGGGAGGCGCGAGAAGCTCTCGGCCTCGGGCTACGACCACTTCGCGGCGCCGAGCGGCACCCGGCCGTCCAAAGGCTAGCGGCTGTCGCGACGCGCCGAGCGGCGGCGCCCGCGGCGATGAGATCGTCGCCGACGCGGGCGTTGAGCTGGGCGAACCGGGTCTCGTGGTCGAGCAGCCAGCGCTTGCGCTGCATGCCGCCGCCGTAGCCCGTGAGGCTTCTCGTTCGCGCCGATCACGCGGTGGCAGGGCACCACGATGCGCGACCGGGTTCTGGTTGTTCGCGAGCCCCACCGCGCGCGGCCGACTTGGGCTGGCCGATCAGCTTGGCGATCTCACCGTAGGCTGCGCGTCTGGCCGTACGGGATGCGCAGCAACGCCGCCCACACCAGGCGCTGGAACTCGGTGCCGACCAGATCGAGCGGGACCACGAACTCGGTGCGCTGCGCCGCAGAAGTAGGCCTCGAGCTGGTCGACCACCGGCCTTGAGCTCGAGCAGCGACGGCTCCCAGATCGCGTCGGAGGCCTGCTTCATGTGGCCCGCGATCATGCGCTTGATGCTCTTCCGGTCCATGAACTCGAGGTGGCGCAGGCCCCGCTCAGGCGCGGGCGAGGAACAGGAGTCCGAGCGGCGAGGACATGACGTGGTAGGTCGAGTCGCATGGAGGCAAGATAGCGGGGATCGCGGACGCTGCCAGAGGCCGGTCTCGCGGTCGGGTTCGCGTCAGTCCTGGCGCGGCGCGCGAGAGCCGGGGGAACAGCCGCGCCGGTGCGCCCCCGATAGCGCCGGTACTCGTCGCCGAAGTGCCGCGCGAGCAGCTCTTCCTCGACGCGCGTGCGCGCGATCAGGAGTCCCAGCATGACGATCGCGAGCGGCACGGTGACCGCGCTGCCGAAGGCGAGCACCGTGCCCGCGGTGACGAGCCACGAGCCCAGGTAGCCGGGATGCCGGATGCGCGCGTAGAGCCCGCCGGTCTCGAGCGCGTGCCGCTTCTGCACTCACGATCAGCGGCGAGAAGCGCGAGCCGAGCCGCGCCATCGCCGCGATCCGGATCAGGAACCCGAGTGCGACCAGCGCGACCCCCGTCCACCTCAGCGGCGCCCCACCCGGCAGCGGCCACCACCCGAGGCGCTCACCGAGCGCGGAGAGCATCGGGGCGACGAGCGGATCAGGAACAGCAGCACGAGCGTCGCACCGGGCTCGCGGCGCACCTCCTCAGGGTCGTGCGTGCGCACCGGCCGGAGCAGCGCGAGCACGCATGCCGCCCGCGCCCCAGATCGCCAGCAGCGCCAGCGCGCGGCGGTGGTGGAGCAGCGGCGCGACGCCGCGGAGTGCGATGGCGAGGAGCGTCGCGTCGAGCAGGATCACGAGGGCGGCGCCGGCCAGCGAACGGACCGCGCCCGACGCGGCCGGCGCAGGCTCGGGCGGAACCGTCACGTCGCCGCCGCTCTCGCGAGCTCCGTGGCCTCAGTTGAACCGAAGATCGAATCCCAGCTTGAGCGAGACGGCGTTGGCTTCCGGCACGACGACCGTGCCCAGGGAAGCAAGTCCGCCGTGCGCCTCGGGAGCGTGGTCGAATCGCAGCTCCGCCCGGAGCGCCCCGCGATCGTCGGAGACGCTGCGCCGCAGGCCCACGCCGGCGCCGTAGACCTCCCGGGTCGCCGACCAGATGTCGTGGTCGAAGCGCTGGAACCCGATTCCCCGCCGATGAAGAACGACGTGGTCTCGCCGATGATCAAGGCGTCGTCGGCGCCCGCCATGAGCGAGTAGTCGTACTGGTGGGGCTGACCGTTCCGCGAGGGCTCGAAGAAGCCGGAGACGTCCACCACCACCTCGAACGAGCTGGCGTCGTCCGAGTAGCCGAGCCTCAGGCCCGGGATCAGCGACGCGCGCCCTGGCCGGTCACGGTGGTGGTGCCCTTCGTCGCGTCGTTGCTCGAGTAGATGCTGGTGCCGAGGTTGAGCCCGAGCAGCGAATGGCCGGCCTCGGCGACGCCGGCCGTCGCGACGGACAGCGCGAGAGCGATGATGGTCAGGGATGTCCTCATGGAAACGTCTCCTACTGGAATGAGCGCCGCTCCCGCGGCCGTTGACGTCACTTCTGCGCCGGCTTCCGGCGCTCGACCTCGTGGCGCAGCACGTCGGTGTTGAGCACCTCTGAACTCGACCGCGCCGGTTCTTGGCGCGGGACGCGTCGCTGACCTCGGGCACCAGCGGTTGCGACGAGCCGTAGCCCTTGGTCACGAATTGCTCGCGCTTCAATTCCGGATACTTCGCATCAGGTAGTCGAGCACCGCGTCGACGCGCTGTTGGCTCAGCTTCTGGTTGCGCCTTCTTCGAGCCGCGCGAGATCGGTGTGCCCGCCGATCTCGATCCGGAGCTCCGGCCACTCGGCGAGCAGCAGCCCGGCCAGATCGAGCGACGGGTACGGATTCGGGCAGCAGCGTGGCCTTGCCGGTCGTGAAGTTCACGTTCTGGAGCCGGATCATGCCGGTGTCAGAGCATCTCGGTCTCCAGCGCCATGTACTCGATCGCGCAGCCGGTCGAGTCGACCTTGAGGCCGGCGGCCGTGTCCGGGCACTTGTCGATGCCGTCGAGGACGCCGTCGCCGTCGGAGTCGTGCGGACAGCCCGAGGAGTCGATGGTGGCGCCGCGAATCGTGTCGGGGCACTTGTCGATGCCGTCGAGGACGCCGTCGCCGTCGGAATCGCGCGGGCAGCCCGCGGAGTCGACCGAGGCGCCCCGCGGCGTGTCGGCACACTTGTCGAGCCCGTCGGGAACGCTGCTCGCCGTCCTGGTCGTGCGTGCAGCCGAGCGAGTCGACGGTGGCGCCCTTCGGCGTGTCGGGACACCGATCGATGCCGTCGAGCACCGCATCGCCGTCCGTGTCGTGCGGGCAGCCGTGCGCGTCGACGGCAGCGCCCTTCGGCGTGTCGGGGCAGGTGTCCTTGCCGTCGGGAATCCCGTCGCCGTCCGTGTCGCGCGGTTGCGCGCCGATCGCGCGACCGTGAGCCCGGCGCCGAAGATCACGGTGTGGGTCAGCGGATTGGTGAAGCTGTCCTTGCCGAGCCAGTTGAGATCGCGCGCTCGAAGCTCAGCCCGAGCTTGTCGGTCATCCAGAACTGCACCCCGGCGCCGACCTCGAAGTTGCCCTGGTTCTGCTCGACGCTCGGACCCTCGGTGGTCTCGAAGCGGCTGCCGCCGCCACCGACGATGAAGAACGGCCCGCCGAAGCGGCCGGCATAGGGCGTGAACCGCAGCGCCAGCGATCCCTGCGTGAAGCGCACGTCGGTCGAGGTCGGACCGTGGATGTCCTCGTCCTTCGTCGGCGTGTAGCCGCCGCCGAGCTCGAGCCCGACCCACGGCCGGGCCTGATAGCCGACGCGCGCGCCGACGTAGTAGTTGTCGTTGACCGGGAAGCTGCCGGGGAAGCGATAGGTGCCGTCGAAGACGGTGAAGCCGCCGAGGGGGTGACGTAGAAGTGCGGGCCGATCGGGTCCGCCGTCGCCTGTCGCGCGAGCAACGTCGCGAGCAGGAGCGCGGCGACCCGAAGAGGTTGACGCATGAATGCCTCCTGATCAGACCCGGTCTCCAGGGTGACGGCGCAGCGCGAAGATGCTCGTGCGAGTCGGACCGGGTTCCCTGGGCAATGAGGGCGGGACGATAGCGGGCGGCCAGAATCTCGCAAGCACTTGCGATCAGGCGGATTTGGCGCGCCGGCGGAGCCTCGATGCGCCCGGAGGCGACACGCGACCCATCAGTCCTCGATCAACAGCTCGTGGGCCTTCCAGTCGATGGTGACGCGATAGCCGCGGAAGAAATCGTTCGAGATCAGCGCGTCGCGGCGCACGCCGTGATGCCACAGCTCGCTCGAGTCGAGCGCGCCGATCCACGCCGGCACCTTGTCGACCACCATCGGGCCCACCGTCACCGACGGAACCGTGGCCGCCGCCCAGGGCTTGCCGTGGAGGTACTTGCCGGCGCCCTTGACCATGCGGGAGACCATGCCCGCCTTGATTCCGATCTCGTCGAACACCTCCGACGGCGCGCCGACGCCGCAACCGGGCACTCCCGTCTGGACCACGAACGCCATGCGGCGTCCGCCGGACATCGTGCCGTAGACCGTGAGCTCGCTCTCGCCCCAGATCTGGAACGGCACGCGCATCACCTCGACCCCGGGCTTCGGCGCGGCGTCCGGCGCGCGCAGCTCGAGGCCGGTAGTCCTTGAAGTCGAGCGTGGTCGTGAAGCGCCGCATCAGGTTGAGGCCGATGATGCCGGCGACGGTCTCGACCGGGGATAGACGTCGAGCGACCACTTGCGCAGCGACAGCGTTCCCGCCGGCACCTGCTCGATCGTGAGCCCGCCGATCTCGAGCTTCTGCACCATCGCGTTGCCGACCGCGATGCGGGCGCCGCCCAGAACTCGAGTCGCCGCGACTTCAGTTGAGTCACGTTGCAGCGCCGCGCCATCGACTCGTCGAGGATCAGGTCCGACGCGCCGGTGTCGAGCGCCATCACCACGCCCTGGCCGTTGAGCTTCACCTTGACCAGGGGAACCGGATAGGTGCTCGCCCACGGCAACGACACGTCCTTGCGCTGGCCCATGATCTGGTACGGCGCTCGCTCGGCGAGCCGCTCGAGCAGCGGGACGCGACCCTCCTGGCCGACGTCGGGGGCCAGCGCCGCGGCGCCGGCGTAGTCGCCGGCGCGAACGCGGGCGGCGAGCAGATCGTTCATCGCCTCGGGATCGCTCTTCGACGCGCCGGCGAGCAGGCTCTCCGCCAGGTCGACGTGATCGTGGAACAGCGCCAGCTTGCCGAGCCCGGCGCGCGCCTCCGGATCCTCGGGGCGGAGCCTCAGGCACCGGGTCAGGACCGTCTCCGCCTCGGCGAGCCGCGCGACCGGAGCAAGGCGACGCCGAGCGAGTCGAGCCGTCCAGAGATCGTCGGGGTGACCGATCGTGTCGCTGGGTGGCGAAGCGCACCATGAGCTGGCGCCTCGCGGAACGACGGATCGGGCTCGAGCCAGTTGGCCGCCGCCGCGACGGCGACCACCAGCAACACGACGGCGAGGACGGCGCGGACCGCCCACTCACCTCGACTCAAGAAATCTCCGGGCGGTGCGGAGCAGGATCTCGGCGCCGATCTCGAGACAGCCCTCGTCGACGTCGAAACGCGGATGATGGTGATCCCAGGTCAGCCCGCGCGACGTGTTGCGCGAGCCCACGGCGATGAAGCAGCCGGGCACCTTCTGGAGGAACGCCGAGAAGTCCTCGCCGCCCATGGTGCGAATGTCGTCGCGGACGTTCGCCTCGCCGACCACCTCGGCGGCGGCGGCGCGCGCGATCGCGCACATCGCCGGATCGTTCACCGTCGGCGCGTTGTGGCGCTTGTACTCGATCGTCGCTTCGCAGCCGAGCGCATCGGCGACGCCGCGCACGATCCGCTCGAAGCGGCCCGGCAGCTCCTTCCATACGTCGGGATCGAACACGCGCACCGTGCCGTTCATCCACGCCGTCTCGGGGATGATGTTGAACGCGGCGCCGGCCCGCACCTGGGTCACGCTCACCACCACCTCGAGCAGCGGGCTCACGTTGCGGCTGGCGATGGTCTGGAGCGCGGTGATGACGTGCGCGATCGCGACCACCGGATCCACGCCGAAGTGCGGCATCGCCGCGTGCGCGCCCTTGCCCTTGACCGTCACCGTGAACTCGTCGACCGCCGCCATGAACGGGCCCGGCGTGATGCCGACCTGCCCGAGATCGAGGTCCTGCCAGACGTGGAGGCCGAACGCCGCGTCGGGCTTCGGCTGTTCGAGCACGCCGTCCTCGATCATCGCCGCGGCGCCGCCGCCGTTCTCCTCCGCCGGCTGGAAGCACAGCTTGACCGCGCCCGGCAGCGTCGCCGCCGATTCTTGAAGGCGCCGCGAGACGCCGAGCAGGATCGAGGTGTGACAGTCGTGCCCGCACGCGTGCATCTTGCCGTCGTTCTGCGAGCGGTAGGGGACGGCGTTCTCTTCCTGGATCGGCAGCGCGTCCATGTCGGCGCGCAGCAGCACGGTCTTGCCCGGCTTGCCGCCCTTGACCGTGGCGAGCACGCCGGTCTTGCCGACGCCGGTGCGGACGTCGAGCCCGAAGCCGCGCAGGCGCTCGGCGACGAGCGCCGAGGTGCGGACTTCCTCGAAGGCGAGCTCGGGATGGGCGTGGAGGTCGCGCCGCACGGCGACGAGCTGCTCCAGATCTTCGCGGGTGAAGCTGGTGGCGGTGACGGTCACGGGAGTCTCCTGTGGGGCGGAAGGCTCAGGGTTCTCGAGGAGCTTCCGGTGCGATCCGGAGCTCGCGGCGCGCGGAGGGGTCCATGCCGGGAGCCATTGACGGGCACGATAGCGGGGCGCCTCCAGGCGTGGCAAGGAGCCGGCACGGCCGACACGAGCTCACTTCGGCCTCGGGTCCGATGACCGGAAGGCCTATCATCTTCGAACGGTCGGCCGGCGCCGCGGACGCGAGGACTCCCGGCACTCCAACGTCAGCGATGACGCGCGATGCGGCGTGCCGAGACCGATCACCGGGGTTCGACATGAACACGGTCGTCTCGATTGCGCTCTCCAGCTCTCGACACCCGCGCCCACGAGCCCTGACCACGGGTCTCGCGGCGTGCGCGCTCGTCCTCGCGACCGCGGTCTTCGCCGCGCCGCCATCACCCATCCAGACCGAGTCGACACCCGGAGTCGGTGTCTGGAACAGCCTGCCGCCTCCGCTGGGACGGTTCCTGACTTCCGCGGTCTTCGATCCGGCATCCAGCCGGATGGTCGTGTTCGGCGGATTCTGGTACGACGGCCCCAGCGGCGGGGCCGGACTGCTCCATGACGTCGCGATCCTGTCCCTCTCGCCGCCCGCGAAGTGGATCAGGCCGACCATCTCGCGCGCCGCGCCATCGCCCCGTTCGGACCACAGCGCGGTCCTCGATCCGGCTCGGAACCGCATGATCGCGTTCGGCGGGCAGGATGATGTCGGTTCCTTGAACGACGTCTGGTCGCTCTCGCTCTCCGGACCAATGGAGTGGACCCGACTCACCCCCTCGGGCGCTGCGCCCTCGGCGCGCAGGCTGCACTCCGCGATCCACGATCCGGTGCGCGACCGCATGATCGTCTTCGGCGGCGGAACCAACGACCTCTGGAGCCTGTCGCTTTCGGGGACGACCTCATGGAGCCCGATCGTGGCCGCCGGCACCCCGCCCAACGCCCGATCCGGACACGTCGCGATCTACGATCCGGCGCGCGACCGCATGATCGTGTTCGCCGGGAAGGCGACCAGCGGAGGCGCCAACCTCAACGACGTTTGGGAGCTGTCGCTGTCGGGGACGCCGACCTGGACGCAGCTCACGCCCGCGGGAACGCCTCCCCGCCCGTGGGACCGCCCACCTCGGGGAATGCGTACTCGGCGATCGAGGACCCGGTCCGCGACCGCATGCTGGTGTTCGGAGGCGGAACCGGTCAGACTTGGCAGCTCGTTCTCGGGAACCCCGACCTGGTCCACGCTCGCCGCTTCCGGCACGCTTCCGCCCGCGAGCGTGCTGCACAACACGGTCTACGATCCGATCCACGACCAGATGATCCTCTTCGGCGGTATGAACCCGTCTTTCTTCGATCCCGCGCGCCGCGACGCCTGGACGCTCTCGCTCTCGGGAACGCCGACGTGGAGCAAGCTCGATCTCGGAACCGTCCCGGCCGGACGGAACGGGGCAGCCATGGTCTACGACTCGGCGCGCGGCCGATTGCTGATCTGTGGCGGGGAAACCTCGAACGGACTGTCGACCTCGTATTTCAACGAGACCTGGCAGTACGATCTCTCCGGCGACGCCCACTGGAACCTGTTGACATCGGGGATCCCGGCACACGACATGGTTGGAATCTACGATCCGGTGCGCGACCGGATGGTCCTGTTCGGTGGCTGGCAGTACATACGCCAGTACCCATTGGAAGGGCATTACAACGACGTCAACGTTCTTTCGCTCGCCGGGACTCCGACATGGACCCATCTCACGCCCCGGGGGCACCGCCGGCCCTGTATGAGGGTTACTGCGGCATCTACGATCCGGTCCGGGATCGTCTGCTGGTCTTCGGTGGCGACAACGCCACCGTGTGGGCGCTTTCACTGAGCAATCCCGCGTACTGGGAGGTGCTGGCCCCCAGCGGCACGGCGCCGACCGCGCGCAGCTACAGCTCGGCGATCTACGACCCGGTTGGCGATCGCATGCTGGTGTTCGGTGGCTACGGCAGCAACGAGACCTGGTCGTTGTCGCTCTCACCGGCGACGCCGACCTGGGAGCTGCTCGCGACCCAGGGAACGCCACCGGCCCCCGGTCGCAACACACCGCCATCTACGATCCGGTGCGGCAGCGGATGGTCGTTTACGGTGGCGGCTTCTATTGGAACGACGTCTGGGCGCTCTCGCTCACGACATTGGAGTGGACGCAGCTCTTCCCGCAGGGTCGTCCGGTCGCCGGACGCATTGGACACGGGGCGGTTTACGACCCCGCTCGGGACGCCATGGTGATATTCGGAGGACCGGGGCTGAACGACATCTGGTCGCTGGATTTCGCGGCCTATCCGACGGTTTCCGTCGCGAGCGACCACGTTTCCACCGTCGGGATTACCGCGGTGACGCCCAATCCCACGCCGCGACGCGCGCGGATCGACTACTCGCTCGCCCGCGCCGACCGCGCGCGGATCAGCGTCGTCGATGTTACGGGGCGGCGCGTCGCGACGCTGGTGGATGGTCCGGTAGCCGCGGGACGTCACTCGCTGGTGTGGGACACGCGGCAGGGGGCGGTCGCGTCGCGGCGGCGGTGTACTTCGTGGTGCTCGAGACGTCGCACGAGCGGGTCGCGCGCCGGGTGGCGGTGATCCCTTAGCGGTTCGGAAGATTGCGGCGTCGCGACACGTGTCGCGCGCCGCGAACGATCACCGAATCCGGAACGGTCGTCCCGTGATCAGTGGTTCTCGAGCAGCTTCCTGTGCTCCACCTCGCGCTTCAGCACGTCCTTGTTCAGCACCTTGAACTCGACGCGGCGGTTCTTCGCCATGTTGAGCGCCGAGGTGTTGGGAACCAGCGGCTTCGACTCGCCGTAGCCCACCACGAGGTACTGGTCGCGGCTCAGGTTCGGGTACTTCGTGATCATGTAGTCGAGCACCGCGTTGACGCGGCCCTCGCTCAGCTTCTGATTGTACGCGGTCGAGCCGCGCGAATCGGTGTGGCCGCCGATCTCGATCTTGAGCTCCGGCCACTTGACCAGCACCTCGCCCACCTGGTCGAGCTGCGGCAGCGATTCGGGCAGCAGCTTGGTCTTTCCGGTCTCGAAGTTCACGTCGGAGAGCCGGATCATGCCGGTGTCGAGCAGCTCGGTCTCCTCTCTCGTTGATCTCGATCGGGCAGCCGCGCGCGTCGACCTTGAGCCCCGGCGAGGTGCCCGGACACTGATCGACGCCGTCCGGCACGCCGTCGTTGTCGGCGTCGCTCGGGCATCCCTGGGCGTTCACCGTGGCGCCCTTGGGCGTGTTCTCGCACTGGTCGAGCCCGTCGAAGACGCCGTCGCCGTCGGAGTCGCGCGTGCAGCCGTTGATATCGACCGTGGCGCCCTTCGGCGTGTCGGCGCACTTGTCCAGTCCGTCGAAGACGCTGTCGCCGTCCTGATCCTGCGGGCAGCCGTGCGCATCGACCGTGGCGCCCTTGGGCGTGTTCTCGCACTGGTCGAGCCCGTCGAACAGGCCGTCGCCGTCCGTGTCGCGCGGGCAGCCGTGCGCGTCGACGGTGGCGCCCTTCGGCGTTCCGGTGCAGCGATCATCGCGGTCGGGTACGCCGTCGCCGTCGGTGTCGCGCGATTTGGCCCCGATCGCGAAGCTGATGCCGGCGCCGTAGATCTGGCTGTGGGTCTTGGGATTCGTCGGCTCGTCGCGCGGCAGCCAGGCGAGATCACGCGCCTCGAGCCGAATGCCCACGACGTCGTTGAGCCAGAGGTGAGCGCCGATCCCGAGCTCGAAGTTGGCCTGCTTGATCCGCTCGCCGCCGCTCGAGAATCTGATCTGGCTGCCGCCGTAGCCGAGCATCAAGAAAGGCCCGCCGGCCTTCCCGACCACGGCATGAAGGTGAACGCGCCCGACCCGTGCAGGAAGTCGACGTCTTTCGCGTTGGTCACCGCCTGATCGGTGGGCGTGGTCCCCAGCGCGCCCTCGATCGCGAGCCAGCGGAGCGCCTGGTAGCCGATGCGGCCGCCGTAGTAGAGCCCGTCGCTGATCTTCTGGTTGTCGGGGTCGCGCATGTCCGGGTCGAACACGGTGTAGCCCACGAACGGATCGATGTAGAGATAGGACCCGAGCGGCTCGGCGCCGGACGCACCGGGAAGGGCGCACGTGAGTGCCAGGACGAGGAAGGAAGCGACAACGCACGCCGCATCGCGGCGCGACGCCGCGAGGACCGGTGCAACTCACGGTCACGCGGCTGGCAGACAGGATCCATCCATGGAGCCATCGGTGGGGACCATAGCGGCGCGCCATCCGGCTGGCAAGGCGAGATCGGGGCGGTGCGCGCGGCCGGGGAACCAAGAGAGACCTCCGGGACGGTTTCGGGTTGGGCTATCATTACCTTCCGATCGCGCTGCCGCAGGCAGCGAGAGTGGCGAAAGCACCCCGATCCTCCGCCGTCATCGATGACGTCTGCCGCCTATGCACCGACCGAAGGGGGACCGTCATGAGCCTCGTCCAGGTTTCGATCGCGACTTCTCGTCTCCGAGACCCCCGCGCGGGAACCCTGGCATCGGTGCTCGCGTGCGGCGCGCTCCTCGTCGCGGTCGCGGCCTACGCCGCGTCGCCACCATCCACGTCGACCGAGTCGACACCCGGAATCGGCGTCTGGAACAGCCTGCCGCCTCCGCTGGGACGCTTCCTGAGCTCCGCGGTCTTCGATCCGGCGTCCGGCCGGATGGTGGTGTTCGGTGGATTCTGGGCCGACCCAAACGCCGGTGCTGGACCGCTCCACGACGTGGCGATCCTGTCACTCTCGCCGCCCGCGAAGTGGATCCGGCCGACCATCACACGCTCGGCGCCAACGCCTCGCCGCGGGCACAGCGCGGTCCTCGATCCGGCTCGGAATCGACATGATCGCATTCGGCGGGCAGGACGATGTCGGTTCGCTCGAACGACGTCTGGTCGCTCTCGCTCTCCGGGTCGATGGCGTGGACCCGACTCACGCCCTCGGGCGCGGCACCCTCGGCGCGCTGGCTGCACTCCGCGATCCACGATCCCGTGCGCGACCGCATGATCGTCTTCGGCGGCGGAACCAACGACCTCTGGAGCCTGTCGCTCTCGGGAACCACCTCATGGAGCCCGATCGTGGCCGCCGGCACGCCGCCCAGCGCCCGATCCGGACACGTCGCGATCTACGACCCGCGCGCGATCGCATGATCGTGTTCGCCGGGAAGGCGACCAGCGGTGGCGCCAATCTCAACGACGTATGGGAACTCTCGTTGTCGGGGACCCCGACCTGGACGCAGCTCGCACCCGCGGGATCGCCTCCCCCGCCCGGGCCGTACAGCTAGCGAGAATGCGTACTCGGCGATCGAGGACCCGTCTCGTGACCGCATGCTGGTGTTCGGAGGTGGAACCAATCAGACGTGGCAGCTTTCGTTCTCGGGGACACCGACCTGGTCCACGGTCGCCGTCTCCGGCACGCTCCCGCCCGCGAGCGTGCAGCACACCACGGTCTACGATCCGATCCACGACCAGATGATCCTCTTCGGCGGCAGCACCGCGCCTTTCAGCGGTTCCGCGCGACGCGACGCCTGGACGCTCTCGCTCTCGGGAGCTTCGACGTGGAGCAAGCTCGCTCTCGGAACGGTCCCGGCCGGACGCAGCGGGATGCCCATGGTCTACGACTCGGCGCGCGACAGGTTGCTGATCTCCGGCGGGCAATACCAAGGAATCGTCACGTACTATTTCGCCGAGACCTGGGAATACGACCTCTCGGGCGACGCCCACTGGAACCTGCTGGCGTCGGGGATCGACCGGGAGAACATGGTCGGAATCTACGATCCGGTGCGCGACCAGATGGTCCTGTTCGGTGGCCAGCATCTGATCCACCAGGCTCCGGAAGAAGGGCATTTCAACGACGTCAACATTCTTTCGCTCTCCGGGACGCCGACGTGGACCAATCTCACGCCCCGGGGCGCCTCCGGCCGATCTCGAAGCTCCTGTGGGATCTACGATCCCGTGCGGGATCGGCTCCTGGTCTTCGGGGCTACAACAACAACGCCGTGTGGGCGCTATCGCTGAGCAACCCGGCATTCTGGACCGTGTTGCCCACGATCGATCCCATGCCGTCGTGGCGAAGCTACAGCTCGGCGATCTACGACCCGGTCGGCGATCGCATGCTGGTGTTCGGCGGACAGAGCGGCGGCACCCCCTTCAACGAGACGTGGTCGTTGTCGCTCTCGCCGGCATTTCCGACTTGGGAGCTGCTCGCGACCCAGGGAACGCCCCCGCCCGCCCGATCGCGACACACCGCCATCTACGATCCGGTGCGCCAGCGGATGGTCGTCTACGGCGGCCCTCTGTTGAACGACGTCTGGGCGCTCTCGCTCACGACGCTGGAATGGACGCAGCTCTTCCCGGCAGGCCGGCCGGTGCTCGAGCGCTATGGCCACGCGGCGGCCTACGATCCTGTTCCGGGACGCCATGGTCGTGTTCGGCGGACCGGAGTTGTATGACACCTGGTCGCTGGATTTCGCGGCATTCCCGACTACTTCGGTGGAAACCGGCCACACTCCGACCGTCGGGATCACCGCGGTGACGCCCAATCCCGCGCCGCGACGCGCGCGGATCGATTACTTCGCTATCGCGCCCCGACCGCGCGCGGATCAGCGTCGTCGACGTGGCGGGGCGGCGAGTCGCGACCCTGGCGGATGGTCCGGCGGCCGCGGACGTCACTCGCTGGTGTGGGATTCGCGGCAGGCGGGCGGCCGCGTCGCGGCGGCGGTGTACTTCGTGGTGCTCGAGACGTCGCGCGAGCGTGATCGCGCGACGCGTGGTGGTGATGCCGTAGCGCCGGGCGCCGCCGCGGCGAATCAGCGAACCCGGAACAACCTTCCCGAGAGCACGCGCTCCGGCGTCGCGAGCCGCACGAAGTATGGCCCGCTCGCCACCGGACGACCCGACTCCGTCGCGACCGTCCCAGCGCAACGCGTGCTCACCCGCCGGCAGCACCCCGCGCGCGAGATCTCGCACGCGCCGGCCCTGCGGATCGAAGATCACGAGCGAGAGCGCCATCGCGCGCGGCAGCGCGAAGCCGAGACGCGTCATGCCCGACGAGGGATTGGGGAACGCGGGCTCGAGCCGCAGCTCGGTCGCGAGCGCGCGATCCGGCGCGTCCACGGTTCCCGCCGGCGCGAGCACCGCGAAGGCGCTCGCGTTCCCGTGCAGGTCCACCGCCGCGAGCTTGTAGTAGCCGCCCGCCGGCCCGACGTCGACGTAGCCGGTGTCGTTCCGCGTCGCGATCAGGTTGGATGGACCCGGCGTGAACCCCGCGGTCGCGCCGCGGTGGATCCGATACACGCCGAAGTCGGGCTCGCCGTTCTGGCCCCAGTGCAGGTGCGGCGCCGCCGGCGACGTACTTGCCGGTGAACGGCGCCGGGGTCGCGGGGGCGAGGTTGTCGACCGAGTAGCCGCTGTCGGCCGCCGAGTCCCAGAACCGTCCGGTCGCGGTCTGCTGGGCTTCGACCATGAAGCGCGTGTACGGGTTCCCGCTCGCCGAGGAGTCGCTGTGGGTCGCGGCGAGATAGCTGTAGCCGGCGAACCCGTGCGCGGGCGTGCTCCCGAGGTATTCCCAGAACAGCGTCTGGCCGGCCTCGATCGTGGTGCGATGGCGCGGCGCGCGTTGCGGAGGACGTCGCCGCCCTCCGACTCCGGCGTCGCGAACGCCCTGCGCGCGATCGCCTCGAGCGCGACCGTGCTCGGCACCTGGCGCCACACCCAGTACTCGTTGATCGGATTCGCTGGCGCCTGGTCGAGGTAGCTTCGGCGTCCACCGCAGGCCGACCTGTCCGCCCTGATCGTTGGCCGCGTCGCGCACCGCGACGATGTCGGGCTCCGGGTTGCCGAGCTGCCCGAAGCGCTCTGATGCGCTGGGCGTAGATGTCGGAATTGGCGCCGGGACGGAAGTCGTACCAGGCGATGATCGCGCCCGAGGCCTGGGTCGGCGGCGATCGCGGGGCAGTACTGGGCCTGGAGCGCCGTGCTCACCGCGGCGCCGTTCGCGGTCCACAGCATCGTGCCCGCGGCCCCGACGCGCTGGGCGTAGACGTCGGTGCTCGCGGTCCGGTCGTCGTACCACGCGACGATCGCGCCGCCGGCGCCGTCCTCGGTCGCGGCGGGCGCGTCCTGCATCCCGGCGGCGGCGCACAACGCCACGCCCTGCGCCGTCCACAGCGGCACGCCGGCGCCGTTCAGTCGCTGGGCGTAGATGTCGGGGTCGCCGATGTTGCGCTCGTCCCGCCACGCGACGATCGCGCCGCCGGCGTTGTCCGAGGCGATCGTCGGGTAGACCTGATCGTTGGCGGCGGTGCACACCGCGACACCGTTGCCCGCCCACTGCGGAGCGCCGCCGAGACTGACCCGCTGGGCGTAGATGTCGTCGGTGCCGGACCGAGATCGTGCCACGCCATGATCGCGCCGCCGGATCCGTCGGCGATCATCACCGGATACTTCCTGCTGGCTCGCCGCGGTGCACACGGCGACACCGTCCGGCGTCCACATCGGCGTCCCCGCCGCGCTGATCCGGCGCGTGTAGAGATTGTCGTCGGCGCCGTTGCGCAGGTCACGCCACACCGCGATCGCGCCGCCGAGACCGTCCGCGACGACGCGCGGCAGCGCGTCTGCTCGTTGGCGGCGGCGCACAGCGTCACACCGTCCACCGTCCAGCGCGGCGCGCCGGCCGCGCTCACGCGCTGCGCCACGATGCTGGCGTCGGCGCCGCTCCGGTAGTCCTGCCGGGCGAAGATCAGCGCCGCCGATGCCGTCGGCGCAGATCGACGGGAAAGTCTGATCGTGCGCCGCGCCGCACACCTTGAGACCGCCGGCGGGGCCATCCGGCCGCGATCGCGCCGGTGGCGAGCACGCGCTGCGCGTAGATGTCGGTCGCTCCGGTGCGGCCGTCGTACCACACGATGAACGCGCCACCCGCGCCGTCGGAAACGAGCTGCGGCGAGAGCTGGTCGCCGGGCTGGGCGCACACCGCCACACCCTGCGCGGTCCAGGCCGGATCAGTCGCACCCGAGGCGCAGCAGGTGCGCGGCGAAGATGTCCGAGTTCGCGTTCCGGTAGTCCTGCCACACGACGATCGCACCGCCCGATCCATCCCCGACGAGCGCCGGGTTGTACTGATCGCCGCTCGCGGTGCAGACCATTGCGTTCTGGCCGGAATCGTGGGGCCAGGCCGCGGTCGCCGTCCCCGGCGTCAGGAGGCCGGCCGCGGCGGCGAGCAGCGGCCAGGCAAGCGGATGCGCGCGTCGAAGGGGCAAGCCAGGAACCTCGAGAGCGGGCGACGGGGGTGGAGCGGCAGGGGGTTGGACGGCCGCGGACCGCGCGGACCGGGATCAATGATGCGGGTGATCACCCGCCGCGCGCAAAGTCGCGGCGGCTCGATCGCGGCCGGCGCCGAGCGGTCAGAACGTGGTCTGCATGTGGAGGAATCCCTTGTCGTGAACGAACCAGACGTCGTAGGGCTCGGGATCGAGCTCGATGCACTCGACGCCGCTCACGGTGACGCGTCCGAAGCGCGCGTAGAGTCCGACGTAGGCGCGCGACTCGGTGCGCGAGCCCCAGCTGAACGGCGTGTTCCCCACCTGCGACACGGTGACGCGGTCGTAGAGCCCGCCGAGGCGCGCGGTCAGGCGCGGCTGGATGCGGACGTCGGCCTCCAGCGCGGCGATCCGGTCGAGGCTCGAGAAGTCGCCGGGCCCGTAGGGCGGTCCATAGTGCTCGTCGCGCGACGAGTAGATCCAGCGTCCCTCGAGCGAGAAGCCGCGTCGAACAGCGGACGCCGGAGCGCCGCCTCGGTCGACCACCCGCGCCGGAAGTCCGGTTGTCGCTCGTCGACCGATCGATCGGCTGGTCGGTGCTCAGCGCCTGCTTGTCGGCGAAGCGCAGCTCGCTCTCGAACCCGAGCGCGCGCGCTCGATCGCAGCGTCGCCGAGGGCGCCCCACAGCGTCGTCTCGCGCCGCGGCAGGCCGCCGGTGTGGGGAGCACGAGCTTCTTCGACGGCGTGAGGTACTTGCCGGAGACCTCGAAGCGCACGTGGTCGTGTCGCGTGACGAAGCGTAGCGCCGGCTCGTAGGGGATGCCGCTCGTAGGGCTCGGCGGCGTTGCCCACCCGCGTCTGCCGCCACGCCCACAGGTTGTTGAACATGTCCTCGAAGGTGTACGTGGCCTCGAGCTGGTACGCCGAGGTGTCGGCCCCGACGTCCCACATCACCGCGAAGTCCTGACCGACTCTTGTCGTAGGTGGGGCGGAACGACCTGGCCCGGCGTTCCCCAGCGCGTGGGGAAGTGGATCGAGAAGTCGAGGTAGTCGTACGAGGCGATCGTCGCTCTCCGGCCTGCTTGAGCAGCAGGCCGAAGCTGGCGTGCCGGCCGAGATCGGTCTTCAGCTTGAGGTCGGTGTCCATGAACCATTGCCCCGAGGTGAGGCAGCCCTGCGAGGTGCGGAGGGCCTGGCTCGCGTGCTCCCACTCGTCGCGCCAGGCGCGCGGCGTGCGCAGCAGGTAGTGGTCGAGCAGGCTCTCGTCGTCCATTTCCTGCGCCGCGACGCTGAAGGTCGAGAACTCCTCGGTGCTCGCGCGCGCGGGTGCGGCGCCGAGCACCAGCCACCCCGCGACGACGATTCCCACGAAGATCCCGAGCTCCGTCGGGAAGATCGAGGACTGGTTCCGCTCAGCCGTCGTGGCCGCGGGCGCGCCGCCAGCGATCATCCACCCGGCCGAGAGGCGGCCGGGGTTTGCGCTTCGCTCACGCGCTCGACGAACAGGCGGGCGCGGCGCGTGATCTCCTCGAACTGTCCCGTCGCCGCGAGCTTCGGATCGGCCAGCGCTGCGCCGAGGCCGATGCCGACACAGCCGACGCTCAGGAACGGGATCACGTTCTCGAGGTTGGTCCCGCCCGCGGCCAGCATCGGAACGTCCGGCAGCGGATCGCGGATGACCTGGATGTACTGGGGTCCGCCGGCGACGCCGACGGGATAGACCTTGATGACGTGGGCGCCGGCCGCGCGGGCGGCGATGATCTCGCTCGTCGTGTAGGCGCCGGGGCAGTACATCAGCCCGGCGTTCAAGGCGACGCGCGCGACCTCGGGCGAGAAGTTGGGGGCGATGATGAAACGCGCCCCCGCGCCGATCGCGGCGTGCGCCTGGTCGGCGGTGAGCACGGTGCCGGCCCCGACGGTGACGTCGGCGCGGTGGGCGAGTGCGGCCATCACGCGCGGCGCCTCGGGCACCGTGAAGGTGATCTCGAGCAGGGTGATGCCCCCGCGTGCGACCGCTTCTGGCCGCGCCCTGCGCGGCCTCGGGCGTGGCGGCACGGATCGCGGCGACCAGCTTGCGTTCGCGCAGACGGGCGTAGGCGATGGGCTCCATGAGCCGAAAAGATTAGCAGCGCGCGCCGCCCGACGCGAACCGCCCGATGGGATCTCTGGCTCCCCTCGCGCGGCGAGCGAGCGCCGCTTGTGGCAGTATCCGCGAATGACCATCACCCCACCGTCCTCACTGCCACTGCCGCGCCGGCGCATGCGCTGGCCGATGGTCGCCGTGATCGTGCTCGTCGGCGTGATCGGCGTCTTGTGGCTGGTGCTCGTGCTCGCGTTCCCCGGTCAAGGTCAAGGCGCTGGTGACGCGGCAGCTCGGCTCGGTGGTCGCGCGCGAGGTGCGGTTCGGCGAGGCGAAGGTGGGGCTGTGGCCGCTGGTGCGGCTCACCGTCCACGACGTCGCGCTGGCCGAGCCGCACGGGTTCCAGGAGGGTGTCGCCTTCCGCGCGAGCTCGATCCACCTCGACCTCGACGCGCTCGCCCTGCTGTCGCGGCGCATGGTGGTGCGGCGCCTGATCCTCGAGCAGCCCAACGCGCACATCGTGATCCGCCGCAACGGCACCACCAACCTCGACTCGCTCGTGGTCCAGAGCCCGAGCCGGCGCGAGAGCGCGCCGATGGACCTGCTGGTGCAGGACTTCCAAGTGCACGGCGGGCAGGTGCTGCTCGACGACGCCAATGCGTCGCGGCGGACCTCGTTCGGCGTCGAGACCAAGACCGAATTCTCGCTGCGCCGCGGCACCATCGCGACCCGGGGAACGAGCGAGATCTCGAAGCTCGCGTTCGGACCGCTCTCGGCGCGGCGCGTGTCCGATCTCAACCAGTCGCTGGCCAAGCTGGACTGGAAGATCGAGCACGCCGGCGCCTTCGATCCCGCCACGCGCCGGCTCGCGCTCGAGCGGCTCGCGCTCGGGCTCGGACGCACGGAGCTCGGGCTCCAGGGCCTGGTCGAGCTCGGGACGCAGCCGTTCCAGGTCGACCTCCGCGCGCGCGGCGCTCGCGTCGATCTCGCGCAGGTGCTCGACTATCTCTCGGCCGCCGACGCCAAGGCGCTGAACGGCGTCCACGGCTCGGGCGAGCTGGGATTCGACCTCACGATCCGCGGCGGCCTGAGTCCGAAGACCAAGCCGCGCGTGCTCGGGACGCTGAGCGTGCGCGACGGCGCGTTCCGCTACGCCGGCGCTCCGGTCGGCGTCGAGCGCGCCGCCTTCGACGTGCGCTTCGCGCCCGACTCGCTGATGGTGTCGAACTTCGCGGCGCGCGTCGCGGGTCAGCCGCTCGGACTCTCGCTCATCGCGTCGCACTTCGCCGATCCGCGAGTGTCGTTCGCGGTGCGCGCGAGCCGGCTCGACCTCGCCGCGGTCTCGCGATGGGTGGCGCCCAAGGACACGAAGCTCGGCGGCCAGGCGGACCTCGACGTCCGCGGTGCGGGCCGCGCCAGGATCCGGGCACGATGGACCTCGAGGGCATGGCCCGGCTCGTGGGCGTCACCGTCGAGACGCCGGCGCTGCCGAAGAAGCTCGACCGCATCGACGGCGAGCTGCGCTTCGCGACCACGCGCGCCGAGGTGAAGGGCTCGAGCTGCACGCCGGCCAGAGCTCGCTCACGATGCAGGCGGTGATCACCCGCCCGCTCGCGCTCATGGCCAAGCCGCGACCGGAAGGCGGCTACGCCACAGCACCCGCCGGCGTCGAGTTCTCGCTGCGCTCGCCCTACCTCGATCTCGCCGAGCTGCTGCCGCCCACACCCGGCGGCCCGATGATGGCGAACGCGCGCGGCAAGGCGACCCTCGCGGTGGCGCGGCTCAAGAACAGAAGCTCGACGTGTCGAACGTCACGGCCGATCTCGTGCTCGAGCCCGGGACCGCGACGATCACGAGCTACAGGATCCAGGGCTACGGTGGGTTCGCGAGCGGCAAGGCCGAGTTCGACTTTCGCGACCCGGCGCACCCGAAGACCGCGGTGCAGAGCCAGCTCGACTCGGCGCGCGTCGAATCGCTGCTCGGCGCATGGACCAAGGCCGGCGACCTGATGCGCGGCATCGTGAACATCCAGGGCAACGTCTCGACCCAGGGCACCACGCCCGAGGAGATCGCGCGCACGCTCAGCGCCGACGGCGTCGCCTTCCTCGGCCAGGGCCAGGTCGGCCCGCTCAAGGTGCTGGACGAGATCGCGGCGCTCACCAAGGATCCGCGCCTGCGCGAGCTGCGCTTCCGCGACGTCAAGTGCCCGTTCCACGTCGAGCGCGGCCGCGTCGCCACCGGGCCGACGACGCTGCTCGGGCCGTACGGCGACTGGCGCGTCGCCGGCACGGTCGGCTTCGACGGCTCGCTCGATTACGCCGCGACGGTCACGCTGCCGGCCGACGTCGTGAAGCGCATGGGTCCGACGGTGACGATGCTCGCCTCGCCGCTCTCCGACGCCAGCGGCCGCGTGCTGCTCGATCTCAAGATCGGCGGCACCGCCAAGGCGCCGCGCGTCGCGCTGGACCAGAGGAGGACCCGCGACCGCCTGATCGGTGGCGTCGGCTCGATGCTCGGCCTCACGCCTCCGCCCGGCGCGGGCGACACGCCGCCCGGGCTCACGGCGGCGCAACAGGACAGCGTCCGCGCGGCGGCGGAGAAGCGCTACCGCCGCGCGGTCGAGGACTCGCTCAAGCGCAAGGCCCAGGATCTGCTGCACGGACTCTTCGGCAAGAAGCCCGCGAAGCCGGACAGCGCGACCAAGCCGTAGCGCTCACCGCTTCCACAGCCGATCCCACCACTTGGTCCGGTCCGCGGGCGCGGACCACTTCGTGTCGAGGCCCATGGTTCCGCGGATCCGGTCCATCGGCCATCCGGTGAGATCGGCCAGCGCCTGCGCCTCGCTCTCGCGCCGGGCCGGCAGCCCGGCGCGATACTCGCGCGCCTGGGGACAGCTCGAATCACCGGTCCACTCGTGCTGGATCACGTAGCGACCCTGGAAGCTCGCCTGGTCCCCGTGACCTGGAACACCAGATCCTCGGGGAAGTGCGCGCGGTCGTAGCGCGCGTGGAGCCGAGGTGATGAACACCGAGCCCGGCGGAGTGCCGTAGGGCGACGGCGAGTCCATCCAGAACACGCCGAGCTGCTCGAGCTCGGACCTCGAGAGCGGCTCGGAGGCGCACGGATCGCAGCCGCTCATGTCCCAGGCGTACTCGGTGAACATCACGCCCATGCTCTGCTTCCGCACCTGCTCGGCGAACATCGCGCGATAGAAGTCGGGGAACTGCTGCTTCACGTACGCGGGAACGCTCATGCCCGTGGGCAGCGGAACGCTCCGGTAGTTGGTGGTCTCGACTCGCCCGCTCCGGGTGATCGCGTAGACGAACAGCTCTTGCGGTCCGTCGGCGTTCACCGTCCCGAGACGGATCGGCAGCATGAAGCGCGGCGACTCGTAGGCGATCTGGAGCGGACGCAGCGCCTTGAAGCCGAGCTTCAGCTGCTCCTTCAGGTTCACCTTGGCGACGAAGAACTTGAGACCTTGCTTGACGTAGGCGTCGAGCACGCGCTCGGCGCCGTCGGGAATACGGTAGTGATGGTCGACCAGCCACCGCGCGAGCGCGCCGCTCTCCTTCGCCGAGAGGATCAGGATGTCGTACTCGCCGATCGTGTAGCGGGCCTCGATCGGTGACCTCGTCGCCCCTGCCGCCACGAACCTCGACTTCATCCAAAGTCTTGACGGCCGCCATGCCCAGGGTCAGGGCCTGATCTTCCGTGGCGATTCGCGGACACGGATCCGGATCGTTGTACTCGACCAGCCGCGGCGCCGAGTACGTGTCGAGGTGATCGAGCAACGCGTCACTGGCGACGTGGACCTGGTCCTTCTCGAGCACCGTCGGGACCGGCACCACGATCGCGAACTCCTTGGGCTCGCCGCGGAAGTCGTTGGCCATCGTCACCACGGTGCGATCGCCGTCGTGGACCAGCGCCACCTTGGAGGAACGGTTGAACAGCTTGGCGTCGCCCGCGGCGACGTAGAACCCGCAGAACGCGCGCGCCGCCGCCGGGTGGACAGCGCTCGCGATCAGCAGGGTGAGGATGAAGCTCCGGACTCGCATCGTGACTCCGATCTTCCCGGTCGGGTGGTTCACTGCTTCCACATCCGCTCCCACCAGCGCGTGCGATCCGCGGGGCTCACGCCCACTCCACGTTGAGCGCCATGCGCTCGCGGATCCGGCCGAGGTCCCATCCGGTGAGGTCGGCGAGATTGCGCGCCGTCTTCGCGCGACGCTCGGGCAGGTCTTGCGGTACTCCTTGGCGCCGGGGCAGTCGTCGGTCCCGGTCCACTCGTGACGCATCACGTAACGACCCTGGAAGTTGGTGCGGTCGGACGTGACCTGGAAGACCAGGTCCTCGGGGAAGTGCGCGCGGTCGTAGCGCACGTGCAAGCCGCGTGACGAAGGCCGATCCCGAGCCGCCGCCGGATGCGTCGTCGAGCCAGAACACGCCGAGCTGCTTCAGCTCGTCGGCTCGAGAGCGGCGGCGACGCGCACGGGTCGCACCAGCCCATGTCCCAGGCGTACTCGGTGAACACGACGCTCATGTCCTGCTGCTTCACCTGGCGGTCGAACACCGCGCGGTAGAAGTCCGCGAACTGGTCCTTGACGTAGAGCGGCACGTCGACGTCGGACGGGACCTTCACCGTGCGGTAGTTGGTCGCCTCGACGCGGCCCTGCCGGGTGAGCGCGAAGACGAAGAGCTCCTGCGGCCCGTTGGCGTTCACCATCCCGAGGCGGATCGGCAGCATGAACTTGGGCGACTCGTAGGCGATCTGGATCGGACGCAGGTGCTGGAACCCGAGCTTCTGCTGTTCCTTCAGGTTCACCTTGGCGACGAAGAACTTCATGTCCTGCTTGATGTACGCGTTGAGCGCGCGCGAGGCGCCGGCGGGGATGCGATAGCGGTGCTCGGTGAGCCAGGTCTCGAGGCCGCGGCTCTCCTTGGCCGAGGATCAGGATGTCGTACTCGCCGACGGTGTACTGCGCCAGGATCGTGACTCCGCGCGGCGAGGCCGGCTTCGGAGCGCCCGCCGCCATGGACTTCAACTGGCCGTAATTGGCCCGATCCATCGCCTGCTCGCGCATCGCGCAGGGGCTCTCGTCGAAGTACTCGACCAGCCGCGGTGCTGTGAACGCCTCGAGATGGTCGATCGCCGCCTGGTCGCCGACGTGGATCTGCCCCTTCTCGAGCACCGTCGGCACCGGGACCACGATCGCGAACTCCTTGGGCTCGCCCTGGAAGTCGTTGGCCATGGTGAGGACCGTGCGATCCTGGTCGCGCACCATCACGACCTGAGACGACCGGTTGAACAGCTTGGCGTTGCCGGCGGCGACGTAGAAGCCGCAGAAACTATGACCGGGCGTCGGCCAGAGCAGGAGCGACAGGGCGAGGAGCAGCAGCGACCGTTTCATGGAGGTGTCCTTTCGGGATCGTGCCCACGGCCGGCGCGCTCCATTCGTAGCGCGCGCCCGGGCAGCAGGCGGTTGATGAGCGGGACCACGAGCGAGCAGCCGGCGAGCGACCACAGGAGCCCGTTGGTCCGGTACAGACGGAAGGTGATCAGTGCGGCGACCGCCGCGACCAGGACCGCGAACACGATGCGTCCGGCTCGCGAGTCGGGCGTGGTGCGCGGATCCGAGATCATGAAGAAGGTGAACAGGAGCAGCGCGCCGTTCTGCAGCCGATGGAGCGGGATCGCCCACGGCTGTCCGAGCCACGCCGCGTAGCCGAACAGGATCGCGAGGTAGGCGGCGATGAAGGCGTAGGTCACGTCGCTGCGCGCGGCCCGGTTCACCACCAGCCCGCCGAGGCACGCCATCAGGAACGCGAAGAAGGCGGCGTTGCCCCACTGTCCGGGCGAGACCCAAACCCGATGCGTCAGCAGGATCATGATCACGACGCCGAAGTTGGTCGGGTTGAACACGTGCTTGCCGTTCCAGCGCAGCACGAACTTGCTCGCGATCGTCACCGCCGCGGTGAGTGCGGCGAGCGTCAGGTGATTCGTGCGCAGCAGGAGGCAGAGCGAGAGCCCGGAGATCAGGGCGCTCTTGGGATCGAAGCGGCCGGAGCGCCAGCCCTGAGTGCAGGCGTACTGGGTCAGCAGTGCGGTGCCCAGCGTGATGGAGGCCTGGGCGAGGCCGATCTCGAAGTGGAGTCGCGTGAGACCGTAGACCAGGAGCGACGAGAGGATCGCGATCTGATAGAGGCGCGGATCGAGGCGCCGGGCGGGTGATGTCGCGGGAGGCTCATTTGATCAGGTCATACGCCTGTCCCCCGGTCTTCTTCCCTGAATCCTTCGCCGCCCGATCGACGGGTCTTCGCGCGCCGATCCTTCACGACCGCGACGGCCGGACTGCGCGATTCGACCCACCGCGACCTCCTGGCAGGGAGCCTCCGGTCCGAATCGCAAGAGCCGTTCCCGCGAGGCGATCGGTCGTGAACGCCGGCCATGCCGATGAGGACGGGCCACTTCGAGGGAAATCGACCCGCGGGCTGTGCGAGGATGCGCGCTCGAGTGTCACCGCGTGGCGTAACACTCCACGCCACGGGTGACAGGTGCGCACCGCGGAGAGAAGCCATGGCGGATCGAGCCGAGGAGCTGATTCGGGCGCTGGGATTGACGCCACATCCCGAGGGCGGCCTCTACCGGGAAGTGTTTCGCTCGGCCTCCCGGGTTCGCGACGGCCGTGGCGCGGAGCGTCCGGCGCTCACGACCATCTACTTCCTGATCCCGGCCGGGAGGTGGAGCCGCTGGCACCGGGTCGAGCACGACGAGGCCTGGCACTTCTACGAAGGCGACGCCGTCGAAGCTGCTCTCGCTCGACCCCGAGCTCGAGCGCCTCGAACGACGGATGCTCTCCGCGTTCGGCCGTCCCGGCGAGCCGATCGCGGTGGTGCCCGCCGGACACTGGCAGGCCGCACGCGCGACCGCGGGGTTCGCGCTGGTCGGGTGCACGGTCGGGCCGGGATTCGAACCCGACGTCTTCACGCTGATGAAGGACCGGCCCGACGTCGTCGCCGCGCTCGAGCGGCGTCACCGCGAGCTGGTGGCCTTGGTCCAGGAGACCAGCTCCGGCTCGTTCACTTCCACCGAGTCCCGCTCCTCGATCTCGAGCCGCAGCAGCTCCGCCGCGGCGAGCACCGAGACCGCGCCCGACTTCCGCACGATCCGGCCCTCGCGATCGAGCTCGAAGTCCGCCGGGACGTGACCCCACACGCCGAAATCGAGCGTGGTCCACAGCTCCTCGAGCCGTGCCTCCACCGTGGCCTGCGCCGCCGCGTCGCGACCGTGCGCGCGCAGGTAGGCGGAATGGAAGAGCCCGAGCCACGAGGTCGAGATGGTGCGGGCGGCGGGCTTGGGTCTGAGCCCGAGCGGCGTGAAGAGCTTGCGCTCGATCGCCTGGACGAGCCGCGCGCCCCGCTCGGGCGAGAGCAGTCGCGTCGCCACGCCGACGGCGAAGAGCTGCGACGGGTCGGGTCCGCCGGGGACCGCGGCGCCCTCGAGGTCGCGGGCGCGGATCAGGGCGCCCGTGCGCTCGTTCCAGAACGCCTCGTTGTATCGCCGCTGGTGCTCCTGCGCCCACGCCAGGTGGAACGCGCCTTCCTCGCGCCGGCCCGCGGCGCGCTGCCGGAGTGCCCGATCGCGATCGAGGCCTGGTACCAGAGCGCGTTCAGGTCCGATCGCACGCGCGCCTCGGGCCCCTCGCCGGCGATCAGGAGGCCGTCGGCGCCGACGCGCACCCGCGCCGCGTCCCGGAGCGGTACGCTCGCATCACGCCCTCGACCGCGGGGTAGAGCGTCTCCTTGGCGAACTCGACGTCCTGGCTGCGACGCGCGTACAGCTCGGCGACGATGACGAGCCAGAGCGACGCCGCCGGGTCGCCGTAGCGCGGGCGACCGTCCTCGAGGTCGAAGCCGTCGGGCGTGAAGCCCTCGTCCAGGTACTCGATGGTCCCGCGCAGCACCTCGCGCGCGATCTGGAAGGCCGCGGGCAGATCAATCCCTGGGCGCGCGCACGGTCGCGTCGCCGCGCTCGATCCCGTCCGGCAGCGTCTCGATCAGCGTCAGCCGTCTGCCGCGCCGCGCGAGCCTGAGCTGGAGTGCCGCGGCGAGCCGCGCCACGCGCTCGTCGCCGCTCGCCCGCGGCGGCGGGTTCGGTGGGTCGAGCGCCAGCCGCTCGTTCCGCTCGAGCACGCGCGGGGCGTCGGGCTCTTGGGCGCGTGGGCCTCGCGCGCCTGCCGCGCCGTGACGCGCGCGCCGGCGAGCGCCGAGCCGCGCCACCGCGCGATCCGTTCGCGTTCCTCCCGCTCGATCGCGTCGGCGCATCCGGCGAGCGTGCGCGGCGGCGGCACGCCGAGCCGATCCTCGCGAGCCAGCGCGCGCAGCGGATCGTCCTCGGCCGAGGCGACGAGGTCGAGCGATCCGCCCGGCTCGAGCGTGGCCTCGACGTAGCCGGCGACCAGCGCGTCCTCGCCGGTCTGGATCCCCTCGCGCGCGTCCTCGGCATACCAGAGCTGCCGTTGCCACACCCGCGCCGGCAGGAACACGCCGTCGTGCCACAGCGTGATCGCCGGATCGTCGCCGAGGAACTCGAGCCGCACGCGCCCCGGCGGCCCGCCTCGCGCTCCGCGCGCCTCGGGCACCTGCGCGCTGGATCGCGCGCAGCGGGCGCGCCACGGTGAGCGGGCTCACGGTGAGCCGCGCCCGAGGTCCGCCGCGATGGCGGTAGCGGATCACCGCGGCGTGATGGCCGTAGACCATGAACAGCGACTTCTCGAGCGTCACGCCGGCCGACCGGTAGCGCCAGGTTGGCCAGGGATCGAGACGGAACTCCTCGAGCAGGCGATAGCCGGCGGGTCGCGCGCTTCCGGTCGGGCCCGGATGGGTGCTGAGGTCGGCGACCGTGGCCTCGACGTGGAGGCGCTCCTCGACGCCGAGCAGGAGGACGAGCGGGCGCCCGTGGAACCCGGAGTAGACCAGGTGGGCATGGGTACGGCGCGCGGACGCGCCAAGGGCGGTCCCGGAGATGATGCCGCCGAGCCCGTTGCCGAACATCCATTCCGTGGCGAGGCCGCGAGCCAGATCGCTGAGGACGTCCTGTCCCAGCCGCATGACCGGGCACAGTAGCAAATCGGGACCCGCGGCTCACGTCGATTGTGGATCGGGAAATCCAGGGACCGTGCAAAATGCCTCATGCCGGGACACGGGCGGGCCGATGACGTGAGCGTCATGGACGACGTTCGTGCCCCTTTTCCCAAGGTCCGGCCGACTGCGAGACCCGAGGTCCGACGATGCTGTTGAACGCGGTTCTGCCGCCCGGCCTGGCGCTGGTCGTCGCCCTCGCCCACGCCCACGCGTCGCCGAACCCGGTCTGGGTCAAACACTCGACCGTGGCCCGCTCCGGCGACTCCGCGGACGACGGCCTTCGCGTCACCGCCGCCGCGAAGCGGACCCAGCCGGTCGCCGACGCGGCCTCCTCCGTCACCGTGATCACCGCCGAGGAGATCCGCGCCCACGGCTATCGCACACTCGGCGAGACGCTGCGCTGGGTGCGCGGCCTCTTCGTCACCTACGATCGCCACCACGCCTACGTCGGCGTGCGCGGGATGCAGTTACCGAACGACGGCAACGACAAGATCGTGATCACGGTCGACGGCCACACCGTGAACTCCGATCTCGACGCCGAGGGCTGGATCGGCTCCGAGCTCGGCGTCGACATGGAGCTGGTCGATCGCGTCGAGATCGTGCGCGGGCCGATGTCCGCGCTCTACGGCAGCGGCGCGGCGCTCGCGGTGCTGAACGTGGTGACGCGCGCCGCGATCCAGGATCCCGGCGTGCGCATGCAGGCGAGCGCCGGTCGTCACGGCGAGCGCGGCGCCTTCGCCTCGATCGCGGCCGCGAGCGGCGGCCCGCAGCTCCTGGTCGGCGGCTCCTGGCAGAACACGCCGGGCGCCGATCTCTACTTTCCCGAGTACGACCGTCCTCCGCTCCAGTCCGGCTGGGCGATCGACGCCGACGGCGAGCGGGCGTGGGACGCGCTGGGATCGATCGAGTGGTACGGGCTGAGGATCGCGGCCAAGCTCAACGAGCGCGAGAAGCGGCTGCCGACCGGCTCCTTCGGCACCACCTTTGGCGATCGCCGCACGCGCACGATCGAGGGCCGCGACTTCGTCGAGATGTCGCTCACGCGCCGGGGTCGAGGGCCCGCTCGGCCTGGTCGCTCGCGCCTACTGGGACGGCGTTCACCATCGCGGCGAGTACGTGTTCGGGGCGCCCGATTCGACCAACGTCGCGCGCGACCGTGCCGACGGCGAGCTCCTCGGGACCGAGTGGCGCGTTCGCTGGGCGCCGGACGAGCACCACGCCGCGACCGTGGGGTTCGAGGCGCAGTGGCCGCGCACGTCCGCGCTCGAGGAGCTCGGGTTCACGCCGGCCCAGCCGCTGAGCGATCCGCGGGCGCGGAAGCTGCGCGGCGGCGTGTTCGTCGAGGACGAGCGGCGGCTGGGTACCAAGACCAGCCTCACGAGCGGCGCGCGGCTCGACCGCGATCCCGGCTTCGATCTCGTCTTCAGCCCGCGCGCGGGCTGGTCGTGAACGCCGGCGACGACACCCGGTGGAAGCTGCTCGCCGGCTCGGGCTATCGCGCGCCGTCGGCGCTCGAGTCCGCGATCGATCCGGCCTCGCCGCGGCCGTCGCTCGATCCGGAGCGCTCGGTGTGCTTCGAGATCGCGGTCGAGAAGTCCCAGGGTCCGGCCACGAGCACGCTCGCGGTGTACGAGAACCACGTGCGCGACCTGATCGAGCTCACCGGCCGCACGTCCGATGGCCTGCCGACGTACGCGAATCGCGGACGCGTCCGCGGCCGAGGCGTCGAGGCGGAGATGGAGACGCGCGGCGGCGGATACCAGGCGCGCTTCTCGACGGCGTGGCAGGTGAGCCGCGATCTCGACACCGGCGCCGAGCTGCCCAACTCACCGCGCTGGATCGCGCAGACCGTGGTGACGCACGCGCTCCCCGGCCGGCCGCAATCGGTGGCGCTCGGCCTGCGGTACATCTCGTCGCGTTCACCCTGGCCGGCCAGCGCACCGCGTCGGCCTGGATGCTCGACGGACGCACGGCGCGCGCGCTGACGCCGGCGCTCGAGCTGGCGTTCGAGTGGAAGAATCTCTTCGACACCCGCTACGGCGATCCGGTGTCGAGCGCCCACCTTCAAGATCAGATCGTCCAGGACCCGCGCACGCTCATCGTCCGGCTGAGCTTCCCCGCGCGACACTGATCTCGCTCCGGCTCATCGCGTCCAGGAGAGGCGCGTCCTGCCGTTCTCAGGATCGACGACAGCGGGACCACGGACACGCCGCCGAGGTGCGAGGGGACAGCGCGTCGGGCAGCCAGCGCTCGACCAGCGGCGTTGCGCGCACCATGACGATCATGCGACCGCGACGCCGCGCGGCGTTGAGCACCTCGGCGAAGCGGGCGTTCAGCGCGCGCGGATGATGCGCGACGCGCCTCGGCGTCGAGGATCGCGTCGGGCTCCTCGTAAGACACGCCGAGCTTCGCGGCGAGCGGCTTGCACACCGCGCCGGCCGCGCGGCGGGCGTATGCAGGAACGGCACGTCGTGCCGGTGCAGTGACTCGAACACCGCGGTCATCACCGACGATGTCCTGCGTCGCGAGCGAGCCCATGTGGTTGGCGACCGCGACCACCGGACCTCGCCTCGATCGAGGTAGCGCTCGACGATGCCGTTGATGCGCGACGCTCCCATGGTGACCAGGATGGTCCCGGGACCGGGATCCACCTGCGGATAGTGGATCGGCTCGAGCGGCAGATGGAGCACGACCTCACGATCGTTGCCGCGCGCCGCGCGAAACAGGTCGTTGCTGTGCGGACCGCCCGGCGCGATCGCGACGTCGAACGGGACCGGCAGCCCGAAGAAGCCTTCGGCGCGCCGCGAATCGTCGCCGAACCCGAACAGCACGACGGCGAGACGCCCACCTCGAATCGGCGGATCTCTCCGCCGACCAGGGCGGCTGGACCAGATCGATCTCGTGGGTCGGGCGCCCGGGCAAGCCGACGAGCAAAGTCACCATCGGTCTCGCCGTGATTGCCCGGATGTTCACGTCCGTCGATCACGACGGCGCCGCCGTCGTCGAGGAACCGGGTGATCGCGTAGTTCGCCTGCAGAGCAGCGAGGCGTGCGGCCTGAGTCCCACCCGCCAGCGCACGGACGCGCGGCCGCGTTTCGGTGACGGTCTCGCGGACGCTGTCGCGCGACACCTGGACGGCGGTGAGCCCGAGGCGGATCTGTTTGCCGACCAATCGCGTCAACAGGGCGTGATCACCCACGTGGAGTACCGGGCCGCCGTGAGTCGGCCGGCGTCGGTGCGCGACATGATCAGCGCCTCGCCGCCGACGAAGATCGCGGCGGTGAGGCCGGCGAGCATCAGGGTGGGCCGTAATCCTGTCCGGGATCCGCTCGATCGTTTCGGCATGGGGAGAGTCGGTGGCGCACGTTACTCAAGCGTCGAGAAGCGCGTCAAAACCCCGTGGCAAAAGAGGTTTTGCACTTCAGTGACATCCGTTTGCAGGGTGGATGACAGGCTCATATGAGTTTCGGCCGATACTTGCCCCGCATGCGTGCCGGTCGCAGACGTCGTATCCAGCCTTGAGGTGTCACCCATGAAGCTACGTCTACTACCTACGTTCGCGACCGCGGCTCTCGGCCTTGCGGGCTGGACGGCCCTGGCGCTGTCGTGTGGCGACGACAAGGACAAGACCTCCCAGGCCTCGGCCGCCAGCGTGCAGGCCTGTTGCGCCTCCGGTGCCAAGACCTCGGCGAAGGCGACGGCTTCTCACGTCGGGTGTCCCATGTCGAAGGACGCGAGCGTCGCGTCGATGAACGCGGGATCCGGCGCCTGCGCCCACGACAAGAACGCGATGGGCCACGGGCCACAGCGGCAACTGCGGGGGCTACGGAATGGCGATGGCCGCCGACGCCTTCTCGCACTCCGGCTGCGACGCGTGCGCCGACATGGCGACCTGCGAGGAGCAGCTCAGGACCGCCAAGACCGTGAGCCAGGTGGTCCCGCTCCAGAACAGGATCATGCACGTCTTCACCGCCGATTCTCCGGGGCACGTCCGGGCGCTGCAGGCCGCGATGGCCCGGCGCAACGATCGGCTGACCGCCCCGGCGGGCCGCGGGCGACAAGGTTCATCTCTGTCCGGAATGCAAGCTCATGCGCGGAGCGGTGGCGAGCGGCAAGCTCACCCGCGAAGTGGTGAACATCGACGGCGGCTGCCTCACCCTCATGACCTCGAGCGACCCATCCATCGTCTCCCGGTTGCACAACATGGCGAACTCCCAGACGGCGGTCCGTACCAAGATGTAGTCCTGCCCTTCCGGGGGTTCATGGCAACAGGGCCGGTCCGTTGAGAGCGGGCCGGCTCTTTGCTTGGAATGGTCAACGGGGTTTCCGTGTACCAAACCGGAGACGGTGTTCATGCCGAGTCGACACCACGGCCCGTGGCGGGTTTGCGCCGCGTCGGCGGCGTATCTTTGGAACGGGCTAGGCCGCCGTACCGGGTCCGGGACGATCCGGCGAGGTCATTTACGGAATGACGGTCACGGGAAACTGAGCGTACAAACGTCATGGCGGTGTCACGGTTCAGCCGGCGCGTCGTCGACATCATCGGCCTCGGTGTGGCCGTTCCGGCGCTCGTGCTCGCGGCCCTGGGCATGTACCTCACCCTGCGCATCGCCCAGACCGTCGAGGACGAGGCGTTCGTTACAACATCTACCTGGCGCAACAGGTGATCGAGTCGTTCGAGCAGGACCTGATGGATTACGTTCGGATCGCGGTCCACGATGCCGAGGGCGCCGCCTGACCGGCGCCAGCGCCGCCGAGATCATCCGTGTGCTCAACAGCCAGGCGCCGGACTTCGAGGGCGCCCGCTTCGTCCCGCTCGACGACCTGACCGGCTACTCGGTGCTCACGGTCGAGTCGACCCCGCTGCTCTACGCGCCGGGAGAGGGCGAGCGCCGCAACCAGTTCTTCATCGGCGTGCTGCTCTACGACGCGCCGGGCCAGGTGGTCGGCGCCGGCGGCCGGTGGATGAATCCCGCCCGCTATCTGGCCACCCATCTCGAGCAGGTCATCCAGGAGCGGCTGCCGTCGAGCCCGCGCATGTACGGCGGCTTCGAGTCGACGCGACGCTGGAGCGTGCGGATCTACGGCCTCGACGGCCGGGAGATCGGTCACGTCCGCGAGTCGCGCAACGAGCGCACCGCCCACACCGAGCCGTTCGCCGGGCCGTTCGAGGGCTACAGCGTCCGGGTCGCCGCGACCGCGAGCGCGCCGGTGGTGTGGACCGGCCGCTTCGTGGCGGTGGAGATCACCTTCATCGGGCTGATGGCGCTTAGGGCACTAGCTAACTTTTGACGTAGGATAAACCTTGGAGAATTTTTTAGCCATATCCTGGATGTCTAGCGGGTCAAAGTACAGCACCGTCACCATTTATTTCGTAGGCAAGTTGCTTCACTAGGATACAACTGGGCAGCCATGCATCATCGCCTCTAGTGGCGGCAGACCAAAGCCCTCATCACTAGGAAGGCAGACGTGCCATGTTTTGGTACAACCAGCGCAGCTGGCCCCTCAGAAACAAAACCCAATACTTTTATGTCTTTATACCCTTAGACTTATGTAGCGTTTTGAGTTTTCGATAGAGCGTGTCTTTCTTGCCGCGCGTGCCATTAATCTCAGTTGGTATCTGGCCGGCTTTGGCGGATTATGGCCAAAGCATCAATTAGGCGCTGAAGGTTCTTGTGTGGCCCTGGCCGGCCAACATAGAGAATAAATTCCTGGCCTTTTAAGTCTGGCAGTTCTTGGGTAGTCTGACTAATTCTGTCGGCAGCCTGTAAGTCACGGTAATTTTGCGGCTGTTAACGTCGGCAAAGGGCGATGTCCTCCTTGACGTATTTAGAAGGTGTATTAATGGCGGCTGATTTGCGGGCTACTCGCTTGGCCAGCTTGGAAGTAAACAAATTGCTTGAACTTAAAGGTTAGCCAAAGTTTGGCCGGGTTGTTAAAAATTTATCTCGTGGTTAGGTCGTGCATAGTCGTGATGCTTAGGCCGTGGTAAAACATTGGCTGCTGGGGTCATACCAAATGGACAAGGTCTGGGGTTAGCCGTTTAATTTTGGGCGTAATAGCCCAATTTGCTCACCAAAACCAAAATTCTTTAAAGTGCTGGCTGGACATCGAATCTGTCTGACAAAGACTGGATAAACTCAACCTGGGCTGGTTTGAAGGTAAACCGCCCGTAAATGGTGCTTGACTTAAGCTTGGCCAAATTTTCTAGCAGTTTATCAATATAGCGGCCAGTGCTGGTGCCGGATTCACGGGCGTCTATTACAATTTTACTCAGTTTTATACTATAGCGCATATTAGCATTCACCAAGAGGCTGGTTATGGATACAGAGCTAGGTCCGGATGTTACAGACGAGGGTTTGTCTTACATTGGCTTTATTGAAAGAGAAGGTTTAGAAGATACCAGGCGCAATAGGGGCTTACACAACCTACCTGGCGAGTCGGCACACGGCTAGGGTATACCAGGTAGATATTGTGGGCATAAGAAAGCCTGGCGATACTTTGCTGCAGGCCAGTTTCTTTAAAGTACAGATAAAGACTATAATTTTATGATAAAACTAAAAAGTCGTTATCGATATTCGATAATACTGTTAAAACAATTGGTAAAAACCGGGATTTTAAGATCTTTACCAGAATTCGGTACTGGGCTACTTATGGACACTCTTGCGCCCACTGCCATTTCAGATTCTGTGTAGTTTTGTGGTTATTTTAAAAACTGGCGGCGACGTGTTCACCACATTTTGGGGTATATCTACTTTTGGGTATCGTCTTGTGAACTACTTTGTAGAGTTTGATCACTAATTGCGTTAAGGCAATTGTTGATAAGGAGACATTATGCGCAAGGTGAGCTTTCCGAGGTATGTGTAACGTACTAGCAGCACTGTTCTCGGCCTTGATAAACCTCTGCTTTAACTTACTTGTGATTAGTTTATTTTTTGTATAGCAAAAGTTGAGCCAAGTCAGGGGGCAATCTTGGCGCCGTTGTTAATAATAGAGCTTTTTATGTTGTCGCTAGCAGTCGGTTTATTTCTTAGTGCGGTGTATGTTCGCTACCGAGACGTTAACTACATTTGGGAAGTGGTTTTGCAGGCCGGCTTTTACGCCACACCCATACTCCCCGCGCGCGCCTTAGCTAAGTATTAGTAGCCATAGCGAAAAGGCCGCCAAGCTCTTAATACTCAATCCTCTTTAGCTCACCATTAAGACGCCCGCTACTTATTGGTCACCGACAAGACGGCTACTGTTTATCAGGTTTATGGTAGCTGGTTTGCTTACATTATCCCGGTCTGCGTTGTGGTAACTTTAGCGTCACATCGATATTCTATTTCAAAAAGCGGGCACCCTTATTTGCGGAGGAGGTTTAGAATGCCTGAGCCAGAAACTGCTATTGGAGTGTCAAGGCTGTCAGCAAGAACTGCTTGCCGCACGAGGCCAGAGGATCAGTTAAAAATATCTTTGTACTGGTTTGATTGGCTATGTTAGAAAAAGCCGACGCTACGAAACCCAACATGCTCTTAAAGATATATCGATAGACATAAAAAAGTGAGTTTTTTGGTGTGTTGATCGCAACGGCAGCGGCAAAGAGCACCCCTGCTAAAAATATTGGCCGGTATTTATCAGCCAACCAAGGGTTCGGTTAGTATAAACGGTCGACTAGTGCCATTTATAGAGCTGGGTTGGCTTAACCTTAGAACTGACCGGTCGTGAAAACGTTCACCTAAATGGTGCGTTACTTGGGTTTAGCGAGAATGAGATAGAGTTGCTCAGTATCAAGAGATTGTTGATTTTGCCGAACTCGAGCAGTTTATGGACCAGCGTTTAAAAACTACCCTGGGGTATGCAGGTTAGGCTGGCGTTTTCGGTTGCCATTAGGCCAACGCTGACATATTACCAGACGAAGTTCTGGCGGTTGGAGACGCTGACTTTCAACGCAAGTGCTTTGAATATTTCAAATTACTTAAAAAAGAATCAAAAACAGTTATATTTGTAAGCCATAATATGGACGTTATCCGAGAGAGTTCTTGTGACCGAGTGCTACTTCGATCGACAAGAGCCAAATGGCCGCAGTTGGTGATATGAGCAGGGCCAGAAAATACCGGCAATTATTCATGATCGAAGACACTAAAGACGCAGGAGCCAAGAAGCGATAGGCGCTGGGGTGATAAGAGGGCGGTTATCCAATCTATCCTCGCTGTCTAAAAAGGTACTTAACGACAAGGATAAAGGCCCAGACGTGTCTGTGAATATAAAAGCAAACCAAGAAGCCGATGGCTTAGTCACGGCGCGTAACAATAAGAAAACAGCCTGGGCTAAGAAATATGTGGCACCAACACTCAGATTAAAAACTAAATTGCCGACCTTACTACCGGCCAGACCATCACTGTCAAGTGGCATTTTCCGCATATCTGCTGACGGTAAGCAGTTTGTGATGTTAGCTTCACATAAGGCAGATGGTGTTGGGGTGTTTGACTGGTGGGAAGATGCCGAACATTTCAGTGTTCAGTCCTTTGAGCATACGGCGTATAGAATAAACCCACCCATAGAAGTGAACATTATAGATTGAGAAACTGGGCGGCCATTGTGTGCGGCGCCTCGATTTTACTGTAACCAGACGTGTTGAAGCACGATATCTTTAAACAAATGAAGATACTTAAAATTAGCACCCACATGAAAAAAGTTCCACACATTATGGTTAGATGTTCTTAAAGCCTAGTTGACGACCATTTCAGCGGGATTGGCCACTATACTCTTGGCATGGTAAGGGCTTTTGATGACATGGCCGGTGAAGGCAAGATTACCTACTCACTACTTATACGCCTAGGAGTTGGACAAAAGGGCACAATACAAAACTAACACTAATACAAAGCCGTAGTAAAAAAATCGCATACCCCGGTTTGTTATCAACCGACTAATGAAATATCACATATCTTTGCCGCTGATATTATGTATGAGCGAGCCTATTATTATTTTCTGGCGTTTATGTCCTGGCCAACCTGGTTCAACAAGTCTGCAGTATCCATGACGTAACGTTTCTTGCAGTACCCGAATGTGTCCATCCTAAAAACAAAGAATTTTAACCAGAATAGTGCCCTTTTCACTCAAAAAACCCAAAACCATAATTGCTGTTTCCAAATTTAGCCAAATCAGAAATCCATAAATACTCAGTAATATAGATCCAAGCCGTATTACCGTATCGAGTCTGATTGACATCAAATTTTTAGCAGAGCCAGACGAGGAAATTAACGGGCTAGAGCCAAATACGATATATTTGGTCGTGAGCAATATATTTTATCGGCGTGGGCAATCTGGAACCCGCAAAACTATGATCGATTAATTACTGCTTATACCAGCCTGCCTCGCGAAGTTACCGACAAACAATCACTGGTAATAATTAGCCGGTGGCTGGAATAACAAAAGATACTAGCTAAAATTCAGCAAGCTAAAGAAGTGATTTGGCTATATCATTATCAACCCCAAACAGTTTGTAGCCGACGAGGATATGCCAGCTATCTATAGCGGCGCGTTATTCTACATTTTGTACCAATTTATGAAGGCTTTGGCATGTCACCCTGGGAAGTTTTTGCCTGCGGTACACCAACAATAGCTAGTCGTGGCATCGGTTCCAGAAAGCAGCTGGGGACGCTCCTTATACCAACCCGCTTGATACAATGACATAGCTGACAAAATGAAAGAAATGATCAAAACCCTAAAACTAACCCAAGTAATTTTTGACAAAGCTATGAGTGAGCACCTTGCCACATTGAGCTGGCGCCGAAATGCCGAGGTTGCCCTGGCTGCTCTAACTAGCAAACCTCAGGAATATTTCCAAAACGAACTAAGTGAATCTTTAAAGACCAGAGGTGTGGCTGGTCCAAATGGCTTGGCCGGAGCTGCTATAAATTACTAAGTTTCCGCCGGTTTGTAGGCCAATCTGGCGCCCGTACCCTAGTATTAGTTCTCCAGACGGTTGTCGTATTGCTGCGTAATACCAAGTCACCATTAGTCTGCAGATGAAATTCCATCATTTGGCCAGAAGTATGGCTAGTCCAGATAGCCCGACCTTGAGGATTGTAAAAGCAATTAGATTGCCTCCAGTCTGCAGGGCCAGGTGATAAGTATTGTTAGAAGAGTAAAGACTTTGTCCGATGAGTAACCATTGACCTGATTGCAATATGCCAGGCACCGATCAACAACTTTATTGGTTTAGTAATGTGGTCCCCAGATCCAGCCGGACGCCTGGCCCTCGCTAGTGACTGGAAGTCTCAAATGTACCAATTGTATCGTGCACCTGAGAACTTGAATGTTCCTCGTTGCCCTGGGGTAACACTGCCTTCCCAAAGAGTGCGGGCCGGCTGGTTGATAGCCAGAGTCGTCGCTAAAAGTACTTACTCCTATTATGGGGTTGGCGGAAAATTAACTTTAGTGATTGAATGATCCCAGGCTTGAGCCTGTTATTTTGAGCTCTTAGGACAAAAATATATCTTTGGCCCCCTGGTCATTACACGACTATCAAAGCGTAACTGGTTTCAGCCTGATCATTATAGGGAGTTAAGGCTAACGAGCCAAGAGTTATAGGGGGTTATAAACATGCAGATCAAAATAGGTTAAAAGGCGCACTATCTAATACCCAACCACCCCCAGCTCCTTCATTAACTGGCTGGAAGTATTCTCTATAATCTCCGTCTACTGCTGGAGCCGTGGCAAAACCGCTGAATGGGGCGGTTTACCACTTGCTGCACCAGACTCGACCATACTAGTTAGCGGCTAGCTACTTAACCAGGAATCATCGCAAAAGTGCTGCTCTATTTTGGGGATTAGAGGTAGCTAATTTTGTATTTGTGTTGTACCAGTTGCTGACCCAGTATTTTTAACTGGACAGTGAAGTACAGTACGTCGGAAGCAAGTGTTGGCAGAAGAGACTAGTGGTCGCGAGCTTGGTCGGTGAAAATTTGTTTACTTGTGTTACCGAACCGGTGTGAGCATAAATAGTCGAACCAAACCAGTCGTTATAATATCGCCAGAAGTTACGGTTGCCGTAAAGCGCTAAGCAACCACGCCTGTACCACAGGTTGTTTAGGCAGCCGCGTTGGGCCGGTGGCAAAAGTAGTTAAGGGAAGGGCAGCGGTGAAGCGGCATTTTGCATGGTTAGGTTGGTACCACCAATAACCAGAGTTGGGGCTGTAGGCGACAAAGCTATTCCGACCATTGGCATAGTTAAAGAAGCCAGAGATTTTGACGGTAATTCTTAAATTGCTTGGCAGCGTTGTAGGACTTGATTGAAAAAGCCATAGTATTGCGAGTCACATGCTGCGGTGTCTGGGCAGCTCATAACCGGTTGCGCTACGTACTGAATTGGCCAAGGCCAATCGTCGGTTAGGCCCTGCTCTTTTTGCAACAGTACAATCAAAACTTTGGAATCAATGCCGCAGGCGTTGGCTACGTAGTAGATGGGGTCTGAGCGGCCGTTTGGCCAGTCCTGCTTGGTATACTAGAGCATAATCCCGATACGGCCGCTCGAGCCGGTATGTTGAGTTTTATAAATCTTAGACAGATGTAGGGTGGTGGATTGCCGCGCTCTACCGTAAGCAGCCCTGGTAGTCCCGGCGTAAGCTTGAGTACCGTTGGTATCGCAAGTCAGGTACCTTACTATTGAGGAAATTTCGATGGTAGGAAGCTGACATGCCTTGAAGAACGGTAGAAAACTGTCACTTATTATTAAGGCAGACTTAAAGCTGCTGCCACTCAAGGCCATAACAGTTGTGCTTAGGCCGAGTCCAACCACCGCTGCACAAAAGCCAACTTTAGTTGAGTCTTGTATTGCCGGAGGAATATTCTTAAACGCATATGTTTAATTATAGTCCTTCTATAGCTACTTGTTTAGACTTACCTTGGGCATTAGTTGATTTGTATTAGATGACTGACCAATTGTGCCTGACAGTGTCGAGGCGCGGCATAATTAAGGCGCAGTTAGTACTAGATACATTAGATAATCCTTGAGACTGCCGAAGAACTGTTCCATTACTACTAAAAGTGAAGGTGCAGGTTCCATTGCTCCTTACAATGCCAAGATGGCATAGTCAGACTCTCTATCTTGCTACCATTTACATGCTAAGCACTGGTTATCAAGGGGTTGGATACCCTTTAGGACCATTGTCCTGACTGCTGTATCATTTTGCTCGATGATTTCTTTATGTTGCTCGGTTTCTTGCTGTCGGCGGTTGTTGGTGGGTTATAGCTGATGCTCAATACTTCCATTGGGGTCGGCGGGTGAGGTTATGTTGTTAGATGAGCGGCCACAATAAGTACCAACTAGTATTACACACAAACTAGGGTAACGCTAGAAATAATAACTATTTTTTTGTTAGTTTTATTTTTTCATTGTATGCTCATTTATAGCATAAACCGTGAGCGTTTTCAAGAGTGGAGCAACTGTATGATCGAGCTTAGCTTTGGGGTATTTGCTTTGCTTTATTTTTGACAAACTGATAAACTATAGCAACAGTCGTAAGAGAGTATGTGGATAATAAAAAGAGAGGTTAATGTCCTTGATTGGTCAGCAGGTGAAGAATTGCTAAAGCTTTTGACAGTTTGACGAAAAGGATAATGACCAAAAGGGTGAACCCAAATGTCAAAACTCGACCGATAAGTAAATTCTTTGTTGTTGCCGGTCTTTGCCCGGTGGTAGTGAGTATCTTTGGTTGTATAGCAATCGCGCGTTTCAAAGATAATCTGAACAGCGCTTGCGTTTGGCCTATCGGTGGCCTGAAGAGCCCTAGTTGCTTGCGTATTTATTTGGCGGGCACCAATAGTTAACCGACCAGAAAAGCGATCGAAAAGCGTCGTAAATATCTTAGTATTTTTGGGAGTGTCTGTCTGGGTTGTCGCAAACTTCTTTTTACGTCCCAACACGTCTATACCAATAGAGACCCGGCGACCTATGGAGTAGCTGGCGGTTATTAATAAACCACCAAAGTATCAAGATACCACAAACCAAGTGCTCCGTACTCAGCTCAAAGCTATCAGCTTCTAGTCCGGGGTTTGGGCTAACTATAAAAACACCATAGAAGCTCAGGGCACCCACATATTGCCTATTTTCTTAGGGTTAATTGGCCGTTTGGTTGGGCCAAATTTTGATGCTCCATATGAATGTTCTATTGGGCGGAGTTGCTCTGTTGGCCTTTTATGGTTTTGTCAGATTGATGGTGCGCCCGGCTGGGCCTTTGTGGCAACTGTGCTGTGCCCGGCTTTACCGCTGATATATTTCAGCCGAGATACATATACAGAGCCGCTGGCTATGGCAGTTGGGCTTTGGTACTCTATCTATGCTTTGGTATGCTCAACAGACCCGACGCAAGGCCATTTGGTTTGTTACGTTGGTCCGTCTCTAGGTGCCGGTGTGATGGTTAGGATAGATGCCTAAGCATGAGTTCAGATTGCTGTTGCGCTAAGTTTGCAATAATGATGATAAGTTAGCCCCGGCCAAAGATCGCTTGCGTGATGGAGCAATGTTGCCATTTATGCTAGCGGCACCTTTTATAACTAGCTTGGTGGGTTTATTAGATGTCAAAGTTCTGTCGAGCAACTACGTTAGGAAGTGAATGGGGCCATATTAAACCAGAGTTTGCCCTACTTGCGCTAGTCACACTTAGTGGCCCAGTTGGTATTGGCTTAGCTTGGAGAACCGAGCTGGAATACGCAGGGTTGATAATTCCAACTAGAGCCTGGCGAGCTCAAGTCCTTTCCCTTCCTGGCTGTAACGGGCTGCCTGGTGCTAATTAGCAGGCCATTTTGGCAGAAGGGCCACGATGTTCTGCGCAATGGATCTAAAAGTTGTCATACGCCGAACTAACTATAAACTGGTTGGTCTGGTATCTTGCCCGATATTGGTAGTCGCCGCTGTAATCGGTCTAACAATATTGGTTTATCGAATAAGTAAGCGTTATAGACCAATGCTAATGCCATTTATGCCGTGGTTTGGGGCTGACATCGCTGGTTTATTCAATAAAACCTTAGTATTTATGCTGACCAGATTTGGGCATCCAGGCGACTTTTGCCGGTTATCATGCCAGGAGTTGTAGTGTCGGTCAGTTCACTTTTTTGAGCAGGATTTACTGAGAGTATAAACCGGTGATATTTAATCGATCGCATTAAGTCAGTAATCTGGTGACTACCACTATGGCCGTAGTAACCCCTCTGTTTATTAGCAGTGGTTTTTGGCGGCCAGGACCTATGTGCCGCAACTCAACCAGGTACAGGCGGCTTGTGAACACCTGCCCCCAATTCAGTAGTTTTATGGGTTGGTTTTTGGCTAGGTTTGGTGGCCGATATGCCAACCAACCTTCTGTGATGTACCATCCATAGGCCCCGTAAGCATCTGAGAGTTACAAAAGACTTTGATTGAATACGCCGAGGGTGTTAGGCGGCACGGTAACGTCCCAATTATTGGTATATTAGCGATCGTGACAACATCATGCCGAGCCCTATCAGCTGATAATCCAAACAACCCAATAATTGCTACGCCAGTAAAGCTAGTATACTTGACCCAATTGAATACGCAGATCTGGCAAATAGTTATACCATGCTCCAACAAAACTATTTACAGTCTATCAAAGATCGGATTATACATGTTGATGTTAGACGGTACGGTCGCTTTCTCCCTGCCAACCCCAGACCCCCAGCAGCAATTTGCCAACGGTTAAAAACCTATCAACGATAAGTTAAGGCCTTCGGGGCCCTGGAGTTTGTGCTTGCCAATACTACTAATCGCATAATTTATTCCAAAGAACAAAAAGTCCATAGCTAACCCCACAATCTAGCGGCAATAGCTACTAACAAGGCGATTTCTCTGGGCATGACAGTAGACAAAAACAGTATCAATATACCTTCGTACACCAATAATACTGCTTGGGGCAAATACATAGCCAACATACTAGCTGCCGTTGCTACTGTGCTGGCCGTGATAACAAAGAGTAGCTTTATTATACTCGAGGGCTGGGTATAGTGGACTTAGATATAAAGAACAGTGACACTCCCGATATAAAACAACCCAAGCCGTAAGTAGCTGGCTTTAGCTATCAGGACCGAAGAAGTCAAGCTACTTCACCACTGTGTTCTTCTTTAGTACTTGTGCAGCTGGTGCATTAGACGATTAAAGATGCGTGGCGACATGGCCAGCACACAGATGTCAAAACACCACCATGATCAGGCGCAGCTTGCCATCAACCAGGTTTTGACTAGGCCCAAAAGTTAGCAGAAGTAGAGACAGGGTTGCGGGTGGTGCCCAGTTCCAACACACCTTCCATTACCGATACAATCGCCAACTGGGCCCTTAGTATTTCAAACTTAGATGCAAAGTACACCTTGCTTATTAACCAAGGTGCTGTCCCTGGGATATATCTGGCTAGCCACGCCTTGAGTAAGCATTAGCTAATTGCCGACATTGCGCGTCAAGTATTTAGCCCTAAAGAACTTAAAATTACCAACCAAATCGCTATGCCCAAATAACGAGCTGTGTGTTCAAATAGGCCACTGACAAATAGTACACAATATAGGCTTAAGTTTAAACACTTCGCTAAAATCAGTGTTCTTCAGATAACTAACAAAAAGGCGGCTAACCACATAAAAAACTAACGAGCAGTAGTTTTTGCTGGGTCTTACCTAGCCGAAAATTGGATAGTCCGCTCAGAATATAACTATTATTTGATATTACACCAAAAGAGTAGTTTAAGTTATTATTGGTTAGTCTCTTGTCGCAAAAACCCCAAGCCAAAATAAAGCTTTGATAGGCCCTGTTCCTCCGTACAAAGGTGGTATTGCTGTATATACTCAATGAGTTAAGGCAGACTCTAGCCAAAATCTCGACCCTGCTTACCATTTCTTATAAAGACAGTAAATTCCGGTTCCTATCCCAGGATAGTGATGGGGTTGCCGGGTTCGGACCACTGGCTCATGGGTGTTGAGTACCAGCTGAATATCTACTCACCACTTAGTTGGAAAAGGGCCACAGATTTAATTATCACGCACTGGTTGTATATGGTGGTCATTAACTGCAGTGGACTTACAGTTTGGCAGCCTACTATGTTCATGATGGCCAAGCGGCTAAAAAAAGAGGGGCATAAAAGTATTTTAATCTGCCACAATTTATTTGATCATGACGCCCACCAGTTTCAGAAATTTTTAAGTAGTCGAATGTTTGTGTTGCTGACTGTTACGTTGTACACACAGCCGAGCACCAAAAGATCCTAGAGCAGACATATCCAACCTCTACAGTTGTACTGAACTCGCTTCCCGCCTTCAGCAAACTACCTAAAGCCCACCGACCAAACTACTCCAAACGGGGCCGACTTGAATTACTATTTTTTGGCATCATTAGACCCTATAAAGGCTTGGACATTTTGATCAAAGCACTTGCCAAACTCAATGACGACAGCGTATACCTAACTATTGCAGGTGAAACTCCGGATTAAGCCCAGAGCAGATTAATCGACAATTATCGGAGTGCAAAGCTAAAAATGTCGAGACCCACCTGAGCTATATCAATTCCCAGAAGAGTTTTCACTATTTGATCGGCAGACTTAGTAGTCTTGAAGATACACTGCGCCACCGGTAGTGCGGTAGCCTCAATGGCACTCAACGATCACAAGCCAGTTTTGGCAACAAGTGTAGGGGTCATCGACATAATCCAGCCAGGTATTACTGGCTGGCTGGTAAAACCAAAATCGTTGCGAGCTGCTCAAGTTCTCAAAAAGTGATCACATCAGTTCTGATGCCCAAAATTGTCAAAGTGCTCAATAGTAAAGTAAACAAAATAGCTGGACAGGGCTAGCTCAATCTATCCTGATTTGGCTGTTGATAACCAGCTATGGCCAAGTTGACCAAAAGCATAGGGCATAGCATTCAACCTTATGTGGTTATTGTGGTGCTGACTGAATGGCCTAGAAGAGACTTCTAGAATGTCTAACCTCTCTAGCAGATATAGACTATAAGAATTATCAGCTGCTGGTAATAGATAACGCGCCCAAAACAAATGAAGCTGCTGAAATTGCCAAACGCTTTCCTGCTGCCTACACTGTCAGGAACCAGCAAAATAAAGGTATGATATGCCGGTGGGTGCAATCAAGGCATGCGCTTATGCACTTAAAGTTAAAGCCGACTACGTTTTTGCTACTGAACAACGACACGACTGTAGAGCCCGACTTCTTGAGTGAATTAGTAAACTTTACCAGAGCATCAACGATGTCAGTTCCATTCCTCACCGGTAATCCTTTATGATGACCACACAAGCGAATATGGTTTGCTGGCGGCCGGATCAAGTTTGGGTTGTCCAGGCATAATTATAAGGGCCGCTTATTAGTTAGGTTGTTGCCAAAACAGGGTTTTGCAACTGGTTTGTTCTGAGCATCAGTTCTGTTAGTACCGAGCTGCTTTAAACAGAATGAAATGTTTGACGACAGATACTTTATTTACTTATGAAGATATGGACTGCGCTATCGCGGGCCAGAAAGCTCGGCTACAAACCATATGTAGTGCCAAGCTCCATAATTTATCACAAAAAATCGATGTCATCTGCCCGGGCGGTAAAAGCAGATTTAGTAAGCACCAGCCCGGTATCTAATTGCCAGGAACGGCTTGTTGTTAACGAACCTATGATGTTCAAAAGCCTCTACCAGGCTGCTCAGTTGGGTTATCAAATTACCCGTTAGCCTGTTGCTACTGGTGAGGCCGAATGCCTGGCCGAGTTACTGCCGCGGCGCGCGGCGGGCTGCAAGGTAGATCTGAGAGTCACCAAATTCTAAGTTTGGCCCAGCCAGTCTTACACTTCTTTTTGCTCCAGGTAGTGGAGTTTCTTCTGTTAACAATTTCTAGGGGCAGGTAATAATCAAACGGCTTAGGGCCCTTTAGCCTTATGTCTTCGACCATCTACGTAATACCATCTTCTAGTGAGGTCTGTGTTTCGTAATTGAAGGCTTTGCGAATTTTTTCTGATGAACAATGAGCAATTTTTAACCTCCCTGGGGCGTTCTGGTTTATGAATGACGGATCAATCCAGTGGCGGTATTACTAATTGAAGCAGTTGCTTACGGTAGTAACCGCACCATCTTTTTCGTCTGGGCCAATGTTACATACATTTCACCGCTTGGGCAATCGATCATCCTAACTAGGAGTAAAGACAGTCGTCTACAAATGAAAAGGAACGTTCTTGCTGGCCGTCCCCATAGATAATGGTCGGCTTAAGGTACACACAACTGAACGAAGTACAAC
>ERZ1370068.7087-contig-6026_pt1 | contig 52698 bp, 87 predicted proteins | sample MGYA00561227_ERZ1370068 | MGnify/ENA primary metagenome ERZ1370068 (study PRJEB38410, sample SAMEA6850437) | metagenome | study: Metagenomic assessment of the ecological functions of the soil: analysis of the soil microbiota associated with the... | reverse complement strand
ATATTACTTCGTTCAGTTACGTATTGCTCTGATTATAACGAATACGGTTTAAGTGATCTGTTAGTTGAAGAAGGTGATGCATATGAAATAAATCTGCAAGTTTATTACATGATGCGTGATTCGATCACGAGCTGGCCCGGTGGCAAACCAAATGTGAATTTGCCCACGCATCCTGAACGCAGTGAACCTTATCCAAAACGCATTGTCATCTTCTCTCCTCACCCTGACGATGATATCATCAGCATGGGTGGCACATTTCAACGATTGCACTGACCAGGGTCATGATGTGCATGTAGCCTATCAAACCTCCGGCAATATTGCTGTCACTGATGAATTCGTTACAAGGTTTCTTGATTTCGCTGTTGGCTTTGAAGAGATCGCAGGTATTGATACAAAGACGTCAGGAAAGATATTAGAAGATGCAAGAAGATTTATTGCACGTAAAAAAGCGAATCAAACGTGATACGCCAGCTATCTCGTGCCATCAAAGGTTTGATAAGAAGATGTGAAGCAAAAGCAACCTGTCGTTATGTTGGCATCAAAGATGAGAATATACATTTTCAAAATCTTCCTTTTATGAAACAGGTTCCATTGAGAAAAAGCCGATGAGTGAAAAGGATGTAAAGATCACAATGGAATTGCTGCGCGAAATAAAACCACAGCAGGTGTTATTGCGCCGGTGATTTTGCTGATCCGCATGGTACGCATATCGTTTGTTTCAATGTGTGTACTTGGAAGCACTCAAAAGAATAAAAGCTGCCGGTGATGCATGGCTCAATGATTGCTGGCTTTGGCTTTACAAAGGCGCATGGCAGGAATGGAACATTGAAGAAATTGAAATGGCCATCCCAATGAGTCCTGACCAGGTAATGAAAAAACGCTTTGGCATTTTTATACATCAATCGCAAAAAGATATGGTGCCCTTCCAGGGAAGTGATTCAAGAGAATTCTGGCAACGTGCCGAAGCAAGAAATGAAGCCACTGCAAATCTCTATGCTGATCTTGGCCTCACTATGCGGCAATGGAAGCGTTTGTGAGGTGGCATTATTGAGGACATTTTCAAACTTTAGTTCACTTGTCATTCCGAGCGGAGCGAGAATCTCAAGATATGCTTATTATGTAGCCAACTTTTAATGTAAAAGCTTTCGTTGCGTCGCGCTCTTGTACGTTAGGTAATTCTATTGAACAATTCGATAATAAGCTGAGGCTTTAAACCCAGAAGAAGGACCTTCCCCAAATCTTGCCCCAGGCCTATTAGAAATATAAACATGATCCCCCTACACTTAATTTTATAGAAGAAACATTCTATTATTTTGTCGGAGAATTTAGAGACCCGTAACAGAGAAGACTCAACAGGTTCATTAACATGATATAAAGGATTGCTGTAAAACTTAAGATCTTATACCCATTAGCCTCAACAACGATTTCCTCTGCATTTGAAAGTGACCTATATGAAATAATTGAATCGCCGGACTCAAGCCTTTAATTAAGGCCCATATTTAACTTCTTCTTACATCCTGTTTGGTACTGGCTGAAAGGTCTACAACTAAAAGAATTAATACTAAAGTCAATAAAGTCGCATTCTCGCATAACGAGTATTAAACTGAAATTGCTCAAATATTGTAATACCCTGTCTATATTCATCCTCTATCAACTATCTAAATGTTTATAAATTGATACTTCTTTTCTTCCATCTCTTGAACAAAACTGATCTCTGCATCCCCTCACAGTTAAAAATAAGTGAAGCATTTCCTTTTCCATCCACGCCGATCATTCCTCCCTCTCCATCAATCTTTACGCCGTTGTTGGTGTTAAGTTTAGTAAGAATTCGTTAAAGAATAGTAAATCGCACCAACAACCGATATCAATAACTTCAGTTGGTATGCTACACGAAGCCATGCGACATACCAACAACGGCGTAAAAATAAAGCTGGTATAAATAAAAGATCGGGATACACTCTTTAAGACATAGTTTTGCTACTCATTTACTAGAAAAGGAACCGATATCAAATACATTAAGATAGTATTCTTATGGACATTTTGATATCAAGAACAACGAGAACGTTATCTACATGTTAATAAAAAGACCTTGTAAACATCTCGATCCTTTGATATGTTTGGCGAAAAGGAAGCCTCGGTTATAGACCGGCTTGTGTCATTGATGCCGTAACAATACAAAAAAGGTAGGATTAACATATTAGTTTTCAACACTTACTTTTTTTTGAAAATGCTACTCAACAACATCAAGAATATGTGTTAGCGGTCATTAGCCAAAACCGACTAGTTCATAAATGAACGGCCAAACTAAAAATTAGAATACAAATTATTCGCATTGTCCCAACGACCTGCGACTTAAAGGTTGATGGCGACAGAAATCATAAAAACCTTAACCGAAAACGAATTTTCGAGACCGCGGGATCGTACTGGGTATGAATCGTACGCAAATATTTACCATATAAATGTAATCAACCAACAAGAATCTATTTCTTTCAGCCTTTCTCTCGGTATCTTTTTGGGGGAACGCTCTACTTAGAAACATTGGGAAATAAAATCGGCAGACATTCAGATACATTTAACAAAGTATTAAGGCCGGTCATTCTTTTTTGGGAGCTTATCGGAAGACGATCAGACTTGTTGGAATCGTTATCTGCGAGGCGTGCGCCCCGGAACAACAGTTTGCATTGAACGCATGTTGGTTTCAGAAAAATACGAGACACGAAGGGTATTGGAAAATTGTTGATTGAAAAGTTATAGTCCATGCAGAACATAAAATTTTAGACTGGTAGAATTGGAAGCTTACAAAACACCGATGTTTCCAGCTTCAATCACCATTTACCAGAACCAAGGTTTTAAAATAACCGGGATAAATATGAAATTATATAACGAAGAAAAATGAAATGGCACTGCTATGACCTATGATATCTTGATAGCTAAACAAAAAACAACGAACCGCTAACAAATCGGCAGCAATATGGCGGGGTGACGAATAATACATCAGCTTCATATTGCTTACCGGCTCGGACCGCCTGAAGAATAAATCCAGGCCAGAGTGCATGTTCTCATCTTCCAGTATCTTTACTCATCAACAGTTCCGGCTGAGGTGACACGGAATGCCGCCACATCGCCAAGCCGCGGCCGTTAGCCGCAATTATATGAGACACTTCCTGACAGTTTTATTAGTGACAATAATATCTTGCCAATCAAATCGAAAAGAAAATAATAATTCAACCCCCTTACCAACGAAAATCCTGAATTACAACTTCCACAGTTTTTAAAAATTATTTAGCTAAGGAATTGTCTGGTTGGGAACTTGCTCCAAATGAAAGTTGGGACGATACAACCTTTAAAAAATATCAGACTGATTCTTCTCAAATAAATTATATTTTGGCAGACTTTAATTGCGTGACAGCTAAACGCAGATTTTACCGGGATGATACTGAAAGACAGCATTGGAAACTTTGCGGCCTTTAAAATTTACTCGTTTGACCAATACTATCTCCATGATGAATTAGAAAACTTTGGCAACCAAAAAATTGGACTTGGGGACCGTTAGTTTAAAACCAGGAGCGATTTTTCAACGTTATGACGGATCGTTGCAAACATTTGATTGCGGTGCGATAGAAAATTCTTTACAAATAAGAACTCCAAAGAAATATTCTACTCAGACAAGAAAGGCACTTCGTTTGTAATTCAAAAGCAGAATAAAGCGGCTAACAAACGCATTTATGCTAGTTGGGGTGCGACGCAAAGCGTCGTTCAACAGCAGTGTAACGCTGTTCAGGGTTTTGTTCCAGTTGACTTTTCTTGCCAGGCTATTGAATAAAATTTTTACTTTAGTTCTTCGTTCGGCAGCCGTCGCCGGGGCGACGATAGATGAAGTCCCCAACAGCACAAATGCCTGAACGTTACCTGCTGTTACACCGAAGCACTCAGCGATAAACTGACACGACATAAAAATGACACAGTACAGAAAAATAAAAAGGTAGATAAAGTGAATATCCCGCTTATTCCCAGCATTATTTTGATTTAATAAAAACAGACACAGACATATTGCAGGAAATCACGACAACTTCTTTAAACTAAAGAACTGATTTATTCATTACCTAACGATAAATTGTTATACAGGTATGCAGAAAATAAATGGACAATCAAAGAAATATTAGTTCATAACATTGACGATGAAAGAATCTTTGCATATAGGGCATTGCGATATGCCAGGAACGACAATACGCCATTACACGGTTTTGAAGAAAAGTGATTACGCCAAATATTCCTACGCAAATGATAGAAGTTTAGACAGTATTTTGAAGAATACGAATCCGTAAGAAATGCAACGTTAACTTTTATTCCAAAATCTACCTGATGACGCTTTTCCTGAGAAGCGGTGGTGGGATTGATTATGATGGAAATATTATTAATATTAGAACTGTCAGAGCATTAGCATACCATATTGCAGGACACGAATTAAGACACATTAAAATAATCAAAGAACGTTATCTAAATATGACAACAGAAAAATATGTCATATAAAAATAGCAGGTAACATTGGTATTGCCAATAGTGGGGCTGGACATTGGAACAATCAGCAGCGGTAATTCTGCTGTACTGCGGTTCAGGGCTTGACGAATAAAGCCCAGCTTTAGTTCTTTAATATTCAACTTATCAAAAAGCCAGGCGGCAGTTCCTGGCTGGACGTTATAAAATTCCAGCACAGCAGCAAGCCCTGCCGACGTTAGCGGTCAGTTTGCGGATAGACATTTCTGCAGAAATAAAACCTTTAACATACAAGAAGACATTTCTTTAAGCCAGTTAGAAGGGACAAAGAATTATTTATGAAACCAAATATGATTATTCCAATGCTAGTTTGTCGCGATGCTGCAGTTGAAATCGATTTTTGTAAAGCATTCTTTTGATGCAGTTGAACTTTCACGCCGTAAAGCGCAAAACGGAAGTGTTGTGCATGCGACATTGCGGATTGGCGAGGCTATGTTCATGGTACATGGAGTGACAGAGCATCTTGCAAGCCGTGCTCCCCAAATAGATGGTAGTTCACCTGTTGTTATCTATTTGTATGGCGAAGAAGTGGATACTGTAATTGAACGAGCAGTAACTAATGGAGCTCGGATTTTGCTTCCAGCAGCGGATCAATTTTGGGGTGATAGAGTTGGAAGAATTATCGATCCAGAGGGTCATGTATGGAATATTGCTACTCGAATAAATGAAGAATAATACCTTTCAATGCGGACTCCTTAAGCAAAACGTCAACACTGTACGAAAACCGAACCGCTAACAGTCGCATTTGTGCTATTGGGGTGCGACGCAAAGCGTGGTTCAACTGTAGTAATGCTGTTCAGCTTTTTGTCCCAACTTGACACTACCATTTAGCAATAGAATAAATTTTTGTCTTTAGTAACAACGTTCAGCAGCCGTCGCCGGGGGCGACGAATGAATGAAGTCCCCAACAGCACAAATGCCTTGACGTTAGGCACGAACCTTTATATTCGAAGTTGCTTAAGAAGAATTATCTATAAATTTCCACTACAGCTTTGCCATCACTGCTCCATCATCCACGATACATTCCCTTTTGAATTAAAAATAAGTTGAAGTATTTCCTTTGCATCCACACCGATCATTCCACCCTTCTCCATCGATCTTTACTAATTTTTTCATCACCACTTTATTCATTGCTTTCTCAAGTGAAAACCCTTTATACTCCATTAAACAACTTACATCATAAGCTGCCACCGCTTTTATAAATGGTTCGCCATGTCCTGTGCAACTGATGGCACAGGTCTTATTATTTGCATAAGTGCCGATACCAATGATCGGGCTATCGCCAACCCGTCCAAATTGTTTATTCGTCATACCACCGGTGCTTTGTAGCAGCAGCCAGATTTCCGTTTGCATCATCGCAACAGCCCCAACACGTTCCAAATTTTTATCCGTCTGTATCAACACCTTGATCCAAGCTGTCTCATTGACTTTGTTTTGTTTTAAGTAATTGTTTATACCTGAATTCAGAATAAAAATATTCATCCGGTTCAAACACAATTCCATTTTGTTTTGCAAATTCTTCTGCTCCTGTTCCTATTAAAAAAACATGCTCTAGCTTTTTTCATTACTGTATAAGCCAGTTCAATTGGGTTACGGATATTTTTACAGCAGCAACAGCACCAGCAGACAGATCTCTTTCCATCCATTATGGATGCATCCATCTCATGCGTACCTGTATTTGTAGAACACAGATCCTTTTCCGGCATTGAATAAAATATTATTCTCTAATTCTATCACAGCCGCTTTAACAGCATCCAATGCATTCCCCTTTTTTCCAGTATCCTGTATCCAGCATCAAGAGCATCATTTAATGCTTTGAGGTAAGCAGCTTCCTTTTCCAGGGTCATACTTTTTTGAGATCGTTCCCGCACCGCCATGAACTGCTATTGTGAATTTTGACATAGGGTCTGAAATTAGTTATTTTACCTACGATATGGCCACCACCTGGAAAGACATCACCATAAAGAAAGCTTCACGCAAGCGACTGGTCGCTGCTCATTGCCAACCTTCTCCTGTTGTTGGTGTTTGGTTTTCGACTGGAGTGCAAAGAAGTTTTCTCTTGTTTATTGTCTTGAAACGATCATCATTGGCATTTTCACCTTAGTTAAATATGCGGAATCACCGGGCTTTCAAAAAAGGATGACTGGTCGAATCAAAACAATGTCACTACAAAAGCAACCGGCATTCTGGTTTTTATGATTTTTCTTCTTGATGCATTATGGGATGTTTCGTCACCATACAGATGAGTATGTTTTTCGGTGTTTCTGGTATTGGTGATGAGTGTGGGAATCGGCTTTTCAATTTCTTTTCAAAATGGCCTGAACTGATCACTTATGAAGGAGCGATATCATGTTGGCCGTTTTTATTGTGAGTTATGGATTTCGTCTGATCAATGATTTTATTTAAGCGGAGAATATAAAACAGCCACGCTCGGTTACCTGATGTTTCAGCCCTATGGAAGAATTTTTGTTCAGCAGGTAACTAGTTATTACTTGGCAGTATGTTACTCTAGTTTCGGTGCAGGTAAAATTTTCATACTCGTATTTTGCTTTTATAAAAATTTTCTTTGAAGTGTTTGTAGACTTTAATGAATTACTTAAAAAGAAGCCAAAGGTGAATTGAAATCGAATGATGAAGGAAATACTGGTTGAATAAGTTGATCTGTGCGTTGGCAAGTCCCTGTTAGGGGTTTGGGGCTCAGGAGAGGAGTAACTCACATTCCTCAAAAGTTTTTCCCTGTCAACTGCTAGCTGTTCCCACTTCTTCACAAACCAAACCACCGGCAATATTTGCGATCTCTGCCATCAGGTGTGCATTTTTAGTTGCAGCATATACCATGGCAGCAACAGCTATTACCGTATCACCGGCGCCTGATACATCAGCAACATTTCGCAAATGACTTGGAATGATCGCTGCATTCTGCAATTGCTGGTAAAGATTCCTTTCTCAGATAAAGTGATCAATGAAACTTTATGCTGCAATTGTTTATGAAGTTGTTCATGAATATTTCTAAGCTGGTAAATATCGCTGGTTTCAAACATCAGGTTCAACCCTTCCTGCACCTCTTTCATGTTTGGTTTAAAAATGTCGACATTCTGATAGCTGAAAAAATTCTTTCTCTTCGGATCCACAGCAGTAATTACACCCGATGCTCTGCATAAAGCAATTGCCTCTTCAATTACTTTTTCTGTCAGCACTCCTTTATTATAATCTTCAAAGATCAAAATATTTGGATCCTCGTGTTCAATAAAATTGGAGATCTGTTTTAGTAACGCTGCTTCTTCATCCTCTATTGAGATCATTCAGTTATCTCGGCATCAAATCTCAGCATTTGCTGATTGCGGCTAATGATCCTTGTTTTATTTGTGGTTGTTCTGCTTAACGCTTTTTATCAAGTCCTGTTGTATCGATCAGGCTTTCTTTCAATAACTGCTCTAACTGGGCAGCTTCATCATCATCTCCAATAACACCAAGCATAAAAACTTTTGCGCCAAGGCCACTGCAATTCAATGGCAACATTGCCGGCCCCTCCTATCCGTTGTTCTTTATGATGCAAAGAAACGATAGGAACAGGAGCCTCGGGTGATATCCTGTCCACTTTTCCCCAGATATATGTATCGAGCATTACATCACCGATCACGCCAATTTTCAGGGAATTAAAATCATTAAATAATTCTTCACACTCTGTCATTTCATTTAGTTATTTATTAAATATCCGGCTTTATTTCCTACCACCATAAAATTACGGGTTAAACCAACATTATTTTCCGGCAGGAACCAGCAAATAATTATTTATACATTTGTTTACAAAGCATAAAGACATTATGGCTCCTGCATCAATTTCTGAAAAGATCTATTCACTGGCTGGCATCATTGAAAAAGCAAACCAATGGAAAAAGAAGGAAAGAAAATTGTTTTTACCAATGGCGTTTTTGATCTGCTTCACAAAGGACATATCTTTTCACTTACACAAGCTGCTAAAGAAGGAGATGTTTTAGTTATTGGATTAAACTCCGATGGTTCTGTAAAAAGATTAAAAGGAGATAGCCGCCCGATCAATGACCAGGATGCAAGAGCCTTATTGCTTGGTGCTTTAACAATGGTTGATGCAGTTGTGATCTTTGAAGAAGATACACCACTGAAACTTATTACTTCTATTTTACCCGGTGTTTTAGTAAAGGGTGGAGATTATACAATTGATGAAATTGCCGGCGCAAAAGAAGTAATTGCCAATGGTGGCAAAGTAGTCATCAACCCGATCCTTGATGGATTTTCAACAACTGCAATCATCAAGGCAATTTCTCAAAATAAGCTCTTGGCTCCTTCAGTTCTTTTTCCTGGTCGCTACTGCAATATAATAAAGAGGAATTCCGGCTAATGCAATCAGCAGATCCAATTCCTGCATAAACTGAGGTTTATAAACTATCAATAAAGCACAAAAACGCAACACCCATAATAATATAAAGTGCCGGTAATACAGGATATCCAAATGATTTGTATGGCCGTTCTGCATCTGGTCGCTTTTTCCTAAGAATAAAAATTCCAAGGATCGTCATTACATAAAAGATTACAACTACAAAAGAGATCATATCCAGTAACTGGCCATACTTTACCACTTACACTCCATGCACAGGCAATAAGACATTGGACACCATAAGGCCCATTGTGGCACTGCAAATTTGTTAAGGGTACTTGCAGGTTTAAAGAATAATCCATCTTTTGCCATAGTATAATAAACCCTTGCTCCTGCCAATATCAATCCATTATTACACCCAAATGTTGAGATCATGATCAATAATGCGATCACGACAGTTCCAAGATTACCAAAGATGACTTGTGATGCCGCTACCGCTACCCTGTCTTTTTCGGCTGATGCAATTTCATTTAATGGTAATACAGCCGTATACATCACATTCGTCGTTACATAAATAATTGTAACGATCAATGTGCCGAAGAAAAGTGCCAATCCAATATTTCGTTTTGGGTTTTTTATTTCGCCCGCAATAAAGGTTACGTTATTCCATGCATCACTACTGAAGATGGAGCCAACCATAGCTGCAGCAATAGCGCCAAGAATGGCAGTTCCGATCAATGGAGTAAAAGTTGCCTGCCCATCAGTGCTTACAGAAAGATTTCTTATTTGCCATGCATCTGTCCAGTTTGCATCCCACACATCTCCCTTCATCATGATCAAACCAAAAATGATAAGACCGAATAAGCTCAGCAGTTTGGTTACCGTAAATGTTGTTTGAATTAGTTTGCCGCCTTTTACTCCCAACGTATTTATGAAAGTGAGAAAGATGATCAATCCAATTGACACCAACTGTGCCGGTGAAATTTTAAGACCGCCGATCGTAAATGCAACAAGGTCTTCGCTTACCTGTGGCAACCATGTATGCAAGAAATTTTGAAAAAGCAACACCAACCGCTGCAATGGTGGCAGTTTGTATCACTGCAAAAAAACTCCAGCCGTATAAAAACCCGGCTAAAGGATTATATGCTTCTTTTAAATAAACATACTGACCTCCTGCTTTTGGGAACATGCCACTCAACTCACCATAACTTACCGCAGCTGTAATGGTCATAAAACCTGTTATCAGCCATACAACGATCAGCCAGCCTGCTGAATCCCACATTGCGGGTAATATCGGCGCTTACAATAAAAATACCAGAACCGATCATTGAACCTGCAACGATCATTGTTGCATCTAAAAGACCGAATGATTTTTTGAAGGCGGGTTGTTGTTCTGTCATAGCGTTGGTTTGGTTTTCAAGATAAGTAATTCAGTTTACAGAAAGAAAAACTCCTTTCATAAATGAAAGGAGCGCAATAATTAGTTAATAACTCAACCGGGATCATTTCTTTTTATTATAAAATGCGTTCAGCCCTTTCAATAACTCAGATGTCACATTGTAGGCAGTATCAGTATAATAAAACAATCCGGGTTCTCTCGCAATGATGTAAGAGTACTTTTTGTCTTTATTGAATTCTTTACAATAGTTTTTTATTTTAGTTACTATCTCCTGCTGCCTGCGTCATAAAGTAGGTCTGGTAGTTTCTGATTAAGTTCAGCAGTCCTGTTCTTGATCTCGCGCATCCATTTGGGCTAATTCATTGCCAAGTGAATCTTTTTGCCGGGGAGATAAATTAGCACTCTGTGCCTGTAATTTCTGATAATAAGATTGAAAACCATTTCTCATCTGGTTGATAGTATCATTAATACCAGCTTCTCTTTTCACAACTTCAGCCTGCACTTGTTTCCATAAAACAGAAATTTGCTTCTATGGAATCCATATCAAAATAGGCCACGGGTGTATGTTGCCATTTTGAGAGGCAGTATCAGGACTCTGTTCGGGTAGGTATGTAACAGAAGTTGTATTATCCTTCTTATTAAAAAGAGAAAAAACAAGATCCCTACACCGATCAATAAGACAATGTTGAGAGCTAGTAAACCTTTATTCATGCAAGTTTTTGGCAAGTTAATCAAAGCCTTCAGGGCAAATATACTCATTCAGGTCACTTTAGGAAACAGTTAACAGGACAGGTGTTCAGAATCGAGTAATTCGGCGTAAAAGCTGCCAGTTTAATAAAAAAGGAGCAAGATTTCTTACTCCTTACTTCATTAGCTTATTACATATTGCATATTGCAAATTGATTATTCTTCTTCATCAAAAGTCATCGCTTCCCTGGTTGTTTGCAGCAATTCATATTCTTCTTTGCTACCAACGATCATGTTCTCAAATTCACGCAAACCTGTACCAGCAGGGATCGGGTGACCAGTGATAACGTTCTCTTTCAATCCGAGCATATCATCAGTTTTACCATGAATAGCTGCTGAAGAAAGAACTTTAGTTGTTTCCTGGAACGATGCCGCAGATATCCAGCTTTGTACGCCAAGAGATGCTTTAGTGATACCAAGCAATGTTGGAGCCGATGTAGCAGGACTTGCATCACGGAACTCAATAAGCTTTTTATCATTTCTGCGAAGAATTGAATTTTCTTCTCTTACTTCTCTTAAACTTACGATCTGACCAGCACGAAGCTTGGCTGACTCACCTATTTCAGTCACGATCTTCTTATCAAATACCCAATCGTTCTCTTCGAGGAATTCAAATTTGTCTACAAGATCTTCTTCAAGGAATTTAGTATCACCCGGATCAACAATGCTCACTTTACGCATCATCTGGCGAACGATAACTTCAATATGCTTGTCATTGATCCTTACACCTTGTAAACGATAAACTTCCTGGATCTCATTCACAACATACTGTTGTACTGCAAATGGTCCTTGTATTGAAAGAATATCCTGTGGTGAGGTCTGACCATCTGATAATGATGAACCAGCTTTTACAAAGTCACCATCCTGTGCAAGGATCTGTCTTGTCAATGGTACAAGATATTTTTTTCTGTACACCATCTTTTGCTTCAATGATGATCTCACGGTTACCACGTTTGATAGCACCCATAGAAACCACACCATCAATTTCAGAAACGATAGCAGGGTTACCCGGGTTTCTTGCTTCAAACAATTCAGTAACTCTTGGAAGACCACCGGTGATATCACGAAGCTTACCAAGTACCCTTGGAATTTTTACAATTACCTGTCCGGCTCTTACCTCATCACCTTCTTCGATCACGATATGGCTGCCTGTAGGTAAGTTGTATGATTTGTGCTCTTTTCCTTCAACAACTAACTGAGGGATCTTTGTTTTATCTCTTGTTTCAATTACCACCTTCTCGCGGTGACCAGTTTGCTCATCAGATTCTTCACGGTAAGTAACACCTTCGATAACGTTATCGAATTTGATTGTACCGTTGATCTCTGCCATGATAACGTTATTGAACGGATCCCATGTACAGATTATATCTCCTTTACTTACTTTCTGACCATCTTTTACATTCAATGTAGCGCCGTAAGTAATGTTATTCGTAATTAATAAACGATCATTCTTCACATCCATAATTCTCAACTCACCTGTACGACCGATTACTACCTGGTTCTTTCCTCCTTCGTTGTTCTCGATCATAACAGTTCTCAAACCATCAAACTGAACAACACCTTCGAATTTCGCAAGTAATGTAGATTCAACAGCTGCAGAACCTGCAACACCACCCACGTGGAATGTACGAAGTGTAAGCTGTGTACCAGGCTCACCAATTGATTGTGCAGCAATGATACCAACTGCATCACCTTTCTGTGCAAGATTACCTGTAGCAAGGTTTTTACAATAACATTTAACGCAACATCCGCGTCTGCTTTCGCAGGTAAGTACTGAACGTATCTCAACTGATTCTATACCGCATTCCTCAATTACGTTTTGCTATTTCTGATGTTACTTCTTCACCTGCATGAATAATGAGTTCATCATTTTGAGGATCATAAACATCATGCAATGATGTACGTCCTTCAATACGATCACTCAATGGTTCAATAACATCTTCATTATCTTTTAATGCGCTGATAGCAATACCACGAAGTGTACCGCAATCTTCTTCAGTTATTACAACATCCTGTGCTACGTCAACCAAACGACGTGTCAGGTAACCAGCATCAGCTGTTTTCAACGCCGTATCGGCAAGACCTTTACGGGCACCGTGTGTAGAGATAAAGTAATCCAATACGTTCAATCCGCCTTTGAAGTTGGAAAGAATTGGATTCTCAATGATCTCACTTCCTGTTGAGCCTGATTTTCTTGGCTTAGCCATCAAACCTCTCATACCAGCAAGCTGTTTTACCTGTTGCTTACTACCACGGGCACCTGAATCAAGCATCATATAAACAGAGTTGAAGCCCTGCTTATCGGCACTCATTTCACGGATCAATGTTTCAGTGATACGGGTATCCAACACGGCTCCAGATGTCAACGATCTGGTTGTAACGTTCGTTGTTTGTGATGAGACCCATGTTGTAGCTTATCCCACACTTCATCTACTTCACCTTTCGCCTTGATCTAAGTAATTCTTCTTTTGAATCCGGAATTACAAGGTCATGAATATTGAATGACAATCCACCCTGGAAGGCTGTACGGAATCCAAGTTGCTTAATGTCATCAAGGAATTTAACTGTCTTTGGAATATTCGTGATCTTCAATAATATCACCAATGATCTCACGAAGATTCTTTTTGTCAACAATGCATTTACATAACCAACTTCAACCGGTACATGCTGGTTAAATATTACACGACCAACAGTGGTTTCCACCATTTCTTAGTTACGATCTCACCATTTTCTCTTACCGGAGCTTTTACTTTGATCCATGCGTGCATGTCAACTGATCTTCTCGTTATAAGCGATCACTACCTTCACTTGAATTGTAAAACTTCATGTCCTTCACCACGAACTTTTTCAGTTGCAGTGGTTTTCTTTCCCTTGGTAAGATAATACAGACCCAACACCATGTCCTGTGAAGGAAGTGTGATAGGTGTACCATTCTGCGGGTTCAGGATATTATGTGATGCAAGCATCAACAATTGTGCTTCCAAAACTAGCAGCATGACTCAACGGAACGTGAACAGCCATCTGGTCACCATCAAAGTCAGCGTTGAACGCTGTACGTACCAATGGGTGCAAGCTGTATCGCTTTACCTTCGATCAATTTTGGCTGGAAAGCCTGGATCGACAAACGGTGAAGTGTTGGGGCACGGTTCAAGCATCATCGGGTGACCTCTTCAAAATATTTTCAAGGATATCCCAAACAACTGCTTCTTTTTTATCAACCAATTTTCTTGCACTCTTTACTGTTTTTACAATACCTCTTTCGATCAGCTTGCGAATGATAAATGGCTTGAACAATTCAGCAGCCATATCTTTTGGTAAACCGCACTCATGCAATTTCAATTCAGGACCTACAACGATTACAGAACGACCTGAATAGTCAACACGTTTACCCAACAAGTTCTGACGGAAACGTCCTTGCTTACCTTTCAACACATCACTCAATGATTTCAATGCACGGCCACCTTCAGCCTTCACTGCATTTTGATTTTCTTGAGTTATCAAACAATGAATCAATCGCTTCCTGCAACATCCTTTTTCATTACGAAGGATAACTTCAGGAGCTTTGATCTCCAATAATCTTTTCAAACGGTTATTACGAATAATAACACGGCGATATAAGTCATTAAGATCAGAAGATGCAAAACGACCGCCATCCAATGGAACAAGCGGACGAAGTTCCGGTGGAATAACCGGAATGTATTGCATCACCATCCACTCAGGACGATTTACAATTCTTGTATTAGCATCACGGAAAGCTTCTACAACGCTCAAACGCTTTAATGCATCCGCTTTACGTTGTTGTGAAGTTTCAGTTGCTGCTGCATTACGAAGATCGAAATGATAACTGATCCAGATCGATACGTTGTAACATATCGTGAACTGCTTCAGCACCCATCTTCGCAATAAATTTATTCGGATCATCATCTGCCAGATACTGGTTATCTTTTGGCAATGCCTCAAGAATATCCAGGTATTCTTCTTCAGTGATCAGGTCACCATAATTAAGACCTTTCTCAGCACGGATACCCGCCTGTATCACCACGAATCTTTCGTAGTAAACGATGCTCTCTAATTTCTTAGAGCTTACGCCAAACAGGTAACCGATCTTATTTGGCAAAGATTTAAAATACCAAATATGAACAACAGGCACCACCAGTTTGATGTGACCCATACGTTCACGACGAACTTTTTTCTCTGTTACTTCAACACCGCAACGATCACAAACGATGCCTTTATAGCGGATACGCTTGTACTTTCCGCAAGCACATTCGTAATCCTTTACAGGTCCAAATATTCTTTCGCAAAACAAACCATCACGTTCAGGTTTGTAAGTACGATAGTTAATGGTTTCAGGCTTTAACACTTCACCAAAACTTTTTTCAAGAATATTGTCAGGCGAAGCAAGCCCGATCGTAATTTTTGAGAATGTCGGTCTGGGACGATTGTCTCTTTTCATTGCCATATTCTAATTTCTTGTTACTGTTAATTGATTTTGTTAGCTCAGCGACATCAACTCTTGTTCATCTTTCTGTTGCAGTCGCACTCTCATGTACGTTCTGTTCTGCTACTCAACCATCTCACTATTCAAATTTCAGATCAAGTCCTAATCCTCTCAACTCATGAACCAATACATTGAATGATTCAGGCACACCAGCTCTTGGAACGTTATCACCTTTTACAATTGACTTCGTATGTCTTTGCACGACCAATGATATCATCAGATTTCAATGTGAGCAATTCCTGTAAGATGTTTGATGCACCATAAGCCTCGAGTGCCCATACTTCCATCTCACCAAAACGCTGACCACCGAACTGTGCTTTACCACCAAGCGGCTGTTGTGTAATAAGACTGTATGGTCCGATCGAACGGGCATGCATCTTATCATCAACCATGTGGTGAAGTTTGATCACATAGATAATACCAACTGTTGCTTTCTGGTGGAAACGATCTCCCGTTTCACCATCATACAGGTAAGTATGACCAAACATTGGAAGACCGGCTTCTCGCAATATGACCGATCTCGTCAGTAGTTGCTCCGTCAAAGATTGGCGTTGCAAATTTTATTCCCGAGCTTTTCGCCTGCCCAGCCAAGAACAGTTTCATAGATCTGTCCAAGGTTCATACGGCTTGGTACACCCAATGGATTCAATACGATATCAACTGGTGTTCCATCTTCAAGGAAAGGCATGTCTTCAGCACGAACGATCTTTGCAACAATACCTTTGTTACCGTGACGACCAGCCATCTTATCTCCCACTTTCAGCTTACGTTTTACAGCGAGATAAACTTTTGCAAGTTTCAATACACCTGCTGGTAATTCATCACCAATCGAAATATTAAACTTCTCTCTCTTATAACGACCAAGTTCTTCGTTGAATTTGATATTATAGTTGTGAAGAAGTGTATTGATCTGTTCATCTGTTTTCTTTTCACCAGTCCAACCAAGCGGATTCACGTTCTGCATAATCGATAGCTAGCAAGATTCTTCTGCATTGAACTTTGCACTCTTTACCGATCTGCACTTCACCAAAGTTGTTGGTAACACCAGTGCTTGAAGTTTATCTCTCAATAACTGCTGAAGTTTATTCAACAATAACTCTTTAAGATCAGTTTCATTCTTCTCATGCATTCTTTCGAGTTTTTCGAGAGCTGCTTTCTCACGGATCTTTGACGTTCTTATCTTTCTTAGCTCTTTGGAAAAGTTTCTTACCGATCACAACGCCTTCCACACCATTTGGCGCTTTCAAAGAAGCATCTTTTGCATCACCTGCTTTATCACCAAAGATGGCACGAAGAAGTTTTTCTTCCGGTGTAGGATCACTTTCACCTTTCGGTGTGATCTTACCAATGATGATATCACCTTCTTTTACCTGGGCACCGATGCGAATGATACCATTCTCATCAAGATCTTTTGTTGCTTCTTCAGAAACGTTTGGAATATCAGGGGTCAATTCTTCTTCTCCCAATTTTGTATCACGAACTTCCAATTCATATTCATGAAATATGAACAGAAGTAAACATATCTTCTTTTACAACTCTTTCGCTGATAACGATCGCATCTTCGAAGTTGTAACCTTTCCATGGCATGAATGCCACTTTCAGGTTTTTACCCAATGCTAACTCGCCATCTTTTACTGCATATCCTTCAGTTAAGAAATCACCTTTTCTAACTCTCTGTCCTTTCTTAACAGCAGGCTTAAGGTTGATACAAGTTTCCTGGTTTGTTTTGATGAATTTGGTAAGTCTGTAAATTCTAAGATCATCTTCGAAACTTACCAGTCTATCCATCTTCATCTCTGTTCGTAACGAACATGAATTTCATTTGCATCAACAAACTCAACTACACCGTCTCCTTCAGAGTGAATTTGAATTCTTGCATCACGGGCAGCCTTTGCCTTCAAGACCTGTTCCTACAATTGGATACATCAGGACGAATAAGCGGAACTGCCTGGCGTTGCATGTTTGATCCCATCAACGCACGGTTGGCATCATCATGCTCCAGGAATGGGATCAATGAAGCACTCAAACCAACGATCTGGTTTGGCGCAACGTCCATATATTCTACATCATTCTTATCAAGAATTGGGAAGTCACCTGTCTCGCGGCTTACAACTTTTCTCTTCTATGAAACTTCCTATCTCATCAAGCGGTGAGTTTGCCTGTGCGATCTTCGCTGTATCTTCTTCTTCTGCACTGAGGAATGTAAGATGCTTCATATTCACTTTACCGCTCTTCAACTTTACGATAAGGCGTTTCAATAAAGCCCATCTCATTGATCTTGGCATGTACGCAAAGTGTAGAGATCAAGACCGATGTTTGGACCTTCCGGTGTTTCAATAGTACACAAACGGCCATAGTGAGAATAGTGTACGTCACGAACTTCGAAGCCTGCTCTTTCACGGCTCAAACCACCTGGCCCGAGTGCGGAGATACGACGTTTGTGAGTGATCTCACTCAATGGATTTGTCTGATCCAAGGAACTGAGACAACTGTGATGTTCCAAAGAATGAATTGATAACTGAAGAAAGTGTTCTTGCATTGATCAGATCAACTGGTGTAAACACCTCGTTATCTCTTACGTTCATTCTTTCACGAATGGTACGTGCCATACGTGCAAGACCAACACCAAACTGAGCATATAACTGCTCGCCTACTGTACGTACACGACGGTTGCTCAGGTGATCGATATCATCGATCTCAGCTTTACCATTGGTAAGGCGAACGAGATATTTTGATGATCTCGATAATATCTTCTTTTGTTAATGTCTTTTGCTTGAGCTGTACATCAAGGTTCAGTTTGCGGTTAATTTTATAACGACCTACTTCACCAAGATCATAACGCTTATCGCTGAAGAATAATTTATCAATGATACCACGGGCAGTTTCATTATCCGGTGCATCAGCACCACGCAACTGGCGATAGATATGCTGAACCGCTTCCAGCTCACTGTTCGAAGTATCCTTGTTCAATGTATTATAAATGATCGCATAGTCACCACCTACATCTTCTTTCTGGATGAACACACTCTTCACATCCATTTCAGTGATCATGTTGATAGCTTCTTCATCAAGAACGGAGTCACGTTCAAGAACGATCTCGTTTCTTTCAATTGAAACTACTTCACCGGTATCTTCATCAACGAAATCTTCAACCCAGCTTCTCAATACACGGGCAGCCAAGCGACGTTACCAACATATTTTGTTAAGGTTTTCTTATCAGCTTTTACTTCATCAGCCATTCCGAACAATTCAAGAATGTCCTTATCAGTTTCATAACCGATAGAACGAAGAAAGCGTAGTTACCGGGAATTTTTCTTACGATCGATGTAGGCATACATCACGTTGTTGATGTCTGTAGCAAACTCCATCCACGCACCTTTGAAAGGAATTACCCTTGCAGAAGTAGATCTTTGTTCCGTTCGGGTGAACAGACTGACCAAAGAATACACCGGGTGAACGATGTAACTGGGAAACAACAACCCTTTCAGCACCATTGATAACGAAAGTACCTCGTGGTGTCATGTAAGGAATGTTACCCAGGAACACATCCTGAACGATGGTCTGGAAATCGACGTGTTCCTCATCATTACAGCTCAAACGAAGCTTGGCTTTGAGAGGAACAGCATAAGTCAATCCTCTCTCCATACACTCTTCGATGGTGTAACGCGGAGGATCAATAAAGTAATCCAGGAATTCCAGCACGAAAATGTTGCGGGTATCCGTAATAGGAAAATTTTCTTTGAACACCCTGAACAAACCTTCAATGTTTCTTTTATCCGGAGTTGTTTCCAACTGGAAAAATTCTTTGAAGGATGCGATCTGGATGTCGAGCAAGTCAGGGGCATCTGCGAGATGTTTGATTTTACCGAAATCTACCCTGTGATTCATTTTTGTTGAAGACATATCTGTAAAACCGGTTTTTTAGTTTTTCGACGGGGGACACAAATCACATTCGGGCATTTTCTAACTTAAAAGAAAATCCCGTGACAATCAGCTATTTAATCATGATTTGGGCCGTCACAAATATTAGCGCTAAATAAAAAGGATGGCAAAGGTAAGGATTTAAACTTTCCCAACCAAGAAAAGTTTGCCAACAAAAACCCCAGCCGGGAATACCACGAAATGGGCATTTCTGACCTCGAAAGTTCATCTACCTTAAATCCAAATTACTTCCTTTGAAATGGGGTGAATTCATAAAAGATTACCTGACGTTTTACCCGAAAAGAAAGAATAGGAATTCTGACAGTTGTGAGTGTGATTCTGTTTACTCTTTTTTGCCAGATATTCTTTCAAAACAACCAGCGAATCGTCCAATTAAGATGGATACTGCATGGATGGCGGCAGTTAAAAAGATCAGAAATAAAAGTTCAGGACTCTGTCAGATAATGATTATCAAAAAAATGATAACGAAAATGCCTACGCTTATCAATATGACAAAAGAAAAAGTAGCTACAACGAAAACGACATCATAAAAGGCGAGCTTTTTTATTTTGATCCCAATACAATTACTGGATCTGAATGGAAGAGATTAGGATTAAGGGATAAGACAATTAAAACAATTGAAAACTATCTGAGCAAAGGCGGACGCTTTTATAAACCAGAGGACCTGCAAAGAATTTATGGCCTTCATGATGATGAATATGAAAGACTGAAGACCTTATATCAAAATTGAATCGAATCCTTCAAAAACTAATGCAAGAATTTGTTTCATCAAAACTCAAAAGATGAAATACAACCAGCAAAATCTTATGCTGCCCGCTATTCGATCATTGATGTAAATACTGCTGACACAACTGCTTTCATTTCTTTGCCGGGTATTGGTAGTAAACTCGCCGCAAGAATTATAACATTCAGAGAAAAACTCAGTGGTTTTTATTCGGTAGAACAAATTGGAGAAACTTATGGATTGCCTGACTCAACATTTCAAAAAATAAAACAATACCTGAAACTTGATAATGCTTCAGTTAAAAAATAAACATCAATACAGCAACAGTTGATGAATTGAAAACTCATCCTTATATCAAATACAGTATAGCTAATCCAATAGTTGCTTATCAGAAATGAACATGGAGCTATTTTCTAAAAGTAGAAGATATTAAGAAAGTGATGGCGGTAACAGACAAAGTTTTTGAAAAAGATCGTTCCATATTTAACAACTGATTAAAAGTTAGATCGAACAGTTTGTTAAACTCGCTTTTAAATTGTCTCACTTAACATTACTTACAAATGTAATACTGCCTCAATTCATAATCCAATTCCCTCAGCACTAGGAGGCATATAAATGTCACTTCTTATTATAGCCATGTTTTTTAAAGTCACTATGTGTTATAGTCAGGGACATTCAAATAATTGCTTAAACTCCTGACGGCACACATTCAACAGTAATTAATAATGGAAATATTTCTACTTGGTTCAGCCCAATGACACTCACTTAACAGTTATTAAGAATGGAAATACAGCCATTAAGATCAACCTGGATGGAACTCATTCCACAATAATTAAGAATGGGAATATTGCTACTCGCTCTGTAACGCATCAATGGCAGCCACTCAACTATAATTGATCAGGGTAACTTATTCATTAAGATCAAGTCCGAACGGAACTCACTCCTCGTAAAACAGAAAAAGACAAACAATGTCATACTACATTCAAATGGCGACCCACCCGACTGTAACTATGATAGTTCGAGCTGAATTCGGTGCAGATCTTGTTAGCAAACTTATATTCTTGCAATAAAAAACCCCTCCGCATACGAGGGTTCTCAAAGTTATTATCAGTAAAGAATTAAGCGATCTCTATCCCGGGATGAATCCGGGATTTCGATTGCTTACGCAATCTCAACATCTGCACCAGCTTCTTTCAGCTTGTTTGCAATTTCTTCAGCTTCTACTTTAGAAATTCCTTCTTTGATGTTCTTAGGTGCGCCGTCAACTAAGTCTTTTGCTTCTTTCAAACCTAAACCAGTAAGTTCTTTAACGATCTTAACAACGTTAAGTTTAGATGCACCACCGTGTTTCAATACAACATTGAATGCAGTTTTTCTTCAACAGCAGCTGCGCCGCCATCACCACCACCGCTAACAACTACTGCTGCAGCTGCTGGTTCGATTCCGTATTCTGATTTTAAGAAGTCAGCTAATTCCTGTACTTCTTTTACTGTTAAGGCTACAAGGCCTTCTGCTAATGCTTTTACGTCTGCCATTTGATTTAAATTTTTCCCGTCTTCATATTCCGTCCTGATAGTTTATCGAGCAGAAATCCGACGGATGATTAAAAAAATTTGTTTTTTATACATATGCAATGCGCTATTCAGCACATTTGCACTAATTACCTAATTATTGCTGCTGCTGGTGCTGCTTTCACCTTCTCTTCTCTGCATTATGCAGCAACGCCGCAATAACTCTCTTCGCTGGTGATTGCAACAAACCAATTACTTCACCGATCAATTCATTCTTAGTTTTGATCTTAACTAAAGATGCCAATTGATCGTTACCCATATATACATCGCCATTGATGAACGCTGCTTTTAATACAGGCATTTCACCTTTACTTTCTTTACGGAAAGAACTGATGATCAAAGCAGGATCTTTGGGGTTTTCTGAAAAACATCAATGCAGTTACTTTATGAAGTGAATCATAAACACCAGCATAACGTTCTGCATCCAATGATTCCATTGCTTTTTTGATCAATGTATTCTTTGCCACTTTCATTTCAACTTGTTTGTTGAAACAAGCACGGCGAAGCTTTACGATCTGTGCTACTGTCAACGATTCTGTATCGGTAACATAAGAAGTTATTGTATTGAGAGAACTTGCCTTTCAGCAATTCAATTACTTCGTTTTTTTGATCTTTAGTCATTTTTATAAATTTTGACTTCTCGAAAATTATTTTTTCAAACAGCCCCTCAGGGGATCTGAGTGTTTAATGAACAAATCCTTTTGTGTCAATAGAAATACCAGGGCTCATGCTGCTTGCCATGCTTATACCTCTCAGGTAAGTTCCTTTAGATGAAGATGGTTTTGCTTTAATGATTGCATTCAATAACTCCTGGCTATTTTCTGCAATTTTTCCGGCGTAAAACTTACACGACCGATCGAAGCATGAATGATTCCAGCTTTATCGATCTTGAAAGCGATCTTACCACCCTTTACTTCATTAACTGCAGCAGCAACATCATTGCTAACCGTATCCGGTTTTAGGATTTGGCATCAGGTTTCTTGGACCTAATACTTTACCCAGCTTACCGATCTTCGGCATCACTTGATGGAGTTGCAATGATAACATCTACATCAACCCAACCGCCTTCGATCTTTGTTACAAATTCATCAAGACCTACATAATCTGCACCGGCTGCTCTTGCTGCTGCTTCTTTATCGGGTGTGCAAAGCACCAATACTTTTTTGTTTTACCTGTACCATGTGGTAATGTTACTGTACCACGGATCGCCTGGTCTGCTTTTTTAGGATCAACTCCCAAACGGATATGCAGATCAACAGATGCATCAAATTTGCAAGTGGTTACTTGCTTCACCAATGAAGATGCTTCTTTCAGGCTATATTGTTTAGCTCCGTCAACTTTTGACTGAACTGTTTTTCTTTTTTACTGATAAATGCCATTGTGATTCGTTTTAAATTTTCACCGATTAATTTTCCCAGGGAGCTTTACCTTCTACAGTAATTCCCATGCTGCGTGCCGTACCAGCTACCATTTTCATGGCGCTTTCAACTGTAAAGCAGTTCAGGTCAGGCATTTTATCTTTTGCAATTGCCTCTACCTGTGTCCAGTTCACCTTACCAACTTTTGACACGGTTAGATTCTTTTGAACCACTTTGCAATTTTGCAGCCTCCAGCAATTGAATAGATGCAGGAGGTGTCTTGATGATAAAATCAAAACTTTTGTCTGTATAAACTGTAATTAATACGGGAAGCACTTTTGCCCATTTTGTCCTGTGTGCGGGCATTGAATTGCTTACAGAATTCCATGATATTGATACCCTTGGAACCTAAAGCAGGACCGATCGGAGGTGCAGGATTGGCCTGGCCACCCTTGCACTGAAGCTTAACAAAGCCAGAGACTTCTTTTGCCATTTCTTTATCTGATTTATTGGTAATAGCGACCGTTCATTTCAGTGAACTACTTGGTCTTCCAAATTCGTCAACTCGCATTTGCGAATATTCTAAAGAACTTATTTGGGCGGCAAAGATAGGGTCAATGAGAGGAACTTTCTAAAGCTTTGAAAAAAATATTTTGAACGCTTATTGTTCAAACTTTTGGATCTCAATTTTCAATTTTAAAAATGAATTCGTGAATAAAAATAATGGCGGTGAAAAATATATATTAATACAAACCGCTTTGATGATTGACTTATCTTCGCTGCCCAAACAGTTCTTAAAGATGATCAGCAGAAGAAATATCCGGGTAAAAGTGATGCAGACGCTATATAACCTATCTACCCTTGAATCCGATATAAAACCAGGAGAACCTCAAAAGATCCTCCAAAATCATTTTGACCAAACCCGCCAGCTTCTTGTTCACCTCACTTATGTTTTTAACTGAAGTATGTCGCTACGCTGAAACAGATTCTCATCAGCGGGCAGGCAAGCATCTTCCTTCATTTGAAGACCTTCATGTTAATACAAAATTATCCGGCAATAAAATATTGTGGCGGATATTAGAGGACCCGTCATTTAAAGAGGCATTGGCAAAAACAAAACCCCAACTCACCGATCAACAAAGACCTAGTTCGAAGAACTTATTTGCGTCTTGCTGAAACTCCAGAATATAAAACCTATATCAGCAAGCAAGGCAGAGATAGCAAGGAAGAAAAAGAGATACTTGAGTTTGTATTGGATAAATTGATGCTGGCCGATGAAAATTTTACTTCTTATATAGAAGAAAATTTTTCTAATTGGGATGATGATGGTGAAATGGTGATCCAACTGCTTGTAAATCTTTTACAAAAACCAGGCAGCGCCGATTTTAAAGAAATGATCAGTGGCGAGAAAAAAGATTTTGCGATCAATCTTTTAAAAACAGTGCATGAAAAAGCGAACATCTGCAAACGCTTATTATTCCAAAATTGAAAAACTGGGATCCTGAAAGGATCGCATTACTTGATATGATACTTGATGAAAATGGGTGTCGCCGAATTTCTTTATTTTGAAACGATACCTCCGAAAGTTACCATTAATGAATATATAGACCTGGCCAAAGAATATACAGTACCCTCGCAAAGTGGACAGTTTGTAAATGGCATCCTTGATAATATTCATAAAGAACTTGTAGCAGAAGGGAAGATGCAAAAGTAGATTACAAAAAGGTGATAGACAATGGCGTTTTACCAATAGTTAACAACCGAAACTTTTATACTCAAAGCTTTCTCTTACATTTGCAATCTTCAAATACAATTAAAAATGAAAAAGATCCTTATTGTACTCGCTGCCGCTATTACAATAGCATCATGTAAAGAGGCAGACAAAACAGCTGACACAACATACATCTGCCAGCACTGCTACAACGCAACAACTGAAGCAACAAGCACTGCGACTGCAACCAGCACCGCTACCGCTCCTCAACAGAATACTGTTGACCCGGCTACCTTAACAAAGGTGGAATGGCTTGATGGTATGGACAAAGATTTTGGAAAGATCAAAGAAGGCGAAACTCTTGAAGTTAGTTTTCGTTTTAAAAATGTCGGCGACAAACCATTGGTTATTTCAAACGTAAGTGCTTCAGTGTGGATGTACAGTGCCTGAAACTCCTAAGAAAGCCTTATGCAACCGGGTGAAACAGGAGTTATCAAAGCATCATTTAACAGTTCAGGACAAGTAGGCAGTCAATCAAAGCAGGTTAATGTTTTTGCGAATTTAGACCCGGCAATGACTACATTAGTATTTCGTGTTGAGGTAAAAGCAAAAAGCTGATTCATTAAAAAATAAAATAAATGTATATCTATTTATTACAAGCCGGCTCGAGTTCTTCCGGAGGTGGTATGTTTGGTGGTGGCACAACCACACTAGTTTTCATGGGAATGATCATTCTTGTTTTTTGGTTGTTTTTTATACGACCACAAACTAAAAACAAAAAGATCAGAAAAAATTCATTGAAGACCTGCAAAGAGGAACTAAAGTGGTAACGATAGCGGAATTCATGGCACCGTAAATAAAGTAAATGAAGACGGCACCATTAATCTAGAAGTAAGTCCAGGCAGCTATATAAAAATGGAAAAGGCTTCGATCAGTATGGAGATGACAGCTGCTATAAATAAAGCTGCTAACGACTGAGAGAAAAATAGAACCACGGATATCTATCGGGATATATTTAAAAAGATTAAGAGGAAATCGGGAAACCGGTTTCCTCTTTTGTTTATATCGATTATAAAACATCTTCCTAACTTTCCTCATAATCTTATCTAATCTATATAATCATGGTTCTACGTGTTGGTCTTACAGGTGGTATTGGCAGCGGCAAGAGTACAGTTGCACAAATTTTTGAAGTGCTTGGCATCCCTGTTTACTATGCAGATATAGCTGCAAAAAAATTAATGAATGAGGACGAAGGATTAAGATCGGCCATCACAAATATTTTTGGTGAACAAGCATACGCAAATAATATCCTTGATCGCAAGTATATTTCTTCAATAGTATTTTCCGATCCTGCCAAACTTCAACAGTTGAATGCAATGGTTCATCCTGCTACAAAAGATGGAGAAGCATGGATGCAACAACAAACAAGTCCTTATGCAATTCATGAAGCAGCTCTGATATTTGAAGCAAAGGTTTCGGACCGGCCTCGATCTGTGTGATCGGTGTGTCATCCCCAATAGAATTAAGAATAAAAAGAGCAATGGAAAGAGATAAAGTAAGTCGTGAGGAAGTTTTAAAACGAATGGAGCAACAACTTGATGAAGAAGTAAAAATGAGCAAATGTGATTTCGTACTCATAAATGATGAACAACAACTGTTGATTCCCCAGGTACTTGAACTACATGAAAAACTGATCGGCTTATCAAAACAAAAAATGATGGATAATTTCCCGCATTGGGTTGATCATATCATTGCTTTTGTTTTTTGTATAGCTCTTCCACTTTATGCTGCCCGGCAAAGAACAAAAGGAACAGCTCTTATTCATTTCAGCAGTGATCAAAAAAACAAATTTATATCTCAGGCAGCTTTTCGCTTTTTGTCATGGGTGCCATTGTTGTATCCGTATGGCTGATCTTCAAGAGACCATTAGCCGAACTCGGTTTAACTCAACCAGGAAACTTTCGATCATGGTGGTGGCTTCGCAATTATTTTTATACTTGTTTATTTATTTGATACAGTTATAACTCTTTCATCAAAAAGAGTATTGATGAAACAGTTGATAATTGGAAAAAAGAACTCCATTTTTACCAACAAAAAACAGCTGAACTGCCGGAGTATTTTCTATTGTGCTTCAGCGCCGGGATCTTTGAAGAAATTGTTTATCGTGGTTATCTTATCAATTATTGCTGGTATTTATTTGAAGGATATAAATACCAGCAAATGATCGCCGTTCTTTTACCCGGCACTTGGCATTCAGTATTGCACATTTTTATCCAGGGGCAAAAGCTGTATTAAAAATATTTTTCCTTGCTGTATTCTTTGGCTACCTCTTTATCTATTCAGGTTCGTTATTGATCGTTATGATCCTGCATTTTCTTGTTGATGCTGTTGGCGGATTGCTAACAATAAAATATATGAAGTGAGCATGTTCAACAACCTAACGATGAAAATAATTTTGTGTAACTAACAGAATTATTATTTCAGCCAGGTACAACCGCTACAATGCGTAAAGGCCCACCACTTCCACCCTTTATTTTCATTGGTAATGCTATTATGAATGCGCCTTTATCGGGAGTTTATCAAGATTGGCAACATTTTCAAAGCCAGGAATATTTTGTTCATATAAAATTTGATGCGTCTTAAAATCTTTTGACTGGCCATAATCAACACTTGCAACATCTAACCCTACTGCTTTTATCTTTCTGTTTTTACTAACCATTCTGGCAGCCAGCTGGATCAATACCGGGAAAATGAAGTTTTGCAACTGCGTCCGCTCCTCTTTCGTCAGTACCTAAATATTTTTTGCATCAGGATAAAATGAACCATATCCGGTTCGAAATAAAATAATAATATCATCCGGCAATTTCCCATTAGTTTTTCCCATGCTTCGATATCAGCAATGTGTGATCAAATAATCAGCATTCTTTAATGCATTATTTGAAACATCAATAACTACAGCTTCGCCAGTTAATCGATCCAATGGAATTTGATCTGTGCTCCATTTCCTTTTGCAAAATGAGATGGCGCATCAAGATGAGTTCCTCCATGTTCTGCTGCACAATAATTATATGCTTCATAATAAAATCCTGCTGGAGTAATTCCATTAAATGCAGTATCTAATTTAAATCCGTTTGCAGTTGGCCAATAAAGAGTTTTATCAGAAAAATCATAAGAAAGATCGATCCATTTGCCTTCGGAAAGTTCTTCAGCAATTGATTCATTCTTTTCATTTTTTTCTTCACAGGAAATACAAAAAACAAGCAAGAAAATTAAAAACCATTTCATGATAAAAAGTTTTGATTGTCTAATTTAAGTAATAATAATTGTGTTGAATGGCAATTAAACTGGGTTTTAGACATCGTAACTTTAAGAGGATAAGTATAGTTTAAATGAAACTCCTGTGTACTTTTTGGTATTATTTTTCTTTTTGGATGGTTAGAAAGCAGTACAAAAAAACCAGCATCGGAAATGCTTACGCAAAAAACAATAACATTAGAAGATACAATTCATTTCGTGAGTCAAATACAACCCACTACTTGTAAAGAATTGTCTCACCTTGCCATTTCACCGGAGGTAAAATGTATGAAAGAATCGCCATTTGATAAAGACACTACTATCATCAATCATCGAAACAGGTATATTACGCAGAATAAAAGGAGAAGAAAATCTGATCATCAAAACTTTTATTGATCAAATATAAAAAGGCTCATAAATAATGAGCCTTTAAATTAATATCGTTAAAAAATTACTTCAATTTTCCCAATGCTTCTTTTATCCTCGCCATTGCCGTTTCAATTTTTTCCATACTATTTGCAAATGAAATACGGATACAATCAGGTTCGCCAAATGCACGGCCTGTTACTGTAGAAACATTTGCTGTGTTGAGTAAGTACATACAAAGATCATCAGCGTCTTTGATCGAATTTTCTCCATCTAGATCTTCCGAAAAATCTTTACTACAGGGAAAATATAAAATGCACCATCAGGTTCAGCGCTATGTGCACCGGGAATCTCCTTCAACAATTCAAGAATACGTTTACGGCGACGTGTAAATTCTTTTGTCATTTCCATTGACGGACGCAGATCAGTAGTTAATGCTGTAATAGCTGCACGTTGAGTTATTGCATTTGCGCCACTGGTAAATTGTCCTTGTATTTTCTCACAACCTTTTGCAACGATTGGGTTCGCGGCAATATAACCAAGACGATAACCAGTCATTGCAAATCCTTTACTCAAACCATTTACTATGATCACTCCTGTCTTTTACATTTTCAAATTGTGCAATGCTTTCATGATGCCCAACAAAATTTATGTATTCATATATTTCATCAGAAATAATAGAAATGCCAGGATGATTTTCCAAAACAGCAGCAATTGTTTCAATTCATCCTTTGAATATACTAGAGCCACTTGGATTGCAAGGAGAAGAAAACAAAAGCACTCTTGATCTTTCAGTGATAACTTCTTCCAATTGCTGCGCAGTGATCTTATATTTATTTTCGATCGCCGATCTTACGATCACAGGAACTCCTACCACGCAATTTTTACAAGTTCAGAATAAGAAACCCAAAACGGGGCTGGAATGATCACTTCATCGTCGCTAACATCAACCAAAGCAAGTATTGCATTGGCAAGACTTTGTTTTGCCCCGGTAGAAACAACAATATTCTCCGAGCTTATAATCTAAATTATTATCTCTTTTAAATTTCTGGCAAATTGCTTCACGCAGATCAGGATAACCAGCAACCGGTGGATAATGGCTCCAGTTATCATCGATCGCTTTTTTCGCAGCGTCTTTAATATGCTGCGGTGTATCAAAGTCAGGGTTCACCCAAACTAAGATCAATAACATCAATACCTTTTGCTCTGAGTTCACGGCCGAGCTTGGCCATCTTTAATGTTTCTGGTTCGGCAAAACGATCTAATAAAGAGGATAGTTGCACGGGTTCTACAATTGCTTGCATTAATAGTTTATTTAAAAAACAAAAATACTTATTTATAGGACTAACACCTGTTTACTGCGTATAATTAAATCGAAATTTACTGAGGTCAGGAACTCGATCTTTTTCTCTTTTTAATTCATGATCATAGATCACCTGTCCGAGATGTTTCATAAATGGGAAACCAACTTCATCATAATCATATTTATCATCATTGAAAATGCCATCACTGTTGCAATGAATGACGGCACTCAACATAAATTCAACATTATTAGTAAAGTCAGCGATATAAGCAGCGTCAATCAAAAATCCATAAGCATCCCCTACTTTATTAAAGATCCGGATGCCCTCTTTCATCGGAGTTTTTCAGCACCGTACATTAAAAATTTTACATAGGCATCCCAATAGTTTTCCCTGTCATAAAAGGAAATTTAGATTCAAGCGGGGTCATTGACATGTATTTTCTTAAAAACTCATAATCATCTTTTGTAAGATTGAATCGTTGTTGTTTTGAAACCATTTCCGGAAACATTACACTCCGAACAATGTTGTGTAAAGTCTTTAATGACATCCTGTTCTTTTTGAGAAATCAAAAGGTTCGTTGATCAACTGAGTGCCTGCGGTAAAAACCACTTCCCATTTTAGTGTTTCGCTCTGCATAAACAAGATTGCTTGCTTCCGAAGGCTTTTCATAAATGAGTTTGCCGCTGTGTATCAAAAAATCTTACCTGGTTTGTATGCCTGTTCTCGTCTTCAGATAAACTGATATCGAGACGATGAATAATTTGCACTTCTTTATAACCCATTTTGTGCAACGTATTATTGATATATTCTTGTCCAAGAAATTCATACAGTCGATTAAATGCACTCATTATCGCTGACCAATAATATCTTCTTTATATAATGCTCAATAGTTGGGCGACCATCAGGAGTTGAAGGATCATTATAAACTTCAGTTTGGCCACTGTAACCAGCCTCAGATATCATCGTGGTATTTTTATCGAGGCCTGCAATTTTCAGCTCGTTTAATTTTTGCAATGCCAAAATTGCGATCGGCAATTTCACGGTTGATGCGGGATAGAAATAAGAAGAATCATTGATATTAAAATAATGATCAGTGAATTTGGGGTTACCGTTGTTACCCCGATCGATTTGGGTATAAATGATCTGGACTTTATTGTCAGGATTTGAGAGCACTGATTGAAAATAATCCGGATATTGTTTCAGAAGGTCAACAAGGAAAGTATGGGTAATGCCGCTGACATTCATCGTGGAGTCAGTTTTGATTCAATTACCTGGGACTTACTGATTTTTACAGGGGTTTTGCAAGCCACCATTAATAGTAAAAACATTATGGCTACCCGTGGAAAAATATTCATGGCTTAAACTTAATCCAAATTAATCATTTGAACCCCTGATTAGCTCCTTGAAAACCACTGACATCAAGTCATTTTTTATCCCTTTTTCTGACCGAAACCCCTATCTTTGCCCTCCTAAAAAATCCCAGCCGCTTGCCCAAACCACTGTGGGAATTGGCAATGAGGCAATAAAAGTAAATCTATCCCGTATGCAATTAAGAGGTTTAGTAGCGGTGTTTGCAATCCTGCTTATTATTTATTCTGTTTGGCTTCTTTCTTTCACCTGGTTTGTAAACAAACATGAAAATAAAATGGCCGACCGTGCCCAGGCTTACATGAATGCAACTTATCCTGAAGCAAAAAGTTTTCAAAGCCTGCCGATTACACTGACTCGCTTAAAACACTTTACAGAAACCCGTCTTAACGAAATTCTTGACAGTACAAAAGAAGACAAGATCACATGGTTTGGAAATACCTATGAGTATTCAAGAGAAAAAGAATTGAATCTTGGTCTCGATCTGCAAGGCGGTATGAGTGTAACTATGGAAGTTGAACTTACAGGTTTGATCCGTTCAATGAGTAATAATTCAAGAGACCCTCAGTTTTTAAAAGCTCTTGATGAAGCTAACAAGCAAAAAGCAAACAGTGATGCTGATTTCATTTCTATATTTTACAATCAATTTAAAAGCATTGCCGGTGACGGCAAAATGGCAGGCATTTTTCTGCAGCAAATTCAGATCAGATCGCAAGCAATGCAAGCGATACCAAAGTACTTGAAGTAATTCGTAAAGAAGCGGGCCAGGCGATCAATAGAACTTACCAGGTTCTGCGTAGCAGGATCGATCAGTTCGGTGTTGCCCAACCGAATATTAATCTTGATGAGATCAAAGGCAATTATTACAGTAGATCTGCCAGGCGTTGATGATAAAGAAAGAGTAAGAAAATATTTACAGGCTTCTGCTAACCTGCAGTTTTGGGAAGTGTATAACATTGGAGAGTTACAAAATGAATTAACCGCAGCGGAAAAAGCATTTAGTGACATGATGGGCGGAACAACTGATACCTCTTTAAATGCACTGAAAGCAAAAGATACAACCGGGAAAAAAGATACTACAGGTAAAAGATTGATACAACTGGAAAAAATCAAAATCTTTCTGAGATATCCTAAGCGGACAAACAGGAACAACGCCTACTGGTACTGCAACTGCTGCACCAACATCAGGTGATAAAAGAAAATCACTTGGTGAATATATACAGTTCATATCTCCATACTAGGATCAAACAACTGGAAAAGCTGTATATCCTGCAGCTATTGGACAAGTTAAAATAAAAGATACCGGTACGGTTAGAAGATATTTGAACATGGTGGCGAATTTTCCTGCTGATGCAAGAGTTCATTATGGAATAGTAGAAACAGATGCAAAAACAGAAAGGAAAAATGATTATGTAGGGTTATATGTTATTAAAACTTATGGACTGGATAAAGCACCTATCGAAGGTGATGTTGTAACTGATGCAAGACAGGATTATGAGCCACTTAACTGGTAACCCAATCGTAACGATGAGCATGAATCAGAAAGGTAGCCAGTGATTGGGCAACACTTACAGACAAGAGTGCCAAGAATAGAATTCCCATTGCTATTGTTCTTGACAATACTGTTTATTCAGCTCCAGTGGCAGAACAAAAAATTGAAGGTGGTGATTCACGGATCACAGGAAGTTTCACTAGTACAGGAAGCACAGGACCTTGCAAGCATTTTGAAAGTTGGTAAACTGCCTGCACCGGCAAAGATCGTACAGGAACAAGTAGGTAGGTCCAACCTTGGGAGCTGAAGCTATTCGTGGTGGTAGCATGGCATTCATCATTTCATTTGTTGTTATCTTTTACTGATGCTGGTTTATTATAATACCAGCGGATGGATCGCTAACATTGCACTTATCCTGAACCTCCTTTTTACAGTTGGAGTATTAACTTCTTTTGGCGCCACACTTACGGCACCGGGTATTGCTGGTCTTGTACTTTACCATCGGTATGGCAGTGGATACAAACGTTATCATTTATGAACGTATCAAAGGAAGAGTTAACACGAGGCAAAGGATATACCAACTGGCGATCGCTGATGGTTATCGTCGTTCTTTGCCACCATGTACTTGATGCTCACGTAACTGTATTGCTTACCGCGATCATCCTTTTTCATTTTGGACTTAGGTCCTGTGAAAGGTTTCGCAACAACACAGATCATCGGTATCCTGCTTTCATTGTTCTGCGGTATCCTTGTAAGCCGTTGGGTGAGTGATTGGTTTACCAATAAAAGAAACACCTTGAATACTTTACAGGTATCAGCCGTAAGATCTTTAAACATGCAAATTTCAAATTCATTCAATACCGCAAAGTAGCTTACATGATCTCATTCGTTGTGTTGGCGCTTGGTATTGCGTGCGATCTTTAATGGCTTTCACCAGGGTGTTGAATTCAAAGGAGGACGCAGCTTTACCGTTCAGTTTGATAAATCAAAAATTTGGATGTAGAAGGAGTACGTAAAGATCTTGAAGTAGCATTACAGGAAAGCCCTACTATTAAAACTGTAGGATTAAATAACCAGCTTGATATTACGACTATCATATCTTATCAATGATCCACGTCCAGTTGTTGATTCTACTTGGTAGAAGCTCAATTGTACAATGGATTAAAGAATCATTTGAGTGGTGTAAGTTATCATCAATTTGATACACAAAACAAACTTGGTTCAAAGAAAGTTTTACCAACCATTTCGGATGATTTGAAAAGAGGCGCAAGAAATGCAACTATAATTTCATTGCTGATCATCGCCTTTCTATATTTTTATCCGTTTCCGCGACTGGAGATATTCACTTGGTACTATTGTCGCTTTGTTGCACGACGTATTGGTAACATTTGCAGCATTCTCATTCCTGAAAAATGTAGTTCCATTCCCATTGGAACTTGACCAGCATTTCATCGCGGCAATACTTGACGGTTATCGGGTTCTCGATGAATGATACGGTGATCGTATTTGACAGGATACGTGAATATAGCGGCACGATGAAAGGCGAACCAAAGAAGAACATCATCAACAGGGCCATCAATGATACATTGAGCCGTACGATCATGACCTCATTAACAGTGTTCCTCACAATTCTTATCCTCTTTATTATTCGGTGGTGAGGTAACAAGAGGATTTGCGTTCGCTATGTTGATCGGTGTTGTTACCGGTACTTATTCTTCGATCTTTGTTGCGGCGCCATTGCTTGTTGACCTTGGAAGAGGTAAAGGCATTAGGTAAAACTGAAGCCGTTACAACAGCAAATCAAAAGCCTGCAGTAAAACCGGCAACAATAAAAAGCTGATAAGTTTTTAGAATGTATAAAATGAAAACCCCTGCTAATATCAGGGGTTTTTATTTAGCTCTAAAAATTTGATCAGAATGATTCAGACTCCAAAACTGGTACCACAGCCACAAGTGGTGGCTGCATTGGGATTTTGAAAGTAAAGCCACGATTGTTTAATCCATCCTGCCAATCGATCTCCATGCCATATACATACATTTCATGTGCTGCATTCATGATGCAACTGATACCTTCAATTTCAAATGTCTTGTCTTTTTCATGTAGGATGATCAGACCCGAGAATATAAGACATGCCTGAACAGCCGCCACCCTTTCACTCCTACTCTGAGCTTTTGCGTTGCATCAAAAGTCTTCCTGTTCCATCAGTCTTTTTATTTGCCTGATAGCTCCTTCCGTCATCGTCACTGGTTTGCTCTCTGTTACTACCATTTTTAAATCTTATTTATATGCAAAAATAAAAAACAAAACCGAGTGCCATTTTCTAATTCCGAAAAGAAAGTGCTTTTGCCTGTATTTTTGCTAAGTTTAAACAAATATTATGGATACCCAAACACTAACCCTGATCCTTTCCACTTTTGCTGTTCTGCTCTCCATGTTGACTTTTTACTTATTGTACTCAAAACAGGATACAAAAAAAATGCTGACCCTGCTTTTAACTACAAGGCCATTGCAATTACAGGCTTATGAACGATTGGTAATCCTTACTGAAAGAGTTGCTTTACCCAATATTGTAAGCCGTGCCAATCAACCCGGGATTACAGCAAGAGAAATGCAACTGCTGATGCTTGAAAGCATCAAACAGGAATTTGAATATAATAGTTCACAACAGATATATGTAAGTCCTGCTAGCATGGCAGGCGGTAAATAATTTAAAAGAGCAAAACATGCTTATCATAAATCAAATTGCTCAAACATTGCCTGCTGATGCAAGAGGTTATGATCTTGGCAAAAAGAATAATGGAAGTGATCATTGCACAGGATAAAAAGCATTACACAATATTGTACTTGAAGCATTGAATTATGAAGCAAGAAAGCTTGATGAAATAGTTATCGTTCAAGTTTATGCGTTATGGTTAATTAAATATCAGGAAAATGGCCGATAAAAAATATATACATGACTCGGGTATAGAGATAAATTCTGTTTATACTGAACTAAAACTATCAAGCGATAAACAAGACTTGAAATGCCCGGTGAGTTTCCATTTACCCGCGGCATACAAGCAGATATGTATCGCGGCAAATTATGGACAATGCGCCAATATGCCGGGTTCAGCACTGCAGAAGAAAGCAATAATCGATACCATTACTTATTATCACAAGGTGTAAACGGCTTAAGTGTTGCTTTTGATCTTCCGACACAAATTGGTTATGACAGCGATCATCCACTTGCCGAAGGTGAAGTAGGTAAAGTCGGTGTTGCTATTGATTCAATAGAAGACATGAAGGCTTTGTTTGACAGGATAAAGCTGGAAGATGTTTCTACTTCAATGACAATTAATGCTACAGGGTTTTATACTTCTTTCACTTTATGTGGCATTGGCAAAACAACAAGGCGCTGATCTGAAAAAAATTACTGGTACAATACAAAAATGATATCCTGAAAGAATATGCTGCAAGAGGAACTTATATCTATCCGCCGAAACCTTCGATGAGGATCATTACTGATATATTTGAATGGTGCAGTCATGAATTACCAAAATGGAATACGATCTCGATCAGCGGTTATCATATTCGTGAAGCAGGAAGTACAGCAGTACAGGAAATTGCTTTTACACTTAAGCAATGGAAAAGCTTATGTAAAAGCAGCATTGGAAAAAGGGCTTAGATATAAATGTTTTTGGTAAAAGACTTTCATTCTTTTTCAATGCACATAATAATTTATTTGAAGAAGTGGCGAAGTTCCGTGCAGCAAGAAGAATGTGGGCTAAGATGATGAAGGAACTTGGCGCTACTGATCCAAAAGCAATGATGCTGCGTTTTCATTCACAAACAGGCGGCAGCACGTTGACAGCGCAACAACCTTTGAATAATATTTCAAGAGTTGACTATTCAAACATTGGCTGCAGTATTAGGTGGGACACAATCATTGCATACAAACGGATATGATGAAGACATTGAGCTTACCAACGAAGAAGCAGCAAGAATTGCATTGCGTACACAACAGGTGGTTGCATTCGAAAGCGGCGCACCGGATACTGTTGATCCGCTTGGCGGCAGTTATTTTATCGAATCACTCACTGACGAAGTGGAAACAGCAGCATGGAAGCTAATTGAAAAAATTGATGCCATGGGTGGCAGTGTAAATGCCATTGAAGAAGGTTTTATACAAAGTGAAATTGCCCGCAGTGCTTACGAGCATCAACGCAAAGTGGAAACGAATGAAAAAGTTATTGTTGGTGTAAATAAATTCCAGGCAGAAGAAAGGAGCCCCAATTCCTGGTTTTAAAATCGAGGATAGTATTCGAACTTTACAAGCTGAAAAACTTAAAAGATTAAGAGATAACAGGGACAGAGCGAAGGTTGATCAGCTCCTGCAGCAACTCAATGATAAAGCTATGAGTGGCGAAAATCTAATGCCTACTGTAATAGAAGCATGTCGAAAATAAAATTACACTTGGTGAAATTAGCAGATGAGCTGAGATGTGTGTTTGGGAGTATAAATAGAAACAGTGACAACCCTCACCATCCTTACATCCACTTACTCAAATAATCATTGAACTCATGCCGCAAGTCTGTTCATGATCTGTTCCAATTGTTCATAGCGTTCCCTTAAGCCTTCACCCTGTGTTATGAAGATCGCATCTACATGACCGCCATGATCTTTTGCATCATTGCTCAGCCCCGTTACATAATTTTTTACCCCATGCCTGAGATCGCTTATATATTTTTTGCTGTATGATGAATTGATTTTGAAAATGCTCAACTCCCTTGTGCTTGCTTCTTCCGAAGTGTTTTTTGCAGAAATATCCAGCAGTCGCCTGGTCATCAACTCCAGCTCATCCTTGTAGAATTCAAGTCCCTTTGCCCAAATGGTATGATCAGTACCGGCTCTTAGTATATTGACGTAGCTCATATAAACTTTTAACCAAATATATCCTTACAATAAAATGATAATTCATGATAAAAGTCAAACGATCATATGATAATCAGTATTGAGACCAGGGGAGCTTAAAAGCACCTCAAGGATTATTTCTCCAACCGTCCTTTAAAGTAACCGTCCTGTTGAAGATCGATTCCTTCTTCCGAAGAATCTTTATCGAGGCAATAATATCCTTTTCGCAAAAACTGGAATCGGTCGTTGAACTTTGCATTTTTAATTGCTGGCTCAGCATATCCCTTCACCACTTTTAATGAATCAGGATTTATATAATCTTTAAAATTTCCTTCTTCACTAGAATGGATCTTCCACTCTGAATAAACGATCATACTCTCTCACTTCAACCACCACAGCTTCTACAGCATTTTACCCAATGCAAAGTTCCTTTGACATTGATACCTGAAGTGTCACTGCCACTTTTACTTTCAGGAATATAAGTACAATGAAGTTCTGGTCAACATAACCTGCGGCATCTTTGATCACTTCCTCACATTTAATAATGTAAGCACTTTTCAATCTCACCATTTGTCCCGGCGCCAGGCGAAAATATTTTTGGTGGGTTCTCCATAAAATCATCCCGCTCTATATAGATCTCTTTGCTAAATGACATTTGACGAACACCAGCATTTGCAGTCTTCAGGGTTATTATCTGTTTCAAGTAATTCGTGTTCTATTCGTGTAATTCGTGATAACAACTTTTACCGGGTCAAAAACCACCATTCTTCTCAATGCTATTCTATTCAAATGCTCACGAAGACAAAATTCAAGCAAGACCAACATCAACAATGTTTTCTCTTTTTGCAATTCCGATCCTGATCACAGAACTCACGAATGCTTTCCGGCGTATATCCACGACGACGAAGACCACTGATCGTTGGCATTCTCGGATCATCCCAACCAGTAACATAATTTTCATTCTACCAGTTGCAGAAGTTTTCTTTTACTCGTAACTGTATAATTGATATTACGTCTTGCAAATTCATATTGATGCGAGGGATAGATCTCTAATTTTCGATCAGCCAATCATAGAACTCACGATGCGGAACAAACTCCAGTGTACAAATCGAATGAGTAATGTTTTCAATCGAATCACTTTGACCATGCGCCATATCGTACATTGGATAGATGCACCATTTATCACCCGTGCGGTGATGATGTGCATGTTTAATGCGATAGATCACCGGGTCACGCATCAGCATATTGATATGCGCCATATCGATCTTTGCACGCAATGTCCTTGCTGCCATCTTCAAACTCACCAGCTTTCATTCTTGCAAACAGATCAAGATTTTCTTCAACACTTCTATCACGATACTTACTATTCTTACCCGGCTCGGTCGGCGTACCTTTCATAGCCGCCATTTCCTCACTTGTACTATCATCTACATAAGCCAATCCTTTTTTGATCAGCGTTACAGCAAATTCATACAACTTATCAAAATAATCACATGCATACAGTTCATTCTTCCATTCAAAACCCAGCCAGCGAATATCATCTTTAATACTATCCACATATTCCACATCTTCTGTCACAGGATTTGTATCATCAAAACGAAGATTGGTATAGCCGGGATATTTTTTGTCAAACCAAAATTCAAACAAATGCTGGAGGCATGACCGATATGCAAATAACCATTTGGCTCCGGCGGAAAACGGGTAGCGATCTGCTTATACTTGCCAGCTTTCAGATCCTCGTTCAATTATTTCTTCCAGAAATTTAAACTACTTTTCTTCTTTTTTAACTTCTTCTGTCATAGGTCGGCAAAGATAAGAAATGTGAGTTGGCTTGTCATCCCGAGCGAAGCGAGAAATGGACAAGCGAAAATGCTACTATTGAGCTTCTGTTGCGTCAGCACTCTTGTAAGCATTTCTGCACTTCTATTCAGCAATTATCTACCCAAGTTGTCCCATTTGTCCCGTATTGGACAACTTCGTCGGTAGCGAAAGATTTCAATAGATGCATCATTTCGTTCAATCAGGAACGTCTTGATTGAATGCGTCAATGACAGAAGCTATCTATGTTATCCCCCGCTGGCGGGCACTTTCGTCGGATCTTTCTACCACATCTATTCTACGGAACACAATATCATTTGCGTTTGTGAAAGCTTTCCTTATTTTAGAACTTAAATTATATTCAAAGAATGAATTCCGATGTAGATGTTATCAGAGATGTTCTTGAGCAAAGCGGAGATCGCATTTCCTGCATCTGCGTTTATTAAAAGTTTACACCAACAGTATTTGAATCGCGGAGGACTTAGTAAAAAACAATTAGAAGGATTGTACCAGATAGCACAAAAGTAAATACAATCCCTGTTGGCAAACTATCGACATTAGAAGCGATCATATTAAAAAAGCCTAACCGTTATAGATCTGAAAAGCCAGCACCGGCCCCGCTTTATAAAAAGATGAGGAACTGGGAAAAATGATAACTGCCATTTTGGAAAAATATCCGCAACATAAAAGAGTGTTGTTCCTGAAAGCGAAGTATGAGAACAATGAAATTTTTCTTCAACAGAAACCGCAGACCTGGAAAAATTTTATAAGCTGCTCAGGTGATCGTTCATAGCAGATCGCCAAGTCGCTCTGCAGCTTTTTCAAGATTCATGTAAGTGTTTTCATTGCCTCCTCAGGTCGTCTATGTTTTCATTTATTGAAATAAGGCGATCGAAATATTGTTGGGATGATTGGTCAGGAGCAATAGCCACCCGACCAGCAAAATGCGATAACAGGTAATGAAAATTCTTTAGCTCTTTCTGCCACTCCAAGTGGACCTTTGCCCTGCAGCGTTTGTTCATCAATGGATCCTTCGCCTGTAATAACTATATCTGCTTTCTTTAATTCTTTTTCAAATCCGGTAGCTTCTAAAAAATAATCGATCCCATTTACAAGTCGGGCATTTAAAAAAGTACGCAAAGACGCTGCCACTCCCCAGCTGCACCTCCATGTTTTATAACGGCCATATCTTTCCCTGTTTTATTCAAAACAACATCACGAAATTTAGTAAGACCTGCTTTCGAGTAACTCAACATCTTTAGCTGATGCTCCTTTTTGCGGGCCAAAACTGCAGCAGCTCCATTCGGTCCAAGCAAGGGATTTTCTACATCGCATAAAATAATTATTTCTGTGTTTGCAATTCTTTTATCTAAGCCTGTTATATCAATTTCTGCAAGCGATGATAAAAAGCAGGCAAATCATCAAGTTCATTTCCTTCTGCATCAAAAATTTTATTCCCAATGCTTTCAATATTCCTGTTCCTCCATCAACTGTTGCGCTGCCCCCGATACACAAAATGATCTTGGTCGCATCTTTGTTTAAGGCTTCAATAATCAACTCGCCGGTACCTTGTGTTGTTGTAATTAAAGGATCGTATTCATCAGCTTTCAATAATCGCAAACCTGATGCCGCTGCCAATTCAATGATAGCTGTTTTATCCTTTTCGATCCATCCAAATGATGAGGATATTTTTCTTTCTATAAGGATCTTTCACGATCGCATGGATCAATTGACCGCCTAAGTGATCAATTAATAAACCTGCAGTGCCATCACCGCCATCAGCTACAGGGAAGCATGTTGTAGTACAGGACAATTTACTTTTATGCAAACCATTGTTGATCGCTTCTGCAACTTTTGCCGCATCAAGACTGTTTTTAAAAGCATTGGGAGCGATCAGTATATGCATATCCTGTTATAAAATAATAAGAGATAAAATATAAACTACTATCATCGTTATCAATCCCATCAAAACAGAAGCTATTGAATGTACACGCAACATAGTTCTTACATCAATATCTGAAAATTTTGAGATAACCCAGAAATAAGCATCATTGGAATGTGATATCATCATTGAACCGGCACCCATCGCAAGACACCGTTAGCAACTTTGCATTTTCAGATTCAAGACCCTAACTACCGGCAATAATGGCAACACAATTGAAGATGCAGTAATAATTGCAACGGTGGAAGATCCTTGTGCTGTTTTAATGAGACAGGTTAACAAAAAGGAAACCAGATACCCAGCATTTTCAGATCAAGATTTTCTTCAAAATGGCTACCGATATTAGTAGCAGCTAATACGGCACCAAAAGCGCCGCCTGCTCCAATGATCACTAATATGCCACCTGCTTTTTCCACCGCAGATGATAGCTGAAATGATAAAGAATGCTTTGTGTTCTTTCCAGTTAAGATTGCTAACAATACACCAATAGCAAGAGCAATGGCCGGATCACCAACGATATTAAAAACATCAGTCAGAAAGCCGGTTTTATTTTTATCAAACACAACAACTGACTTTAAATGCCATCAACAAAATGGGAATGACTACTGGCAGAAAAGCAAGGATTGGTTTGGTCCTGCAGAGATCTCTTCATCAGTTTCAGCAGCGGGCAACATTATCAGTCTTTGTTTTTTTACCAGCATACACTGCCCACCAATGCCCGATCAACATGGCAGGGATAGCAATTAAAATTCCATACAAGATCGAGTTTTCCAAAATCAACTTCAAGAGTGGCAGCCGCAGCATGGTTGCACCGGATGTGGCGGCAATAAACAATGAACAGCGTATAAGCCTGATGCTAATGAAATACTCATTGTTGGCTACTGCCATACCCGTTCTTTTTATCAGCGATCGATTGATGCCGCTTAAAACAATATAACCTGAATCACAAAAAATAGGCAAGCCCGACAATAAAAGCCTGTAACAGACAAAGCAAGCGAAGATCTTTTTGACTTACTAATTTTAATATTGAAGCGGCCATTACATTGGTGCTCCCATTTTTTCCAGCAATACACCGATCGTTTGTACCCAGTACAATAATAATGGCCAGTTTGGACATTACATCTCCAAATCCATTTTTGATAAGGGATAGAATTTCAGCAAATGGCAGTTGCACACCAGAGTCCTGTAATAAAGACAGGCGATGATCAATGCAAAAAAGGATGAACTCTGAATTTTACAGTAAGCAGAATGATAAAAATGATCCGGCTAAGAGAGAAACGATCACCTGCAAAAAGATACATTCATTAGATCCTGGTTTCGGGTATAATCTGCCTGGTTAAATAAATCCTAACGGCCTTCTCCTCTCAAACCTCAAAAAATAAACTCGTATATTTACAAAAAAATACTACCGTATGTCATTATTAAATCAGCAAAAAGGTAAAAAGAAAAACGATAAGAAGAAAAATCAGAATAATCCTGCACCTGGTTCAAAATTCATTCAAAAACCACAGGCAAATACTTTTGTAAGCAAACAAGCTAATACAGGGTCACAAAGAGGAAGTTAATTTTCGCTTCACTCAATCATTTGCTTTTACGATCTCCTTTTTTACGTTCAGTTTATAACGCAACGCCTAACTCTTCATTGCAAAAAACATAGAGCCATTCTCCCGTGGCGGTAGTTATGTTATATTTAAATACAAGTTTTTCGCCACTTTGTATTTACAGAGGAGAATTTTGAAAGCTGTGCAGTGTCAAGGACTGGCGATTCCGAAACAAAAAATTACTGATCTCTTTCCTTGCTTTTAATTCAATAAGAACTGTATCGCCAACTGACACATCAATTACACCTTTTGCCGGAAAATAACTGCTGACACCTGCCTTAACATAACCCGAATACCGAAACGGGCTTTGAGCAAACTCACGATAAACAGGAGGATCCTTCAACAATGTCCATTGCAGATCTTCGGGATAATGATCACGAATGAATTCATCAGGCGGTGTTAGAAAATAAAAATCATTATACTGACGGATATATTCATTTGCCATAACTAACAACACCCGCTGGCCCATGTTACATCAAGCAAATACCACGAACTGTCAATAATAAACCGAATTCCATGTATGATTGACAGCAAATCTTCGGTTATTATTTGTTCTTGCATAGCCATAAATGATCTCTGCTTTTATTCCTGCATGATCACATAAGGTTTTAAATAACCGGGAATATCCTTCGCAAAAAGCAACCCCGGTATTCAAAACTTTTGCCGCTATCCTTTCATTCAATGGCGGCAATGCAACATTGCTATCTTCGGGTTCATTATAAAATTGAATGAGGCATTTTCTTACGCTGCCCAATAGGCATCACATTATAATCGATATGTTCAGTTATCCAGCGAAAGATAGCTCTCACTTTTTCACGATCCGTTTTACCAAGCGAAGCCAATTGTTTTGCTAATGTATCTGCTTTTGCAACAGAGATCGATCCGACTTTGTTGTCAATAGCATAAAAATTAGCTTGCCCGACCTGGGAATAAAACCTGAGTGGCAGAAAAAATAATATGGCTAAAAAGAATTTCATTCCAAAACCCTTCTTAAAGTTAAGAAGAGTTTTGGAGTTGAGTTATAGTCAGCAGTTTTAATGATAAAGAGTCGGATTTTAATGATAAAAGTCATGCTGATCGCTGAAATCTTACTGAACCCCTAATTCCCAAATTATCGCCGGCAGGTTCTTATTCTTAAATAACAGCATTATAATTATCAATCGCCTTTCTCAGGTCCTTATCATAAACGCCTTTATACTTTCACCCATTCCTTATCCAGGTCAGCATTCCTGTTCTTTAATCCTTCTGTTACTCTTGGATCATGAGCATCGGCAAGATTTTCAAATAGAGAAACTCTACATTTAATTTGCTGGAAAAATTAATTACATCCTGGAAGTTCTTTTGTCTTGTTTCGATCAGGCTCGCTTCCCATTCATCGATCTTCTTTATCAACTCTTTTCCTTTTTCAACTAACTCTTTACTATCCTTCACATCTTTCAGCAATTCATTATAATGTTTCTACCTGTTTCTTTACTTTTCGCATTGCAATTATGGACTTGTGAATTTCACTTACCTCATTGCTGATATTGTTCAGAAATTTTTGTTGCTCATTCCAGTCAGCAGCAGTTACTTTTAAAGTCGGATCCTGGATCACATTCATCTCTGTTTCAGAAGAAGTTTCTTTGTAAGTGATCTTTGCTTTATATTTTCCTGGAGGCAAACGATAACCTGAATAATCGCCATAAACAAAAGCTCCCTGTATATCAGGAGAAATATTTTCACCTTTAAAATTCCAGGCAAAGCGATTGATCCCTTTCATAGCGGGTATCACCTGTGCAGGTGGCGGACCACCGGGATATGGTTTGAACAGGCTATCTTTTTTGTTGGTGTATGTTCTTACCACTTTATTATTTGCATCCATTATTTCAAGCTTCACCACATTTGTGTCTGCATTCTCAGGAAAATAATAATCAAGCATCACTCCTTCCACCGGGTTTGCACCATTTGAATTACCCGGATCAAGACCCGGAATATTTGCTGCACCGCTATAACGATAAGTTGTTTTGGGAGTAAACAGTTTTATTTTGCCAGCAGCCATCACACCTGCAAATTGTTGCAAAGCTCCAAGATCATCCAGTATCCAGAATGATCTTCCCGCAGTGGCTGCAACAAGATCATTGTCTTTAATGATCAGATCCGTAACTGGCACTACCGGGAAATTCAATTGCATTTTGCTCCAGTTAGTTCCACCATTATAAGAAATATAAAATCCTCTTTTCACTTCCGGCATAAAGCAGGTCTTTTATTTTCTTATCTTCTCTTATCACACGAATAAAATCATCGGCATCAACTCCTGTGGTGATCTTTGTCCATGTTTTGCCATAGTCAGTTGTTTTATATGTATAAGATGCGTAATCATTGAACTTATACCTGGTGGCACTGATGTAAGCAGTGGCTTTATCATTTGGAGAAAGTTCAATTGAGTTTATCATGGATTCCTGTAAACCCGGCAGGTGTTACATTCTTCCAGTTCTTTCCTCCATCTGCTGTCATGTAGACCAAACCACAATCACTCCCTGTCCATATCACTCCTTTTTCTAATGATGATTCGGTTACATAGTAAATGGTATTGTAATTTTCACCACCGGCGCCTTCATTCGTAATTGGACCACCACCTAATCCTTGTTTGGTTGAATCATTTCTTGTAAGGTCGGGACTGATCACTTCCCAATTAATGCCACCATTCGTTGTTTTTCAATAAAACATTTCCTGCATGATAAATTATTGACGGATCATGTGGCGAAGCAATAATTGGTGCATTCCAGTTGAACCGGTATTTCATTTTCTTTGGTTCAATAGCAAGGTTCACGGAAGGATAAGCCTGGATATCTTTTACTTCTTTTGTTTTTGCATCCAGCACTTCAATATAACCTTGGTAGCAACCGCCATAAAAACTGTGTTGGATTGTTAGGATCAAAAGCGATCCATGCACTTTCACAACCCGGACCTACCAGCCAATCTTTTCTGTTATACCAAATGAATTGTTGCGGCTTCTGGATCATCACGGATGTATTATCCTGCTGTCCGCCATATACCCAGTAAGGAAAACGATTATCAACATTAACATCGATAAAATTGTGCCGTTGGTTGATTGTTCAATGAACTCCAGCTTTTACAATCATTAAAAGTTATTTCACCACCGCCATCATCAGCCAAACCGATTATTGTCAGGATCGTTTGGATTGATCCGAAGATCGTGCGTATCTCCATGGCCAATTCTCACCGGTGCAAATGTTTTTCCTCCATCAATTGATCTTGTCATCGGTGCATTTAATACATAAACTATGTTTTCATTTTTGGATCGGCAAACACTTCCATATAATACCATGAACGGATGTGATCAATTGATCATTTGACATCAGCGTCCAACTCATACCGCCATCATCAGAACGATACAATCCTGCTTTTGATTTTTCTGCTTCTACAATTGCAAACACACGATCAGGATTTGCTCTTGAAACCGACACACCGATCTTTCCCATCTGTGCAGGCAATCCACTCATTTATTTTTTTCCATGTTTCTCCCCCATCATTACTTTTCCAAATGGAGCAGCCATTGCCACCACTTTCTACTTTCCATGGTAAACGCCGATGCTGCCATGTAGCTGCATAAAGTATGCGTGGATTTTTCCATGTCCATGCTTAAGCTGCTTGCACCGGTGCTATCATTTACAAAATAAAACTTTGCGCCATGTTTGTCCTCCATCTAGTTGATTTAAAAATTCCACGATCAGGATTTGGTCCATGCGCAGTTCCCTGCGCAGCAACATAAACTATATCAAGTTATTGGGATGAATAACAACATCAGAAATATGACGGGTATTTTGCAAGCCAATATTCTTCCATGTTTTTCCACCATCAACTGATTTGTAAACACCATCACCATAGAAGTCATCACACCACGGTATAGCATGTTCCGCCTGGTGCCAACATACACAACGTTGGGATCAGATTCAGAAACAGCGATATCGCCAATAGAACCAACTTTAAAAATACCATCAGAAACATTGCGCCATGTTAAATCCACCATCATCAGTTTTCGAAACACCGCCACCGGTATAACCAACAAAGAATGCCTGGTCATTTCCAGCTGCACCGCAAAGTGCATTGGCACGACCACCGCGGAAAGGACCGTATACATCTCCATTTCAATGACTGGAAAACGGAATCGTAATTGACAGCTGTTTTTGTTTCTTCTGTTTTCTTTTTGCTTCTGGGCTGTAGAGTGAAATGGTAATGAGATCCAAGTAAGATGATGATGATAGCTTTTCTATATAGTTAGTTTGTGTTGCTGAAATTAAAGAATTAATGCGAATCATTTGTTCAATTTATCATTTGGTGTCAGTGTTTCTGAAGAAAGAGTTGCGTAAATTCATGTTAGCTGCACTTTGAAAAAATAAAGAAACTTTGATGAAAAAATGCCATAATACCGCTATTTGCTATTACCATTAATAGCTGATTGCTATATTGAGTATATGGTCGGTGGACATGAATCTAATGGGAAATTGGTTTGGGACTGACTCACAGGAAAAATAGATAAGAGTTCTTCCATGGTACATGCCAGCATTCCTAATATAATATAGAAGGTTGGCAGCACCAGGTTTTGGGGACTCTGTGTGTTCAAGAGTTTGAAATCATGGTTGAATTGGATCTCCCAGTAAATCATGGGCAAACCAGATCGGTTGTCAAGATAAGCTTTTTTGGAACATGAACAAGGACATTTCAATTTCGGGATCTTGCATTATGAAAGAGATATTAGAAAAATATAAAACAAACAAGGTTCACAAAAGTAATTATAATTGCCTGCTTTGAGAAATGGCCCAATAAGTCAAATTTTCTAAAAAATATAAAGATTTAGGATACAAAGTGCATTGGAAAAGTGACAATTCAAAAAAACCTGGAACAACAAATAAAATGAATGAATTTCTTCACTAAGTGATTTAAAGACAAATAGATCGATCGGTCAGTTAAAATTTCACCACTAACGGGCACCAAAGAAGCAGCTGGGCATGGCGTCGTTCGCTGCATTAATATTTCCTTATTGACATTGCCTTGATTTTTAAACCTCTATTAAGGTCCCAGAGTTGAAAAGTAATATTTGACTGATGATAGAGTTCTGCTGAATAACCTGAATGACATAATGAAATTTTTAACAATAATATTGTTCACAGCTTGTTTTCTTGCAGGCAAAAACAGAGCGAAACTCAGGACAATACATTGGCACCCCTTGACAAACTTAAGTAGTGAAAAGTTTGTAAGTGGACATCCCCTGTTCATCCTCATGAAACACTAAAGTAGAATTAAAAAGATTAAAGAGGGACAGCATCATACTTTGTTGTTCCAACGTTGTGGTTGCTCTAAACAAGGGATGCCACCCAGATTATTGACCTGACCAGGGTTGGGTGATGTTTTTCGATACGTACAGCAGGCAATGTAATTGGGCGACTATGAGTTAGGAAGTATTGAGTATGCTGTCGAGCATCTTCATTGCAAACTGATCGTAGTGGCTGGGTCATGAAAACTGTGGCGCTTATCGAGGCATATCCAACATCCGGAGACGAGAAGCATACCGACCATATTCAAACCATTAGTAGACTATATAGCTGCTGAAGAAGAGAAGAAAAATTATCCCGGATAGCTTAAGATCCAATATTGACATTTAGTTAAAGCTAATATTGCACATGGTGTTAATTTATTGAGATCATCCACTCCTGTTTTAAAACCTCTTGTTGACAAGAATGAAGTAAAGATGAAAATTGATTGCTTGTTATTATGATGCGATGGCGGAAAGGTTTTATTTGTCAGTATTGACTAAAATTTCACGCAGCGAACACAATTCCATTTTCCTTTTATCGTTACAATCACTGCGTGAGAGAAATTCTAATACCTCATCCTCCATCTCCTTCTCCACATGGAGGAAGGAGCGGCATAACAGAATTAGGAGCCGAGCATTTAGTTCTTCCATTTCAAGAAAAAATAAAACTAACAAAGAACAACATTTTAAATGCTTAATTACTGAAGATGATAAATCAACTAAAGCCCGGCCTCTCCTCTCCAAATGGAGAGGAGAATGAGGTGAGGTCAAAAAGATGAATAGCGAACAGGGCCATACTTCGCTCTGGGCAGGCTACTGCAACAATTGTTGAATAAGAATTGTTGCAGTACAAAATATTCAGCTTCGCTCTGGATAAACTGAAACAAAAGCAATCAGACAAATGTTTCGGTACATAACTCTTTATCCTTTTCTTAACAGGCAATTTGTAATTAGCAGAAATTCTCATCGTTTTAAAACCATTCAACTTCAACCCGGACATTTCATTTTTTATTTTTTACTGAAAAACATCTACAATGGCAGACAACAATGGCCAGGAAGACTTGTTGATTCCTACGATTCGTTCGGCGAAAAGAAAAACCGGCTGATAACAATTTTCTATGGTGGTGCTCGGGGCACATCAAAAATTACTGAAACAATTTCTCAGACATATTAAGTACTCAGGACTTGGAGCAGTGCTGCTCGCCACATTTGTGCTGGCAACTATCTCTGCCGGCTATGCTATATATACCGTATTTGGAAACTGGTTGTGGACGATCGGGTTGCACGTCGTCTGGGGACTGATCATTTTTAATTTCGACCGCTTTTCTCGTTTCCACCGTAAAGTATAGCGTATCACGTCGTAAACTGGTGCTGATCAGCAGTGCCACGATTGGCTCTTGTGGCTTATCGGTGGTGATTGCCCGGCCACTCGAGGTGCAAAATTTTTTGAAAAGTAGATCGACGTGAAGATGACAGAAAAGCCTACCTGCATGACTGAAGATCCGGCTTAATGATAGTCTTCTTAGCTGCCATGGAATATAAAAATCAATCTTGTAAATGTCGCAGAAACTGAGAGACAGTCACCTCCTCGGTCATGCAAGCTGGCGAATCGAGGATACGCGCACACTGGTGCGATCAGCGGTGGTACCCCGTGCGGAAGCAGGTGGGTACAGCCGGCGGCAGCGTGGCAAGGGTAAAATAGAAGTACAAGATTGGAAGCAGGATGCATCGCTTTCAACCTGGCAAGAGTCGATTTGCACCTTTGAAACTTTATTGCTTGAACAAAACATGAAAAGCCAGGAGAGCACAACTGCTGGTGCAAAAAGCGTCCATGCAAGATAAAGAGAAAACAGTTCGAACAAACTGCCATGGCAAACATGGGCTTTTCTGGAACGCAATAAAGCGCGTTGGCTGGATTCGTCGGCCAGGAGAAGGAAGTGTGTTCTGGGCAAGCTGGCTGATCTCCTTGCTGATCACGTCTTAAGTAAGAGATGCGGGCCGTGTGTGAGCCAAAACGCTCATGATGCCACTGGGACCCCCTATGATACAGCTGCATCAGCAAAGAAGAACTACTGTACACGTGCAAATGAAGAAGGTGCGAGATAAGAAAAGAGTAAAGGGAAAGATTCGACTGCGGAAAAATTTATCGCGGCTTAAAAAGTTGTGTTATAAATGGAGTGATGGCGCTGGTCAGAAAAGTGGTGCAGCTTCGTGCAAAAAATAGACGGAGAGAACTGGACAAGTGGGAACGTGGTGAATGGCAACCGTGGAAGGGTACGGTCCCGTTGCAAGCATGGATGAAGTGGATGCGGAAAATAAAAAAGTCGATCACCAGCCCAAAGAAGATGATCTCAAGTTATAATAGAATCTCCTGATAAATAGCCGTTTAACCAGGTAGCATATATCCGCAGCAACATATGACCCGTCAACGAATATCTGAAGTAAAGCCACGAAAAATATTCGCGGGCCATTTGTTTTTACTCGGTCGCCTGGTTTGATTGGGCATTCCGCAAGTAAATTATAATGCCGGTGAAAGGGAGCGACCAGAAAGCTGTTCGCAAAAACTTGCTTTGGGCATATCCATCAGGAAGATGCGTCATTAACACATAAAGGCAAAGTTGACATCTTTGCAAAAAGAGGAACTTCTGATGTTCGCCCGAGCACACGGCTGGAATTGTTCTATATAGAGGCAAAACCCCGAGAGGAGGTAATGAAGTTTTGATCCTTTGGACTCTCAATAAAATGGCGAACGTTATCATTGGCGCGCCCATCTTGATGAAATAAAAAATGCAAACAGCTTCTCCGATTCAATGTTTCTTCATAAAACTCGTTAATGTCGGGTAAGCACAGTTGGCGAAGCACCGGGAATGCAAATGGGAAAACACTCTCGCATCTTCATTATGACATGTCAAAGCAATCATCCCTTATCCATGGCGTGGATAAAAGCATGGGGAAAAAGAAAAATGTTTTATTTAAATCCTATGAGTGTATTTAAATAAAACATTCTCCTAAAACTTCTATTTATCGTTGCCTTAGCTGGCATCGGTATTTGTACATTTAAAGCTGTTGCCCCCTACTCCTGTTCCGTTCTCGCAACCATTGGCGGGGTGTAGTACGCACAGATCTTTGTCCTGGGCATTCTGCCGCCCCGAAACATATAGCCCAACATACCGGATTGTTGTGCCTGCTCCATGTGTGTACTGATTTAACAAAACCTGATGTAATGTTTTGTGAAGCTACTAAAACTGGTACACTCTGCGATTGGTCTGCTTCCAACCAAATACAAGTGCCCCCTGTGAATTTAGCCGGAGCCAAAGGCGGAATGGGTGGTCCATACTGAGGGTTTACCATCTATATGTTCTGCCAGTTTCCAATAGCACCAGATGCACTTGGCTGACGGGCAGGAACCATTGCACATTGCATAATCAACTGGATTGGCAGTGGTGAGCCAATCAGCAGTTGCTTTTGCAAATAGCGTCGACCAGCGGTCACCAGCACCGAGATCGGTGTTAACCGTTTAGCATGATTGGCGCCTGTTGCATCATAAGGTAGCTGCGAACGATATGCATCAATGAATGCTTGCAAACCAGTAGATTCGGATTCGAATTCTCTTCATAATCAATTTCAATGCCCACACCTAATTGCTGAGCCGCTTCTGCTGCATTTAAACCTAATTGTGTTGGATTGGTATTTAAAGCAGTGTTCAAAAATCGTGTAAGTTATTCCGCCAGTTGAAAGCATGACACGAATGTTGCGGCTCTTAAAATAATTAACGATATCACTCGTCATGCCACGGGAATGCCATTAAGCGTTCCGGCATCGGTGGTTTATTTAATAACTTCAATGGATTCACAAAACTTAATATTACGAGATTAACCGAGGGTTGACCATTACCACGGTCAATAAGCCAGCGATTTTGAATCGAACTCCTCAACAGTTCTGACCGTTGCCCATGAGCAGAACTCATTGCCAGCATGCCAGGCACCACTGCCTGGATTGAGGGTGTTTTGTATGTCGCCGGTTGGTGGCGGCGGTGGCGGTGGGGTGGCGGTTTCGAATTGCGATTCTTCTGCTAATGACTCAGACTTTATTCCTTTTTGACAGAAGCAAAGAAAAACAAATAAGAGTAACAAACAATACAGCAGCCAGTTGAATTCCTGATCTCATAAAGTAAATTTTTGAAGATTTGGGATTTGGGAAGTAAGTAAGAGCCAAGATAGGAAATTATTTTTAAAATCACCTGCTCATTTTAATTACTAATATACAAGCCAAATGAAAAAGTCACCTGTCGGCAGATGACTTAAAAATATCTTTTATTTTATCTACTTTATTCCTGCTCTCTTCTTCATTTCAGCAATTGGGAAAACGATCGGCCACTGCTAACCTGCTTATCTCACCAGTAGAATCACCACTTTCATTGTTGATGCATCCTTAGGTATGCGTAAT
>ERZ1370068.3182-contig-230_pt1 | contig 52699 bp, 59 predicted proteins | sample MGYA00561227_ERZ1370068 | MGnify/ENA primary metagenome ERZ1370068 (study PRJEB38410, sample SAMEA6850437) | metagenome | study: Metagenomic assessment of the ecological functions of the soil: analysis of the soil microbiota associated with the... | reverse complement strand
ATATACTTCGTTCAGTTGCGTATTGCTCCGAGCCAGCCCGGAACCGTTGCTGCGCCTGTCGCTGCTGATGGCTCGAGCAAAGAGGCCAACATGGCGGCGTTGTCGCATCTGGATCGAGTCCGACATGGCGCTGGCTGCCGCACCAGTGCTCAAAGGCGGTCAACTCGTCTGCTAGCATGGACTGTCGGGCCGTGTGCAATCGGTGCAACAGTCGATCACCTACCTGGGCATGCGCGCGAGGTCGCCGGCATTGCGCTGGAATTCGGCCTGCGCGCAGCGCTTCCACTCGGCGCCCGAACTCGACGCCTCGTGCGCTCGTGCTGCGCAACGCGGCGTGATCATGGGGCGGCTCGCCCAGGCGCTGCAGATGGGATGCCTGGACCGCGCATTCGGCCGGCTTGTTTGAGGAGCGCGGCAAAGCGGCGCTGTTGCGCCATGCTTCCCGATCTGCCTACCGTTCAATGTTGCGAGCCGCTGGCACCGATGTGGCGCTGTGCGAACTCGAGGCCGCTGGTTTCGGCGTCCCGGCCACGACGCGTTGGGCGCAGCTGCTGTGCGAGATCCGTGGGGCTTGAGCGTGCGCCGCCGTGGTGTGCGTGCGCCACCGTATTGCAGGCGCAAAGCCGATCACGTGTTGCCCGCCCGCGCTGAAACGCGCCGCGACATCCTCGCGCTTTCGTCGGTGCTGGCGCACGCCATGATGGTCGATGCGAGAGCGCGCTCGACGACCGCGTGCAGCGCATCGCCCTCGCAGTGCAACGCGTCCGACACGCAGGGCCTGCTGCGCGCGGCTCGTCGCGTGCACGGGCGGCTGAGGGATGCGCTGGCCCACGGTCGCCAGAGGCCGCCTGACCCAGCGCGCACCGGCTCAGGAAAGCCCTTTCGACGCCCGCGGCGGGACGAACCGCTGCGCTTCGTGCGCCGCTCAGCGCTGGCGGCGGCGCCGCCGATCGACTCGATGACCCTGAGGCTCAACCATGAGCGCACCGAGATTCCGTCCGACTTGCTGGCGCTGCGGCGCACCTGTATCACTGGGAACGCAGCGCTGCGCCTCGAGCGTGTAGCTGACGCAGCCACTGGGCGGCGGCGCCAGTAGTGCGCGTTCACGTGGCGCGAGGCTGTTGGATCCGGGCTTACGCGGCGCATGACCATCTGAAAGCCACGGCATCGCGCCGGGCGAGCCGCGTCGCCATCCTGTCGAAGAACACGCGTGCTGGCTGATGGCCGACTCGCGATCTGGCTGGCGCTGGCACGGCGTCATCGGTGCCGCTCTATCCGACGCTGGCCGCTGGCGACCGTTCGGCCAGATCCTCAGCCGCAGCGAGTCAAGCTGCTGTTCGTCGGCAAGCTCGACGGCTGGGACGGCGATGAAGGCGAAGGCGTGCCGGCGGGCACCTGCCGCGCATCGCGATGCCGCTGGCGCCCAGCGACCGCATATCGCGTCGGTGGGAGCGACATCGTCGCGAGCGCACGCCGCCGCTGCCGGCGTGACCCGGTGCGGCAACGGCGACGAGGCTCGCCACCATCATGTACACCTCGGGCACCACCGGGCAGCCGAAGGGCGTGATGCACAGCTTCGGCGCACGTTCGCGTCGGTCGATGCCGCGCGGCGCTGCCGCGGAGTGACGGCCGATCACGAGCGCGCGCATCCTGAGCTACCACTGCCGCTCGCGCACGTCGCCGAGCGCACGCTGGTCGAGCACGCGCTTGCTGGCCACCGGTCATGCACGTCTACTTCGCCAGAGAGCCTCGAGACCTTCACGCGGCCGACCTGCAGCGCGCCCGGCCCACGGTCTTGCTTTTCTCGGTGCCGCAGCTTGTGGGTCAGGATTCCAGCAGGCCCGTCGCGCGCCAAGATGCCGCCCGCAGAAAACTGGCAGCGCCTGCTAGCGCTGCGCTCATCGGCCGCATCGTGCGGCAGCAGGGTCCCTGACGTCGCGTACTCGGCCAGCAGGTCTGCGAGTTCGCCGCCGGCGGTCGCGGCGCCGATGCCGCCGGAGTTGCTGCGCTGGTACAACCGACCTCAGGCACTGACCTGGTCATCGGAGGTCTACGGCATGACCGAGGGCTGCGGCGTCTCGCAATGCCACGCTGCCCGGCGCGCAGCCGCCCCGTGCGGTCGGCACTGACCGTATCGCAGGCGTGCAGTCGCGGCATCGATCCCGGCCAACGCCGAGATCAGGTCCAGAGCCCGCCGGGCCTGATGCTCAGGGTACTACAAGGAGACGGGCGCACCCGCGCGAAGCGTTCACCGCCGGCGGCTGGCTGCACACCGGCGACAAGGGTCAGCATCGACGCCGAGGGCAACCTGCCAGCATCGACCGGTCGTCGTGAGACCATGTTCCAGACCGGCAAAGGCAAGTACGTCGCGCCGGCGCCGATCGAGACCGCCTCGTGATGCACGACGCGCTCGAGGCCTGTCGTCGTGGCCGGCGCCAGCCTCGGCCAGCCGCTCGGCATCGTGATGCTCAACGCCGCAGGCGGCGCGCCAAGGCCGGGCGACCAACGGTGCGCGCCGCGCGTCGGAACGATCGCTGACCGCGCATCCTGGACGCACGTCAACGCCAGCGCCTCGACCCGCACGAGCAGCTCGATTGCCTGGTGGTGGTCGCCGGTGCCGTGGACGGTGGACAACGGCTTCATCACGCCGACCTTCAAGGTCAAGCGCAACCGCATCGAGAAGGGCGCCCCGCGCTACGAAGGCTGGGTCGGCTCGCCGCGCATCGTCTGGTCCGCCTGACGCGGCGTTGCCGCGCACACGCTGACGCGACTCAATCCACTTTCGCGCCCGACAGCCTTCACCACCTGCGCCCACTTCTTGCGTCTCGGCGTCGATGCAGCTGCGCGAACTCGGCCGGCGTGTTGCCGCTCGGGATGGCGCCCTGCGCCACGCAGCCGCTCCTTGATCGCCGGCGTGCCCAGCGACTTGGCGACTTCCTGCTGGATGCGGTTGACGATGTCCGGCGGCGTGCCGGCGGGCGCCAGCAGGCCGAACCACGAGCTGGCCTCGTAGCCCTTGAGCGCCGGCCCGCCGGCCTCGGCGACCGTCGGCACATCGGGCAGCGCGGGCGAGCGCTGCGGCGCTGGTCACGGCCAGCGCCTTGAGCTTGCCGCGCTTGATCTGCTGCATCGACGAGGGCAGGTTGTCGAACATCACGTCCATGCTGCCGCCCATCAGGTCGATCAGCGCCGGGCCCGAGCCGCGGTACGGGATGTGCACCATGAAGGTGCCGGTCATGCGTCTTGAACAGCTCGCCAGCCAGGTGGATCGACGTGCCGTTGCCGCTCGAGCTGGCCATGTTGAGCTTGCCGGGGTTGGCCTTGGCGCACTTGATCGAAGTCGGCCACCGAGTTGATGTCGCAGCGTCTGCGCCGTTGCCGGGTTCATCACCAGCACGTTGGGCACCGCCGGCCACCAGCGTGATCGGCGCGAAGTCCTTCGACCGGGTCGTAGCGGCATCTTCGGGTACAGCGCGGCGTTGATGGCGTGCGTGCCCACCGTGCCCATCAGCAGCGTGTAGCCGTCGGGCGGCGACTTCGCCACGATCGGTCGGCGCCGATGTTGCCGCCGGCGCCGGGCTTGTTGTCGACCACGAAGGGCTGGCCGAAGGCGCGCTGACAGCTCGGGCGCCAGCGGCGCGCGCCAGGATGTCGGTGGTGCCGCCGGCGCGAAGGGCACGACGATGCGCACCGGCTTGCCGGGCCACGCCTGGGCGCGCGCCCACGGTGCGACGGCAATCGCCGCCAGCGATGACACGACACGGCGGCGGGACAGTGGGCTCGACATGCTGAAGGCTCCTGCGAGGGGGCGTGCGACGATCAGCCGCTGCGCGCATCTCGCAGTGGTCGAAGCCGCGGCGGGCGCACTCGGAAGCCTGCCCGGTCGCGCCGGCGCTTGTCAACGCCGCCGCAGCAGCGTGCAGCAAGGGGCTCGAATCACCGGGACCGGCGAAGCCGCAGGCACCACGAGGAAACCGGTGGGAAAAGATGGGGAGCGGGACGTGTGGCGTGGGGCTCGCTCACCAGCAGCCCCACGCCGGCCCGCTCCTTTGGACGTCTTGTCCACAAAACCCTTACGACGTCTTCCTGTGATCAAGGCAAGCGATGAAACTGGAACGACAACTGCAAGCCGCTGGCGTGGTGCGCAGCACTTGGGTCGCCTGTGCGGCCAGACGCACAGGCTGGCGCGCCGGCGTGAGATTGGCAGGAACCGGCTTCAAGACGCTGGGGGATTGCGGCTCATGCGGTTCTCCTGGTGTCTCGGTGCTTCAGCGGTGCGGGCGCGACCCGTAACGCATGGGGCTCGGCTGCGGCGTGATGAAGACCTCGCTGGCGTCATCGACCTGCCACCATTTCTGGAGCCAGGGCGGCGGAGGCGCGCTGGCCCGGTCAGCCAGTGCGCTGCCGGTCGGCCAACGCGAGGTGATCTCGGCTGCGGGCGCAGCAGCGATGAAACGCCGTACACGCTGTGCGCCGCGGCGCGCGCCGTACGACGTGGGCGAGCGAGTGGGGCAAATCCGCTGGGCATTCGAGTCTCCTGGTTCTGGTGCTCGGCGACGGAAGCCTTGCACGAGCGCACCGAGCGCATCAACCGTGCCAAGCCCGCTCAGTAAGGGGGCCCGACCACCGCCAGACGTGAACGCGATCACGGCGCGCACGCGCGCGCGCCCAGGAGCGACGAGGGTGACCAGACTTTGTTACAGGACTGACCGGCTTGGTCAGCGCTCGCCGAGGTGCCTCACCACGGCGTCGACGACTGCTGCATCTTCCAGGATGCGCCCACGTTGCTCGAGGCCTTGCGTCACCTGCAGGCGCGCGTGCGGCAGTGCGTCGGCCAGCGCGCGGCCGGTGGTCAGCGGCGCCGTGCGGTCGTCGGCGTCGTGCCGCCGCGCATTGCGTGGGACTGCGTCACCCGCAGGCCCCAGCCAGTCGGCGCGCGAAACTGCTCCGCGCCGGGGTGCGGCGCCTCGCCTCGCCGCGCGATCGCACGCTCCCATGCGCTCGGCCAGCGAGTCGTTCGGCCAGGCCCGGCCGCGTACCGGCGCAGAGAACAGCGCCGGCGGCGGCGGAGTCAGCGCCACCAGCGCCAGCCGCGCTCGGCCGACAGCCCGCGAGCCGGCGCGTGCGCGACCGCCAACGCGCCCGGCGAATTGCGCGACCACCCCGTGCCAGGGGCCGAGGGTGGCCGACGCCGTGAACAGCGCGCGCACCCATTGCGGCAATGTGGCGCGAGCGCCGTCGCCGGCGCCGTGGGCGGGCAGATCGAGCAACACCGGGATCGAGGCCCGCTGCCGCCAATGCGTCGCTCCAGCTGCACGCATCTGCTGGGCGTCGCCCGCCCAGCCGTGCGTCAACAGAGACGCGGCGGGCGCCGGCACTGGTGTCGTCTGCGCTGCCAGCTCACGAGATGGCCGCCTTCGAGAAGCGGTTGCCGTTCGCGCCGCCCACGGCGCCGGCACCGCTGCGACGCCCGCTGCGCCTGCCGATTCGCGCGCCACGGGCGTGAAGAACAGCCGCATCGCCAGCGCCTGGTGCCGATGTCGGCCGACAGCCCGTGCGCCGCGCGCACCGCGGCGCCCAGCGCGCCGTGCGAGCCGGCGAGGCGTAAGAAAGGCCGCGGCTCAGGATGGTTAAGATGATGGCGGTCATTTCGTCAGCTCCTTGTCTCGCACGATCGTGCGAGATTCGTCGGCGGCGCGCCGGGCGTGGGTGCTCGTCATGGCGGGTCAGTGCGCCCGCTTGCGCGCGCGCGAGTGTCGCGGCCACCACGCCGGTCGCCGATCAGCCGCTGCCGGAGTGGTCCAGGCCCGATCCAGCGCGCGCGGCGTCGCCGAGAGAAGCGCGCGTCGCGCATCGGCGCCGGCGAACAGGGCCGTCCATCTCGAACACCAAAGCTGATCGGCGTCGGTGTGCGGCTGCAGGTGGCCCTGCGTCGATCGCCTGCACGCACGGTGCGCTTGAGCGCGGTGCGCCAGCGCCGCACGCCCGTCGAGCGCAGCTGGTCGCGCAGCGGCCCGTCGCGGTCGTCGAACTCGAAGGCGCCGGCGCAGTAGATGCAGCCGTGCGCGGACCTCGACACGACGGGCGCGCTCTCGAGCCACGCGCGCACGATCCAGCATGTTCAGGCGCGGCAGGCCGCGCGCCTCGCGCATGGCGCCGGCGTGAAACGTCCTGCGAGAAGCGGCCGGTCGTATTCCTCGATGCACCGCGATCTGCAGCGCCTCGCGCGAGCCGACGCGCGAACACGCCGCTCTTGGACAGGTTGAGCCGCTTGGCCACCTCGCCGATGGTCAGGCTCTCCAGGCCCTCGGCCGCCGCCATGTCAACGCGGTGTCGACGATGGCGGCCAGCGTGAGTTCGCTGCGAGGTCTTGGTTGCGGCACTGAGCGCAATTTAGCACGACCGTGCGAGAACCGCCATGGCAAAACAGGGTCCGTCCCAGGGTTTTGTGCGGATCTGACTGCCGCGGGCCGCCTCGCGGCCGGCGCGACCGCGGCTGCACCGGCGCTGGCCTCAGGCGGCGCCTGATAGCCGCGCGGAATCGCGCCAATCAGCCGGCGCGTGTACTCCTGCGTCGGCGCGGTCGAGGATCTGCTGCGACGCTGCGCCTGCTCGACGACTTCGCCGTCCTTCATCACCAGCACCTCGTCGGCCATGAAGCGCACCACCGCGAGGTCGTGGCTGATGAAGACGTAGGCCAGGCCGAGCTCGTCCTGCAGGTCCTTCAGCAGGTTGAGCACCTGCGCCTGCACCGAGACGTCGAGCGCGCTCACCGCCTCGTCGAGCACCAGCACCTCGGGCTCCAGCGTCGAGGCAGCGCGCGATCGCGATGCGCTGGCGCTGGCCGCCGGAGAACTCGTGCGGGTATTTGCCGCAACGCCGCTGTCGTCGAGGCCGACCTTGCGCCAGCAGCGCGCGCGCGCGCTGCTCGCGCTCGGCCGGCGTCGGCGCCGATGCCGTGGATGGTCATCGGCTCGATCAGCGTCTGGCCGATCGTGAAGCGCGGGTTGAGCGACGCGTAGGGGTTCTGGAACACGATCTGGATGCGCCGGCGCATCGCCGGCGCTCCGCTGTCGCTGAGCGTCGAGCAGGTCGCGGCCGTCGAACAGCGACCTCGCCGGCCGGTCGGCTCGTGCAGGCGCAGCAGCGTCAGGCCCATCGTCGTCTTGCCGGAGCCCGACTCGCCGACCACGCCGAGCGTGTGGCCGCGGCGCGGAGCTGAAAGTTGACGCCCGCGCACCGCCTCGAACTCGCGCTTGCCGAACAGCCCGCTCGCGCAGCAAGAAGCTCTTGGCCAGCGCCCGCACCTCGCAGCAACACCGGCGCGTTGGGGTCCTTCGGCTTGGCCGTCGCCGGGCCGGCGACGTTGCGGCCGTCGATGTGGTCGTCGATCACCGGCAGGCGGCGCGCTGCGCGTTGCTCGAGGGTCGGCCGGCAGGCCAGCAGCGCCTGGGTGTAGGCGTCCTGCGGCGCCTGCGAAGATGCGCGCCACCGGGCCCTGCTCGCGCACCACGCCGTGGCGCATCACCACCACGTGGTCGGCGATCTCGCCCGACCAGCCGAGGTCGTGGCTGATGAACAGCACGCTCATGCGGTGGCTGCTCTTGCAGCCGGCCGAGCAGCTCGAGGATCTGGCGCTGGATGGTCACGTCGAGCGCGGTGGTCGGCTCGTCGGCGATCAGCAGCTTGGGCTCGCAGGCCAGCGCCATCGCGATCATCACGCGCTGCTGCTGGCCGCCGGACAGCTCGTGCGGATAGGCTGGCCAGGCGCCGCTTCGGCTCCGGGATGCCGACCTCGACCGAGCAGCGCCTCGGCGCGCTCGATCGCGGCGCGCGCGGCTCGAGGCTCGAGGTGCTCGACGCAGCGGCTCGACCGATCTGCTGGCCGACGCGTGAACACCGGGTTCAGCGAGGCTCATCGGGTCCTGGAACACGCAGGCGATCTCCTTGCCGCGCAGCTGCTGCAGCTCGGTCGCGGCGAGGCCGCGAGCAGATCGCGGCCCGTCGTAATCGATGACCGCCCGGAGCGCTCGGCGTTGTCGGGCAGCAGGTTGAGGATCGACATCGCGGTCACGCTCTTGCCGGAGCCCGACTCGCCGACCAGCGCGACGGTGGTGTTCTCGGGGATGTCGAAGCTGACGCCGCGGACCGCCTCGACGCCAGCGTGCACGCACGCCGCTCGCTTGCCGAGGCGGAAGGCGACCTGGAGGTCGCGGATCGCGAGCAGCATGCATCGGCGGTGCGCTCATTCCAGCGCCCCGCAGCTTGGGATCGAGCGCGTCGCGCCGGGCGTCGGTCATCAGCGAGAACGCGGTGACGAACACCGCCATGAACAGCGTGGCCGCGGCGAGCTGCCACCAGTAGCCGAGGATCAGCTCGCTCTGCGCCTCGGCGAGCATCGTGCCCCAGCTCGACCTGGTCGACCGCCGACGCCCAGGCCCAGGTACGACAGGATCACCTCGGTACTTGATGAAGCCGACCACCAGCAGCGACATGCGCACCAGGATCACGTGGCTGACGTTGGGCAGGATGTGGCGGAACATGCGCGACCCGGTCGACTGGCGCCGATCGCCTCGGCCGCGCGCACGTAGTCGCGGCTGCGGTGCTTGATGAACTCGGCGCGCACCTGGCGGTAGACGCCGGTCCAGCCGGCCAGCGCCGAGGATCAGCACCACGCTGCCGATGCCGCGGCCGAAGCACCGCGGCGAACGCGAGGATCAGCAGGATGTCGGGCATCGCGGTGAAGACGTTGTAGAGCCACTCGAGGAAGTCGCCGACGCGTGCCGCCGAAGAAGCCGCCGAGCGGCGCCCGAGCACGCGTGCCGATCGGTGGTGGCGAGCAGCGCGCCGAGCACGCCGACGAACACCGACATCTCGGTGCCCTTGATCGCCTTGGCCAGCACGTCGCGGCCGAGCCGGTCGCCGCCGAACGGCAGGGTCTCGGCGCGCGACCGTCTCGATGGTCTTGCATCTGCGCGGCGCGCTCGGCCCATTCCTTGTAGCGCGGCGCCAGCGGGTCGACGTCGGAGATGTCGACGTTCGGCCCCTTGGGCGCTTCGATCGCGCTCGGTCGCTCCGGCGGGCGCGGCGCCGACGAAGCGTTGGCGGCGCGTTCGGCACGCCGACCTCCTTCTGCCAGTCGCGTGCCACCAGGCCGCGTGCGCGCGCCAGCACGATCAGCAGCAGGAACAGCGGCCACGATCGACCAGCGACACCATGCCCGACGCGGTCGGCCGCGGAAGCGCCGCCAGGCGGCGTGCCAGACGCCTTCGAGTGCGGCGCGCTCGTGCCGACGGCGTCGGCAGCGGTCAGCAGCACCGGCGCTCACTTGAGCACCACCCGCGGATCGACCACGCTTGTAGAGCAGGTCGGTCGCCAGGTTGATCAGCATCGTCAGCATCGCCAGGTAGACGGTGATCGGCCTGGATCACCGGATAGTCGCTGCGGTTGACCGCCAGCAGCACCTCGCGGCCCAGGCCGGGGATCGAGAAGAACACCTCGATCAGGAACGAGCCGACGAAGATGCCCGGCAGCGCCGTAGCCGATGTTGGTGAGGATCGGGATCATCGCGTTGCGCAGCACGTGCTTGAACAGCACCGTGCTCCTCGGTCATGCCCTTGGCGCGCGCGGTGCGCACGTAGTCGTGGCCGAGCTCGTCGAGGAAGAAGGTGCGGTACAGCCGCGTCTGCGGCGCCACGCCCGACCAGCCACCGCCAGCAGCACCGGCAGCGGCACGTAGGTGACGCAGGTTGGTCAGCGTCGAGTCGCTCCAGCCCTGCACCGGGAACCAGCCGAGCTGGAAGCGCGAACACGTACTGGCCGACGATGATGTAGACCAGGAACGAGATCGACAGCGCCACCGTGCGTGATCACCATGATCGTGCGGTCGGTCAGCGAGCCGCGCACGGTAGGCGACCCACATCGCGATCGGCAGCGCGAGCAGCGTGTCGAGGATCGAGGATCGGGACCATCACCGTCAGCGTGGCCGGCAGCCGCGTCGCGAACAGGTTGCTCGACCGCCTCGTTGGTGGCCCAGCTGCGGCCCCAGTCGAAGGTGACGATCTGCTTCAGGTAGATGCCAGAGCTGCACCCACCAGCGGCTGGTTCAGGCCGAGCTGCTGCGCGGATCGCCGCCGACCTGCTCCTGCGTGGCGTTCAGCCCGCCGAGGATCTCGGCCGGGTCGCCGCCGAAGAACTTGAACAGCAGGAACACCAGCAGCACCACGCCGATCAGCGTGGGCACCATCTGCCACAGGCGCCGGATGAGGTAGGCCCACATCGTTGTCAGTCGACGCACCCGCGTGCCGACGGCTCAGCGAGCCGCGCACGCCGATTCGAACGATGCGCGAGTGTCGAGGCGTCGGCCGGGCCGCCCGCCCCGCGTTTGCCCTCGCGCCGGCGGCCGCCGCGTGACACCGTGATGCCGGCGCGTGCAAACCCCGGCCGCCCGCGGCGAAGCGCGCCAGCTCAGACTGCACACTTTCGTCGCGCCGGCGCACGCTGCCGTCACGTGCGCCACGGGAGTTCACGATGGCTACGGTCACTGTTGTCGATGCTGGCGGCGCTGCTGGCCTTGCACGCAGCGCCGCGGCAGCCGATGCAGGCACGCGCGCCGGCCGCCAAAGGTGCTGCGTTATGCGTTCCCGCCGCGGAGACCGGCTTCGATCCGGCGCAGGTGACCGACCTGTACTCCAACACGGTGATCGCGCACATCTTCGAAGCGCCGCTCGAGTACGAGATACCTGGCCGCAGCCGTTGCGCGTGCGCACCAACACCGCCGCCCGCGCTGCCCGAGGTGTCGGCCGACTTCCAGCCACTTCGTGTTCACGATCCGCCCGGGCATCTACTTCGCCGACGACCCGGCGTTCGCGGGCCAGCGGCGCGAGCTGACGGCGCAGGACTACGTCGTACTCGATCAAGCGCCACTCCGACCCGCGCTGGAAGAGCGGCAAGCTCTACCTGTTCGAAACGACGCAGATCCTCGGCGCTGAGCGAACTGCGGCGCGAAGCGATCGACAGAGCAGGCGCCGTTCGACTACGACCGCGAGGTCGAGGGCCTGCGCGCGCTCGACCGCTACTCGCTTCGAGGTGCGCGCTGGCGCAGCCCAGCCCGCGCTTGCACCGACGTGTTCGCCGACCCGGCGGTCACCGGCGCGATGGCGCGCGAGGTGGTCGAGCTCTACGGCGACCGGATCATGGAGCATCCGGTGGGCACCGGGCCCGTTCCGGCTGACCGCGAATGGCGGCGCAGCTCGCGCATCGTGCTCGAGACGCAACCCGAGCTTTCGCGAGCGTGCTCTACGACGAGCATCCGCCGGCCGGCGACGCGCGCGCGCGAGGCCGATCGCCGGCGCAGCTGAACGGCCGCACGCCTGCCGATGGTCGACCGCGTCGAGGTCAGCGATCATCGAGGAGCCGCAGCCGCGCTGGCTGTCGTTCCTGAACCGACGAGCAGGACGTGGTCGAGCGCGTGCCCGACGAGTTCTGCGACACCGCGATGCCCGAACAACAAGCTCGCGCCGAACCTGGCGCAAGCAGGGCATCCACGATGGTGCGCTACCAGCGCAACGACGTCGTCGCTGTCGTACTTCGCGATGGAGAACCCGGTGGTCGGCGGCTACACGCCCGACAAGGTGGCGCTGCGCCGCGCGATCTCGCTGGCGGTGGACGTCGAGCGCGAGATCCGCATCGTGCGGCGCGGCCAGGCGATCGCCGCGCAGTCGCCCATCGGCGCCGCAGGCGTGTGCGGCTACGACCCGGCGTTCAAGAGCGAGATGAGCGAGTTCAGACCGCGCCAAGCGCGCAGGCGCTGCTCGACCTGTACGGCTACGTCGACCGCGACGGCGACGGCTGGCGCGAGCAGCCCGACGGCTCGCCGCTGGTGATCGAATACGCCACCTCGCCCGACGACCACGTTTCGCGCAGCTGTATCGAGCAGTGGAAGATCAACATGGATGCGATCGGCATCCGCATCGTGCTTCGATGATCAGCGCAGTGGCCCGAGCATCTGAAGGCCTCGCGCGCCGGCAAGCTGATGATGTGGGGCGTGGGCTGGTCCGGCGGGCCCGACGGCGAGCACTTCCTGGCGCTCGGCTACGGCCCCAACAAGGGCCAGGCCAACCACGCGCGCTTCGACCTGCCGGCCTACAACGCGCTGTTCGAGCGCCAGCGCGTGCTGCCCGACGGACCCGAACGCGCCGCGGTGCTCGACGAGGCCAAGCGGCTGATGGTCGCCTACATGCCGTACAAGGTGCACGTGCACCGCATCTGGACCGACCTTTCACAGCCGTGGGTCACCGGCTACCACCGCAACGTGTTCGTGCGCGAGTTCTGGAAGTATGTCGACGTCGACATGGACGAGCGCGCGACGCGGAGCGGCCGTGAACGTCATTGATCGCAGCCGCCGCGCGCCTGCAGGCGGCATGGCTGCTGCCGCGCTGCCGGCTCGCGTTCGGTCGCGCAGCGCCGGCGCCGACGCCGACGAGCGCAAGGTGCTGCGGTGTGCTGTTCCAGTTCGGCCGAGACCGAGCTTCGACCCCGCGCGCGTCTCGACGACTCTGTACTCGCGCACGGTGACGCCGCACATCTTCGAGGCGCCGTATGCCTACGACCGCGCTGGCGCGGCCGGTCGCAGCTGAGGCCGCTCACCGCGGCAGGGCATGCCCGAAGTGTCCGACGACTTCCGCGTCTGGACCGTGCGCATCCGGCCGGGCATCTACTTTGCCGACGATCCGGCATTCAAAGGCAGACAGCGCGAGCTGGTGGCGCAGGACTACGTGTACGCGTTCCAGCGGGTGGCCGATCCGGCCAACATCAGCCCGATCGCAGCGCGCGGTGACCCTCGAACTGAAGATCAGTGGCCTGGCCGCGCGCGCGAACGCCGCCGTCAAGGCAGCAAGCCGTTCGACTACGACGCGCCCGATCGAGGGCTTGCGCGCGCTCGATCGCCACACGCTGCGCTTCACGCTCGAACAGCCGCGGCCGCGCTTCATCGAAGCACTGGCGCTCTCCGACCTGCTCGGCGGCATCGCGCGCGAGGTGGTGGAGCGCTACGGCGACACGATCGGCGAGCATCCGGTGGGCACCGGGCCGTTCCGGCTGAAGTGCATGGCGGCGCAGCTCGCGCATCGTGCTGGAGCGCAACCCGGACTACCGCGAGGTGCTGTACGACGCCGAGCCGGACAGCCGACGACGCCGAGGGCCAGGCGATCCTGGCGCGCTTCGAAGGGCCGCCGCCTGCCGATGGTCGACGAGGTCGACGTCGCGATCGATCGAGGAAGACCAGCCGCGCTGGCTGAGTTTCCTGAACAGGCAGGTCGACGCGCTGGCCAGCATCGCGGGCACGCTGCCCAGCCAGTTCGTCAACGAGGCGATGCCCGGCGGCAAGCTCGCGCCGCAGCTCGCGCAAGCATGCGCATGCACGGCCAGCTACTGGCGCCGGACAGCGCCGTTACACCTACTTCAACATGCATAGACCCCGATGGTCGGCGGCAACGCACCGGCGCAGGTGGCGCTGCGCCGCGCGATCAGCCTGGCCTACGACGTCGATCGGGAGATCCGCCTGCGTCCGGCGCGGCCAGCGCGGTGCCGGCGCAGTCGCCGCTGATGCCGCACACCACGCGGCTACGACCCGGCGTTCAAGAGCGAGATCGAGCGACTACGACCCGCGCGCGCGCAGGCGCTGCTCGACCTGTACGGTTATCGTCGACCGCGACGGCGACGGCTTGCGCGAACGCCCGACGGCTCGCCGCTCGCTGCTGCAGATGGCCACCGCAGCCCGAGCAGATCAACCGCGCCGTACAACGAGCTGTGGCAAAAGTGCATGAACGCGGTGGGCCTGCGCATCCGCTTCAACACCGCGCAATGGCCCGAGAACCTGAAGGCCGCCGACGCCGGCAAGCTGATGATGTGGCAGCTCGGCGAGACGGCCACGCCGACCCGATGGGCAGGATTCGCTGGCACCGCTGTACGGCCCGCTGGCGGGCGACTACAACCTGGCGCGCTTCCAGCTCGACGCGCTTCGACCGCCTCTACGAGCGCGCCCAGGTGCATGCCCGACGGCCCCGAGCGCGACGCGCTGTTCCGCCAAGCGCAACGTCTCGCGGTGGCCTACATGCCGTACAAGATCCACGTGCACCGCATCTCACACCGACCTGACGCATCCGTGGGTGATCGGCTTCCGGCGGCCGCTGTTCTGGCGGCGACTGGTGGCACTACGGTCGACATCGACCCGGCGCTGCGCCGGCGGCACCTGATCTGCTATGAGCGATGCGCGATGACAGACCACTGCTGCCGTTGCTGCTAGCCGCGCTCGCGCTGGCCGTCGGCGCGCCGCGCCAGGACGGCGCGCAAGGTGCTGCGGCTGCGCCTTCACCGTCGCCGAGACCAGCATGGACCCGGCGACGCATCGTCGATCTGTACTCGCGCATCGCTCACCGCGCACATCTTCGAGGCGCCGCTACACCTACGACCACCTGGCGCGGCCGGTCGAAGGTCAAGCCGCTGACCGCCGACGGCATGCCCGAGGTACTCGGCCGACTTCCGCGTCTGGACCGTAGCGATCCAGCCCGGCATCTACTTCGCCGACGATCCGGCGTTCAAGGGCAAGCGGCGCGAGCTGGTGGCGGCAGGACTATGTGTACGCCTCGAAGCGCTTCGTCGACCCGAAGCAACAAGAGCCCGCTGGTCGCCGGCATCACTGGAGACAGAACTTCGTCGGCCTGGCCGCGTTGCGCGAGCGAAGCGCATCAAGGACAACGAAGCCGTTCGACTACGACAAGCCGATCGACGGGCTTGCGCGCGCTCGACCGCTACACGCTGCGCGTTCAAGCTCGAAGAACCGCGCGCCGCGCTTCATCGAAACGCCTGGCGCGCCAGCGACCTGTTCGGCGCGGTGGCGCGCGAGGTCGGTCGAGTTCTACGGCGACGAGATCGACGGCCATCCGGTGGGCACCGGGCCCGTTCAGGCTCGACGCAGCTGGCGGCGCAGCTCGCAGATCGTGCTCGAGCGCAACCCGGACTACCGCGAGATGCTCTACGACGCCGAGCCGGCGCGCCGACGACGCCGAGGGCCAGGCGATGCTCGCGCAGGTTCAAGGGCCGGCGCCTGCCGATGGTCGATCGCGGTGCGAGATCGCGATCATCGAGCAGAGCCAGCCGCGCTGGCTGTCGTTCCTCAACGGCGAGGTCGATGCGCTGGTCACAACGCCGGCCGCGTGCCGTCGGACTTCGGCCATCGCGATGCCCGGCGGCAAGGTGGCGCCCAACCTCGCCAAGCGCGGCATCCGCGGCTGTGCGCAACCTCAATCCCGACTCGGGGCTTGCTCTACTTCAACATGGAAGACCCGGTGGTCGGCGGCTACACGCCCGACAAGATCGCGCTGCGCCGCGCGCATCAGCCTGGCCATGACGACGTCGACGCGCGAGATCGCGCACACATCGGCCGCGGCCGGCGATCCGGCGCAGTCGCCGGTGCTGCCGCACACCGTCGGGCTACGACCCCGCGTTCAAGAGCGAGAATGAGCGACTACGACCCGGCGCGCGCGCAGGCGCTGCTCGACCTGTATCGGCTATGTCGACCGCGACGGCGACGGCTGGCGCGACCTGCCCGACGGCAGGCCGCTGACGATCGAAATGGCGACGCCAGCCCGACGACGCTCGTCGCGCAAGTTCGACGAGCTGTGGAAGAAGAACCTCGACGCGATCGGCGTGCGCATCGTGTTCAAGCCGGCGCAGTGGCCAGAGCAACCTGAAGGCCGCACGGGCCGGCAAGATCAGTTCTGGCAGCTGGGCTAATCGGCCGCCGGCGCCCGACGGGCAGGACGCGCTGTCGCGGCTGTTCGGGCCGCAGAGCGCGGCAGCCAGAACCTGGCGCGCTTTCGCAACGCACGAGTTCGACAGGATCTACGAGCGCATGCGCCATGATTCCCGACGGCCCGGAACGCGACGCGTTGTTCTTGCAAGGCCAAGCAACATCGCGGTGGCCTACATGCCCGTACCAGCGCACACCGCACATCGCATGGACGCCGACATGCCACGACTGGGTCGTGGGCTATCGCGCGGCCGCTGTTTTGGCAAGGAGTTGGTGGCACATGGTCGACATCGACATGCAGCGGCGCGCAGTCGAAGTGATGCGCCAAGCCAAACCGGGCATGCGGCGCCGTGAGCTGATCGCGGCGATGGCCGCTGTCGGCGCGCTCAGCGCTCGGGCGCGGCGCGCGACGCCGAGCGCACGACAGACGCTGCGTCATCGTCGTTTCCAGCGCCGAAACGACGCTCGATCCGGCTGCAGACGCAAAGCGATCTGTATCGCGTCGATCGTCATCGCAGATCTCTCAGAGCGCCGCTGACCTTCGACTACCTGGCGCGGCCGGTGCAGCTGCGGCCGCGACCGGCGGCGGCACTGCCCGGAGTGTCTGGCAGCGGACATCCGCTGTTCGCCATCCGGTTGCAACGCGGCATCCACTTCGCCGACGACCCGGCGTTTCGCGGCCAGGCCGCCGCGAGCTCGTCGCGCCGGACTACTGTCTACGCGATCAAGCGCTTCTACGACCCGAAGCTACAACTCCGAGCGACCTGTACCTGCTACGAGTCGGCCAAGCTGCCCGGCGTCAGTGAGCTGCGCGCAGCGCGCGTTGAAGAGCGCGCAGCCGTTCGACTACGACACCGAGGTCGATGGCGTGCGCGCGCTCGACCGCTACAGCTTCGAGGTCGTGCTCGGCGTGCCCGACCCGCGCTTCATCTATCCGTTCCGCCGATCCGGTCATCTGCGGCGCGTGGCAGCGCGAGGTGGTCGAGGACTCTACGGCGACGACATCGTCGCGCGCATCCGGTGGGCACCGGCGCCGTTCCGCCTGAAGAGCTGGCGCCGCGCCTCGCGCATCACGCTGGAACGCTCACCGACCTTCCGTCGCGTCGAGTACCGTGGCAACCGGCCGATCGATCCGCTGGCCCAGCGCATCGCCGCAGGGGCTCGCATGGCCACGCTGCCGCTGGTCGGCGACGGTGGTGGATCGACGTCGTCGAGGAAGCGCAGCCGCGCTGGCTGTCGTTCCGTCAACGGCCAGTACTCACTGGCTGGCGGTGCCGGCGCACCTACCGCCGACTCGTTGCGCCGCAGGGCAAGCTCGCGCGCCATTCCTGGCCAAACGCGGCGTCGCGCCTGCAGCGCGCGCTGCAGCCCGACATGGCGATGAGCTTCTTCTTCATGGAGCACCCGCTGGTCGGCGGCTACAGCGCCGAGAAGGTGGCGTTGCGCCGCGCGATCGCGCTGGCGTTCGATGGCGACGAGCCTACATCCGCCACGTGCGCGGCGGCTTCGGCGTGCGCGGCGCAGTTCGACGATGCCGCCGTTCACTTCGGGCTACGACCCGGCTACAAGCAGCGAGATGAGCGACCACAGACCCGGTGCGCGCACGCGCGCTGCTCGACCTGTACTGGCTACGTCGACCGCGACGGCGACGGCTGGCGCGAACAGCCCGACGGCCAGAACCGCTGGTGCTGCGGCCAGCGCGTCGATGTCGCGACCAGGCCGACGCCGCACCAACGAGCTGTGGAGACGATCGATGGATGCGGTCGGCCGTGCGCATCGAGTTCGAGACCTCCGCACCTGGCCCGAGCCTGCTGAAGAAGAGCCGCGCCGGCGAGCTTGATGATCTGGGGCTACTGGGTGGACGGCGGGTCGCCCCGACGGCGGCTTCTTCCTCGGCATCGCCTACGGGCCGAACGCCGACCGAAGCCGAACGATCCCGCGCTTCTGCGCTGCCGCCAGTTCGACCGCCTGTTCGAGACGCCAGCGCGTGCTGCCCGACGGGCCCGAACGCGAGGCGCTGATGCGCGACGCGAAGAACATGCTCGCCGCCTACATGCCTCTACAAGGTGCACCTGCACAACGTGGCGCTCGACCTGGTGCAGCCATGGACGCACGGCTACTGGCGCCACCCGTTCATGCGCGACATCTGGCGTTTTGTCGACGTCGCGCCCACTGCCTAGAATCGTCGTCCCGACGAGATCACCGCGGCGCGACGCGCAGCCGCTCGCCACGACGTCATGCCCCTGCCCGAGCCGCAGATCACGCGCTACCTGAGCTGGCTGCGCAGCATGCGCGGCCTGCAATTCGCCGGCTACGACGCGCGTTTGGCGCTGGTCGGTGAACGACCTGCGAAGCGTTCTGGCTGTCGATGTGGGAGTTACTTCGGCCTGCAGTCGCCGACGCCGTTTGCGCGCGTGTTGAGCAGCCGAGCACGATGCCGGGCGCGCGCTGGTTCGACGGCGCGCAGGTCAACTACGCGCGGCAGGTGCTTGCGCCATGCCGACGACGGCGCATGCCGCGGGCCACCCGGCGATCGTGTTGCCGACGAAGCGATGCTCGCGGCAGGGCAGCTGCAGAGATCGTCGTGGCCCGCAGCTGCGCGCGCCAGGTGGCGGCGCTTCGCCGTCGGCGCTGCAGCGCATGGGCGTGCGGCCGCGGCGACCGCGTCTGCGCCTATCTGCCCAACACGGCCCGCAGGCCGTGGTCGTTCCTGGCCTGCGCGAGCGTCGGCGCGATCTGGTCGATCTGCTCGCCCGACATGGGGCCGGTGGCGGTGCTCGACCGCTTCCGCCAGATCGAGCCCGAAGGTGCTGATCGCCTGCGACGGCTACGCGCTACGGCGGCGTCGCGCACGACCGGCCGCGGGTGGTGGCGCGAGCTGCTCGACGCAGCTGCCCAGCGTGCGCGCACGTGGTGCTGTGCGTCGCTGCTGAGCGCCGGGCGACTGCGCCGAGCTGGCCGCCGCGCGCGTCACGCTGCACGACTCTGGCGCGCTGCATCGCTGCGACGAGCGCCGCCTGTCGAGCCCGAGCTGGCTGCCGTTCGACCACCCGCTGTGGGTGGTCTATTCCGAGCGGCACCACCGGCCTGCCCAAGCCGATCGTGCACGGCCACGGCGGCGTCGTGCTCGAGGCGCTTGAAGCTCGCGCACGCTGCACAACGACATCGGCGCCAGCGCGGCGCGACCGGCGACCGCTTCCACTGGTACAGCGCCACCGGCTGGATCATGTGGAACTGCGCAGATCGGCGCGCCTGCTGGGCGGCACCACGATCTGCCTGTTCGACGGCAACCCCGGCGGGCCGTCGAAGAGCGCCCGACTGGACCACGCTGTGGCGCTTCGCGGCGCTCGCGCGGCCAGCCTTCTTCGGCGCCGGCGCGGCTTCTATCGCGAGCTGCCTGAAGGCCGGCGTCGAGCCGCAAGGAGCATCGCCGACCTGTCGGCCTTGCGCGCGCTCGGCTCGACCGGCTCGCCGCTGGTCAGACGAGTGCTATCGCTGGGTCTGCGACCACTGCCCGACAGGTCGACGGCGCGCGACATCTGGCTGACGCCGATGACCGGCGGCACCGACTTCGCCGGGCGCCTTCATCGCAGGCTGCCGACGCTGCCGATGATCGAGGGCGAGATGCAGTGCCGCTGCCTCGGCGCGGCGGTCGAGGCCTGAGCGAGCCGATGCCAGCGGTCGCGGCCGCCCTGATCGACGAGGTGGGCGAGCTCGTCTGCACGCAGCCGATGCCGTCGATGCCGCTGTACTTCTGGAGCGATGCGCGACGGCCAGCCGCTACCACGACAGCTACTTCGACATGTACCCCGGCGTCTGGCGCCACGGCGACTGGATCCGCGATCACGCCGCGCGGCGGCGGCGCCATCATCTACGGCCGCAGCGACGCGACCATCAACCGCCACGGCATCCGCATGGGCACGGCCGAGCTGTACCGCGCGGTCGAGGCGCTTGCCCGAGGTGCTCGACAGCCTGGTCGTCGACCTCGAGTACCTCGGCCGCGAGAGCTGCATGCCGCTGTTCGTCGTGCTGCGCGACGGGCTGCACGCTCGACGACGCGCTGACGCACGCGTCTGAGCGGCGCGATCCGCGCGGCGCTGTCGCCGCGCCACGTGCCGAACGAGATCTTCCAGGTCGCCGCGATCCCGCGCACGCTGTCGGGCAAGAAGATGGAGCTGCCGGTCAAGAAGCTGCTGATGGGCGCCGACCCGGCGAGCGTGCTCAAGCGCGACGCGATGGCCAATGCCGACAGCGTCGACTGGTTCATCGCGCTGGCCCGCGACCGCCTCGCCGGGCAACGCATGCCCGCGGCGCCGGCGACGCGCCGCTCGGTCTGGACCAATTTCACATTCGACGTCCGTTTCTGGCACCTCGAGAGGCGGCGGCCCGGAATAATCGGCGCACAGCCCTCGTAAGCCTTCACGTGCAAGCCGACGACGTGTTTCGCCATCAGCTGCTCGGGGTGATACCCCGGCTGCGGCGCTATGCGCGTTCGCTGGTGTTCGACAACCCGGCCGCCGATGATTCTGGTGCAGACCACGCTGGAGCGCGCGCTGGCGCACTGGCATCAGTCTGACCAGCGGCGCGACTTCGCTGGTGTGGGTGCTGTCGATCGCCCACAACGCGCACCTCGACCAGCGGCGCCGCGACGCGCGGCTGTCGGTGGTCGACCCCGAACGCGCCAGCGCCGACCAAGACGCGCAGGGCGGCGACCCCGGTGTCGACGTCGGCCTGCGCATCGATCTGGTCCACGCGTTGGCGCGCCTGTCGCCGGAGCAGCGCGAGCCGCTGCTGCTTGGTGTCGGTGGAGCAGCTCACGTATGCCGAGTGCGCCGAGGTGTTGCGCATTCCGGTGGGCACGGTGATGTCGCGGGTCTCGCGCGCCCGCGCGAGCCTGCGCCAGTTTCTCGATGGCAGCGATCGATCCACCCTCGGCTGGGCAGCGCGGCCTGAGGCGAGTGATATGAACACCAGAACGACCCGACGATGCGCTGTTGTCGGCCTGGCTCGACGGCGAGGTCGAAGGGCAGCGAGTGCGCACGCAGTCCAGGCGTGGTTGCAGGAGAACCCCGGAAGACGCGCGCCCGCGCGTGCGGTGTGGGCGGCCGACCGCGACGCTTTGCGCGGCGCGGTTCTGCGCCGATGCTTCGATGGCGGTGCCCGAACGCCTCACGCAAACCGTGTGGCGCCGCAGCGTGCGGTCGCCGATCGCGCCGTGGTTGCAGGCCGCCGCGGCGATGGCGCTGCTGCTGGCGGTGGGCGTGGCCGTCGGTGCGTGGTGGCGCGGCAGTGTGGCGCGCGAGCCGAGCCGTGGCGTCGACCCAGGGCTGGACCCAGCGCTGCGGCGGTGGCCCATGCGGTGTATGCACCCGAAGAGCGCCACCCGGTGGAGGTGAGCGTGCGCGAAGGCGACAGCGCGCGTCGCCAGCGCGAGCAGGAAGACACCTGTCGCGCTGGCTGACGCGCCGCCTGTCGGTGCCGGTGAAGCTGTTCGATCTGCGCAGCGAAGGCTTCGAGCTGGTCGGCGGCCGCCTGCTGCCCGATGCCAACGGGCCCGAGCGCGCAGTTGATGTACCAGGACGCGATGGGCCAGCGCGTCACGGTGTACCTGCGCAAGGCCGAATCAGGAGGCCGCCGCCGCGTTCCGCTACGACCGCAGGGGCGATCTGGGCATGTTCTATTGGGTCGAGGGCCCGTGCGGCTATGCGCTGGTCGGTCCGCAGCCGCGCGAGCGCTTGCTGGCGCTGGCCGTGGCGATCTCCAAGCAGGATCCGAGGTCCGATCAACCGCTGACGCGCCACGCTTGCGCGGCGCCGCGGTCAGCGGCGTCTCTAGAATCCGCCGATGCCCGAGTCGCCAGCCGCCCCGCGCGCGCATCCGCGCGCGGCGGCGCTTCACCGCTTGATCGTCGTCATGGTGCTCGGCTTCGCGTCGGGCCTGCCGCTGGCGCTCACCGGCCAGGCGATGCAGGCCTGGCTGAGCGTCGAAGGCATCGACATCGCGACCATCGGCTTTCTGAGCCTGGTGGGCCTGCCCTACACCTTCAAGTTCCTGTGGGCGCCGCTGATGGACCGCTTCGAGCTGCTGCCGCGGCTCGGGCGCCGCCGCGGCTGGCTCGTCGCGACGCAGCTGGCGCTGGCCGCTGACGCTGTGTGCTGCTGGCCGGCGACGTCGCCGCAAGCAGTCGCTGCAGCGCGTTCGCGCTGCTGGCCGTGGCTGTGGCCTTCGTGTCGGCGTCGCAGGACGTGGTGATCGACGCCTACCGCACCGACTTGCTGCCGCGCCAGCGAGCGCGGCCTCGGCTCGTCGCTCAACGTGCTGGGCTACCGGCTGGCGATGATCGTCTCGGGCGGCGTCGCGTTGATCTGGACCGATCCCACGCAAGGCGGCGGCTGGAGCTGGCCGCGAGGTCTACCGCACGATGGCCTGGCTGATGGTCGGCGCGGCGGTGTTCTCGCTGCTCGCGTTGCCGCGCACTGGCGCGCCGTGGCGGCGCGCGCGCCCGGTGGCGCGCCACGACGTGATCGGCTTCCTGGCCGTGCTGCCGGCGGTCGCGGTGGGCTTCATGTCGTGACGCAGCAGTTCGGCCTCGCCATCGCGCGCGCGCTGCTCGCGCCGTGGCTGCGACACCGAGCACCGTCGACGCGGCAGCTGCAGGCGCGCTGGGTCGACCTGATCGACGCTGCTGCTGGGCATCGCGTTCACGCTGCCGCTGGCGGCCTGGGCGGCGCGCAAGGCGCACTTCGAGACGCTGCTGTCGGGGCTGTCGAACTACTTTGCGCAGCCCGGCGCCGCCGGCTTTCTGGTGTTCATCGTGCTGTACAAGCTCGGCGACGCGTTCGCCGGCTCGCTGATGACGCCGTTCCTGCTGCAGGCGATGGCACTTCAGCTCGGCCGAAGTCGGCGTGGTCAACAAGATCATCGGCCTGTGGCTCACGATCGGCGGCGCGCTGCTCGGCGGCGCGCTGATGCTGCAAGCTCGGGCTGTGGCGCGCGCTGATGCTGTTCGGCGTCCTGCAGATGGCCAGCAACGTCGGCTTCTGGTGGCTGGCCGTGCGCGGCAAGGGCAGCTGCCGGGGCTCACGATCCCGCCGTTCGACCTGGGGTTCGTGCAGCTCGCGCAAGCCACGCCGGTGGACGGCGGCCTGCTGCTGGTGATCGCGGCCGAGAACATCTCCGGCGGCATGGGCACGGCGGCCTTCGTCGCGCTGCCTGATGGCGCTGTGCAACCAGCGCTTCACCGCCACGCAGTTCGCGCTGTTGAGCGCGTTCGCGTCGGTCGGGCGGGTCTGGGTCGGGCCGCTGGCCGGCGTGCTGGCCGAGTCGATCGGCTGGCCGGACTTTCTTCGTCGTCTCCACGCTGCTGGCGGCGCCGGCGCTGGTGATGCTGTGGCTGATGCGTGCGCCGGTGCGGCGCTCGAAGTCGGCATCTCGATAAGCCGGCCGACGCTGCCACGTTGGGCTGTGGCGGGTACCTAGAATGCCCTGTCCGCAGCGGGTCACGACCGACTCGAGCTCCCACATGGACAGCCACTTCTTACGTTGCGCGACGTCATTGCGGGCCAACGGGGCGTCATCGCATGTGCCGTTGCCGCGCAGCACGCCAGGCGCCGCTTCGGCGCCGCGTTGATCGCTGCGGCCGGGCTGCTCGCCACGGCGCTGGCGCAGACGATTCCCGAGTGCAAGAGGAGCTCGTTCACCAAGATGGTTTCGGCGCAGCAGGTCGAGCAGGCGGCGACCCAGCAGTACCGGCAGATGCTGCAGCAAGGCATCGAGCCAGAAGGCGCTCGGACCGAAGGATCACCCGCAGGTGGTGCGGCTGCGCGCGATCGCCGCAGCGCATCATCCCGTACACGTCGGAGTGCAACCCCGACGCCAGAACTGGCAGTGGGAGGTCAACCTGCTCGGCTCGCAGGAGCTCAACGCGTTTTGCATGCCTGGCGGCAAGATCGCGTTCTACTACGGCATCCTGAGCAAGCTGCAGCTCGACGACGACGAGGTGGCGGCGATCATGGGCCACGAGATCTCGCACGCGCTGCTCGAGCACGCGCGCGAGCGCATGGGCAAGAACCACCGCCACCCAGCTGGGCATCGGCATCGGCGCCGCGCTGCTCGGCCTCGGCAACACCGGGCCGCGCGCTCGGCGACCTCGGCGGCCAGCTGCTGACGCTGCAGCTTCAGCCGCGAGGACGAGTCCGAGGCCGACAGCGCTGGGCATGATCATGGCCGCCAAGGCGGGCTACAACCCGCGCGCCGGGCGTCACGCTGTGGAAGAAGATGCTGGCCGCCAGCAAAGGCGCGCCACCGCAGTTCCTGTCGACACACCCGTCGAGGGAAACGCGCATCCGGGACATCGCAGGCGCTGTTGCCGCGCGTCGAGCCGATCTATGTCGCAGGCCGAAAAGCCGCCGCAGCGGTTTCAGCCGCCGGCGCCGAAGGCGGCCTCGGCGCCCAGCAGCGGCTGAACGATCGAGCGGAATGCGCACCGGCCAGCGGCCTGGGCGCGCATGGACGCACGGCGGCCACGAGATCCGCTGCGTCGAGCGCGCGCATCCCCGGCCGGGGGGAACCCGCCCGGTGGCCCCTGCATTCCCGCCCGTTGGGCGATGGTGCGCGACCGGCCGGCCCGCGACCATTCATCGCATCTGATTCCCGCCAGGAGCCCGCGATGAACTTCATGACTCAGCAACCCGACGCAACAGCGCTCGGCGCTCGATGCGCACACCGATCCACGAGTTGGCCCTGGTGGCGATCATCGAGGACGACGGGCGGCGCAGGCCGACGACGAGTCGTTCAGCCGCTGCGGCTGGTTCGACTCCAGTCTCGAGCTGGCGGCCGGGTTGCAGGTGACCGAATTCGTCGAGGCCTTGCCCGATGGCCTGCCGTTCGAAGCGGTGCCGTAGCGTGCTGCGGTGGGCGCCCGCACTGGCTGTGCCGGGCGGCGCGAGGCTCACGGCTCGCCGCGGCTCCGGCGTGTCCGCCTGCGATGCAGTTCGTCGCCCGCGCTTGCGCCTGATCGCAAACCGGTCGCGCCGGCCGCGACGCCCTGCCTACAGTGCAGCGCATCGACGAAAGCCAGCGCAACGCACGGAGAGCCACCATGACACGCAACCTCACCGCCCAAGCCGTCTCGATCGCCCTGTCGGTGCTGGTCACCGTCTGTGCACGCTGATGGCGCTCAATGGCCTGGCCACCACCGAGCACGCCGCGCAGCAGCAAGCCGCCGCCGCGATCGCCGCGCGGGCCTGACCGTCGGCGCCCGAGCGGGCGCCTCAGGCATCCGACGCAGGGGCATGCACCACGGTGCATGCCCTTTTTCATTGACTGTATGCCCGCGCCCCCTACGATGGTGCATGCCTCAATCGACGGGAGTGCGCATGAAGGCCACCTGGAACGGCGTGGTCATCGCCGAAAGCGACGACACGGTGGTGGTGGAAGGCAACCACTACTTTCCGGAAAGTGCGCTCAAGCGCGAGTACACGAGTTTCAGCAACCACCGCACGAGCTGCCCCTGGAAGGGCCAGGCGCGCTACTACAGCCTGCTCGTCAACGGCGAGATGAACCCCGACGCCGTGTGGTACTACCCCGAGCCCAGCGAAGCGGCCCAGCAGATCAAGGGCCGCGTCGCGTTTTGGAAAGGTGTGAAGGTCGAGTGACGCGACGCCCGCAAACCGGCGGCGTGGTGACTCCATGGACCAGCTGACGCGCGCGATCTGGTGCTGGTGGGTCTGGTGACGCAGACCGTGCTGGCGCTGCATGTTCGCGGCTCGTCTGGCGTAGCCTGCGGGGCGGTTGGCCAGGCTTGGCTGGCGTTGGGTTTCGCCTCCTATGCGGCGGCCTATGGGGCGATGTCGGCTGCAGGTTGTTGAACGACGAGCTGTTCGTCGCCACCGTCGCGGCCGATCGCGATGCTGGCGCTGGTCGGCGTCGTGCTGATCACCATCGGCGTGATCGACTACGTGGGCACCGAGCCCCGCCTGGCGAAGCGGCTCAGCCTCTTTGGCAGTGGGCGTGGCCGTGATTTCGGTGCCGCTGGGCATCGCCGGGCTGATCACCCGCGCAACCGGGCACGGCGTGATGGCGGCCTATGTTCTGGGCTGGGCGCTGCTGTTCCTGCGCGCGATGCGTCGCGAGCCGCACAGCGGACATGGCTTCGTGGTGTTCGCGCTGCTGCTCTATCCGCTGTCGGTGCTGGCCATCGTTTCGGGCCGATTGCCGTCCGACCTGCTGGGCCCGTCGGCCGTGCTGCCGTTTTCGGTGCTGGGCGCCACGCTGTTGACCACCGGGCCTGTTGCGCGCACAGCGCCGCGCATCGCTCGCCTTGGCCGAGCGCGAGCAGGCGCAGGCGTTGCTGCGTGCCACCAACGAGTCGCTGGAGCAGCAGGTGGCGCTGCGCACCGCCGAGCTGCGCGAAACCATCGATGGACTTGAGAGCTTCAATCGCAGCGTCTCGCACGACCTGCGCGGCCCGCTGGGTGGCATCGTCGGCATCACGCGCCTGGCGCGCGACCAGCTCGCCGCCGGCGACCAGGACGCAGGCCCATCGCATGCTCGAGCTGGATCGAAGGGCAGGCCATCAGCTCGGTCAAACTGATCGAGGCGCTGCTCGCGTTGTCGCGCGCCAGCGATGCCACGCTCAACCTGCGCGAAGTCGATTTCGGGCAGCTGGTGGCCGAGGTCGTCCGGGCGCTGCCGCAGAACGAAGCGCCGTACTGCATGGTGGCGCCGCGCCTGCCGACGGTGAACTGCGATCCGGAGCTGTTGCGCCAGGTGTTCGCCAACCTGATCGGCAACGCCATCAAGTTTTCCAACCGCTCGCAGCGGCCCCAGGTCGAGGTGGCGATGCTGGCGCGCGACGGCGAGGAGGTGTTCCTGGTGCGCGACAACGGCGTGGGCTTCGACCCGGCGGCCGCGCAGCGGTTGTTCAAGCCGTTCCAGCGCCTGCACGACCGCAGCTACGAGGGCTACGGCGTCGGCCTGTCGATCGTCAAACGCATCGTCGACCGCCACGGCGGCCGCGTCTGGGCCGAAGGCGAACCCGGACACGGCGCGAGCTTCTACTTCACACCTCGGCACGCCGCCGCCCGAGCACACGTAAGCCGGCCGCGCGCGCGATTCAGCGCGGCCAGGCGGCCGCTTTGATAGTCCTGCACCGCCTGCATCAGCTCGTCGCGCGTGTTCATCACGAACGGGCCGTATTGCACGATCGGCTCGCGCAGCGGCACGCCCGGCGATCAGCAGCGCGCGGGTCGGCGCATCGAGCGCGCGCAGCACCACGCCGTCGCTGGCCGGCGGCGTTGGCGAGGATCGCCATGCGCTGGCTCTCGACCACGCGATCGATGATCCTGAGCGCACCGCGGTAGACGTAGACGAATGCGTTGTGCGTCACGCGGCAGCGTTTGCTCGAACACGCGCCCGCGCATCGAGGTGGATGTCGAGGATCAGCGGCTCGGTGCGTTCGCGGCTCATGGCGCCTTGCACGCCATGGCTGGCGCCGGCGATCACGCGCGCGGTAACGCCCGGAATGCTCAGCTCCGGAATCTCGCCGCTCGGAATGTCGCGATAGCCAGCGGGCTGCATCTTGTCCTGCGCCGCCAGGTTGAGCCACAGCTGGAAGCCCTCCATGCGGCCGTCTTCCTGCTCGGGCATCTCGCTGTGGATGACGCCGCGCCCGGCCGTCATCCACTGCACGCCGCCGTTGGTGAGCAGGCCCTTCGTGGCCGGCCGAATCGCGGTGGCGCATGCGCCCGGCGATCATGTAGGTCACGGTCTCGAAGCCGCGGTGCGGGTGGTCGGGAAAGCCGCCGATGTAGTCGCCCGGGTTGTCGGTGCCGAAGGCGTCGAGCATCAGGAACGGGTCGAGCCGGTGCTGCAGGTCGTTGGTCAGCACGCGGGTCAGCTTGACGCCGGCGCCGTCGTGCGTGGCCTGCCCGACTGATCAAGCGCTCGACGCCGCGCTCGTTGGTGAGGGTTAGGGTGCTGATCGAGGTGTTCATCGTGCGCGATGGTGGCACACGCGCGCCGCACCCTGGAATCAGCAAGGAATTGAACGCTGCGTTCGATGGCTACGTTGCTGCGGCGTGCCAGTGTCGGGTCAAAGCAGGTCTTCGCTGATCAGTGCCGTCAGCAGCGTCAGCTTGGTGGCCAGGCCGGGGTGCGGCCGGCTCCCGGGCATGTCTGACTTCGCCGTCTTTCTCGCGCGCCAGCCACTCGATGCGCTCTCGGCCTTGCGCGCCTGCCAACTGCAGGCGGTAGGAGGCACCCTGCGCGCCAGCGCGGAACAGCTCGTTGGCCTCGGCGGCGAGTTCGCGGCTATCGATCACGAGGCCGAGTTCGGTGTTGTGGCGTTCGCTGTGGCCGTCCATGTTCATCGACCCGATGAACAGGCGCTGGCCGTCGATCACCACCAGCTTGGCGTGCAGCCGGCCGCTGGAGGAACGGAAGTCGCCGAGCGAGTCGCTCTTCTGGCTCAACGAGGCGCCGAGTTCCTGCAGCTTGACGCCCATCTTCAGCAGCGGCATGCGGTACTTCGAGTAGCTAGCGTGCACCAGCGGCTCATCGGTGGCACCCAGCGAATTGGTCGTCACGTTGACCGTGGCGCCGCGCTCTTGCACCTGGCGCAGCATCGCCAGGCCCGCGTCCCCGGGGACGAAGTACGGCGACACGATCGTCAGTTCGGATTGGGCGCTGGCGAACAGATCGTTGGCGGCGGCGTGAGTGGTGCGCGTGACGGCACCGGCGGCCTTGGACGGCTGGTCGACCAACACCTGAACGCGCGCCGGCCGCAGTTCAAGCGTGCCGCGTTGCAGTTGCGCCGCAATCGCTTCGCGGCCGAAACGGTCGCGCGCCGCGTACGTTGGTTCCTCGGCCGGCACGGCATTCAGGGCATCGAATCGGATGGCGTCCACGGTCGCGGTCAGCGCACCGATCGGATAGGCCTGCTCGCTGTTCCAGTAGCCGTCGAATACCGATGACAGCTCGCGCACCACGGCACCGGCGGCCAGCACGTCCATGTCGATGAAGTTGGCCTGCGCGCTGCGCATGTAGTACTCGTCGGCGATGTTGCGGCCACCGGCGATGGCGAACGCGCCGTCGGCGATGAACAGCTTGTTGTGCATGCGGCGGTTGACGCGCGAGAACTCGTGCAGCGACAGCGCGATGCGCGGTGCCGAACGATCCGTCGCGCACCGGCAGCGGGTTGAACATGCGGACTTCGACGTTGGCGTGGGCGGCCAGCGCGGCGTACAGCGCGTCCTGCCTGGCGGCGTAGAGGTCGTCGACCAGCAGGCGCACGCGAACGCCGCGCGCGGCGGCGTTGCGCAGCTCGCTCAGGAACAGCGCGCCGGTGGCGTCGCAGGCGAGGTGGTAGGTCTGCACGTCCAGCGAACGCTCGGCGCGGCGGATCAACGCGATGCGGCTGGCCAGCGCCTGGTCGCCATCGGGAATCAGGCGCAGGCCGGACTGCTTGGCGTCGGTCGGTCGGCATCGCGGTGGCGGCGGCCTGGGCCAGCGACGTCTGCTCGTCGACCAGCGCCTGCGAGGCCGGGCGCCGCACGTCGGCGGGCAGCGCGGCACAGCCCACCATCAGCGTAAACACCAGGCTCAGCATGGCGGAGGCCGCGATGCGCAGTGCTGTGCGCCGCATCAGGATCAGCGCCGGCCGCGCCGTCGGTTTCGTTGATCGTGTCCATTGCCACGAGCGTTGCTCCGCGGGATCCTCTTCGATGCGATGGGCAAGGTGGCTGCTGACATGGGCCACATGGTTCTTGTTCAGCCCCTCATTTCCCAGGCGCAGGTGCTGCAGCGCGCGCGTTCAGCAGCGAACGGGGCCCTGTTCAATAGTGAACATTGAGGAGACCGGGGATTGCGTTGCCACCGTGCGCGGTGCGGGCGCTACGCGCGGCGGAGCACGTTGGCGGGCGTGCGACCGCCTGCTCTAGGGGATTGCGAGCTTCGAAACTTGTGCCCAACGCGCAGTCGGCGCCGGCACTGCGCGCGGTCAATTGCGCCGCGTGTGCGCGCCAGCGCCCACGGGTTGATCGACTGAATCGGCCGCTGCCGTTGCGCTGGCCTGGGCCACCGCAGGGATGTCGTCGCGTCGAGCGCCGGCGCCGCCAGGCCCTGTATCAGGGTGCGACGCAGTTGATCAACGCGAAAAGCACCGACAGCGCGGCGATGCTGGCCACGCGTAGCAGGGCGCGCGCTCATCAGACGGGTGTGTGTCTTGGCGGGCTGCGTGGTCGATCGTGCGGGTGCTCATCGTGTTCCCCTGGACTGCGGCTGATACGGGTGCATCGTCGGCCTGGCCGCCGTTCGGCGATAGGCCGCAGGTGCAGCCGATGGCGCGTTCAGGAGCGAACGAGGGGCTGTTCAATAGTGAACGCCGAGTCCCTGGCTGGGCCGCAGCGCCGATGCTTCAATGCCCCGTGTCGGAGGACCGATGGATCGCCGATCGTGCAGACTGGGATGCATGGCGCTGCGAGCTGCGAGGTGCTGTCGTGAAGCGGCCGATGCCCTGCAATGCGCCTGATGGAAGCGGCGCGCCATTGAAGTGCATCATCGGCGCCATCGCTATCTGACGAGGGATCGAGTGATGAATCGATCGAATCTGAAGGGCTTGCTGCTGTTGTGTGCTTTGCTGCTGGCCGTGGTGACCGCAGGGGCGCAAGAGCGCGTCTACCGCGTCGGATACCTCAGCTGGCAGGACGCGGGCGCTTACTACGATGTCACGCTGCGCGGCTTCTCGAAGGCTTGCGCAGCGAGGGTTTCATCGAGGGCAAGAACCTGCAACTGCTGCGGCGCTCGGCATCGAACAACGCCGATCGCTTCAAGCCGCTGGCCAACGATCTGGCGGGGTACCGGTCGACCTGTACTTCGCGCCCGCCACGCCGATGGCCACCGCGGCCTGGTATGCCGACAAAAAACGCCGATCGTGGTCGCCACCATCATGGATCCGGTGGAGTTGAAGTTCGTCAAGTCGCTGGCGCGGCCCGGTACGCGCGTCACCGGCGTGACGACGATGAACAACGAATTGACAGTCAAGCGGCTGCAGTTGCTGATGGAGACCGTGCCCGGCCTCAAGCGAGTCGGCGTGGTGATCGACGAAGCGATGCGTGACGCCTGCACCCAGGAGATGGACCACGCCTTGGTGGCCGCCAAGCAGCTCGGCCTGACGCTGGTGGCGGTGCACATCGATCGGCCCGAGCTGCTCGACGCGGGATTCAAGAAGCTGGTCGACGCCAAGGTGCAAGCCGTGACCAGCACCTTGCTGTCGACCCGCAACAACCTCGAGCCTGAGTACGCGCAGGCGGCGCTGAAGTACAAGCTGCCGTCGATGTTCGAGCAGGACATCGGTGCGCGCGTCGGCGGGCTGATGAGTTACGGCCCCGACTTCGAAGACATCTTCCGCCGCGCCGGACGGTATGCAGGCCGCGTGCTGAAGGCGGCAACCCTGCCGAGATGGCGATGGAGGAACCGCGCCAGTTTCGCTTTGTGCTCAACATGAAGACCGCGCGCGAACTCGGGTTGACGATTCCGCCGGCGGTGCTGCTTGCGGGCCGACGAGGTGATGATCGAGTGAGAGGCCGAGCGGCGTTTGCATCGGCACTGCCGCCGCGTGCCGTTTCGGCCAGCAGTGTCGGGGCCAACCTTGCGCTCAAAGCGGCAACGGCCTCGATACCGATCGTGATGACGGGTGTGGGCGACCCCGTCGGCGAGGGCTTGTTGCCAGCCTGGCCAGGCCGGGCGGCAACATCACCGGCATGTGACGATGGTGCCGGGGAACTTCTCATCCAAGCAACCGCAGTTATTGCATGACGCTGTGTCAAGCGCCACGGCGCATTGCTGCTCTTCATCAACCCCGACAATCCGTCGCACAAGAACCTGGTGGCACAACTGGTGCCTGCGGCGCAGCGGTTGGGCCTTGAATTGCGCGTGCTCAGATTCGCTCCCACACGAGGTCCAAGCGGCCATCGACGCCGCGCGGCGCGAACGTTGCCAGGCGGTGTACTCGCCCGGCGACATGCCTCTCAACTCGCCGGCGCTCGGGCTCGGGCAGCTGGTCACTGGTGCCGAGGCTGCCCTCATGAGCAGTTTGCGCAGGCAGGCCGAGGAGGGCGGACTGATGTCCTACGGACCAGACCTCGACCTTATCGCCGCGCCGCGATCCTGGCCGCTCGTTTGTTCAAGGGCGAGCGTCCGGCTGACCTACCGGATCGAGCAGCCGAGCAAGTACGAGCTGGTCCTCAACCTGAGGACGGCCAAGGCGCTGGGCCTGACGATCCCGCAAAGCCTGCTGCTGCGTGCCGACGAGGTGATCGAATGAAGCTGCCGCGCTGGCGCCTGTTTCCCAAGTACGCGACGCTGATCATCGCGGTGGTGGCCGGCGTGCTGATCGTCAGCGGCGCCATCAACCTGGTGTTCTCGTGGGGCGAGACGCAGGCTCACCTGGTGGCGTTGCAGATGGAGAAGGCGCAAGGTGCGGCCACGCGCATCGAGCAGTACGTGCTCGACATCGAGCACCAGATCGGGCTGGACGGCGCTCCCGCGCACCGACACCACCATCGACGCCACCGAACAGCGCCGCATCGAGTACCTCAAGCTGCAGAAGCAAGTGCGCGCGATCACCGAGCTGGTGTGGATCGGGGCCGACGGCCGCGAGCGACTGAAGCGTATCGCGCCTGGCGATGGACGCGGCTGGCGCCGGCACCGATCTGTCGCAGCGAGCCCGCGTTCGTGGCGGTGATGCGCGGCGACAAGGCACTGGTTCGGCGCCGGTGCAGTTTCGCAAGGGGACCGAGCCCTACATGGCGATCGCGCGGCCGGCGGGCGGCGACGGCGGCGTCACGGTGGCCGACGTGAACCTGAAGTTCGTTTGGGACGTGGTCTCGCGGCATCAAGATCGGGCAAAACGGTCTGGCTTACGTGGTCGACGCCACCGGCACACTGATCGCGCACCCGGACATCAGCCTGGTGCTGAAGAAGACCGATCTGAAGTCGCTGCCGCAAGTGGCGGCGCTCGATCGTAGGGGCGACACCGGCGAGATGGTGGACGCGCGCGACCTGGCCGGCCAGCAGGTGTTCGCGGCCTACGCGCGCATTCCGGCATTGAACTGGACGGTGTTCGTCGAATCGCCTCGGACCGAGGCGTTGGCGCCGCTGCGCGAGTCGATCATGCGGCTGGTGTTGCTGCTGGTCGGCGGCCTGCTGGTGGCGGCCGCGGAGAGTTTTTCCTCGCGCGCGCGCTGGTGCGGCCGATCCGCGCGCTGCAGGAAGGCGCCGCGCGCATCGGCGCCGGCGAGCTCGATCAGCGCATCGACGATCAAGACCGGCGACGAGCTCGAGGGCCTGGCCCAGCAGTTCAATCAGATGGGTGCGGAGCTGCAAGCCTCGTACGCCGGGCTGGAGCGCAAGGTCGAGGAGCGCACACGCTGAGCTGAGCGAGGCGCTGGAGCAGCAGACCGCCACCGCCGACATGCTGCAGCGTGATCAGCGGCTCGCGTCGCCGATGCGCAGCCGGTGTTCGAGAAGATCCTGCAGAGCTGCAAGCGGCTGCTCGTGGTCGAGCGCTCGACGGTGCACAGCATTCTGGATCGTGGCGCGACGACGGCGCTGATCACGATCGGCGCCTATCGCGGGCCGAGCCGTCGGAGACGTTCAAGAACCAGTGGCCACGTCCGCGCAGCGCAGCACCGGCGGCCAGGTGGCCATCCGCGAGCGACGCGTGATTCGCATTCGCCGACGTGCTGCATGGCTCGACACGCCGGAGTCGATGCGCGCGTGATGCGATGCGCGATCGGTGCAGCCGAACTGCGCGATGGTCGATGGCGCCGATGCTGTGGAACGACGACGGCGTGGGATCATCAGCGCGATGCACCGAGCGACGTCGCGCCATTCACGGCGACAGGAGATGGCGCTCGTTGAAGACGCTTCGCCGACCAGGCGGTCATCGCGATCGAGAACGCGCGCCTGTTCAACGAGACCAAGGAGGCGCTGGAGCGGCAGACGGCAACCGCCGAGATCCTGCGCGTGATCAGCGAGTCCCCGACCGATGTCGCAGCCGGTCTTCGACGCCATCGCCGAGCGGGCGCGGCTCTGTCGCGAGCGCAGGGCAGCTGCAGTCTGGTTCGACGGCGCATCGATTGCGCTCGGCCATCGGGTACAAGCTCTCGACGAGGTGCAGCGACGCTGGCCGTGGCGAGGCTTTGCCTGAAGCCGCCTCGTCGACGGGTCGGGCCTGTCGACGCCGCATCGTGCAGGTCGACGATCGATGTCGCAGGCCTGCTCGGACGCACGTATCCCGACTGCGCGGAGGTTCAGCAGCGCCACGCGTATCCGGTCGATTCTCGTCGTGCCGATGCTGCGCGAAGGCATGCGCTCGGCGTCATCGCGCTGGCGCGACGGCGTCGGCCAGTTCGTGGCGCCTGAGATCGAGCTGGTGCAGACGTTCGCCGACCAGGCGGTGATCGCGATCGAGAACGTGCGCCTGTTCAACGAGACCAAGGAGGCGCTCGAGCGGCAGACCGCGACCGGCGGAGATCCTGCAAGGTCATCGCCAGCTCGCCGACCGACGTGCAGCCGGTGTTCGCAGGTCATCGTCGAGCAGCGCGGCGCGCTTGTGGCGCGCGCTCGCGGGCGCGTCTATCGCTGCTGACGGGTCGCTGATCGAGATGCGTGGCGCGTCCACGGATCGAGCACGCAGGCGTCCGGCGCTGCGCAGCGTGTTCCGCGGCCGCGGCGGGACGGACACGATCGTGCGGCGCGGGTCGATCCTGGCGCGGCAGCCGTCTATCGTCGATCGACGTCGAGCACGACGTCGCGTGACCGGCGCTGTCGCGCAGATGATCGAGGCGGCGGTCGGCTACGCGCAGCCAGGTAACGATCCCGATGCTGCGCGACGGCGAGTCGATCGGCGTCGATCACGTGTGAGCCGGGCCGAGCCGGGCGCCTTCGATGACGCAGCAGGTCGCGCTGCTGCAGACCTTCGCCGACCAGGCGGTGATCGCGATCGAGAACGTGCGCCTGTTCAACGAGACCAAGGAGGCGCTCGAGCAGCAGACCGCGACCGCCGAGGTGCTGCAGGTGATCAGCAGCTCGGTGGCCGACACCGCGCCGGTGTTCGACAAGATCCTCGCACAGCTGCAGCCACCTGTTCGAGCGTCCGAGCAGGGCATCGTGCTGCTGGGCGAGACGGCGCTGGCCTGCGGCTCGGTGCGCACCGCGGCACCGCGCGCGCGACAGGCTGGCGGCGCTGTTCCCGACCGACGGTCGGGCGACGAGCCGGTGGCGCACGCGATGGCCGGAGCAGCGTGCTCGCTACCCGACGCGACGTGCGCGACGACCGGACGTCCGCGCAGCCTGTCGCGCAGCTGAGTCGCCGGCGCGCGGGTCGGCTAGCTACGCAGGTGCTTCGCGCCGATGCGCTGGGAGGGTCGAGGTGTCGGCTATCTGTACGTCATCCGCTCGCGCGGTCCGGCGCCGTTCTCGGACAAGGAGATCGTGCTGCTCAAGACCTTCGCCGACCAGGCGGCGATCGCGATCCAGAACGTGCGCCTGTTCGACGAGATCAGGACAAGAGCCGCGCAGCTCGAGGTCGCCAACCAGCACAGAGTCGAGTTCCTCGCCAACATGAGCGCACGAGCTGCGCACGCCGCTCAACGCCATCATCGGCTTCTCGGAGGTGCTGCTCGAGCAGCATGTTCGGCGAGCGTCAACGACAAGCAGATGGAGTACTTGCACGACATCCACGCGTCGGGCCAGCACCTGCTGGCGCTGATCAACGACGTGCTCGACCTGTCGAAGATCGAGGCCGGCCGCATGGAGCTCGAGCTGTCGCGCTTCGACCTCGGCCTGCTGCTCGAGCGACTCGGCTGACGCTGGTGCGCGAGCGCGCGCAGCGCCACGGCATCGCGCTCGACGCTCGAGGTCGACGAAGGCCTCGCCGAATGGGTGCGCCGACGCGCGCAAGGTCAAGCAGGTGGTGGTCAACCTGCTGTCCAACGCGGTCGAAGTTCACGCCCAACGGCGGGCGCGTCGAGCGTGCGGCGCACGCGCTCAACGGACGGCAGCGGCGAGATGGGCAGGTGTCGGTGTCCGACACGGGCGTCGGCATCGCGCCGCGAGGACCAGGCAGCTGGTGTTCGAGGAGTTCCGCCAGGCCGGCGGCGACGCTGCGCGCAAGGCCGAGGGCACCGGCCTGGGCCTGGCGCTCGCGTCAAGCGCTTCGTCGAGCTGCACGGCGGCGAGATCGCGCGTCGACAGCGAGCCGGGCCGCGGCTCGACGTTTCGCTTCACGCTGCCGCAGCGAAGCGCAGGTGCTGCAGTGACGCGCTGAGCCACCTCGTGAGCACGATCTGATCGTCGAGGACAACGACCAAGAACATGAAGCTGGTGCGCGACGTGCTGCAGCACCAGCGGCCACCGCACGCTCGGAGGCCGAGATCGGCCGAGCGCGGCAACTGGCTGCCCAGGAGCGGCCCGACCTGATGCTGATGGACATCCAGCTGCCCGACATCGACGGCATCGACGGCGCTCGGCGCGCATCCGCGACGACACGCTCGCTCGACGCGATGCCGGTGCTGGCGGTGTCGGCCTCGGTGATGCCCGACGAACAGCAGCGCATCATGGCGCTCGGGTTCGACGGCTTCATCGCCAAGCCGATCATCCTGATCAAGCCCGTTCCTGGCGGCGCGTGCAGCGCGCCGGCGGAAGGCCGCGCCAAGTGACGCCGCAGCGCAGCCCAGCGATCCTGGTCGTCGACGACGTCGAGAAGAACGCCCGGCTGCTGGCCGACGTGCTGGCCGCCAAGGGCTACGCGCACCTGCACAGCGCCTCGGGCGAGGCGGCGCTGGCGGCGATCGCCGGCCGACGCCCGGACCTGGTGCTGCTCGACGTGATGATGCCGGGCATGAGCGGCTACGAGGTGTGCCGCGCGATCCGCGCCGACCCGGCGCACGGCGATGCTGCCGGTGGTGCATGGTGACCGCGCTCGACCCGCGCGCAGGAGCGCGTCAAGGGCCTCGAAGCCGGCGCCGACGACTTCCTGACCAAGCCGGTCAACCAGGCCGAGCTGCTGGCGCGCGTGCGCTCGCTGCTGCGCATCAAGCAGCCTGTCACGACGACGGTGCAGCGCCAGGCGCGCCGAGCTGCGCGCAGTGGAACCGCACGCTCGAGCAGCGCGTGGCGCGACGGGTGTGCGCAGCTCGAGCGCGCTGGGCCGCCTGAAGCGCTTCTTCTCGCCGCAGCTCGCCGAGCTGATCGTCGGCCGGCGGCGCCGACGATCCGCTGAAGAGCCACCGCCGCGAGATCACGGTGGTGTTCCTCGACCTGCGCGGCTTCACCGCGTTCACCGAGACCGCCGAGCCCGGAAGAGGTGATGGGCGTGCTGCGCGAATACCACGCCGCGATGGGCCGGCTGATCCTCGAGCACGAGGGCACGCTCGAGCGCTTCACCGGCGACGGCATCATGGTGTTCTTCAACGATCCGGTGCCGATCGCCCGATGCCGCGCGCGCGCGCCGTGCGCATGGCGCTGCGCGATGCAGCGACGAGGTGGCGCCGCTTGGCTGCACGGCTGGCAGCGACGCGGCTACGAGCTCGAGCATGGGCGTCGGCATCGCGCATGGGCTTTGCCACCATCGGCGCGATCGGCTTCGAGGGCCGCATCGACTACGGCGCGATCGGCACAGTGACCAATCTGGCAGCGCGGCTGTGCGCCGAGGCCGCCGGCGGCGAGGTGGCTGGTGTCCGCAACGGGTGGTCGCCGCGCACTGGGCCGGGCTTCGTGACCGAACCGCGCGGTGAGATTCAGCTCAAAGGGGTTCCAGCGGCCGATGGCGGTGCTGCGCGTGCGCGACGAGTCGAGCGACTGAGGCCGCCGCGCAGGAGCGGCCGCGACGCGGTAGCGGGCTTGCGGCATCATTCGCTCTCGATGGACGATGCCGCCGCGCCCAACCACGAGCCCGCTTCGCCGAGCGCGTTGCCGGTGGAATTGCTCGATGCGCTGGCCGCGCTGGGCCACACGCGCGGCTATGCCAAGGGCACGATCGTCCGTCACCGAGGGCGAACCGGCGCTGTCGATGTACCTGATCCACGAGGGGCAGTTGCGCGTCTGCGTGTCCGACGAAGAAGGGCGCGAGGTCGAGCTCAACATCCATGGGACCGGGCGAATACTTCGGCGAGCTGATGCTGGGCAGCCAGGTGCGCACCGCGACCGTGCAGACCACCACCGCGCCAAGCTGATCGATGATCACGCGCGCCAGAGTTCGAGCAGGCGCTCGGCGAGCGGCCCGAGCCTGGCGTTTCACGTGCATCCAGCACCTGATCGACCGCGTGCGCCAGTTGAGCCGCAACGTGCAGGGCCTGGTGTCGATGGACGTCTATGGCCGCGTGGCGCGTTTGTTCACCGAGCTGGCGCGCGACGAGAGACGGGCTGCGCGTGGTGCCGAGTCCGTTGAGCCAGCAAGAAGATTGCCGACCGCGTGGGCGCCTCGCGCAGCATGATCAACCGCATCCTGCAAGACCTGGCCGCAGGCGGCTACATCGAGACGAGCCGCGAGCGCATCGTGCTGCGCAAGCCGTTGCCCAAGCGCTGGTGAGGTCGTGGAGGCGCCGTTGTCCGCAGCGAGGCGCTGCGTGGCCCTCAGTGCGCTGCATCGCCGGCGCCTGCGGGAAATCTGGCGTTCGGCTGGCTGGCCGTGCCAGGACCTGATCGAAGTCGAGCTGCTCGCCGCGGCGGCTGCTGCAACGCCAGCGCGACGGCGATGGCCGCGGAGTCGCTGCGCGTCACCGATGCCGGCATCGGGTGCTGGCCTGCCACGCTGCAAAGGAACCGCGCCGCGCGCGACGCGCCACGAGGCGCTGGTGGCGCGCGTGGCGCGCGAGAGTGCAGCGCGCCGGCCGCGTGGTGTGGCGCGGCCTGTCGCTGCGCGCCGAGGTCGGCGAGGGCGACGACGCGGCCTGGGCGATGGCGATGCCCGACGTGTACTCGATCCGGCACACCACGGTCGAGGACTACGTCGAACCGGTGGCCCACGAGATCGAGGTGCATCGCGCGCGACCTGTTGTCTGACCTGCGGCGGCCGCAGAAGGGCGAGGCGTATTTGCAGACCAGCAGCCAGTGCTGGTACGTGCTGCGCGAGGGCATCGGCGAGGCCGACGAGGATCCCGGCGGCGTTCGGCGTTATGTTGGCTGAGAGAGTCTGCGCTGGAGGTGCAGCGCCGGCGCCGAGGCGGGCGCTCTGCTTGCCGTTTGCGGTGTGGATGGTGCTGGCGCGCGCCGCACCGGAGCCGCTGGACGACGAGGCCCAGAGCTGGCTCGGGGCGCCGCCCGACGCGCCCGGCGGATCGAACGCCGCCGTGGCGCTCCGCCAGGGTGAGCCGCACACAACCGTTGCGGGCCGCTGTGACGGGTGCCGGGGACACACTGCGTGAGTTGCGTATGCGAAGCACAATGGCGCCCAGCACAGCCCCGCACGGATCCCATGCCAGCCCGATTTACCGCCATTGGCCCTGCGCACCTTTCTTTCTGACCTGCTGCTTGGCAGTCCTCGGTGTGGCGCGCGCAGGGGACGACGGTGTGGCCTGGCATACCCGCCGCCAACAACGCGGCGACATCGATCGTGCGTTCTCGCAGGCGCGCTCGGAGAGCAAGCCGGTGCTGCTGTACTGGGGCGCCAAGTGGTGCCCGCCGTGCAATCAAGTTGAAGGCCACGCTGTTCAACCGCCACGACTTCATCGAGCGCAGCAAGTCGCTGGTCGCGGTGAGGATCGACGGCGATCTGCCCGGCGCGCAGAAACTCGGCGCGCGCTTCAAGGTCAGCGGCTACCCGACGATGGTGCTGTATCGCGCCGACGGCGCCGAGTTGACGCGGCTGCCCGGCGAGGCCGACGCGCCGCAGGTCGTGCAGCTGCTGCGAGTTCGGCCTGGCCGGCGGCCGCGCCGACAGGGCGGTGCTGGCCGACGCCCGCGGCGGGCAAGCGCGCTGCGCCGCTGCGCGAATGGCGCATGCTGGCTTTCTATTCATGGATCAGCGACGAGCATCGCAGCTGCTGCAACGCGGCGGCACGGCCAGCGTGCTGGCCGGGCTGTCGGCGGCGTGCCCGCGCCAGCGAAGCCGACAGCGCGACCCGCTTGATGCTCAAGGCGCTGGCCGACAGCGACGACGGCAAGGGCGTGAAGGCTGATGCGCCGCGCTGCGCCAGCGGGTGCGCGGCTGGCTCGGCGATCCCGGTCGTGCGCGCGCTCAGATGGACGTGCTGACCAGCTACGCGGCCGAAATCACCAAGCGCTGTCAGCCGCCGGCAGCCCGGATCGCAAGGCGATCGTGACCGCGTTCGACGGCGTGCGCTGCAGCGGCTGCAGGCGGACACCACGCTGTCGCGTGCCGACCGCCTGACGCGCGCTCGACGCGCGGGTGGATCTGGCTCGCATCGACGCTGCGCGAAGAACGAGCGCCATCCAGCTGCATTCCGGCGCCGCTGCTGCAGCAGGTGCGCGATGCCAGTGCGCAGGCCGATCGCGAGATCACCGACGGCTACGAACGCCAGGCGGTGATCACCGCTGCCGGCCTACATGCTCGGCCAGGCCGGGCTTGTGGAACGAATCCGACGCGCTGCTGAAGGCCAACCTGGCCAAGAGCCACTCGCCCTACTACCTGATGAGCCAGCTCGGCAGCAACGCGCGCAAGCTGGGCCGCAACGACGAAGCGCTGCGCTGGTACGAAGAGGCCTTCGCGCGCAGCGAGGGTCCGGCGACCCGGTTGCAATGGGGGGCCCAGTACGTGACCGCGCTGGTGGAGCTGGCGCCGCAAGACGAGCCTCGGCTGGAGCAAGCCGTCGCGCGCATGATCGACGAGGCCGCTCGAGACAAGGCGCGCTTCGACGGGCGCAGCGCGCGGTCGCTAGCGCGCGTCGACAAGACAGCTGGCGCAGTGGAATCGCGATGGCCGGCATCGGCGCCGTGCTCGGGACGCCTGCGCGCCCAGCTCGCAGCCGGTGTGCAGCCCAGCTCGATGGCGAGCCGACGCGCGCGCTGCGTGCGACGGCACCGTTCAAGCAGGCGGCCAAGGTCAGCGCGCCTGAACGGGCCGCCGGCTGCGTGCTCCGCGCGACTCGCTACTTGAGCAGCCCTTCGGCTTTCAGTCGCCGCTTGCACTGCAGGGCCTCGCGGCCATGCGCGCCATGAAGGCTCTGCACGTTGGACAGGTCGGTGATGTCGACGCCCACCGGCTTGGCCCAGTTGGTCACCGTGAACAGGTAGGCGTCGGGCAGCGAGAAGGCGTCGCCCATCAGGAACGACTTGCCCTCGAGCTGTTGATTCAGGTACTCGTCAGCGCCCCTCAGCGCGTCGCGATACACCGCCTTGCACCTCTTCGGGCATCGCCGGGATTGAACAGCGGCGAATACGACTTGTGCAGCTCGGTCGAGATGAAGTTTAACCACTCGATCTGGCGGTAGCGGGGCATCGTTCTCGGCGCGGCGACCAGGTTTTGCCGGGCTCCTGGTCGGCCAGGTATCTGCAAGATCGCCGGGCCCTCGCTCAGGCGCTGGCCGTCGTCGAGCTCGAGCAGCGGCACGTAGCCCTTGGGGTTGATCGTGTAGTAGTCGGTGCCGTCGGCCAGCTTGTGCGTCTTGGTGCTGGCCAACCACGGGCTCGAACGGCAGCCCAGTTCACGCAGCACGATGTGCGGACTCAGCGAGCACGCACCGGGGCTGTAGTAGAGCTTCAGTGTCGGGCCTCCGTCGTCGTGTGGCGATCGGGGCGCCAGCATAGCGTGCGCTCAATCCAGGGCATGCGCTGCTGGAATTACCAGCGCTCGACGGCGATCTGAGGGTCGAGCACAATGCGCGCCGATGATCAAGCGGTGGAGGCTGGCGCTGGGCGACGCTGCCTGACAGGACTGAGCCTGTGCGCGGCGGCGCGGCGCGGTAGACTCAAACCGTGCCGGCTCAAGAGGCGTGACGCACGAAGCGCTGTGCGGCAGCGTGCAAGCGCCGCTCGATCCGGCGCGGACCGACGGCGTGCAAGATCGACGTGCACTTTGCTGTGCTGCCCGCGCTGGCGCACAACAAGCTGCCCGATCCGGTATTCTTCTTTGCCGGCGGCCCTGGGCAAAGCGCGCATCGAGCTGGCGGGCCCGATCGGCCGCGCCAGCTGGGACGCCTGAACAATCGGCGCGACCTCGGTGTTCGTGGATCAGCGAGGCACCGGCCGCAGTGCGCCGCTGCGCTGTGAAAGCGATGACCGCGCGTTGCGGCCGCTGGCTCGAGCAGCTCGATGCGCGGTGTGCAGATGGCGCAACTGGCGGCGTGCCGCGCGCGCTGATGCGCTTGCCGCACGGCGACCTGCGGCGCCACTACACGACGTCGATCGCGATGGCCGACGTCGAGGCAGTCCGCCAGCGCGCTCGGCGCACCGACGATCAACCTGGTGGGCGCGTCGTACGGCACACTGCGGCGGCGCTGAGTACATGCGGCAGTTTCCCGCTGCGATGCTGCCGCGTCGTGCTCGACCGGCGTGGCGCCAGCCGACATGGTGCTGCCGGCCTCGTTTTCCGTCGACAACCAGGCCGCGCTGGATGGCTCTGTTCGACTGGTGCGCGGCCGATGCCGACTTGCAGCGCGCGCCATCCGCGATTGCGCGCGCTGTGGCGTAGGCCGTGCTCGATGGCACTGCCACGCCGGTGCAGATGACCAACCCGCTGACCGGCCAGATCGAGTCGGTGCGTGCTGACGCGCGACGGAGGTGCTCTGGCATGGTGCGCTGCGCCGCTGTACGTGCCGGCATTGGCGGCCGCGCTGCCGGCAGGCGATCGCCGAGGCGGCACAGGGACGCTTCGACGGCGATGGCGGGGTTGGCGCTCGGCGCTGTCTGGTCCGGCGCTTACGCCTGTACACCGGCATGCACTTTTCGGTGGTGTGCTCGGAAGACGTGCCGCGCGCACGCAGCCGCGGCGCGCGATGGGGCCGGTGAGTGAGCAGTTCGGCCGCGCGTTCGCGCGCATCCTACGAACAGGCGTGCGCGTGCGTGGCCGCGGGGCGAGCGTCGATCCCGGCGTTCTACGACGATGCGGCCTGGCGCCGGCCGCGACCTGGGTGCTGTCGGGCGCCGCCGATCCCACCGCCGCCGCGCCACGGTGCAGCGCGTTGCGCACGCGCTCGGCGCGCAGGGCGCCAGCACACGGTGGTGCTCAACGCCGGGCACGGCGTGATGGCGTTGCCGTGCGTGCGCGATGCGGTGCTGCGTTTCATCGAAGCGCCGGACGACGGCAGACGGCGCTGAAGGTGAACGCGCACGTGTGCCGCGACGCTGCCGCGGCCGCGGCTGTTCGTGCCGCTCGGGCAGGCCAGCGTCGGTGCCGAGCCTGATGATCAGCGTCGACCAGCTGCACAAGCGCTTCGATCCAGGGCGCGGCGCAAGGCGCGCGTGATCGAGGCGGTGCGCGGCGTGACGTTGCAGGCTACCGATGGCCGCATCACCGCGGTGCTGGGCCTCAACGGCGCGGGCAAGACCACCACGCTGCGCATGAGTGGCGGCGCTGCTCAAGCCCGACAGCGGGCACATCGAGGTCGACGGCATCGACGTGTGACGACGCGACCGCGCGAGGCGCTGGCGCGCATGGGTGTGCTGTCCGACGCGCGCGGCCTGTACCCGCGGTTGACCGCCCGCGAGAACATCGTCTATCACGCCCGTTGCACGGCATGCTCGACCGACTGCTGCGAACGCAGCGTGCCGCAGACGCTGCGCACAGCTGCTGGAGTTCTCCGGCCTGCTCGGATCGCCGCACCGAGGGCTTCAGCCAAGGCGAGCGCATGAAGACGGCGCTCGCACGTGCGCGTTGGTTCACGACCCGCTGAACATCATCCTCGACGAGCCGACCAACGGGCTGGACGTGCAGGCCATTCGCGGCCTGCGCCAGGCGCTGCGCCGGCTGCGCGACGAGCAGGGCAAGTGCATCGTCTTTGCACCCACATCATGCAAGAGGTGCAACGCCTGTGCGACCACGTCGTGGTGATGGCGCAGGGCGCGCGGTGGCTGAGGCAGCGTCGACGAGCTGTGCCAGCCGCAGCGGCCACGCACGATTTCGAGCAGGCCATTCGTGGCGTTGGCATTCCGACGGCGGCGAGGTGAGCGGCCGGTGAAGGCGCCTGGATCGTCTTCGTCAAGGAGGTGCGCGACGCGCTGCGCGATCGCCGCACGCTGATGGCGGTGGTGCTGTCGTCGGTGGTGATGGGCACCGCTGCGTGCTGTTCGGCTTGTCGGTGCTGGTGGCCAGCAGCGAGGAGCGCGCCGAGAATCGCGCGAGGTGCTGGTCGCCGGCATCGAAAACGCGCCGAGCCTGCGCAATTTTCTCGAGCGGCAGACATTGCAGGTCAACGCCGGCGCCCGCCGACTACGAGCGCCAGCTCGTCGAGCGTCGTCTGGCCGAACCGGTAGTTGTGGTCCTCGCCGGGCTTCGAGAGCCGCGTTGGCGCGCGGCGAGCGACCATTGCTGGAGGTGGTGACCTCGAGCGCCAACACGCGCGCGGCTGCCGGCATGCGCCGGCGTACAGCGTGCGCTGCATGCGTTCAACCAAGAGATCGCGATCCAGCGCCTGACATACCGCGGCGTCGGCGCCCGCCATGCTGGAGGCGCGCAGATCGAGGAGCGCGACCTGGCCGATCCACGGGCGCGCGCCGCCAGCTAACCGGCATCGTGCCGTTCTTCGTGCTGATGGCCGTGTTGTACGGGGCGCTGAACGCGGCGCTGGACACCACGGCCGGTGAACGCGAGCGCGGTTCACTGGAACCGTTGCTGATGACGCCGGCGTCGCGGCTGCGCGCTGGTGATCGGCAAGTGGGGCGCGGTGGCGAGCGTCGGGTATGCTGATCGCGGTGCTGAGTTGTCTGAGCTTCCTGCCGGCGCAGAGCATGATGCGCAGCGACACGCTGGCGGCGCTGTTTCGCTTCGGCCTGCGAGAGGCAGGCTTGTTCCTGGCGCTGCTGCTGCCGCTGGCGCGCCACGTTGTCGGCCCTGATGATGGCGATCGCCGTGCGCTGCAAGACATTCAAGGAGGCACAGGCCAGCAACACGGTCGTGATCCTGGCGGTTTCGTTGCTGCCGATGGCCACGCTGTTCAACGACGAGTGGCGAGCAGCCGTGGCACCTATGGCTGCCCGCGATGGCGCAGGTGACTCTGATGGGCCGTGTTCTGCGCGGCGACGCGTTCGTCGCTGCCGACTTGCTGGTGCCATTGGCGGTCGCCGCGTTGCTGGCCGGCGCTTGCCTGGCGCGTATCGCCCGTCACCTGCGAGTGGCCGTCGGTTCGCTGAGCCAGGGGCGTGCGTTCGTTGCAACCCGAAACGTTTGCGCGGAGCCGCGTCGCAGCGACCTTAGGCGGCTGGGCGCTGACCATCAGCACCCGTTCGACCTCGTCTTGCCAGCGCAATGTGCGCACGACCTCATTGAGGTGGCGCAATGCTTCCAACGGTGTCAGTGCATCGCCGTCGGGATTGACCAGTCGCAGATTCGTCACCACCGAGAGGGGTCGGCCATCGCCACCACGCCGGCCGACAACTGGATCCAGTCCCACGCCATGCCAGCCTGGGCGTTGGCGGCCGCGGCCGCCCAAATGGATCTGTCCAGAGGTTCGCGACACCTGGTCGCCCGGGTTCGTGACGCGCGTGCCCAAATGCCGCAACAGCAGTGGCCGCAGGTTGTCAACCTGCCACAATAAGAGGCGGCCAGGCACGAACGGTCCAGGGGGGACAGGCGTGAGACATGGATTGCATGATGCGGCTCATCGATTGGCATGCTGGATAGTGTTCGGCAAGTCGCAAGCGATTGAAATCTGTAAGACCTTTCAGGTTCGAGCGTGTCCTACACGCCGCCGTTGACTCGACCACATGTTGCAAGGCGGTTATTCGTCGGTGCTCAAGCGCAGGACCGTGAACGAGTTCCGGGATGAAGTCGTCCGCTTCGGGCGTGCGTTGGGTTTTGACACCGTCTCGGCCGTGGCCGTGATCGACCGCGGCATCGGGCGCAGCGACTTTGTCGTCGTCGACAACACGCCCGCAGGAGTTTCTCGGCGTCTCTCAACGATCCCCGCGCGATGCAGCGCGACCCGGTGATGCAGCACTGCAAGCGCCAGAGCCTGCCGATCATCTGGGATCAAGGCACCTACACCTCGCAGGGGCAGGGTGAGCTGTGGGAGGAGCAGGCGCGCCACGGCTATCAGACCGGCATCGCAATGGCATTGCACCTGCCGGAAGGCAAACACTTCATGCTCGGCGTCGACCGCGATCGTGCGCTGCCGAGCGATCGCCACGAACTGACGCGTGTGGTGGCCGATCTGCAGTTGTTCGCCGTGCACGCGCTTGATGCGGCGATGCGTGTTTTGCTGCCCAGCGATCCCGCGCCGGACGCGCCCTCGCCTGACGCCGCGTGAGCTCGAGGCGATGCGCTGGACAATGGACGGCAAAACCGCGTGGGAGGTGGACTCGATTCTTGGCATCACCGAGCGCACGGCCGTGCTGCACCTGAACAACGCGATGCGCAAGCTTGGCTGCGTGAACAAGCACCAGGCGGTGCTCAAGCGCCCTTCGGCTGGGCCTGATTCGACTGACGCAGACCTCCAAAGTTTGGCCTGAAATCGCCTGCTCTGTCACCCTGTAAGAGCTTGACAGTTTCGTGCTCACGCGTCCGCTGCTGAAGTCTCCCTCATGCGCCCCGGACCAGGCGCTTCATTCCGAACGGAGACCAACATGCAGCAAACCCGGCAAGACGTCATTCCTCAAGACCCTCCTTGCCAGCAGCGCGCCGCACCTCGATTGCGCCGAGGAAGGCGGTTCAGCCTCCTGGACGAGCGCCAGTTGGCGCAAGTGGTGGGCGGCACAAGCTGACGGTTGCCCAAGGGCGGCTGGCAGTAACGCCAGCAACAGTTCTCTCGACGCGCCGGCGCTTCCCCTCCGGCCGGCTAGTCGGCGGCCCGGCTTATCCGGCCGTTCTGCATTTTTGGACGCCGTTTGACATGACCCCGCTGTTCCGGCGCGAAGCCATCGAGGCGCATCGCCAGCAATGGATGGGCGAGGTGCGACCTGGTGCGACCGCTGTCGATGACCGTGCTGGTCGTCGTTCTGGTGGCCGCGGCTCTGATGGTTGGCGCTTGGCTGGTGCTGGGCGAGTACACGCGCAAGGCTCATGTGCGGGCGTGCTGGTGCCCGACCGCGGCTGGATCCGGCTGGTGTCGCCGCAGATCGCCACGGTGGCGGAGCGCCGAGTCGTGCAGGGTCGCAGACGGTCCGCGCCGGCGACGTGTTGTTTGTGCTGGCGCTCGACCAGCATGTGGGCGACGGCAATGCGCAGCAACGGGTGCAACGCAGCTTGCGGGCTCGCCAGGAGAGTTTGAGCGAGACCCTGGAGGCTCGCCAGCGGCTGGGCCGCGAACAGGAGACAGCGCCGACCGAGCGCTTGGCCGGCCTGCGCCGGGAGATTGCGCAGATCGAGACCGAGAGCGAATTGCAGCGGCAGCGCTTGGCGCTGTCGCAGCAAACGCTGGCGCGGTTGGAGTCGCTGCGCGAGAGAGCGCTTCGTGTCGACCGCGCAAATCAACGCCAAGAGCTGAAGAAGTGCTGGCGCTGCGCGCCCAACTGGTCGCGTTGGAGCGCCAGCGCAGACATTGATGCGCGAGGTTGCTGCGCTCGAAGGCCAGCGCCAGCGAGTTGCCTCTGCAAGAGCGTGCCCGCGCTGGTGAGTTGCAGCGCGCCGCGCAGGTGCTGGCTCAGGAGTCGGCGGAGAATGAGGCCAGACACGAGATGCAGATTCGCGCACCGCAGGACGGCACTCTGGCCGCGGTGTTGGCCGAGCCCGGGCAGAGCGTGACGCCCGACGTGGCGCTGGCGAGCCTGGTGCCGGCGGATACGCGATTGCAGGCCCACCTATACGCGCCATCGAGCGCGCTGGGCTTCATCCGGCCGCAGCAACCGCGTGCGCCTGCGCGTGGCCGCCTTCCCGCATCAGAAGTTCGGGCACCAGACGGGCTCGGTGCATGCAGGTGTCGAGCACACCGCTGCAAGCCGGCGAACTGGCGGCGTTGCCGACTGGCCGTCAAGCCAGACGAACCGCTGTACCGCGTGACGGTGAATCTGGAGCACCAGTATGTGCTGGCGTACGGTCGCGAGCAACCGCTGGCGGCCGGCATGCAGCTCCGACGCCGACGTGATGCTGGAGCGGCGCCGTCTTGTCGAGTGGCTGTTTGCGCCGGTGCTGGGCATTGTCGGGCGGCTCTGATCCCGAGTTCTGCGCTCATGACAGCACGCACGATTCTCTGCGAATCGGCTTTGGCGCCCCGGCCACGCCGGTGATCCTGCAGAACGAAGCGGCGGAATGCGCGTTGGCGTGCCTGGCCATGGTGGCTGCGTCGCATGGTGCTGCACACCGATCTGCCGACTTTGCGCCAGCGTTTCAATCTTGTCGCTCAGGGGCGCCACGATGGCCGATCTGGCGACCATGGCGCGCGCGTTGAGGTTGCAGACGCGGGCTGTGCGTGCCGAGCCGGAGCAACTCGAACAATTGCCCTTGCCGGCGATCCTGCATTGGGACTTCAATCATTTCGTCGTGCTTGTGAAGGTGGGCCGCGACGGCGTGCTGATTCACGATCCGGCGCAAAGGTGCCCGCTGGGTGAAGTGGGCGCGCTTGTCTCGCCATTTCACCGGCGCGTGCGATGGAGTTGGTCCCGGAGGCGAACTTCGAGCGGCGCGACGAGCACCGCCACATCACCATGCGCCAACTGCTTGGCCGCGTGACCGGGCTCAAGCGCTCGCTGGGACAAATCGTCGCGTTGGCGCTGGTGCTCGAGTTCTTCGTGCTGTTGAGCCCGTTCTTCATGCAATGGGTGGTCGACGACGTGCTGGTGACAGCCGATCGCGACCTTCTCGTGACGCTCGGCATCGGCTTTGCGCTCCTGGTGGCGATTCAGGTGGCCACCATCTGCAATCCGTTCGTGGGCGGTGCTGCATCTGTCTGCGACGCTCAATCTGCAGTGGCTCGGCAATGTCTTCGCGCATCTGTTGCGCCTGCCGCTGGCGTGGTTCGAGCGCCGACACATGGGCGACATCTGGTCGCGATTCTTCGCCGTGCAGCAGATCCAGAAGACGATCGACCACCAGCTTCCTCGAGGTGCTGCTCGATGGCGCGCTGGTGCTGACCACGCTGGCCATGATGGCGCTATACAGCCCGCTGCTCAGTGGCGTCGTGTTGGCGTTTGTTTCGAGTCTACGCGGTGTTGCGGTGGGCGCTGTTCGCACCCATGCGGCGCGCCACCGAAGAGGCGCTGGTGCACGACGCCAAGAAGACCAGCCATTTTCTCGAGTCGTTGCGTGGCGTGATGGCGATCAAGCTGTTCGCGGCCGAGGCGGATCGACAAGCGCGCTTCATGAACCTGGTGGTCGACGCAATGAATGCCGACATTGTGGTGCGTCGTCTGGAGGTGACTCTGACGGTGGCCAATCGCGGCCTCTTTGGATTGGAGCGGGTGCTGGTGCTCTGGGTCGGGGCCTCGCTGGTCCTCGATCACGGCCTCACGGTGGGCATGTTGCTGGCCTTCGTCGCCTACAAGGAGCAGTTCTCTCGCAGCGCGTGGGCGCGCTGATCGACAAATGGGCCGAACTGAAGATGCTCAAGGTCCAGGGAGAGCGTCTGGCCGATATCGTGCTGAGCCAGCCCGAAACTGTGCACGCAGCCGTGCCTGTACTGGCGGCCGAGGCCGAGTCTGCGCCGCCGCGCATCGAACTGCGCGACGTAGGATTTCGCTATTCGGATACAGAAGGCGACGTGCTGCGTGGTGTGAGCCTCACCATAGAGCCGGGCGAATCGATTGCGATCGTTGGCCCATCGGGCTGCGGCAAAACTACGCTCATCAAGCTGATGCTGGGCATCCTGGCGCCCGCGCACGGAGAGGTGCTCATCGCAGGTCGGCCGCTGGAGGCCGTCGGGCGCGTCGACCTGGCGTTCGATGGTGGGGACGGTGATGCAGGACGAGCCACTGTTCGCCGGCTCGGTCGCCGACAACATCAGCTTCTTCGATCCACGGCCCGACATGGAGCGCGTCGTCGAGTGCGCGCGCGCGTGGCATCGGTGCATGACGAGATTGCCGCGTTGCCGATGGGCTACTACACCCTCATCGGTGAGATGGGCGCCACGTTGTCCGGGGACAGAAGCAGCGTGTGTTGCTGGCGCGCGCGCTTATACAAGCGGCCGCGCGTCTTGTTCCTCGACGAAGCAACCAGTGCGTTGGATGTCGATCGAGAGCGTCAGGTCAATCAGGCGGTGCGGCAATTGCGGCTCACGCGCGTGATCGTCGCCCACAGACCGGGAGACCATCGCCAGCGCGGATCGCGTGATCGCCCTGGCCGCCGGCGGGGTGTCGCACGACCTGCGGTCGGTCAGCGGATCGGGTTCGGTGCAAAGGCGCGCTGAATCGGCACCACGTCGGCGTCTTCATCGCGGCGCTGGAACTGCGTGCTTTCTACAATGCTGGTCCAGCAGGATGGTCGCGGCATGCAGTTTCCCAGGCGTTTTGATGTGATCGTGGTTGGCGGTGGCCATGCCGGTACCGAGGCGCGCGCTGGCTGCGTCGCGGATGGGTTGCGCCACGCTATTGCTGACCCACAGCATCGAGACGCTGGGTCAGATGAGCTGCAACCCGTCGATCGGCGGCATCGGCAAGGGTCATCTGGTCAAGGAAATCGACGCGCTGGGCGGCGCGATGGCTGCGGCGACCGACGAGGCCGGCATTCAATTCCGGATCCTCAATGGCTCCAAGGGCCCGGCCGTGCGCGCAACCCGCGCGCAGGCCAGACCGTGTGCTGTACCGCGCTGACGATCCGGCGCGCACTCGAGACGCAGCCGAATCTCTGGCTGTTTCAGCAGGCGGTGGACGACCTGATGCCTCGACGGCGACGGCGCGATCGCTGGTGTTTTGACGCAAGTGGGCATTCGCTTTGATGCGCAAGAGGTCGTTCTGACCGCGGGCACCTTCCTGAACGGGCGCATCCATGTCGGCCTGCGCAGCCATCCGGCGGGCGTGCCGGCGATCGAGCCGGCGATCGCTCTTGTCAGCGCGACTGCGCGAGCTGGGCCTGCCGCAGGGACGCCTGCAAGACCGGCACGCCGCCGCGCGATCGACGGTCGGTCGATCGACTACTCGAAGCTGATCGAGCAGCCCGGCGACATCGATCCGGTGCCCGTGTTCAGCTTCATGGGCCGCGCCGAACAGCATCCGCGTCAGATCTGCTGCTGGATCACGCACACCAACGAGCGGACACACGAGATCATTCGCAAAGGCTTCGACCGCAGCCCGATGTTCACGGGCGTGATCGAAGGGGTGGGTCCGCGCTACTGCCCCAGCATCGAGGACAAGGTCAATCGCTTCGCGGGCAAGGCGTGGCCACCAGATCTTTCTGGAGCCCGAGGGGCTCGACACGCAGCGAGATCTACCCGAACGGCATCTCGACCTCGTTGCCGTTCGACGTGCAGCTGGACGCCAGTGCGATCGATGGCGGGCTTGGAGCAGGCGCACATCCTGCGCCCGGGCTACGCGATCGAGTACGACTACTTCGACCCGCGAGCGCTCAAGGACGACCTTCGAGACGCAGGCCGATCAACGGCCTGTACTTCGCTGGGCAGATCAACGGCACAACCGGCTACGAGGAGGCAGCCGCGCAGGGCCTGCATGCAGGCATCAACGCCGCGCTGTCGGCGCTCGGGCGCGGAGCCGTGGGTGCCGCGACGCGAACGAGGCTTATCTGGGCGTGCTGGTCGATGACCTGATCACCAAGGGCGTGATCTGAGCCGTACCGGATGTTCACCAGTCGAGCCGAGCATCGGCTGTATTTGCGCGAGGACAATGCGGACCTGCGCCTGACAGAGCGCGGTCGCGAGCTGGGCTTGGTGGACGATCGTTCGTTGGGCGGCGTTCAATCGCAAGCGCGGACGCCGTCGCCGCGCGAGGCGGAGCGGCTGAAGGCGACGTGGGTGTATCCGGCCGTCGTCGCACTCGGACCTGGCGACACGGACGATCGGCAAGCCGATCGAGCGCGAGTCACAGCTTGGCTGATTTGATGCAAGCGACCGGGGTTGGTTTTGACGAAGTCGTCGTGTTCGCTCTGGTCGCCGCGGCCCGACGGCCGGGATGGTTTCACGTGAAACACTTCACGGAGATCTCGGGGCTGGAGCTCGCCGACGCCGTAATCGAGTCAGGTCGAGATTGGTATCAAGTACGCCGGCTACATCGAGCGGCAGGGTGACGAGGTCAAGCGCGCGGCTGTGTATGAGGCCTTGCAGCTGCCGTCGGAAATTGACTATTCGAAGGTCACCGCGCTGAGCTTCGAGGTCCGGCCAGAAACTAAACCAGCAGCGTCCCACAACGCTGGGTCAGGCCTCCCGGATCTCCGGTGTGACACCCGCAGCCATTTCGCTCCTTCTGGTGCATCCTGAGAAAGGGTCGCCTGCGCAGCCTCAGCGATGGCGGCGACGAGATGTCAAGACGCCGCATGACCCGAAACTGACGCCGTCGGAGCCAGCGGATCGAGATGACTTGGCACAGCAGGCTCCGCAGTGGCGCGCGACAGCTCGAACTGCCGATCGACGACGCGCAGGTTGAGCAGTTGCTCGCGTATTTGGCCAACCTGGATCGATGGAACGGGGTGCACAGTCTTAGCGCCTGGAAAAGCCAGGCGGACTTTCTCGTGCACCATATCTTCGACAGCATGACTTTGGTGGGGCCGCTCATCCGATTTGGGGAAAACAGGCCTCTGCGCATTCTTGATGCGGGGTCGGGCCCCGGCTTTCCCGCGGCTGTGCTCGCTTCGATGCGGCCGGATTGGTCGCTGACCGCGGTCGATGCGGTAGC